>Ga0068853_100002398_pt1 | contig 14012 bp, 15 predicted proteins | sample KBSCornC32_FD_65655 | JGI IMG/M metagenome (GOLD analysis project Ga0068853, IMG submission 65655) | Corn rhizosphere microbial communities from Kellogg Biological Station, Michigan, USA - KBS Corn C3-2 | ecosystem: Host-associated > Plants > Roots > Rhizosphere > Soil ... | reverse complement strand
CGACGCCAAAAGCAGCCTGCGATCCTCGCCAACTTCTTCGATGAACCTCATGTGCGCTATGCCAGAGCTTGATCAACTGTTAGATGTTTTGCTGCCTGGTCAGTAAGTCGCGGATCTCATCGCTGAGGCAATGTTTGGGTGACCAGATCACGATCGCTAGGGTGAAGTACATCGACTTCACTAAAGACTTGATTCCGGAGCTCAACGACGAGAACCAGAGCCTGTTCCTGCTACACACCTTCAAGAGAAGCTCTTTTGCCCATGAACGAGAAGTTCGGGCGATGTTCGTTTCTATGAAGCATCTTGCCAAGACCGAAACCATCGAATATGGGATGCGCCTCAAGAAGCTTGGTGAGCTGAAACCTGTTGATTTAAACCAGTTGATCGACACAGTGTACGTAGCCCCTGATTCGCCATCTTGGTACCTGGACCTACTCCAAAAGATCGCGCGACGATACGGATTGACCAAAGAGGTTCGGAGGTCATCACTTCTTGAAGACCCGGTCTATTAAGATGACGCCCAACAACGCGATGCACCTGACCGGCAACAGCCGGCTTCGCCGCCTGTTGCCGGCAGGTGATCGCGAGCGTTAGGCTTCACAACCCACACTATCGAACTATGGACGACTACGAAGACCCCCTTCCCGGGAAGACGTACATCAGTCCATCGCTTTCGTCTTTCAGCGATCCAGCGAGAAAGATTCGCATCGCTACGAAACTACTGGAGCAACCAACGACGTACGCATACGCACAGGAGCGAGGCGAGATCGTTCTCCGGCATAAAGAGGGCGCAAAAACGACAATCCGAGCCAAGTTCTTTGAGGACGATCGAGGGCTCTTCGTTCTCAGTATTCAGGGCTATACGGTCGCGACCTCCAAACCCCATAACGCAAGTTTCGCGTTCGTAGGTGAAGAGATTGGGAAGCTTGTCGAGTTCCTGAACCACGTGCAGTCCATGCCGCTGAAGACCGCCGGGTCAATCGTGATCCCGGACGAGGCGCTCCGCAGAATGGTCCTTTCGAACGTACAAGCTCGGCTGGTCTTTCAGGATAACCAAGACCTCTTCGCCGAGGTACTTCGATCCGAAGTAACGAAGCAGGACATCGTAGCAGTGGGCTACCGCAAGAAGCAGCTTCAAGTGTTCAAGCGGCTGCTCGAGGACGACGAATACTTCGAGTCAGTTCGTGTTCAGAAGCAGTGCACCGCCGAGGGACTTTGGCAGCAGTACTTCGAGAAGAACCCCTGGGTCTTTGGGTACGGCCTCAGCTACATCTCCGTAGCAGGGTTGACCGACCAGAAGCTTGAGCAGGTGGTTCAAGGGCACAGCGTTACTTCCTCAGGAAAGCGCGTTGATGCTCTCCTTCGTACCAGGGGCGTCATCTCAAGCCTCTGCTTCGCAGAGATCAAGACACACAAGACAGCGCTGCTGCAGAGCAAACCCTACCGCACCGGCTGCTGGGCTGCCTCTAGCGAACTCGCAGGCGGAATTGCCCAAGTGCACGGAACTGTCGCTTCTGCGGCTGAGACTATCCGAATCAAGCTCGCGCTTCGCGATGACGTCGGCTTGCCCACCGGAGAGGAGGCCTTCAATTATTTGCCGCGGTCGTTCCTCGTCATAGGCAATCTCAGTCAGTTCACGAACGAACATGGCGTGAATCAGGAACAGTACCGATCGTTCGAGTTACTGCGTCGGAACACCGCAAGTCCGGAGATCATCACGTTCGATGAACTCCATGAACGCGCCCGCTTCATTGTTGCGCAGAGTGAAGCTTAACCTGCGCATGAACACGGACCCACGACAGCGGCGCGGTGCGCCGCTGTCGTGGCCGGTTATGCGCGTCGTTGGGCGTCAGAAAGGACGGCACGCTGACTACAGACAGGAACTGCTACGGCGCGAACCGTCAATCACGAATAGCTGGCTATGTGCCTCAGTGTCCCGGATTGCGGGAGCCTGTGGCTCTGGAGTTGGGGGCGGCGCCCCGCGAAACCGGCGAGCAGCGCCAAGCCGGCACAAAGCATCGGTAGTGAACCCGCTTCCGGCACCGGCGTGGCGACCGCCAGACCGGTGATATCGGTGAAACTCATCGTCATGCTGTTGAAGGCATCGGCAACCGATGGGCCCCGTGTGCTGCGCGCGGTCGAGGACAGAAACGCCTCCAAGTAGACACTTTCGCCCGGGTCGAGCGTGAAGGTAATGCTCTTGGTACTGCTGCCGGTGAGCGACAGTGAGAAGCTAACGGGGTTGGTCAGCAAGGTGCCCGGCCCGTCGATAACTGTTCCGCTGAGATAGTCCTCCGCGTAGGCGGCGACGCCCCCGATCACCCGGTTGTCCTGGCCGCTCATGGTCGCGTCTACGGTGATCATCAGCGTAAAGCTCTGGGCCCCGGTACCGGTGTAGGTATAGGCCTGAACCGCATCGGCGGTGGCTTTGGTCAGGTAGCCCGCCGCAGCGTTGGAGGAGGCTAACGCCTTCAGCACCGGCAGTTCCAGCACTAGCGGGTCGTATTGGGCGAGCGCGGCGAAATCGACTCCGGGATGCAGCGCCTTGTTGGCGGGTGACATCGCGACCGTGGCCATAGTCTGCAGGAGCGCACCGTCGGAGCCCTCCTCGATCGTGGGGCCCGCGCATAGCATCGTGAGGGGTTCCGGGCATAACTGCGCGCTGCCCTCAGCCTTAGTACTGCTGAATTCACCAATCGCCCAGCTGCAGGGGGCGCTGAACGCCAGTGACAGGGCCATCAGGGTGTGTCGTGTCCAGGTTTGCATATCGACCTCCTACAAACGGGAAGCAAAACCGAGTAGGGGACAAGGTCTTCGCTGTGACTTCTTTCCGCTTGGCAAAGAAGTTTCGTCGGGTGTTTGGTATAGCGGCCCTCTGCGGTGCCGGACAAAGCAAACGCCCCTACTATAGAACACTGTATTCTTCGCTCCGTAACCAGTCAATCGCACGAGTCTTTAGCTTGGCACAGGCGGGTTTTGGCGAGGATTCTTTGCCCCACACCGCTCGGAGGGCGGCTGATTCGCACAGCCTTTTGGCCGCTCGGGCGCACAAAAACTTCGAAGCCTTAAAGCAATGGTTATCGTGCTTCCGCAAGCCAGAGAGTTGACGCCCAACCCCAGCGTCAAGCGGAGCGCCGAGCAGCGGTGCTGCTCGGCACCCGTCGTGCTGCGCACGCCGGCGCCCGCTTACGCCCATCGTTGGGCGTCATTAAGCACGCGGGTGCGAGGCTGCTGAGACGAGGATGATGAGGTCAACACAGTGACAATCCGTTGGGCCCTCCGAGCGATCGCGTTGAGCTTTGCCTTCTTAGCTTTCGCAATCTCGCCGCGAGCCGTCGAGGCGCAGCACCCAGGAGATGTGCACCGGATCGGCTTCCTCAGTTACTTCGGCTGCGCAAAGGCTCTTGCGCCAGACGGCGCGTTCCGACAAACGCTGCACTCGCTCGGCTACATCGAGGGCCAGAACGTCGTCATCGAATGCCGGGATGCGCCGGGGCGGGTCGATCGCCTTGACGACCTCGCGGTCGATCTGGTTAATCTGAAGGTAGACGTTCTGGTTACGGAGGCCACTCATGCGACCCTGGCCGCCAAACGGGCAACGTCAACCATACCGATCGTGATGTGTGTTATTGCAGATCCGGTTAAGAGCGGGCTCATTACCAGCCTGGCGCGACCAGGGAGCAACGTCACGGGCGTCTCGGGGACTACGCCGAGCGCGGGGTGCTCATTTCCTATGGGATTGGAGTCGCGGATCAGTATCATCGTGCCGCAGGCTACGTCGACAAGATTCTGAAGGGTACGAAGCCTGCCGATCTTCCCGTCGAGCAACCAACCACACTCCAGATGGTCATCAACCTTCGCACCGCTAAAGCGCTGGGGCTCGCGATCCCGCCCTCGGTGCTGGCGCGTGCAGATAGGATCATCGATTGACGCCCAACAAGGCAATCAATCTGACCGGCGTTGAGTATCACTGGAAAAGTTGCGGGCAGCGCACAAGTTCGAGCGGATGATCAGTGGTCTGACAGCACCGGGGAGGTGAAACGGTGATGAGAGCCTTCTGCCTCGTGCTTGCGATTGTCGCGAGCGTTTCGAGCGCGTCGGCGAGTGGCGAAGAGCCCGCCACCGGCGTCAAACGCATCGGAGTCCTCCGAGCCGATAATGTGTTCGACCCATGGATCGAGTCGTTTCGGAAGAAGCTCGATTCACTGGGATATGTCGAGGGCAGGAACGTCGCATATGTGTATCGACTAGCTCCCGCTGCGGACATGCCACAAGCAGCGCACGAACTAATCGAATCTGGCGTCGATCTGCTAGTGGCGGGGGGTACGCCGGCGGCCCTAGCCGCAAAGCATGCGAGCGCTACGGTTCCAATCGTGTTCATGTCCGCAGATCCAGTTGACACCGGACTCGTCACGAGTCTCGCCCGTCCGGGAGGTAACGTCACCGGGATTGGAACCTTGGCGCCAGAGTTGGGGGTGAAACGCCTACAGCTGCTGCGGGAGCTTCTGCCTCACGCGAAGCGCCTCACCGTATTGACCAATCCGGACAACCCGGTAAGCGCAATCCAGCAGCGGCCACTCGAGTTTGCGGCGAAGGATCTAGGATTTCAGCTGCAAGTCGCGAACGTGCGGCGCCGGGAAGACCTTGACGCCGCGCTCTCCGCACTGAAACGGACGCAAGTCGACGCGTTCGTGATAGTGATCGATGCGGTATTGATGGGCAGTCAGGCGCGAATCGCCGCGCATGGTCTGAAAGCCAGGGTCCCAGGAATCTTTCCATTCCGCACCGGTGTGGAAGCCGGTGGACTGCTGTCTTATGGTCCGGACATTCCGGCGCTCTGGCAGCAAGCCGCGGTGATAGCCGATAAGATCTTGCGCGGGGCGAAACCCGCTGACCTGCCAGTCGAGCAACCGACACGATTCGAGCTGGTTGTGAACCTCAAGACCGCGACCGCGCTCGGCGTATCGGTTCCTCAATCCATTCTGTTGCGCGCCGACGAGGTGATCCGATAAGCGATAGGCCGCACGCTTTGCCGTTCTATGCTCGAACTAACGTCGCTCGCTGCTCTTATCGCAACCCTCGCGCTGGGCACCATCAGTCCCGGCCCGATCCGTTTGGCCATGGATTCTGCTTCGTTCAGTTCCTCGGACGAGGCTATGACGAAATCGCGGACTGATAGGGCACCACCCAGCGGCTCGGAGGCTTCGTATGCCACCACGCGAAGATCCCGCTGAAGGCGCGGGCTACCTGCGTTATTTCTACAGGGGATGGCGCCCGACCCGCCTCGGCAGACTCTGGAGCCGGGTGTGCGCGTGGGTGTCCGGTCTTGGCCTCGTGCCAAGAATGCTGCTCACACTGCAAACGAGTGACAGGACCAGCGGTCGCGTCAATGCAACCATTCTTGTTGTCGCCATATATCAGGGCCAGCGCTACCTCGTGTCGATGCTCGGGGAGGGTTCAGAATGGGTGCAAAACGTGCGCGCAGCGGGAGGGAAGGCATCCATCAAGCGCGGTGGGTCGCAGCCGGTTCAACTCACGGAGATTCCGCCTCAGGAACGGGCGTCGATCCTCAAGGCATGGGCCCAGGTCGCCACAAGCGGTCGCCACCACCTGCCGGTCTCGCACGAAGCGCCAATCTCCGCCTTCGAAACGATCGCGGGCGACTATCCGGTTTTTCGTATCGACCAAGACCGCCAACTTGAGGTGCGGGATGCCGCCTGACCCATCGAGAAATTGCGCGTCGAAGGATGAAGGAAGTAAAGGATGTCGACATGGAGGGCTAGACGTGAAGCTCGTCGTCAAGCTTGTTTCTGTGCTCGTCCTTGGTCTGTTCACGGCGCCGCCCTTCGCGGAGGCGCAGCAGAGCGGGAAGGTGTGGCGGATAGGTTACCTGGCGGTCGCGCCGAATCCCGATATCGACGACGCTTTCAAGCAGGGCCTCCGCGAGCGAGGTTACGTCGAGGGACAGAACCTCACTATCGCGTACCGGTTCGCCGACGGAGTGCTCGACCGCCTACCGGGACTTGCGACCGAGCTCGTCGGGCTCGGAGTCGACGTGATCGTCGCGCTGACAACAGAAGGGGTCCGTGCTGCTCGCCAGGCGACCAAAACGATCCCTATCGTCATGCCGTTCAGCATCGACCCTGTTGGCGCCGGCCTCATCAGCAGCCTCGGCCGGCCCGGGGGCAATGTCACGGGATTCTCCTGGCCGATCGACGTCGTCGCAGGGAAACGCGTGCAACTGGTGAAGGAAGTCGTTCCTACGGTGTCGCGCGTAGCTGTCCTATGGAATCCGAGTTACCAGCCCAGCGGACGCATACTGCGATGGACCGAGGCGGCCGCCAACAGTCTGGGCTTGTCATCACAGCTTCTCGAAGTTCGAGGCTCCGGTGATCTGGAGGGGGCCTTCCGCAGGATCGACAAGGGGCGCGTCACTGTCCTCTATGTGATCGAGGATCCTTTGACGTATGAATTGCGAAGACAGATCGCCGATCTGGCGGCGAAGAACAGGCTCCCGTCAATTTTCGCGTCCAAGGAATGGGTGGAGGCTGGCGGGCTCATGTCCTACGGCTTCAACTACGCCGACTCGTGCCGCCGCGCGGCCACCTTCGTCGATAAGATTCTGAAAGGCGCGAAGCCCGCCGATCTTCCCGTGGAGCAGCCCACGAAGTTCGAGCTCGTGATCAACTTGAAGACGGCCAAAGCTATCGGCGTCACCATTCCGCAGTCACTGTTGCTGCGAGCGGACCAGGTGATTGAATAAGAGCCTCCAAGCTCTGCCCAACTCGGTGTTGAAGTCGGCCCACGCGCAAGTGCGTCGCCGCTCAAGCTGCATTGGGCCACAACCGACGATGCTTCCGACATTCAAATACCAACCCGGCCCGATCGCGACAGGGACTGTTGTCGAATCGGAAACGGTCTGCGAGTGTTGTGACGCAGGGCGGACTGACAAGTTTCGGACGAGAAATGCCGCTTGAAGCTCGGGGTTCTAACCTTTCTCTTCAGCTGGATGTCGATTCCACACCCTCCCGTTCGACCATTTGTAGAGGGAAAATTCTCTCAGCTCTCATAGGAGTACTGAAATGGCCAGGAAGAATACGATCTGCCTGTGGTACGACGGCACCGCCTTGGACGCTGCCCGTTTCTACGCCGAGACCTTTCCGGACAGTGCGGTGGGGGCGGTGATGCGCGCACCCGGCGACTATCCTGACGGCAACCAAGGCGATGTCCTGACCGTCGAGTTCACTGTGGCTGGCATTCCCTGCATCGGACTCAATGGTGGGCCGCAGTTCAAGCACAACGAGGCGTTCTCGTTCCAGATTTCGACCGACGATCAGGCCGAAACCGATCGCTTGTGGAACGCGATCATTGGCAACGGCGGCCAGGAAAGCGCCTGCGGGTGGTGTAAGGACAAGTGGGGCCTGAACTGGCAGATCACGCCACGCGCCCTCATCGACGCGATCTCCGACCCCGATCGCGCGGCGGCCAAGCGTGCGTTCGAAGCGATGATGACGATGAGAAAGATCGACATCGCTGCGATCGAGGCGGCGCGGCGGGGCTGAAAAAGGGGGGCGGTGAATGGCGAGCCGCGCGAAGCCCGCAGGCGCGGTAAACCGTTCTACGGAATTCGAATCACCGAGCGATTTCTCCGTCCGCTTTCGGTCGTCTTAGGACGATGCGGCGCGCGGCGTATCGACTCACTATTGATATCCAACGCCCATCACATAGTTGCGCAGCAATAGCTCCTCATAATTGACCTCATCGAGGAGCGCGATCGCAACGTCGCGCGCATGCAAGACGCCTTGGGCTCGCCCATCGTCGTCCAGAATCGGAGCACATGGCAGGGTGCGCGCGTTCATGACCGCCCATACCTGCTGCAATTCCTCGTCAACGTGACAAGAAAGCAGGGGTTTGGTCATTATCGCGCCCGCGTTGAAATCCAAGGCGTGACCCCCAGCGGTGGCGAGTACTTTGAGGACGTGGCTAGTCGCGATCACGCCAACGGCGATACCGTCGCCATCGCACACCACGATGAGAGGCGTATCCCGATTCTCTAGAATCCGAGCGGCGTCAAAAAGCGACGCCTCTCGACTCAGCACCGCCAGCCGTTTTTGCGCAGCTTCCAAGATGTGCTTGACCAGGAGCATAAGCATTGTTCCTCCACTCGCCTATACTTCCGGCCGATTCGCTTGCTGTAAGTTCCAGTGACAGATTCGCTTGTTGCAAGCCGGATCGCAGGCGCCCACACCCCAACTTGTGCGATCGTGCGGCGCATCGCCTGGGTCCACAGTTGAATTGACCAACCAGCGAGGGATGCAAGTGACCAAACTTCGAGTGCAAAGCTTCGCGGTTTCCATCGATGGCTACGGTGCGGGGCCGAATCAGGATCTGCAGAACCCGCTCGGCGTCGGCGGCCCCGAGCTGATGGAGTGGTTCTTCCACACACGCATGTGGCGCAGGATGCACGGCCACGACGACGGAGAGACCGGCATCGATAACGGCATTGCGGAGCAAGGGTTCGCTGGAATCGGGGCCTGGATTCTTGGGCGCAACATGTTCGGTCCGGTTCGAGGCCCGTGGCCGGACGATAGCTGGAAGGGCTGGTGGGGCGACGAGCCGCCGTATCACACGCCGGTGTTCGTGCTGACGCATCACCCCCGAGCGCCTCTCGAGATGGCGGGAGGTACGGAGTTTCGCTTTGTCACCGAAGGCATCCACGCCGCATTGGAGCAGGCAACCGCTGCAGCGGGCGGCCGCGATGTTCGCCTGGGTGGTGGTGTGTCCACGATTCGGCAATATCTGCAGGCCGCCCTCGTCGACGAGATGCACCTCGCCATCCGACCTGTCTTACTCGGGTCGGGCGAGCATCTCTTGAAGGACATCAATCTGCGTGCTTTGGGCTATGAGTGCGCGAAGTACGTCGCGGGCGAACGCGCAACCCACGTCTTTCTGCGCAAGCGCGCATGAAGCGTTTTGAAGAACCAGCGATTCACTTCATCTTCCAGTGCCCCTTGAACTTGACGCAGCTGCGGTTCTCGCCTTGCACCTGAAAGTACTCTCCCAACGGCATGAAGCGGCCGGTCTGCTCTAAGCCGACGTACTTCCCGGTGCCTGCGTACATCTTGAAATCTCCCTCGCCAACCTTGCGCGCGTAGAGGCCGAAGAAATGATCCCCCTGGAGATCGACGTAGTCGCACGAACCGGTTTCGGCATAGTCCCCCTTCACGAGCTGCCAGGAGCCGCTGCAGATCCCGGACACGTTGTGGTAGAGGCTGCCTTCGTTTGTGACGACCATTACGGTCACCGAATAGGAGCCCGCCATGGCGTCCTGCGATATGCTGTTGACGAAGGCAGGGCCGTGTCCGCACTGCAGTGCGTCGATGTCACCCTCTTTGGCAGGCGCCGCATATGCTGCAATCGATGTCAACGCATAGGCCAGTGTCAGGTAGATAGCTGCGTTAGGCATGCTGTTCTCCTCGGTGAAAAAAAGCGTGAGGATAAGACTGCGCGCCTGAACCATAGACCGCATTGACCTAACTCAAGCTTTCGTATATCTGCGCACGAACTCGAGTGCCAGTTCGCAAGCAAGAGAAGATTCAGTTCCGGTGAGACGAGTGATGGCATACAGGCTTCCCGCCGTGCTTCGCGGCAGCGCCGTGTCGCGCTCCATATGCAGGTCACACGCCCGTCGGCATCAACGCGTCGTTGCCATCCTTGCACAGATAGTAGAACGGCACCGGTAGCAGCACCCAATCGGGCTGCTGCATGTTCGGAGTACTGTGCAGCCACTGATCCATGCGCTTCCAGCCGACCAGCGCGACTTCTTCGTAGAGCGGCCGGTCGTCGGAGGTGAGCTCATCCAGGAGATAGACGGCGTCCGGCGGCGCACTGTCGGCCATGAACCAGCTGCGGAGAAGATCGCGATCCACGTACCGGATTGTCGCGGGCGCACCCTTGAAACGTGCCTCCGCTCCCCACGCCGCCTGCACCGAAAACCACTGGCAGTAATGCAGCTTGTCGCTCAGATCGTAGTTGTACGGCAGGCGCGGTACTGCGGATTGCGCGGGGAGCGCCGGCATGAGAAAACAAATCGCGGTCAGCCACTTGCGGCATTGCTGCGCCTTTTTCATGAATGACCTCCCGTCTCGATGATGCAGTTGCGGAGGGTGATTCGAGCCTTTGCATTATGCGCCCGCAGGGCGGCGATGCGCATCTTGCCGAGATGACCTGATACGCTTGACGCGCCTGCTCAGACTTGCTCTTCTGCTCACCTGGTATTTCGCGAGCGCGCGGTCGCAGCAACGCTACGTGCAGGAAAAGTTCGGCAAGGACTATCCTCGCAAGGGTTGGGTGAAGCCATTGCTGCTCGCATTGCTGGCAACGATCGGCTTCATTGCCGTGGCGGGCATCGTAGGCGTGCTCATGGACGCCTCGGGCGCGGCCTGATCTTGTGCAAACTTGAACAGACGCAGCGTCATTGCACTCGCGCCTTCCGTAGGTAGCGCTTTGGGGTGCAATCCCCAGCGCTCGCTCAAGATCGCGGTGCCTCGGCCGATACTTGCCCCAGATCTTCTGGCCCAAATGACTCCGCACTCATGCGATCTCTCGACTTCCCAGGCATCCCTCGCAGCCGCACCGGTCAGGCCGCGGTCGCGACGGTTCTCTACTGCGTCCTGACCCTCTTCGCGCTGTACGGTCCGATCGATCCTCACGCCCCCCTCGTGAAACTGCTCGGCTCGCAGTCTCTTGCGCGCCAGGTCATGATCGCTTTCGTGCAGACGATCTTCTGGCCGTTCATTGCGATTCTGGGAGTAGCAGCAGTGCGTGGGTGTTACGAGTTCGCGACGCGGAAGCGAGCGGGAGGCGAATAGCTCCGCTTTGCTCACGCCGGACGGCGTTCACCTCTGTCTGGAAGAGGCAAGCTCACCTGCGCTCATCCCCTGCGTCGGATGCGCGTCGTCCAGAGTCGAAGGACCCAACATCGCGCGATCCTTCGACTCTGTAGCTCGCTCCACGACGCTTTCAAGAAGCAGCATCGCTTGTCGACTGCCACAGCAGACCATGGCACCACACCCACTTCCCCTTTTGAGAATGGGGGCGAGGGGGATTTGATTCTTTGTGACCGCCCTGGACAAATCCCCCTGCCACCCTTTGTCAAAGGGGGGAAGCTTCTTCACCTCGCGTTGCCCCGCCAGCGGCGGGGCTAGTCCACAGCGTGGAGCGCAGCGCGATCTCAATCGATTAGCTTTTTGCGGCCTTTGGCGATCGCAATCAGGAGGCCGCCAGTCAACAGCAGAACGAGCGTCGACGGTTCGGGGACCACCGCCGCTTCGAACGCCAGGGCGCCTTGTTGTCCAACGAAGAGCGGGCTCGCGTTGAGCGAGTGGAGCAAGGAGATCGTCGCGCTTCCGTCGCTCGCTGCCGTTCCGAAGCCGAGCTGCGCCAGCCCGTGATCGTTCTGGAACAAGTCCACGGAAGCCAGCGAAGCGAACGTACCCGGGGCAAAGGCCACCGCAAGAGCACCGGCCGTCAACCCGAGGTTCACAGAGGGCAGTGCTGCCACCGCGTTGCCCACCACGCCGCCTTGGAACGTGATCTGGATGTTTTGCTTGCCCTCTACGAATGTCGGGTTGGTCTTGGACTCGACCGTAAAAGTGGCCGCCGGTGGGAAGCCACCGGGCTGCGCGATGGGCGCGAAGAATGACTTGGTCCCTGGTGTCGGTCCGCCCGGAACAGGCGCCGGACCGCCCGATATCTGCGAGATATCTCCGAACGAAATATGGATGTCGTTATAGGGTCCGTCCAGCGGACCTTTCGTCACAAGATACGAATAGGTGAAGCTCGTCCAGAGCAAGCCCGGATTGAATGTGGTGGTCTTTGTGACGGTATAGGCATGAACAGTCGAAGACAGAGCGAGCACAGCGACGAGAGCAACGCGAGCGAGTTTCATCTTCTCTCTCCATAGAAAAGTTTTAGGGTGCAGAAGCCAGTTCTTCTTGGAGAGATCGAAGCCCCTGCACAGGAGCTGCCAACTCGATGATCACCTGCCGACGCGATGAGAGCCGGGCGCCAACGTTCCGTGCGCATCCCAAGTCACGCACCGGCCATCATCGAGGGCTACTGTAATCCTCGCGTAAGGAGCTGGTCAATGATGAGAGGGGATTACGTACGAGGGCATGCCTCGATGCGAGAAGGCGATTCGTGTTGACGACTGCGTCGCGCTTGCATGGGCTGAGCTGCGCGACCCGATGGCCGATGGGCGGACTATCTCAAACGACATATCGCTTGCAGCTTGCGGGTAGGGTGACTCGGAAGGCCATTCCGTTGGGTGGAGAGCGTCCCGGTGTATGATAAATGGGTTCAATCCAGTGGCCGGCGAAGCGAGAACAGCGCTCCATCGGCGACTGCATCCTCGCCCCATCACAATTCAAGGCCTGCGGGACCGAAAGGGTTGCGGTCCCGAAACTAGAGCCGATGTCCGCAGCCCGGAGACCAACTAGGAGGGAGCAATGAAAGGTCGCAAAGTGCTGTTGCGCGTGTTTGCCGCTGGTGCCGCTGCCATGCTCTTTGGTGCGGTCCATGCGGAAGACTGGAAGGTGAAGGGCGAATTTGGATGGTTCGGCGTCGGCAAGGCTTATGAGATCGAGAAAGGCCACTACTACTGGGTCGGCGAGTTCAGCGGCACGTTCTTCAACGACAAAGGCGAGGGCAGTCTGCTTCATCGCGCCGGTGTGAAGTGCCCTGCGTACAACGATCTCGATTTCAACAACAAGAGCAGCAAAGCCAGCGGTTATTGCGTCATGACCGATACCGACGGCGATCAGGCATATGCGTCATGGCAGAATGCCGGCGACGGGCGGCGAGGACCCGGGACGTTCAAGTTCACCGGCGGCACGGGAAAGTACAAGGGGATCAGTGGCGATAACACCTTTGTCGGTGTAACGCAGATCAACTGGCAGGACGGCACGGCCAGCGGATACGCGACCTGGAATCGCTGAGCTCGGATGTGCACAAGCGGCGGGCAGTAAGCCCGCCGCTTGCGCTTCGGCTATTCTGCCGGCTAACTGAACCCAGAAAACCTGGAAATGTGGCTGGCGAAGCGAATACTGGTGTTCGTTGGAGTAGTAGCGGGGCTGCTGCTCCTGGCCTACGCCGTTTTGACCCAACCGCTGGTTCAGCCGACGTCGAGCAAAGCTCCACCGATCGACGTCGACAAACTCCGTAGTCACGTGCGTATGTTATCGGAGCAGCTGTACCCGCGCAGCTTCGATCAGCGCCAGACTCTGGATGCCGCTGCCTCGTATGTGCATGCACAACTCGCGACGACCGGAGCCGCCGTCGAGGATCAGGTGTTCACCGTCAACGGCGAGACCTATCGGAACGTCATCGCCCGGTTCGGGCCCCAGGATGGACCCCTCCTGGTGATCGGCGCTCACTACGATTCCGACGGCGATCAAGCGCGTGGTGCGAGCTTTCCGCTGGGCTACGACCTCTCGACGCACACCCCGGGCGCCGACGACAACGCCAGCGGCGTCGCGGGGTTGCTCGAGCTGGCTCGCCTGCTGTCGCGTGCGCCGCCACGAGTCGGAGTCGAGCTCGTCGCGTTTACGCTCGAAGAGGAGCCGAATTTTCAGACGGAGACGATGGGCAGCGTTCAGCACGCTCGACACGTGCGTGCTTCAGGTCGAAAAGTCGAGGTCATGATCTCGCTCGAGATGATCGGATACTTCAGTGACGAGCAGCGGTCCCAGAGCTTTCCGTTCCCGGTGCTCGGTTTCATCTATCCGAGCCGAGGTGACTTCATTGCGATTGTCGGTCGTGTGCAGGACTGGTCTGCCACCAGAAAGGTCAAGGCGGGAATGCTCGGAGCGAGCGACCTCCCGGTGTATTCTATCAACGCCTCGTCGATTGTGCCCGGTATCGACTTCTCGGATCACGGCAGCTATTGGGACCAGGGCTTTCCTGCGCTGATGATCACGGATACTGCCTTCTACCGGAATCCGAACTATCAC
>Ga0068853_100002396_pt1 | contig 14013 bp, 11 predicted proteins | sample KBSCornC32_FD_65655 | JGI IMG/M metagenome (GOLD analysis project Ga0068853, IMG submission 65655) | Corn rhizosphere microbial communities from Kellogg Biological Station, Michigan, USA - KBS Corn C3-2 | ecosystem: Host-associated > Plants > Roots > Rhizosphere > Soil ... | reverse complement strand
ACGGCAAGGAGCAGGGCATCGACACGTCGAACCCGACCACCAGCGCCAACAACTGGAACATCAAGACCAAGAAGCTGAAGTTCGGCGCCGACGTGGCGTACACCCCGCTGCCATGGTTCGGCATGGGACTGCGCTACGACAATGTCCAGCCGGATCTGGACGCCGTGTTCGAGGGGAGCCACCAGAACTTCCAGGTGTTCTCGCCGCGGATCGTCTTCAAGACGGCGTTCCTCACCCACGAGGCGATCACCATCAACTACCAGCGCTTCATCCTGGGCTCGGCCGCTTACGCCGGCTACCCGTACGAGTGGGTCGCGAAGGCGGACGAGAACCTGTTCGCGATCGCCGCCACGATGTGGTGGTAAAGAGCCCGCAGGGGGGCGTTGCCCCCCTACGAGACCCCCAAAAAAACAGCAGGGGGGCGTTGCCCCCCTACGAGACTCCCGGAAGATCTCAGCGCATCGCCGGCGCGGCGAAGCCGCGCCTCCCGGTTGCTTGGACTCGCTCGCTGCGCTCGCTCTGGCGCTGGGGGCGGGTCCTTTTCGTTTTCCCGGATGGGTTGGCATGAACGTCAAGAGCGGAGAACCTTGGAAGCAGGAGCCTATTTGACTTCGATGATGTCTCGATTGGTTGCCGCGGCTGTTCTCATTGGGCTGGTCGCATGTTCGTCGGCGCAGAATTCGGGAAGCGGGGGGGGGACCGCATCGGGTGGGGCCAAGGGAACGGGGGGCGTGACGGGGAGCGGCGGTGCGAAGGGGACGGGGGGGGCTGCGACGGACCATCCGGCGGCCTTTCCGTTTCCGCAGATGAGGAAGCCGGCCATGTGCAACCTGACGAGCGTGGCCGGGGCTTCGAATCAGGCGAAGAACGCGTACAGCAGCTGGTACAGCGCGTTCGTGACCGACAGCGGCGCGATGGGCGGGCTGCGCGTCCGGCGGCCTACGAACTCGAACGACACGGTCTCTGAGGGGATCGGCTACGGGATGCTGGCGGCCGTCTACGTCGGTGACCGCCCGACCTTCGACGGCCTGTGGAAGTACGCCCAGGCCGAGGCCGATTCGTACAGCGGCAAGGTCCTCATGAACTGGCACGTCGATTCCGCCGGGGTGCCGATCCCGACGAACGGCAAGGAGCCGGGGTCGGCCACCGACGCGGACGAGGACATGGCCTGGGCGCTGTTGATGGCCCACGAGCAGTGGGGCGCGCAGTCCTACCTGGACGACGCGGAGGAGGTCATCAACGCCATCTACAACTACGCGATCGGCGTCGACGGGCTGCTGAAGCCGGGGGACAACTGGGGCAGCGGGGACATCCACACGTTCCCGGACTACTTCGCCCCGTCCTATTTCCGTCTCTTCGCCACGGTCACCAACAACACCGCCTGGGTGAAGGGCATCCTCGACCGGAACTACGAGGTCCTGATGAAGGTGGCCGACTCGAACGGGCTGGTCCCGGACCAGACCACCGGCGATTACATGACCGTTCCGAACATGAACAAGTACTCGTACGATGCCTGCCGGACCCCCTGGCGCATCGGGATGGACTACTGCTTGAACGAGGAGCCCCGGGCGCTGGCGTACCTGACCAAGATCGGGGCGTTCTTCGGGGCCAAGGGCGCGACGAACATCGTGGACGGCTACGAGGTCGGGACCGGAAACCCGACCGGCAACACGAAGAACATGGCCTTCATCGGACCGGCCGGGATCGCCGGGATGCCGGCCTCTTTGAACCTCCAGGCCCTCCTCGACGGCGCGTTCATGTTCGGGGTCAGCACGATGTCGGGCGACTATTACAAGGACTCGCTTCGGGTCATCACCATGCTGGTCATGTCCGGCAATTTCGTGGATTTCACGCGACCGAACTAGGCTTGACGAGGGGGGGCGCGATACGGATACTACCGAACTTTATTGGGAAAAGACGGCATCTTGCCCCTCCTCTCGTCCGGCCGCCTGTCTCCCGAGTTCCCTCAACACGCAAAGGTAGAGGCTTCGATGAAAAAAGTAGCAAACGGTTTGTTCATGGGTTTGTGTGGCGCCGCGGCCCTCCTGGCCGGGTGCGGGGGCGGAGGCGGTGGCGGCAATGGCAGCGGCGGCAGCGGCATGACCGGCAGCGGCGGGACCTCCGGCGGGTCGATGGGCGTGGCGCTGCTCCCGAACGACACCGGCTGGGTCGAGGGGGCGGACAACAGCTTGGGCGTGCAGGGCGCCTGGTACGTCTACGGTGACGGCACCGATGGCACCGTCGCCATGGGCAACGGCGACTGCCAGAAGAAGGGCATGCACGCGGACTCGGAGTGCTCGGTCATCACCAAGCCGGTCCCGGGCGCGGGGAGCTTCCCTCCGACCGACGTGGCGACGGCCGAGATGTGCACCGAGGGCACGGTCGCCAAGGTCATCAACTTGGTCGGGGGAACCGGCCCGGATTACAGCAACATCTGGGGAACCGGGATCGGTCTCGACCTGGCCGCAGCGAAGGATGGCGGGACGAAGGGCACCTTCGACGCCGACGCCAAGGGCGTCAAGGGTCTCTCCTTCGACATCAACATGGTCCCGATGCCGAAGCTCCGCGTCGAGATCGTCACGACGAAGACAAAGGGCAGCACGGCCGGCGATGACTACTGGGGCGCCTCGTCGTCCTATCCTCCATCGCCGGTCAAGGCCGGTCACAATGAGGTCAGGTGGGAGGACTTTAAGGGGCCTATGGCCAAGCCCGGCGACAAGAGCGATACGGCTCACATTGAAGCCATTCACTTCCACGTTCCGACGACGACCAGCGCGTCGGCACCTTTCTCGTACTGCATCAGCAACTTGAAACTGCTCACCGAGTAGCTCCTCAGGTGACCGCGGGGCTGGACGGCCCGCCCCGCGCACCTGGAAAGCCCGCAACCGCTCACGCGGCTGCGGGCTTTTTCTATGGTGCGCCGCCCCGGCTGGTCGGGCGACGCCCGCTCACGACGTCTGACGTTCGAGGACCCGGGCCGCTCGGCGCGCGCTCCGGCGGTGGTCCCAGGTGGGGCCCAGAAGGTCGATGCGAGCGTCGCGGATCTCGCACAGGGTCCCGCCGCAACGGGGACACGGTCCCGCGTGGGCGTGGATGGCGGCGCTGGGGACGTCGGTCAGGTCGCCCGCCTCGAAGCGAGCCAGGTCCAGGAACGAGGGGCACCGCCGCCCCGCGCGCGAGCTCATGCCGTCAAGACGTCACCGCGGGCTCGAATGGGAAACCAGATCGGTGGCAAAATGCGCGGCGTCAGAACCCCATTCGTTTTGCGGTTTTACAAAGACGTCCGGAACCCCTTCCAACCGGCACCGGGCGTCTGGACCGGCTTCTCGAGCCGAATTCCGGTCCAGACCGGCGCCCGGGCTACTTCTCCTCGGCGGCTTTGTCTTTCGCCTTTCCTTTGCCTTTGCCCTTGGTCTTACCGCCGGCGCCCGCTCCCTTCTCGTCCAGGTATGCGGTGGCCCAGGCGAGCGGAGCGTTCCAGTTGATGGTGATCTCGTTGGCCGACCAGGCCTCGATGTTGTCGATGAAGCACTTCTGGGGGGCGCAGCCCTTCAGCCCCGCGGCCTGCACGTACGGATCCTCCAGACCCGAGTTCGGGCCGCCCGAGACCACGCCAGCCGGCGCCATCGGGAACTTCGCGTTGGCTTGGTGCGCCCAGAAGCGGTGGTGAGGGTACTCGAGCGGGCGCTCGCCGTAGCCGCTGACGTAGCTCTGGTCCATGGGGTTGCGGCCCATGATGTAGTCCATGCCCTCGGCGACGGCGTTCGTGTACTTCGCATCCTTCGTGAAGTCGCCGGCCAGCCCGATGACGATCAGGTTGTTGAGGACGGCCGAGTTCGAGCCCCACGGGTAGCCCTTGGCGTTGGGCTTGAACGGCACGCGGTAGCCTTCCTTCTTCTGGGCTTCCAGGTACGCGTCGGCCGCTGCGGCCGTGTTCTTGCGAATGGCCTCGACGTCGGCGGCGGGCAGGCCGTTGGCGGCCACGGCCAGCGAGAGGGAGCCGGCGGCCTGGACGTTGCCCCAGGTCATCACGGTCATGACGCCGGCGTCGCCGCCCTGGCTGGTCGCGACGGCCGGCACCTGCTTGAAGAAGGGCGACTTGGTCACGTAGTCCTTGTAGACCGGCTTCTTGGTGGTGATGTAGAGCTCGGCAGCGGCCCAGTAGAACTCGTCGGCCACGTTCGAGTCGTCGTACGGACCGCCGCCCTGGCCGCCTGCCTTGGCGTAGACGGCCGGGTTGGCCTCGGCCGCCTTCCAGGCCTCCTCGGCCGCGGCCAGGCACTTCTTCGAGAACGCCTTGTCGATGCCGTGCCAGATGCGGGCGGCCTGGGCGGCGTTGGCCGCCATGTTCAGGGTGGCCGCCGTGCTGGGCGGGTAGAGGAGCCGCTCGATGGGATCCTCGTGCGGGGCCAGGCCCAGCGCCGTCCACACCTTGTCGTGGACCTTGTGATGGACCATGCCCGCCAGCTTCTGGCCGGACGGCACCTGCATCTTCAGCTCCCACTCGATCTCCCACCGGACCTCGTCGAGGAGGTCCGGCACCTTGTTCGCGTTCTCGGGGATGCTCAGCTTTCCGTCGCCGAAGGCGGCCGCCGACTTGGCGAGGTGCTTGGCCCGCTCCCACTGGTTCAGCAGGGTCCACACGGAGATGCCGGCGTTGACCACGTACTTGCCGTGATCACCCGCGTCGTACCACCCGCCGGTCACGTCCAGCTTGTACGGGCAGGGGCTCTCGGGCGCGCAGGCGACGTCCTTGTCTCCCTTGTTCGGCGGCACGCTGAGGTGGCCGGCGGGACGCGCGTACTGGGCTTCGCCCACGTAGGGCATCTTCAGCTCGATCCCGCTGCGCGAGTGATAGAAGAACGCCAGGGCCTGGTACTTCAGCTTGGAGTAGAGGTCGTCCCGGATGTCGAAGGGGTGGCTCGTCTCGGTCCCCACCGTCAGCGTGTAGCCGTTGCCTTCCTTCTTGAAGTCCGAGAAGTCGACGATCGACACCTGATCGCCGGAGGCCGCGTCGGGGCCGACCGGAACGGTGGTCCCGGAGGCCACGACCGCCTTGCTGGCGTCGTGGAGCTCCCACTTGGTCGCAGCGCCGGTGCGGGCGGTGGCGACCTTGACCAGACCCGGGAAATAGCCGGTCTGGTTCACGAGCACGTTGGCGACGGGCAGCGCTTCCTTGGTCGCCTTGGGCGTGAACTGCGGGTCATCGATGTGGACATCGTCGAGGCAGACCTTGAACGGCACCGTCGCGGTGCGGGCCATGTTGCCGCCCAGGTGGAACGCCAGCTCGGGCGAGCCGTCGTCGGGCGCGTGCATCTGGAAGACGCCCTTGAAGACCTGGCGACCCGGCTCGAGATCGAGGGACTGCGACCAGTACTCGCTGTAGGGCGGCCCGGCCATCCCGATCTTCACGTAGGCCCGCGTCTTCTGCGTCGCGTGCATGGTGAACTGCACGGAGTAGGTGTGCCCCTTCAGGATCGCCAGATCTCGATTGCGCACCTGAGCGTCCCATCGGTCCTTGCCGATGTTCGTGACGGTCGTGCAGAGCTCGCCGTTCTCGACGGCGGCCTGTCCGTCGGCGGGCTGCGTGAACGACGTGGTCCAGGGCAGGTACTTGCCGTCCTTGAACGACTCCTTGGCGATCAAGTTGTGCCCGGACAACGGCGGCGGATTGACGCCGGGAGACCCGTTCTTGGGCGGGTCGTTCCACCCGGAGACGGGGCCGGCGGCCGTGTCCCCTCCGGTGGTGGTCGCCGTGAGGCTTCCTCCGGTCTCGGGCGGCGGCGTCGCGGGCTGCGACGCACAGGTGAGCGCTGCCGAACCGAGCAGCACGAGGAGGAGCTTGTCCGTCCGACGGGTCGTCTGGCTATCCATGGGCGGGTAAGAAATCACGAGACGCACCGGCGGCGCAAGTCGGGGAGGGCGGCGTCCTCGAAACTTCCTCGGCACCCCGCGCGGGCACGTGCCACCGGCCGGCGTTGACGCTGCCGGAGGCCGTCGGCTATAGCCACTGGTGCAATGGACGTCTCCAACGAGCAGGTACGCAACGCCTTGCTTTCGCTCGTGGGCTTCGTCCTGTCGGTGACCGTTCACGAGTTCGGGCACGCGTTCGTCGCCGATCGCTTCGGGGACGGGCTGCCGCGCGCTCAGGGGCGAGTGACCTTGTCACCGCTCCGGCACATCGATCCGTTCGGGACGATCGTGATCCCGCTGGTGGCGATGTTCATGTCGGGCATTCCGTTCATTGCCTGGGGCAAGCCGGTGCAAACGAACCCGGCCGGCATGACCACGCGCTTGCCCCGCACCACGGCCAGCCTGTTCGTGTCGCTGGCGGGCCCGTTCATGAACCTCGTGCTGGCCGTCGTGGTGTCGCTGTTGCTCATCGCGGCGGCGAAGGCCGGCATCGTCGGTCAGAGCTCCGCCGTCACGATCATCCGTTTCGTGGTGATGTTGAACATCAGCTTGATGTTCTTCAACCTGCTGCCCATCCCGCCGCTGGACGGGGCCTCGATCCTCGAGGTGATCCTGCCAGCCCGGCTTCACGGCGCGCTGCACGCCATGCGCCGGTGGGGGATGCTGGTGCTGATGATGCTCTTCGTGACGGGGGTGGGCGGGTACCTGATGGCGCCCGCGAACAGGCTGGCGCAGGTCTGGGGTCGGTTCCTGATGGGTTTCGTGCCTCGATGACCGAGGTCCGTGCCGACGAGTCCTATCGGGTCGCTCTGCCCGAGTTCGAGGGACCGCTGGATCTGCTGCTGCACCTCTGCAAGACCCACGAGATCGAGATCGTCAACATCCCGATCTCGTTCATCACCGAGAAGTACCTCGAGTACCTGGACGTGATGCAGTCGCTGCCGGTCGACGTGGCGGCCGACTACCTGGTAATGGCGGCCACGCTGGCCTACCTGAAGTCGCGGGAGCTGGTCCCGACCCCGGAGGCGCCGGAGGCCGCCGAGGAGGAGGGCGCCGACGAGGTGCTCGACCCGCGCGAGGAGCTGATCCGGCGCCTGCTCGAGTATCAGAAGTACAAGAACGCGGCGGCCCTGCTGGGGGAGCGGCCCATCGAGGGGCGCAACATCTTCGGGCGCGGCATGGAGATCGAGGGGGACAACGCTCCGGCGCCGCTGGCCGATCACTCGGCGTGGAAGCTGATCGAGGCCTTCGGCAAGCTGCTGGAGAAGGCCGGGCCCAAGGTCACGCACAACGTGATCTTCGATCGGGTGTCGATCAGCTCGCGCATCAACCAGGTGATCGATCGGCTGGAGTTGCGGGGCGGCGCGCTGCGCTTCGACGAGCTGTTCGATCTCGGGCTGCCCGAGCCGGAGCTGCGAAGCCAGCTCGTGGTGACGTTGCTGGCGATGCTGGAACTGGCGCGCCTGCGGGTGGTGCGGGTGCTGGCGTCGGAGGACCAGGAGACGCTGATCATCGCGCAGGTCGAGGGGGCGGCGCTGGAGAAGGCCCGGCGGGCCAAGCTCTCGTCGGACTCCGAGTCGGTGGCCGCCAGCGAGGAAGAGGAAATGGAACAGGCGGCGGAGGGGGCGGCGGAAGAGGCCGTCGAAGGGATGTCCGAGGCGCTGTCGGACGAGCCGCTGGAGCAGGCCTTCGACGAAGACGCCCCCACCGCGGTTGTCACCGAGGAGGAGCTGGCCGAGGAGGTGCTCGCCACCGAGGTGCTCCGCGAGGAGGCTCCGAGCCAAGAGCCTTCGGGCGAAGAGCCTTCGGGCGAAGAGCTTTCGGGCGAAGAGCTTTCGGACGAGGGGCCGCGCGGCGGGGACGAGGAGCGCGTCGTGGTCGTCCTCGAAGAGGCGGAAGTGGCCTTTTCGGATGACGCGCCCACCGTCGTGACGGAGGAGGTGGTGATCTCGGACTCCGCGGACGTGCTTGCCGAGGCCGAGCCACCCACCCAGGCAGTCGTCACAGAGCCGGTCGTCACAGAGCCGGTCGTCACAGAGCCGGTCGTCACGGAGCCGGTCGTCACGGAGCCGGTCGTCACGGAGCCGGTCGTCACGGAGCCGACCGCGGCCGAGCCGGCGGCTTCGCCCGATCCTGCCATCGAGGAGAGACATGAGGAAACGTAAATCCAGCGCCGCTCCGACGGTCGAGTCCGGCGCCGTCGAGTCGCCCGTCGAACGAGACGGGGAGGGTGGGGGCAGCGCCGATCCGTCGGAGCAGGAAATGCCGGCGGTCGCCGCCGGAGACGCCACCGGCAGCTTCGCGAGCGATGGTGTGGCCGACGCGCCCCTCGAAGGGGGTGATGGCGGCGACGACGACGCCGGGGCCAAGGACCACCCGGCGCCGGAGGGCGACGATGGTCTCGCGGCCAGCACGGCCGAAGCAACGGCCGAAATTGCCGGCGAAACGGCGATGGCGGCGGACGAGGCCGGGGCTGACGGAGAGTCCGAAGGCGATCCCTCGGCCGAAGGCGAAGCCTCGAGCAGCGGCGTCGACGGGACCGAGGCCGAGGGCGCCACGCTGGAGGCGGCCGACGGAGAGGCATCAGAGGCATCAGAAGATCCGTCGGATCTGTCTTCCGACGCGGATCTCCCCCCCGGCGCCGACGACGAGGCCGCGCTGCCGACGGACGAGACCCGCCTGCAGAGCATCGTGGAGAGCCTGCTGTTCGCCTCGGATCGCGCGCTCGGCCTGGTCGACCTCAAGCGTCTGCTGAACGAGCGCGACGGCAAGCGCATCAGCGCGGCGCTCGAGGCGCTGCGCGAGCGCCGCGCCGACACCGGAATTCAGCTGATCTCGGCGGCCGGCGGGTGGCAGCTCCGCACCCACCCGGCGAACGGCGCGTGGGTCGCCAAGCTGGTCGCGGGACGGCCCCAGCGACTCTCGCGAGCGATGATGGAGACTCTGGCCATCGTCGCGTACCGCCAGCCCATCACGCGCCCCGAGATCGACGAGATCCGCGGCGTCGACTGCGGCCCGGTGCTGCGGACGCTCCTGGATCGCTCGCTGGTACGGGTCATCGGGAAGAAGGAAGAGGTCGGACGGCCCTTGCTCTACGGCACCACCCCGGAGTTTCTGAAGACCTTCAGTTTGCGTGACCTGACCGAGCTGCCCACGCTGCGTGACTTCCACGAGCTCGGCGCCGCCGAGCGGGCCGAGGTTGACGCCGTGACGTCGGCGCGGGGGCAGGCGGGCGCCGGCGGCGATCTCGATGCCCCGCTCGACATCGGGGCGCTGCGCCCGTCCACCGTCGAGCTGCCCAGCGTCGATCCCGACGAGGAGGAGGCGCTGCTCGAGGAGCTGGAGCAAGCGACGCAGGTGGCGGGCCGCGCGACCGCCGCGACGGTCGAGCCGACGCCGTCCGAGGCCGGGGAAGCGGGCGTCGAGGCGGCCGGACGGCCAGGGACCGACGGGGGCGAGCGCTGACCATGCCACTTCGACTTCATGTCTACCTGGCGCAGGCCGGCGTGGCCTCGCGCCGCCGCGCCGAGCAGCTTATCTCGGCGGGCTCGGTGAAGGTCAACGGGCACGTGGTCACGGCTCCCGGCACCGTCGTGGCCGACCGCGATCGCGTCGAAGTGGACGGCAAGCGGGCGCTGCGCGTGGATCCCCTCTATCGCGTGCTGCTCAAACCGCGCGCCTGCCTGGCGACCCTGGGCACGGCGGGTGACCGGACGACGCTCCGGCGCTACGTCCCGAACCCGGAGCCTGGGCTCACGGTGGCGGCTCCGCTGGATTTCCCGGCCGAAGGCGTCGTGTTGCTGACCACCGACGGCGCGCTGGCCGATGCGCTGGCCAAACGGGGGCAAAAGGTCTCCATGACCTATCACATCAAGTTCCAGGGCGCCGTCGGGGAGGACGAGCTGGAGCGCCTGCGAAAAGGCTGGCGCTGGGAGAACGTGCCTGTTCGTCCGACGAACGTCACGGCCCTGGCCACGACCGGCAAGAACACGTGGGTCGAGATGACGGTCCCGGAGGTCCGCCCGCGCGCCTTGAAGGCGGGGGGCGATCTTCTGCGCCACTCGGTCCTGAAGGTCTCGCGGGTGCGCCTGGGCACGCTCTCGTTCGAGGGACTCGCCATGGGCGAGGCCCGGGATCTCTCGAAGGGCGAGATCAGGGACCTGCGGGCAGCCGCCGGCCTGGGGGGGGAGCGACCCGCCGCTCAACCCACTCGCAAGAAAAAGTTGTCCGAAATACGCGTTTCGCGCTCCGTCCGTGGTAAATGACAGGTCGATAGGCTTGGGGGAGGTTCGCCGGAGGGACTCTCGGGATCTGCGCATCCTTCGGCGATAGTGGTTTGAACGTAACTCGCGCGGTCTCTGACAGGTGTCTCGATGGGCAAGCGACTGTATGTAGGAAACCTCTCTTTCAACGCCACTGAAATGGACCTGCGCGATTTGTTCGCGGACTCGGGCACCGTGGCCGAGGCCAAGCTCGTGATGGATCGGGACACCGGCCGTCCGCGTGGGTTCGGCTTCGTCGAGATGTCGACCGATGCCGAGGCCGCGACGGCGATCAGCAACCTGAACGGCCGTGAGTTCATGGGCCGTCCCCTGACGGTCAACGAGGCCCAGGAGCGCACCGGCGGCGGCGGCGGTGGCGGCGGACGCGGTGGTCCGCGTGGCGGCGGCGGCGGCGGCGGCGGTGGCCGCGGCGGTCGCTGGTAGCACACGACCGTGATTCAGGTGGCCGTGGTCGCGCTCTCGCGCGGCCCGGCCACCGGCATCATTCCGTGCCGGCCAGCCGCATGGCGGCTTCCGGCGATAGAAAGCGTAGGCGAGCCTCGCCGGACGCTCCGAGTGTGCCCGCAGGGTCGCGGATCTCGGCGCGTGCCGTGGCATGGCGCCGGTCGGTCGTGATCACCCAGCCGGTCAGCGTGAGGGCCACTCCGCACCGGATTGGTGCGTGAAACTTCACGTTCAGCTCGGTGGTCAGGGATAGGCGCTCGTACGCGCCGTAGACGGCCCACACCATGGCCTCATCCAGCAGCGTCGACGTGACGCCGCCGTGCAGGATGGTGCCGTATCCGCCGAGCTCCGGGCCGGGTGTGTGAACGCACACGACCGTGTCGCCGTTCCGCTGAAAATTCAGGCGCAGGCCACGCGGGTTGTCCGGGCCGCACGCGAAGCACGACGAGAAGCCGAACCGGCGCGCGATCGGCAGAGGCATCAGGCTCGAGCCGTCGGGCGAGACGGGTGTGCTCACGTCTTTCCGAATACCTCGATCTCGGTGAAGGCGACGTAGTTCGCGGAGCGGACACGAACGTAGCGCGCGGGCGTCTCCGGCAGATCCTGCGTCCACGGGCTCGACGAGCTGAACGGCAGCGCTCGCTGGGTCGCGACCGTGAAGGTCTTCCCGTCCTGCGACAGCTCGAGGATGTAGGGCAAGCCGTCCGCGAAGTACCCGTCCGCACGGTTGTAGAGCTTGATCCCGGTGAGCTTGTAGACCTTCTGCAGGTCGACCGTGACCCAGCCGCCCCCGATCGACGTGTGGACGCCGTAGCTGCCCTCGATCTCGCCGTTGACCGCGCCGCTGTTGTCGAGGGGCGCCGTGCTGTCCGGGTGTCGGGCGTTGATCGTGACTGGCTTGTGCAGCGCGAGGTTGGTGGGGCGCGACACGCGCCAGCCCAGCCAGCCGAGCAACACCACCGCGAGCGCGGCGAGGACCGCCGACCGGGTATAGCGGCTCACCTTGATCTCGCGGACCGAACGGGGCTCGATCAGCTCGCGCAGCGCGCGGCTCGCGGCTCCGACCGCGGCTCGCTTGCGCAGGAGATCCTCGACGGAGAGCGCGTCGAAGGCCAGCGGATCGGTGTGGGTGGTCAGGATGGCCTTGGCTTCGGCGAGCTCGGGCGGCGCCTTGCCGATGAGACCGCGCGCCGCCAGGTCCTCGAGCAGGGCGAAGGGCGAGGCGGCGGCAGGCCCTCGCGCGTCGAAGGCGGGGTCGCGAGCCAGCGCCACAGCCAGCGCGAAGTGGGTGATGGCCTCGCGGTAAAGAAGCAGCGAGGCGACGGCGCTCTGCTCGTCGGTGAGCTGCTCGGCGATGTCTGCACGACGAGCCCCCGCCAGGTACTGCGTGCGTAACGCCGTCTGCTGGGCCGTCGAACGAGCGCTCACCTCGCGCAGGGCCGCGTCGAGCCAGAACGCGTCACGCAGGCGCGCTCCCAGTTGAGAAGAGGAGGATGCGGACGGCGCAGGAGATGACATGGGCTGGCAATTCATAGCAGTTTCCCGCCCCGCTCACGAGTGCCCGCTCTCCCGCCCCGGGGCGCGCTCTCACGGGGGCGCGCCCCCTCGCGGGCGGCCATGATGGTGACCTCGTTCTTGTTGTGCTGGAGGTGTTTGATGCGCGCCCGGGCCCAGCCGGCGCGCTCGAGCAGCGCGCGCGCCTCGACGAGCATGCCGTAGCTCTCCCGCCCCTTGAACTTGACGGTGACGACGAGCTTGCGGCAGAGGTCGCGCTCGATCCACCGGCCCACCAGCTCGAGGGCGCGCGCGGGCTCGCAGACGATGTCCGACAGCAACCAGTCGGCGCGCGCGGGCGGGGCGTACGTGAACGCATTGCCCGCCATCGTCTGCAGGTTCGGATGGTGCCGCAGCGACGGCGCCAGCGGGGCGCGATCGATCGCGATCACGCGGGCGCCGCGGGCCAGCGCGCCGTGGGTCCAGCCGCCGGGCGCCGCGCCGAGATCGACGCACAGCTCGCCGGGACGGGGCTCGTCGGCCATCCAGCGAAACGCCTCCTCGAGCTTTCGGTAGGCCCGGGAGGGGGGGCGCCGATCCTCGACGATGGGGGCCGCGCCCGCCGGCCAGGGCGCCAGGTCCCATCCTCCGCGGGGCAGCGCACGGGGCGGCGCGCTCGAGACGTACCCCTGATCGCGGGCGACGAGCAGGAGCTGCACGAGGACGCGCACCTCGCCGAACGCCCGCGCGGCGTCCGACGGCGGCACGAACGTCCGCGCGGCGCGCCGACGCCGCTGCTGAAGCAAGGCCAGCGTCCGCTCGACCACCAGGTTGGCCCGGCTGGCCAGCTTCGGATCGGCGCCCGTCGGCACCGCGGCGAGGATCGTGAACACCCCGCTCGGACGGCCGTCTGGAGCGACGGGGCCGACCGTCAGCCCGACGCGATCGATGGTGCCCTCGACAGCGGCGTAACAGGCCTCGGCCAGCGCCGCCACGCTGCCGCCGGTGACGGACCGCGCGCGCGGCATCTGCTGGCGCGCGAAGATCGGATCGAGCGGAGGGAGCGCCTGCCCGGTCTCGCCGGCGTCGGGGGGCTCGTCGTACATCACCAACCCAGGCTGGTCGGGCGCCGCCGGCCCCGAGGACGGCCGCCAGAGCGGTGGCTGCCCCGGCTCGGCGGGCAGGAGCTCGGCCGCGAGCGCCTCTTCGAAGCCGGGCGTCGCGAAGAAGATGCGCCGTGGAGGCCCGGCGGCGGGATCAGCCAACGGTGGTCCGCATCGGGTCGGCGTAGGTCGCCGACAGCAGGAACGTCACCAGCTCACGACCGGCGACGGTCCCCAGGAAGACCAGGCGCCGCTCGCGTTCCGAAAGGCCGTCCGAGACGTCCACGGCCGCGTTCGCCGCGGCGTCGCTGGTCTGGAGCGCGCGCAAAGCATGAAGGGGGCTGCCGCTCGCGAGCAGCCCGAAGCGGTCGGCGGCGCGCACGGCGGCTTCACGGAAAGGCTCCCACTGCGGCAGGGCCTCGAGGGCGGCTTGCAGATCGTCGAGGGTCGCCCCGGCCGCCGACGAATATTCGACGACGGCGGTGGTGCGCTCCGGCTCGTCCATGGCCGCCGCCGCCGCGCTCCCCAGCGCGGAGTCCGGGGTGGGGCTGCCCCCGAGCGCGGCGCTCATGCCCTGCAGCAGGTCTGCGACGTTGGTCGCGGCGTCGCCGGCCGACTCCGAGGTGACGGCCTCGACGAGCGCCAGGCCGCTGCGCACCCGATCGACGGCGCGGCCCACGAGGAACAGCAGCTCCTCGTCGGGGCGGAGGAGGAGCGGGGAGGGGATCCGGATGGTCGCGGGGCGCGTCGGCACGGCGGTGACGTCGAGCGCCGCC
>Ga0068853_100002395_pt1 | contig 14014 bp, 14 predicted proteins | sample KBSCornC32_FD_65655 | JGI IMG/M metagenome (GOLD analysis project Ga0068853, IMG submission 65655) | Corn rhizosphere microbial communities from Kellogg Biological Station, Michigan, USA - KBS Corn C3-2 | ecosystem: Host-associated > Plants > Roots > Rhizosphere > Soil ... | reverse complement strand
CGTCCCGACGGCCGGACCGTGTGGGCCCAGGTCACGGTGTGCACCATCCACTCCGAGGACGGTGAGTCGCCGTACTTCGTCACGCAGGTCGAGGACGTCACCGAGCGGCGCGAGGCCGAGGCGCGGCTGGTCCGGCAGGCCCTGCACGACCCGCTGACCGGTCTGCCCAACCGCACGCTGCTGATGGACCGGCTGCGTCAGGTGCTGGCACGTGCCGATCGGCATCCTGAGCTGACCGCCGTGCTGTTCATCGACCTGGACGGCTTCAAGGACGTCAACGACAGCCTCGGGCACGACGTCGGCGACGAGGTGCTGACCGAGGTCGGCCGGCGGTTGCAGCACCACATCCGCCCGCTGGACACGGTGGCGCGGCTGGGCGGCGACGAGTTCGTGGTGCTGTGCCAGGACCTGGCCAGCGAGCAGAACGTCGTGGAGATCTCCGAGCGGCTGGCCGGCGTGCTGGCCGAGCCCGTGGTGGTCGGCACCTTCGAGGTCGTGGTCACGGCCAGCGTCGGCATCGCGCTGGCCAACGGGCACCATCCGCAGCCCGAGGACCTGCTGCGCGAGGCGGACGCGGCCATGTACGGGGCCAAGACCCGCGGCAAGAATCGGTGCGAGATCTTCGACGCCGGCCTGCAGGAGCGGGCCGTCGACCGGATCGCCATCGCCTCGGCGCTGCGGCAGGGCCTGCGCGACGACCGGTTCGTGCTGCACTTCCAGCCCGTGGTGGACATCCGCACCGGCGACACCGTGGCCGTGGAGTCGTTGGTGCGCCTGGACGATCCCGACCGCGGGCTGCTCGCGCCGGACACGTTCATCCAGGTCGCCGAGGACAGCGGGCTGATCGTGCCGATCGGCACCTCCGTGCTGGAGCAGGCCTGCCGGCAGCTGGTGACGTGGCGGGCGACCGGGGCGGCGCCCAAGGCCATGCGGACCGCGGTCAACCTGTCGGCCCGGCAGGCGACCCGGCCCGATCTGGCCGCGACCATCGAGCGGGCGCTGGCCGAGAGCGGGCTGGAGCCGTCCGGGCTGACCCTGGAGCTCACCGAGACCGTGCTGATGGAGGCGGACGCCGCGACCCTGCGGCAGCTGGAGCGGATCCGTGAACTCGGTGTCGGCCTCGGCATCGACGACTTCGGCACCGGCTACTCGTCGCTGACCTACCTGAAGCGGCTGCCGGTCAGCTTCGTCAAGATCGACCGGTCGTTCGTCGCCGGTCTGGTGACCGACCCGTCCGACCGGGAGATCGTGACCGCGGTGATCCGGCTCGGGCAGGCGCTGGGGTTGACCACGATCGCCGAGGGCGTCGAGGAGCCCGAGCAGTTCCAGATGCTGCGGGCGCTCGGTTGCGACCAGGCCCAGGGCTATCTGCTCGGCCGGCCCAAGGCCGGGCCGCCGGGGGAGATCACCGTGCTGCGGGCCCTGCGGACCGCGGTCTCGTGACGGTTTCCCGCCGGAACTTCCTGCGCGCCGGTGCCTTGCTCGGCCTCGGTGGGCTGGCCGCCTGCTCGTCCGACCAGGACAGCCGGGCGGTCAGCGCCGCCGCGCTGGGGCCGTCGAAGCATGGTGGCGTGCTGCGGGTGGGGATCACCGGCGGCAGCGCCGCCGACGGGCTCGACCCGCACCATCCGCCGACCTACACCGACCAGGCGCGGGTGTCCAACCTGTACGAGCCGCTGTTCGTGCACGACGCCGCGTACAACCTGCAACCCGTGCTGGGCGAGTCGATGGAGCCGTCCGACCACGGCCGGGTGTGGACGCTGCGGCTGCGGGACGGCGTGAAGTTCCACAACGGCAAGCAGTTCGACGCGGACGACGTGATGTTCAGCTTCCGCCGCATCGTCGACGTGAAGGGCAACGGGGCCGGCGCGCTGAGCATCATCGACTTCGCCGGCCTGCGCAAACTGGACGCCCGGACGCTGCGGATTCCGTTGACCCAGCCGTACGTGCAGTTCCAGGACGAGCTGGCCCAGTACTACAACGGGATCGTGCCGGTCGGCTTCGACGTGGCCAAACCGGTGGGAACCGGGCCGTTCCGCTTCGGCTCGTTCACCCCGGGGGACCGGAGCTCCTTCCCGCGATTCACCGACTACTGGCGCGGCGACCAGCCGTACGTCGACGAGCTGGTGATCATCGACTATCCCGGGGCCGAGCCACAGCTGGAGGCGTTGCTCGGCGGGGACGTCGACGCCGTCGACAACCTGCCGGCCGAGCGCGTCGCCACCGTGAAAGCCGCCGGGCACAACGTGTTGGTGTCAGAGACCGGCAATTGGACGCCGTTCACCATGCGCGTCGACAGCGGTCCGTTCGGCGATGTCCGGGTGCGGCAGGCCCTTCGGCTCGTCGCCGACCGGGAGCAGCTCGTCAGCCAGGCCCTCAACGGGCAGGGGCGGATCGGCAACGACCTGTACGCGCCCTACGACGTCGCCTACGCCAAGCAGTTGCCGCAGCGGCAACAGGATCTGGACCAGGCCCGGTCTTTGCTCCGCAGTGCCGGGCAGTCCTCGTTGCAGGTGCAGCTCTACACTTCCACCGCCGTCGACGCCTCCTCCGTCACGGCGGCCCTGCTGTTCGCTCAGCAGGCCCAGGCCGCCGGCGTCAACGTCCGGGTCCGCCCCATCGACAGTGGCGAGTTCTACGGCAGGCAGTACCTGTCCTGGCCCTTCGCCCAGGATTTCTGGTACACCCGCAACTACCTGCCCCAGGTGGCCCAGGGTTCGCTGCCCAACGCCCCGTACAACGAGTGCCACTGGGACGACCCCTCCTTCAACTCCGTCATCGCCAGCGCCCGCGCCGAGCTCGACGCCGGCCGCCGCACCCGCCTGCTCCAGGACGCGCAGCAGATCGAGTACGACCGCGGCGGCTACCTGGTGTGGGGCTTCAAGAACCAGGTCGACGCCTTCAGCAGCAAGGTCACCGGCTTCGTCCCGGACCGCGGCCTGCCCCTGTCGTCGTTCCAGTTCCGCACCGTGTCCTTCGTGTGAGACTGATCGGGTGGAGAGCCCCCGCTTCGTCGTGCTGGCCGACGACCTGACCAGCGCCGCCGAGGCCGCCGGCCACCTCGCGGACACGGGGCGAGCGGCATCGGTCCTGCTGGAAGCGGCAGCCGGTGGTGCGGCCTGGCCGTGCATGGACCTGGATACCCGACACCTGACCGAGGCGGCGGCGACGACCCGGCATGCGCGGGCGGTCGAGAGGCTGCCGGCCGCGGGCATCTACAAGACCATGGACAGCTCGCTGCGGGGTAATTGGGCGGCCGAGCTCGCGGCGGTCATGCAGGCGTCCAGTCGACGGCTGGCGGTGGTGGCACCGGCCTGCCCGGCCTACGACCGCCGGACCGTCGGCGGCCATCAGCTGGCCAACGGCGTCCCGGTCCACCTGGGACCGGCCGGCCGCGACCCGGTGCGACCGGTGACCGACTCGTCGGTTGTAAGACCCATAAGCTGTCAAGGTCTTACAGTCGCCTCTGTCACGCCGGAAGACTTCACGCTGACCGGCAGATCGGGCGTGGTGGTGGTGGACGCCTCGACTGCGGCGGACCTGGAGGGGATCGCGGCGGCGGTCCAGGATCGCCTGGCCGAGATCGTGTTGTGCGGCAGCCCGGGACTGTGGGAGGCGCTGCATCCCGTTCACCAGCCTCGCCGGGATCTGCCCACCACTCGAAAGGCGTTGGTGCTGATCGGCAGCCTGCATCCGACGACCCGGGAACAGCTGGCCAAGCTGACGTCCAGTGGCGTGCCGGTGCTGACCACCGACAACGCGCACGAAGCGGTCCAACTCTTCGAGACCGCGGCAACAGTGGCGGTGGCCACGCCCGAGGCGTCGGCGGTCGGGCCGCAGCTGAGCACCCTTGGTGAAATCGGGGCTCGCTGCGCGGCGGCGGTGCCGGACCTGGGCTTCGTGCTCAGCGGCGGCGACACCGCCCGGGCGCTGGCGACTGCCTTGCACACCAACGAGATCCGCGCGGCCGGCACCGTCGCCCCGGGCATCATGATCGGCACGCTGATCGGTCCGAACCAGCCGGTGATCACGAAGGCGGGCGGTTTCGGTGACCCGGACACGCTGATCAGCGCCGTCGGCGCACTCACTCGGAATGCACGATGACCGTTGCGCACGACCGGCGCGTGGCGGTCGGCGATCCGCGGGCCGGCCTGCGCGGCTGTGGCACCGACACGTTCCGCAGGATCTAGCCGTGCGGCGACCCTTGGGCCGATGCGGCGGTCTGTCGCGAATGCCCGGAACGTACCGGGCGGCGGCGCGATGGTAGGGGCATGAATCAGTGGTTCTTGCCCGACCCCAACGGGTTCAACGGGGCCTACATCTATCCGGGTGGCGACGTCACCTGGGATTTCGGCTGGGGCGACGTGACCTTCGCACCGGCCATCCTCGCCGTCGCCATGCCGCCGTCGGTGGTGAGCGCCGGCGGGGACGTCACGACCGTCAGCAACGGCTTCTACCAGGACGGCAACGGCGGCAAGCACTACACGACCCGGCTGACCTCGCGTAACGGCTGCGGGTACCGCCTGCTGATCAGCCAGCTCCGGTGAAAGGAAGGCACACATGAAGATCGCCGTACTGTCCGACGCCGACGGCCGCCTGATCGGCATCGCGCCCGTGCACGACCCGGCCGAAGGCGGGCCGGTCGGGCGGATCGTGGCCCAGCCCGACCAGGTCCTGCACGAGATCGAGGTGGCGGACGACATCCTGGCCGACGCGGCGCGGGTCGCGCGGCTGCACGAGACGCACCGGGTCAGCGCCGGCCGCCTGGTCGAGAGCTAGTCGGGCCGGCCGGGCACCACCAGCCCGCTCTCGTAGCCGGCCACCACGACCTGCGCGCGGCTGGACAGATCGAGCTTGCCCATCAGGTTCTTCACGTGGGTCTTGACCGTCGACTCGCTCAACACCAGGCGCGCGGCGATCTGAGCATTGCTCAGACCGTGGGCGACGAGGCGCAGTACCTCGGTCTCGCGGGCGGTGAGGCCGGCGAGGTCGGTGGTGGTGCGCCGGTGATGGAGGGCGTAGGTCTCGACCAGGCGCTGGGTGATGGCCGGGCTGATCAGCACGTCCCCGGCGGCCACCGCGTGCACGGCGGCGACGATCGCGGCCGGCGGCGTTTCCTTGAGCAGGAAGCCGGCCGCGCCGGCGGCGAGCGCCCGGTAGACGTATTCGTCGAGGTCGAAGGTGGTGAGCACGAGGATGCGCGCGCCCGGCGCGGCGGCCAGGATGCGCTCGGTGGCGTCGAGACCGTCGAGCACCGGCATCCGGATGTCCATGATGATCACGTCGGGCCGCAGTGACGCGGCCAGTTCGACCGCCTGGACGCCGTTCTCGGCCTCGCCGGCCACGTCGAGGCCGGCGGCGCGCAGCAGGGCGGACAGGCCGGCGCGGATGAGGGCCTGATCATCGGCGATCAGCACACGGAGGCTCACACCTCCTCCCGGTACGGAAGTCGCAGCACGACGGCGAATCCGCCACCGGCACGGGGACCGGCGGTGAGCACGCCGCCGTAGAGTTCGGCTCGCTCGTGCATGCCGGCGATGCCCCGCGACACGCCGGCCGGCCGTGGCTTCATGCCGCGGCCGTCGTCGGTGATCTTCAAGGTCAGGGTTCGCTCCCCGTAGTCCAGGTCCAGTCGGGCCGCCGCGGGCCCGGCGTGCTTGAGCACGTTGGTCAGCGACTCCTGCGCCACCCGGTACGCGCACAGATCGGCCCCGGGCGGCAACGCCCGCGGTGTGCCGGTGACGGTCAGTGTCACGGGCAGTCCGGTGGCGCGCAACCGATCCAGCAGACCGTCCAGTTCGGACAGACCGGGCTGGGGCTGGGTGCTGTCGGGCTCGTCCACCCGCAGCACGGCCAGCAGCCGGCGCATCTCGGCCAGCGCCGACCGGCTGGTGTCGCCGACGATCACCAGCGCCTCCCTGGCCGCGTCCCGGTCACTGTCCACAACGTACTCCGCGACGCCGGCCTGTAGCGAGATCACCGACATGTGGTGTGCCACCACGTCGTGCAGCTCGTGGGCGATGCGGATCCGCTCGTCGGCCACGGCCCGGGACGCCTGCTCGGCCAGTCGTTCCATCCGCCGCGACCAGCGACTGGTGCTCAGGCCGAGTCCGAACGCGGCCACCACCTGGAGCACGGAGCTGCCGAACAGCGGCCACTTGTGCATGTCCCCGACCAGCACGACGAAGTTCGTGGTCAGCGTGGCCAGCGCGACACCGAGCGCCACCACGGCGACCGGCCACGGGCGCAGCAGGGCCACCGAGAACAGCCCGATCAGCAGCCCGATCCCGCCGGCGGGGGAGTCCGGGTAGCCGAGCAGCAGACCGGCGACCAGCGCCGCGCCCATCACGAACGTGATCGTCAACGGCAGCAGCTGGCGCAGCGCGACCGGCGCGAACCCCAGGCCGGTCAGCACGTACGCCGGCCAGGGCACGTGCTGGTCGGCCAGCGACGCGACGGCCAGCACCGTCATGGCGACGGCCAGCTCCACATCGACCGGGACGGATCGGAGTACCCCTCGCACCGGCCAACGGTAGCCGGGAAACCCGTGCCGCCGCACCGTGCCACGGGCTGATCTCGTCTACCCCCAGCGGGGTAGGCCGAGTTCCCCCGCCAGACGATGTCGGACACGCGTCCCCGGCTGGTTCGCTGAGACGGCAGTCGACTGAGGGGAAATCCGATGCACAGGACAGTGATCGCGCTGGTCGCCCTGACGGGGGTCATGGCGGCCGCCGCGCCGGCCCATGGCGCGGACCGGGCGGTGTTGCAGCGGGACGCGGACAAGCTGGTGGACTACGGCGCACCGGGAGTGCTGGCCGAGGTGGACACGCCGAACGGCAAGGTGAAGGTGCGCAGCGGGTACGGTGACACGGAGGCCAGGACGCCGGTGTCGTGGCACACGCATTTCCGGGCCGGCAGCGCCACCAAGACGTTCACCGCGACCGTGCTGTTGCAGCTGGTCGGCGAGGGCAGGCTGACGCTGGACGACACCGTGGACCACTGGCTGCCCGGTGTCGTCGCGGGCAACGGCAACGACGGCACGAAGATCACCGTGCGGAACCTGTTGCAGCACACCAGCGGGCTGCCGGACTACACCCGGGCGTTGCCCTTTCTCGACAACGCCGAGGACTTCGAGGCCAACCGGTTCCGCACGCTGACCGCGCCGGACATGGTGGCCATGGCGATGAAGTACGCGCCGACCTTCGCGCCGGGCACGGGCTGGGAGTACTCCAACACCAACTACCTGCTGGCCGGGATGATCGTCAACAAGGTCACCGGGCACGACTGGCAGCAGGAGGTGCAGCGGCGGATCATCGCGCCGCTCGGCCTGCGCAACACCACGGCTCCGTACACCGATCCGCACCTGCCTGAGCCGCATGCCGTTGGCTACCAACGGTTCGCCAAGGACGAGGCGGCCATCGACGTCACCGCGCTCAATCCGTCGTGGGCCGGCGCTGCCGGCGCGATCGTCAGTGACACCGACGACATCAACACCTTCCTCCGGGCCCTGATCACCGGCAAGTTGCTCAAGCCGGCACAGCTGAAGGAGATGCAGACGACCGTGCCGGCGCCCGAGCTCGACCCGGTCTTCCAGGGCGCGCGGTACGGCCTTGGTCTGATGTGGGTGCCGGCGTCGTGCGGCGGTTACTGGTCGCACGGCGGCGACATCCACGGTTTCAAGACCCGTGACGCCGTCAGTGCGGACGGCCGGCGCAGCGCCGTGATCACCATGAACACCGACTCGCCGGTGGCCAAGCCGGGCCTGCCGCCGCTCACCCAGGACATGAGCGTCGACCTGATGGAGCACGCCATCTGCGGCACGGCGTGACCACCGTTGTGGCGGCGGATTACCGCCGCCACAACGGTTTCAGGCGCGGACGGCCCGGATCTGCCTGATCGGGAGCTGCACGTGGCCCTTGGCGTCGACGGCGGAGTCCGCGGACAGGAAGGCGGTGGCCTCCGGCGGCATCGCCGCGGCCCACTGCTCGGGCGTGAAAGCCGTGGCGTAACCCCGCATCTGCATGCGGTCGATCCGCCAGTGCTGGCCGAGGTCGCGGCGCAGGCTGGCCTCGTCGGTGTGCCCCGGCATCGGGAACAGCGCCTCGGTCTGCTCGGGGAAACACAGGATGTGCAGCACGGCGCCGGGATTGGTGACGGCGTGCAGCGCGGCGAGGTAGTCGCGCCGCTGCTCGTCGGTGAGGCAGTGCATCATCGCGGAGTCGAGCGCCGAGTTGAACCGGCCGTCGACGCCGTCGAGCCTGGTGGCGTCGGCGACGGTGAAGTCGACCTTCAGCCCGCGCTCGGCGGCCTTGGCCGAGGCCTGCGCGACCGCCGTCGGCGCGGCGTCGAACGCGGTGATCTCCAGGCCCCGCTCGGCCAGGAACAGGGCGTTGTCGCCGAGTCCGCAGCCGCTCTCCAGCACCGGGCCGGTGAACTCGCCGGCGTCGGCCAGCTCGACCACGATCGGCTGCGGGCCGTCCAGCCGCCACGGCACGACGTCCAGTTCGACGTCGCCGACGGCCACGCTCCGGCCCTGGTAGAGCGCGTCGAAATCCATCATCGAGTGCTCGGTCACCGATCCTCACCCCAGTTTTTAGTAGACGGAGACGTTCACTATGACCGAGCGTAGTGCTGCGCATTAGGAACGTCAACGTCTACTATCGGGTGGTGAGCGCGACCGACACCGCCCGCTCCCGCCGTCGCGGGGCAGAGCTGGAACACGCCCTGTACGAGGCGACCGTCCGGGAACTGGCCGAGTCCGGCTACGGCCGGCTGACCATGGAGGGCATCGCCGCCCGGGCCCACACCGGCAAGGCGGCCGTGTACCGGCGGTGGTCGACCAAGCAGGCCCTGGTGCTCGACGCGCTGCGGCACAGCCTGCCGCCGCTGCCCGGTTTCGAGCCGGAGATGCCGCCGCGGGACAACCTGCGGGCCGTGTTCACCGTGCTGTGCCAGGTGTTCGGCGGCCGCACCTCGTTCCCCGGCCTGGCCGTGATCACCGGCCTGGTGGCCGACCCGGTGCTGCGCAACGCCATCGTCGAGCACATCGTCAGCCCGCGGCTGCGAGTGATCGAGTCCATTTTGGACAACGCCGTGCGCACCGGCGAGATTGCCGCCGTCGCGCCGATGGCCGTCCACATCGGACCGGCGCTGGTCATGCACGCCTTCCTGCTGACCGGGAACCCGCCCGACGATGCCGAGATCGACCGGATCGTGGACAGCGTGCTGGGCGTCTGACCGGATGGTCGGACGTTCACCATCGGCGCGGGCGGTGTCGATGATCAACCGCGCCGATCGGGGGCCCGCGCGGGCTGCTTTCTCTGCCGTGATGGGCAGTTCCGTTGTGCATGAGGCGGCCAACGGCGCTGACGTGGCTAGCCTCTGGCGGTGCCACGCACGTCCACCGCTGGAGGATCGATGACCGAGCACGGGTTGATGGACTTCGACGCACTGCACGGGGGCGAGGGTGCGAACCTGGGGCAGGACGGCCCCCGCCTCGCCGCCGCGCCGTGGCAGCTCGACGAGCCGCAGCCGCTGGTCGTCGAGCTCGCCGACCAGTTCACCGGGCCGGTGCTGGACGGCGGCTGCTGGGTCGGGGACAACGCGTTGCTCCTGGCTGCCAAAGGCTTCGACGTCACGGCCGTCGACATCGCCGCGTCCGCCGTCGAGCAGGCCCGGGCCAAGGCCGCCGCCCGCGGTCTCGACGTCGACTTCCGCGTCGGCGACGCCACCGAACTGACCGATATCCGTACCGGCTTCAACACGATCCTCGACAGCGCCATGATGCACTGCCTGTCCGACGCCGACCGCCAGGCCTGGCTGGCCGCCGCCCACCGGGTCGCCGCCCCCGGCGCCCGCCTGCATGTGCTGTGCTTCCCCGACTTCGTCGCCGGGGCCTTCCCCATGCCGGGTGACCTCACCGAGGCCGGCCTGCGGCGTGACATCGAGGCGCACTGGGTGATCACCGGCTGGGAGGTTCGCCGGTACACCACCAACATGGACCCCGCGGCGCTGCGCGACCTGGTGCCCGACGCGTCGATGGAGCTCGCGGTGGACGACGGCCAGGGCCGGTCGCTGCTGCCCATCTGGCACATCGCCGCCACCCGCCGCTGACCGGCACGGTTGGACCCCTGGATCGTTGCCCCCCAGGGAGTTCTACGCCGACCCGCGGTTCTCCCGCGCCGCGGTGGCCGGGGCGGACGTGCCCCGGCCGCGGCCCGGGACGAACTGGCCGGACTGCTGACCTCCTTGATCGCGCAACGACTCGGCACCCGGCGACGATCTCCTGGCCACGCTGGTCGTGGCCCGCGACGAAGGGGATCGCCAAGGAGGACATCGAGATCGGCGGCCAGCTGATCCGCCCCAGCCCGCGCCTCGCGGTGCCGGCCGCCGAGATCCAGTGGCGGACCGGCCAGCTGATGCGGGGCGTGCGGGCCCTGCCCGTCGAGTTCGGTCAGTAGGCCGCGCGCAGGCTCGGGATGGCGTCGGCCGGCACGTCGAACAGCGTGCTCGGATCGTGCAGCAGATCCTCCAGCCGCTGCCCGTCGAAACCGGTGCTGCGACGGCCGTCGACCGCCATCGACAGCCAGCCCGAGAACACCCGCTCGCAGGCGCCGAGCCGGACCTGTCTGCTGTCGTGCTCCTCGCAGAGTTCCCTGGCGTACAGGCGGAGCAGCTCCGGCTGCCGGTAGCGCACGGCGCCGGCCGCGTCGGTGCCGACCACGTCCAGCAGCTGGAGGTCGACCAGCCGCTCCATGTGCTTCTCGGCGCGGTTGGCGGTGGTGTCCAGCAGCGCGGCGCCGATCCAGACCGACACCTCGGGCACCGTCAGCAGCCCCAGCCGGCGGAACAGCGCCGCCTCCGGCTCCGATAATTCCTGGCAGCTGACCGCGAAGCCGGCGCGCAGATCGTGCTCCGCCCCGCTGAGCTCGTCCAGGCGGTGCGCCTCGTCGGCGACCTTGTCCAGCAGATGCCGTACCGACCAGTGCGGCTTGGCCGCGAGCCGCGCGCCGGCCGTGCGGAGCACGAGCGGCAGTCGGTCGCACAGCTCGGCCAGCTGGTGGGCGGCCCCGGGATCGGCTGTCACACGGGCATTTCCGGCGACGACGCCGAGCAGCGACACTGCGTCGGTCGGGGCCAGCGCACCGAGCCGGAGCTGATGCGCGCCGTGCTTGCCGAGCAGGTCGTACAGCTGCCCGCGGCTCGTGACGAGCACGTGGCACTGCGCGCTCCCCGGCAGCAGTGGCCGGATCTCGCCGAACGACGCGGCGTTGTCCAGCACGACCAGCGCCCGGCGGTCGCGCAGGATGCTGCGGTAGAGCGCCGCCCGCTCCTCGACGTCGTCCCGGATCAGGTCGTCGGGCACGCCCAACGCCCGCAGGAACCCGCCGAGCACGGCCTTCGGACCGGTGCTGACGTCGGCGAACAGCTGGCCGCCCGGGAAGTCGTCGGCCACCCGGTTGGCCCAGTGCAGCGCCAGACCCGTCTTGCCGACGCCGGCGCCACCGGTGATCAGGCCGATGGTCAGCTCGGCATCGCCGACCATGCCGTCCAGCGCGGCGATCTCGTCGGCGCGCCCGGTGAAACCGGGCACGTCGGCCGGCAGCTGCGCCGGAACCCGCTGCCGCAGCGGGGAATCCGCCGCGCGGGCCGGGCGGGCCGCGGTCAGCCCGGGGTCGTCGCGCAGGATCGCGTCGTGCATCTTGCGCAGCGACGGGCCCAGTTCGAGGCCGAATTCGTTGATGGACAGGCGTTGCCCGTCGCGGAACGTGGCCAGCGACTCGGCGCGCCGGCCGGCCCGGTACTGGGCCAGCATGAGCTGGGCCCGGGACTGCTCACGCAGCGGGTGCTCGCGGACCAGCGAGGTCAGCTCGCCGATGAGGTCGTTGTGCTGGCCCAGGTCCAGGCGGATGGCCGCGTGCTTCTCGTGCACGGTCAGCCGCAGTTCCTCCAGCCGGGCCGCCTCGATCTCCACCGACAGGCCGGACACCCCGGTCAGGGCCGGTCCGCGCCACAGCTTCTGCGCCGCGTCGAGGCAGCTGGCCGCCTCGGCCAGATCGCCGGCCTCGGCCGCCGCCTCACCCTTGGCGGTGAGCTCGGTGAACTCCATCGCGTCGATCCGGACGCTGTCGGCCCGCAGCACGTAGCCGGGGGCGCTGGTGATGATCACGTCGTCGTGGAAACCGGCTGTCTTGAATGTTTTCCGCAGTGCCGCAACGCAGATCGCCACCTGCGTGCGACCGGTGGCCGGCGGTCGGCCGTTCCAGACCGCCTCCACCAGCGCGTCGACCGAGACGACCTGGCCCGGGGCGAGGGCCAGCATCGCCAGGATGGTGCGCTGCCGCGAGCCGCCGATGGCGATCTGCGTATCGGCTACGCCGGCTTGCAGCATTCCGAGCACACCGATGTTCAAGCGGTTCATTGACCCCCCAGTGGTCACGAACGTCATATTCCAATGTGGCCCGGTTTCCCCATGAGTCCCCACCCCTGGTTTCCCGACTCATCCGGGCGATCACAGTGAAGCACGAAAAAGATTGCTTGAGTTGGACTCGACCGTGACACCTGGTGAACTCACCCGCTGTGTCCGGTTCGACACGCTTTGTCGAACATGCTGAACACGGTGCGCACCTGATGGTCACCTGGATGTCACTTATCAACCACCGGTCGAACATGATATTGATTCGGGTCTCCTGCTGACCTGCATATATAACAGATGGTAGTTCTGGATCGATCCAAAGTCACCAGTGGTGACCGTCGTGACGTAACCCACCCGAAAAGTCACGCAAAACCGCTCGATAACGGGAAGAAAAGACCCGTGAGTAGAGTCGCGCAGGCCGGCAAGAAGGCGGACGGTCCTCCGGGCGGTGGCGATGCGCCGCCGCCCCGTTGGAAACGTGACTCATTCGGCCGTCAGGGAAACGGTCGGATGGGCGACGACGATTGTGGAGGACTTCGATGGCAGAGACGGCAGCGACGGTGGCGTGCATGGTCGCCGTGCTCGGCAGCGTGACCGTCTGGATCGCCCTGCTCGCCCGCAGTCGCGCCCGCCAGTCCGCCGCTCGCGACCTCGCCGACCAGCTCGCCGACCTCGACGGCCGGATGCGCGAGATGAGCGCCGAGGTCACCGCCATCCACCGCCTGCTGCGCGACATCGATTAGACGAGCAAGCCTCGGCCGGGTCGCGGGCACGCGAGTGCCTATCGATTATCGATGCTATCGTTAGTCGATAGTATCGAAACTCGATAGGTGAGGAGCGCACGATGCAGACGAAGCGGGGACTCCTGCCGGTGCTGGCCACCGTCATCCGGATCCTGACCTGGGTGGCCGGGCTGGGCGTCCTGGTTGTCGTCATCGCCACCGCCGGCGAGTTCGGCTGGCTGCCCGGCAACTCCGCCGGCCCGGCCTGTGTGGACACCGGCAGCCGGCTGGCCTGCACGGATCACCCGAGCATGGCTCAACGACTGGCCGATGCCGGAGATCAGCTCCCGAGCATGCTCTTCAGCCTCGGCGCACTGTGGCTCTTGCTGCGCTTCCTGCGGACAGCGGCCCAACACGGCCCCTACGCGAGCGCGGTGCCTGGCCGCCTGGCCGCCTTCGGCTGGTTCACCCTGATCGGCGGTCCGGTCAGCAGCGCGCTGGAGGCCCTGTCCCGCACCAGCCTGCTGGCCGGCCTGGCGCCCGACACGCCCACCGCGAGCTGGATCGACCGCTGGTTCTCGAACTTCCCTGAGTGGTCGGTCGTCGCCGGCGTCGCCGCGCTGACGTTCGCCCACATCCTGCGCATCGGCGTCGGCATGCGCGAGGACCTCGAAGGCACGGTCTGATGTCCATCTCCGTGCACCTGGACGAACTGCTGGCGGCCCGTGGCATGACGTTGAGCCAGCTGGCCAACGAGGTCGGCATCACGGTGGTGAACCTGTCGGTGCTCAAGAACGGCCGGGCGAAGGCCATTCGCTTCTCCACCTTGTCCAGGCTCTGCGAGGTGCTCGAGTGCCAGCCGGGCGACCTGCTGCGC
>Ga0068853_100002386_pt1 | contig 14040 bp, 10 predicted proteins | sample KBSCornC32_FD_65655 | JGI IMG/M metagenome (GOLD analysis project Ga0068853, IMG submission 65655) | Corn rhizosphere microbial communities from Kellogg Biological Station, Michigan, USA - KBS Corn C3-2 | ecosystem: Host-associated > Plants > Roots > Rhizosphere > Soil ... | reverse complement strand
TCCAGCGCATGTGCACGTCGAGCCGGGACGGGTAGGCGGTCTCGGCGACCTTCTGGCTGCGGACCCGCGCCTTGAAGAGCTCCTCGCGGATGCGGTCGTACTCCGCGCGCAGCTTGGCCAGATCGGGAATGCCGGGAACGCCCGCGGCGGGCGCATCGCCCGCGTCTCCCTGGGCAGCGACGGGCCGCTCGGCCGGGCCCGCCCCGAGGATCGTCAGCGCGACGGTCCCGGCGAACGCGCGCGCCATCGCCCTGGCACGGCGGGGCCGCGCCGGGCTCATTCGGTCACCGGCAGGAAGATGCTGAGCCCGAGGGTCGTGGTCACGTCGTCCACCCATTCCTTTCTGGCCAGGAGCTGCTGCCGGTACACGTAGTTCCGGACATCCAGCCGAATGGCCATCGCGCGTCCCAGGTAGAACTTGAGCCCGAGGGCCGCGTTGGCGGCGATGTCGCTGGAGAGGACCGAGTCGATCACGCCGCCGCCGAGCGCGATGTAGAGGTCGAAGTGCTGGATGGCGCCGCCCAGCCGCAGCTTCCCGTGGGCGGGATCCCAGACGAGGTCGGCCTGGTACAGCAGCTCGCGCCGGTTCTTCGTCCCGAGGACGACGTAGCGTTGCTCGAGCTCGCTGCCCGGCGACGACGCGATGTGAGTCATGGCCGCGTGGGCCTCGATCGCGAAGTCCTCGGTCATGTGGTACGCGTAGGCGCCGCCGAAGACGTAGGTCCCGTCGAACAGATCCGACGAGTAGTAGCCGCCGAGCGCCGTGATCTCGTGCCGGTTCGTCTGCTGGAAAAGGCGATCGCGGACGTCGCGCCGCTTGCGCTTGGCGAACAGGTCAGCCTTCACGTTCTCGTCGACGCACGCGTCGGCGTCCTCGGCCGCCGCCGGCTCCTGGGCGGCGCCCACCGCGCCGTCGCCGGCCGGCGCCTCGCCGTCTTTTCCGCCTTCCTTTCCGCCGTCCTTCTCGGCGGCTCGGGCGCTCGACGCGACCGATGACAGCGCCAGGCCGGCCAGCAGCGCCAGGCCCCAGGCCCGCGCCGACGGCAGCGGTCGGCGCCAAGCCGCCGTCGTGGCTGTCTTCATCCCGGAATCCATCCGGAGAGCCCGAGCATGCTGGTCACGTTGTGGGTGTTGCGCCCGTTGCCGAGGACCTCTTCCGGGATGATCAGATCGCGCACGTCGATGCGCAGGGAGAAGAAGCGGGCGATGTAGAGCTTGAGGCCCAGGCCCACCTGCCAGGTGAAGCCCTGCGTGACGTCGCTGAAGGTCTGACCGCCCCCCGCGTTGATCATCAGATCGGCGTGCGTGATGTGCCGGTCGCTGAAGCGGAACTTGGCGTGCACCGGCGACCAGGCCAGAGACCCGAGCACGTTCCACGCGGTCCCCGGCTGAAAGTGTTGCTGCAGGTCGAACGACTTGAACGCGTTCTCGAGCCGGAAGGACACCGGGTTGCGCAACACCATGGCCTCGATCCCGAAGTCCTCCGAGAAGAAGAACGACAGCGAGCCGCCGTAGACGTACGTCGACGACAGGGAGTCGGCCGCGTAGTAGCCGCCGTGGGCCGAGATCTCGAAGCGGTGTCGTTTGAGGAAGTCTTTCTTCTGCACGCCCCGTCGCGCGCCGTCCGAGTCGTTGCCCCCTTCGCCCTCGAGGCAGGAGAGCGCCCGCAGCGGCGCGCCGGGCGCATCGTCGGCGGATTCGCCGTCCCCCGCCTCGTCGACGTCGTCCTCGTCGTCCTTCGCGCCGAACGGCTGGGCGGGCAGGGCGCCGAGCGCGCCCCCCGGTACCCGGCCCGGCGTCGCGCGGGTGGCGGGCGGCGCGTCCTCGGAGCGCGGAGGCACGGGACCATCGTCGGCGGAACCCGCCGGCGCGGCCTCGAGCCCGGCGGTCTCCGCGGCGCCTGCCGACCGAGCCACCAGCGCGAAGCCCACCGCGAAGCCGACCACGAGAGCGATCGTCACGCGCACCAACGCAGTACGGTACTGCTCGTCGACGGGCCTTGGCAAGAACGCGGCGCGAAGTTTTTCGGTTCTTTTCTCTCTTTTGCTCAAAAGAATGCGATCCTCGTGTGGGTCGAAATGCGTCGGAGGTCTCCCATGTACGTCGAGGCGTGTGCGCGATTCGCGCGCGCGCACGAGGGCGCACGAGACAGACACACACACGCGCGCAGAGGTGGGGCCCGGTCGTTCGCGGCGTTGATTCCGACGCTGCTGGCGGGCCTCACGCTCGGCCTCGCGTGCGGCGCGTCCGTCCGGCCCGGTGGGGACTCGGGCTCCACCGATGGCCCGTCGACCGAGGTGACGCCGACCGATCTCTCACCGTCCGATGCGAGCGTCGAGGTCGTGGCGCGTCCGGTGAATTGCAGAGTGACCTCCCCGATCTGCGTCGGAAAGGAGGTCCACGCCTGTGTGCCGGGCGTCACGGGCGAGCTGATGCCGGGCGAGCTCATCGAGGCCTGCGATGGGCCGTGCAGCTACGGCCGCTGTGTGTCGGCCGCCTGCTTCGAGGCCGAGCAGAACGACCCCATGCGAGGTTGTCGCTTCTATCCCGTGCAGGTCGACAACGTCGACGCCGACGACGCCAAGAACATGATGCTCATCCTGACCAACTCGTCGCCGTTTCCGGCCAACGCGTCCCTGCAGGTCCGACTGGCCGACGGGACCTGGGGGACCTCGGCGGCGGTCATGGTTCCCGCCCGCGCGAGCGCGCGCCTGGAGGCCAACCGGGCGATGCGCGACGCCGGCATCACGCGGATGGGCGCGTTCCGCCTGGACGCCGACGGCCCCATCTCGGTGGTCCAGCTCGTGAGCGACGACGTCGATCGCGCGTCGACCAGCTCGGGCGGCACCGTCCTGCGCCCGGTGCATGCGCTCGACAGCTTCTACTGGGCCGTGTCGTACCAGCAGGTGTCGAGCTCGAAGATCGCCGCGACGCCCGGCGGACGCGGTGGGGCGGGGATGATCGTCGTGGTGGCCACCGCGGACAGGACGACGGTCACCGTGCGGTCGGCGGCCTCGCTGCTGGTCGATCCGGTGACGACCTTGCCGGGCGCAGCGGGGCCCTATTCGGCGTTGCTCGACGAGGGCGACGTGCTGCAGATCTTCTCGGCGGCGCCGGACGGGAACCTCACCGGCACGCGCGTCGACGCCGATCACCCGGTCGAGGTGTTCTCCGGCAACGTGCTCACCGGCTACAACTTCGAGGTGTCGGGCCTGAACGGCGCCGATCTGGCGTTCGAGCAGCTCCCGCCCGTCAAGGGGTGGAACACCACCTACGTGGGAGCGTGGCTGGCGCCGCAGGACGGCTGTGACCCCTACTTCGGGACGGGGTTGGGCTCCTGGCAGGTGATCGCCGCCAGGGACGACACCTGGGTCACCATCTCGCCGTCGGCCTCCATGGCGGAGGAGCCGATGTTCCGGCTCAACGCCGGGATGACCAAGCAGTTCACGACACGTTTTCGTCCGGAGGTCGTCGATGCCGGTGGCCCCTTCCTGCCGACCGACTTCGTGGTCACCTCGGCCATGGACCACCCGATCCTTCTCGTGCAGTGGCTCGATTGCGAGCCGGCGCTGGCGCTCGGCATCGACGGCCGGCTCATCTCTTCGTGGCAGGGCGAGGGGCCGCCCCCGGCCGGCCCGCCGCCCTCGCGGCCGCAGGAGGTGGTGGTCGCGTTCCCTCCCGGATTCGATCACCAGCTCGTGATCGTGCGTCGAGCGGGCTCGCAGGTGTGGTTCGACGGCGTCCTGATCGGCGACGAGCAGTTCCACTCGATCAGCCCGCTGCATCCGTTCGAGGTGGCGCGGTATTCCGGCGAGCAGCTCGGTCAATGCATCGATCTCTCGGACGGGTGCTCGCACGTCATCCGTGGCGACCAGATGGGGGTGACCTGGCGGGGGATGGACGTGGTCTGCAGCTACGCCGCCACGCTGCCGTCGACCAGCCTCTGCCAGCTTGCTGGCGTGCCCTGTGTGCCCTAGGGGGCAGCCGCTCAGCCGGCGGCGCGGATGCGGGCGAGCTCGTCGGCGAGCTGCTGGCTGCCGTAGCCCTCGAGCTTTCGCCGGACGTCGAAGTACAGCAGCACCGAGCCGATGACCGGGATGGGCAGCAAGAGCAGCGTCAACGCGTCCTGCAGAAGCTGGCTGCCGAACAGGCCGCCCAGGAACAGGCTGGCCAGGGCGCGCGTGAGCCATGAGATGAACGCGAACACGCACAGCAAGATGAGCATGCGCAGCCAGTCCGCGCGCACCAGCTCGTAGCTGCGCCGCAGGGCCTGCGTCCCGCCCACCCCCTCGAACAGCGCCACCAGCGGCACGAACGAGAAGAAGAACGCCAGCAACAGGCCCGGCACCAGCAGGAAGAAGAACCCCGCGCCGGTGAGCAGCGCCGCCGGGATCACCGCCGAGAGGACCACCGCCAGGCGCCGGAACAGCCACGTCCAGATCTCTTGCCAGGTGGCGGTCCCGGCCGCGAGCCGATCCGCCGTGGCCAGCGCCAGCGCGCCCTGCACGAGAGGAATGATCACGCCGTGCAACAGCAAGCCCGTGACGGCGAGCGCCAGCAACCCGAGGAGGATGGTCGAGAGCCCGGCCGCCAGGGTCCCGACCGAGACGGGCGCGGCCGTGACGTGGTGGGTCTTCGGGTCGGTCGTCACCTGCACCACGATGGTGGGAGCGAGGATCACGGCGCGGGCGCAGGCGTGCGCCAGCGCGCCCGGGACGAACACCACGCCCGCCACCGTGAGCAGCATCCGCGCGTGCCGGCGGTAGAGGGCGATGGACTGCTGGAGGAGATCGTAGACGCCGACCTCGGCCGTCCCATCCGCGTTGGTCGTGACGCCGCTGGCCTCGGCTCCCGGGCCGCCGAGGGGAGGGGGCCCACCGCTCGGTCCGGAGCCGGCGGCGCCCTCGAACGACGGTGCCGCCGGGGGCATGCCCGACGGCGCCGCGGCGATCGGGCTGATCGCCCGCCCGGTGTTCGGGCAGAACCGGGTGGTGAGGGGGTGCGGTTCGCCACAGTGTTCGCAGATCGGATCCGACACGTCGTGCTCCTCGGTTGGGCTGGCTGGCCTTGCCTCGTCGTAGCATAGCCCCGCGCCTGCGCCCGGTGGTAAAAGGCCGGAGTGTTCCCCGCACCCGCCGCGCGTTTGCCAACGCTCCGCTCGCCGATCTCCCGCGCTGCTTGGCCGTCGCTCGGCCGGCGCTCGATGATGGCGGCGTTCGCGTTCGGGTGGGCCGTGGCGACGCCGATGATCGCGCGCGCGGGAGAGGAGCCGCCGCCCGCCGCCGCCGTCGAGCCGGCGCCGCTGGTGACGCCGGCTTCGCCGGGGCCGGTCCCCGGGGCGGCCGCTTCGCCCGCGGCGGCCCCGGTCGCCGGCGAAGGCACGCCGCCCACCGCGACTTCGGGCCCCCCTCCTGGGTCGGAGGTGCCCCCGGCGCGGCCCCGCTTCATGATGTCCGCCGCCGTGGGCATCTCGATCGACAACCACGGCATCGCCGACGGTCGCGACGTGCTGGTTCCGTCGCTGGCCATCCAGGGCGGGATCGGCGACGGCTTCTTCGGCTTCGAGGCGCGGCTGTTCGCCAGCGAGGCGGCCGGCCGGTACGCGTCTGCCAACCCGAACCCCAGCGGGGCCAAGACCATCGCGGACGTCGGGGCCGATCGCCAGGCGGTCGACCTTCTCCTCGCGGTCCGGCCCTTCGCGCTCGGGGCCGCGCGCGGTGACGAGCCCTGGGTGGCCCGGCTCGTCCGCTCCATCACCGCCGACCTGGGCCTGGCGGTCGAGCGCGTCAGCGTCGGGACGCTGTCCACCATGCGGGGCGGCGCCGTCCTGGGGGCGCACCTCGATGTGCCCCTCGCGCGCTCCGAGGACGGCAGCGAGCTTCGCGCGACGATCGCCGCGCGAAGGATGCTGGGCACCAGCAAGACGCTGGACGTCCTGGGTGTGACGGCGGCCATCGGCGACTCGAAGCTGGAGTCGTTCGCGGGCCTGACCGTCGTTTTTTAGGAGCGGGGGAGACGGAGGCGGAGGGCGCTCGTGTCCGTGTCCGGCTGGCGCTTGGAAGCCAGCGGATCTCGTGAAGCGTTTCGCGGGCCGCGCCCCGCTGCACGCCGCACCCGCCTCGCCAGCCGATCACGGACTCGAACACGAGCACGCGCTCGCTGACCGCTCACCGCCTCCGCGTCCGTCTCATTAAAGGAAGCCCGCGGCGAGACGATGATCCCTCCTCATGGACGAGGCTCGTCGTGTGCTCTTCGCCGTCGGCGCGTTCGTCTCCCTGAGCGTGCTCGCGGCCGCGGGTTGCGCGACCTCGCCGGCGCCGGCTCGTCCCGCGGGGGCTCCGTCCGTAGCGGCCAGACAGCCGCCGCCTCCCCCTCCCGCGCCCAAGGTGGCGGTGGTCGTCGCGCTGCCGCCCGTGATCACGTTCGGCAAGCCCGCCGATCACCCGCGGGCCGAGCGCAGGATGGGCGATGCGCTGATCGAGGCCAGCGGGGGTCACGCCATCCTGTCCGACGAGCTGCCCCAACCGCTCGAACCCGGCGCTCTTCCGGCCGCCGTGCGCGCGCTCGGCGAAGATCCGGCGCGCGCGCTGACGTTCGCGATCACGGCCGGCCGCGGTGACCGAGCGGAGGCCCTCGAGCTCGGGGGCACGCGGCGCGGGAGCCGCGCCGTCCGGCGCTATCACGACTACACGGTGCGGCTCGAGGTCCGGCGCTGCGACGGCGGCGCGGCCGTGCTCGGCACCGTCGAGACCTTCGCCAGCGCGATGGTCGGCGAGCCCGAGCTCGACCCCCGCGGGCGCCCTCGCGGCCTGCAGATCGCCGTCGCGGAGGCTCTGGCCAAGGCGGTGCGCATGTACGCACCGGACCTGGCCGGGGGTGAGCCGTTTCCCAAGGTGATCGAGGCGCCGGCGTCGCCCGCGACCGAGCGCGCCCGCCGCGCCGGCACGCGGGCCGCGCTGGAACGTCTCAAGAAGATCCAGGCGCTCTACCCCGAGGCATCGACGGACGATCTGGCGTCCCTGTCGTCGAGCCGCGCGCGCCTCCTGGTGCTCGAGCCCGGTCGCCTCGCCGCGCTCGGGTTGCAGCGTGGCGACCTCGTCAGCGGAACGGGCGCCCAGCCGCTCGGCAGCCGGGCCGCGCTGGCCCGGGCCCTGGCGCGCGGCGAGACGCCCGCCCTCGGCGTCGACCGCGGGCGTACGCACTTCGTTCTCGGCCGCCCCGTCGTCGCACGCCGCAAGTGAGCTGAAGCCAGCCCGGCCGCGGGCCAGGTCTGGGCTCGGCACGCCGAGGGTGGAGTACGGACCTTGGGAGGCCGTGGACTGAAGCACTCCGGTCGCTTCTCCCCGCTTACGGACGCTTACGGCGAGAAGGTTGGGATGAGGGGGGCTTCGGCGAGCCTGGACGGATCTCTTTCCACGCCGACCGCCGTGTAGGCTAGCCGGCCCCGTGTTCAAGGTGCGGACAGCCTGCTTGCTCGGCGCCTCGTTGGTGCTGGTGGCCAGCCTGTGTCTGCAGCCGGTCACCGAGTCCGACCTGTTCTTCCGGCTGAAGGTCGGCCAGCAGATCCTGGCAGACCACCACCTCATGGGGCGAAACCTGTTCTCGTTCACCGCGCCCGATCACCCCGACCTGGATCTGGCGTGGTTGTTCGAGGTGGCGGCCGCGCTGGCCTTTCGGGCGGGGGGCTTTCCGGGCGTCGTCTGGCTCAAGACCGCGCTCGTCGTCCTCGCGCTGGCCGTGGCGTTCATCGCGTGCCGCCGCCGCGGGGCCTCGCCGCCGGCCGCCGCGCTGGCGGTGGCGGTGGCGGCCTGGATCATGCGGGACCGCTTCGTCGAGCGACCGCACGTCGTGTCGTTCGTGGGCGAGGCGGTCGTGCTGGCGGCGCTCGCCGATCTGCGCAGCGCGTGGCCGGGGCGGCGGGTGGCGCTGTTTGCCGCGGTGATGGTGGTGTGGGCGAACGCGCACGCCGGGGTCTTCACGGGCGGGCTGCTGCTGGGCTCGGCCGCGGTCGGGTGGTGGATCGCGGGCGATCGACGCGCGGCTCGCCGGGCCGTGGTCCTCGGCGGGGTGGCGGCGCTGGCCTCCCTGGCGACGCCGGTGGGGCCGGGGGTCATCAGGTACCTCGCGCTGCACGTGACCCTGCCGCGCATCCACACGATCGACGAGTTCCGGAGCGCGACGTGGCGTTCCGACGCCCCGTTCTTCGTCGGCGTCGCGCTCGGCGCGGCGATCGTGGTGACGTCGCTGCTGGTGGCGCGGCCGCGACGCCAGGAGGCGGGCGCGGGACCGAGATCGGGAGCGATGGCCCTCGCCCCGGAGCTGCTGCCCGTGGCGGCCATGGTGGCGCTCGGGCTGGCGTCCGTTCGATTCGCGGCGGACGCCGCGCTGGCGGCGGCGCCCCTCGTGGCGGCGCGCGCGACCGAGCTGGTTCGCCTGTGGCGGCAGCGGCGAGGATCGCCGCGCGAGATCTCGGCGGCTCCCATCCAGGGGGCCTCGGCGGCCGGCGTCGCCGGGCTCGGCGCGCTCCTCGTGGGGCTGGCGCTCGGCCCCCGGATCGCCGACGCGCGCGCCGGCCGGCCCTTCCTCGACGTCGGGCTCGATCGGTCGATCGTCCCGTGGGACGCGATCCGCTTCGTCGACCAGAACGGGCTGCGCGAGCGCATGTACAACGACTTCGAGACCGGCTCGTACCTGGCGTTCGAAGGCTACCCGCGCGCGCGGGTCTTCGTCGATCCGCGCCTGCCCGCCTATCCGGAGGACCTGCACCGCCTGCTCGGCGACTTCGACCTCGATCGCGAGAGCTGGGACCGGGCCATGCAACGGTACGGTGTGCAGAGCGCGCTGCTCGCGTACGCTGGCGTCAACCGCCGCGTCGCCTGGTGGGATCCCGACCGCTGGGCGCTGGTCTATCGGGCCGGCGACGCGCGCGTCTTCGTGCGGCGGCTGCCCCGCTGGTCGGCCTTCATCGGCGCCCACGAGATCCCGGCGACCTTCCGCTTCACCGTCGAGACGGGCGCCGAGACGCTGCCCCTCGATGCGCGGCCGGCCGCCTCGCCCGTCTCCGACTGCGAGTGGCGGCGGCGGCTCGGCGATCTCTTCTTCGATCTGGACCACGGCAAGCTCGACCGCGCGCGCGCCGCCTATGCGGAAGCGCTGGCCGCCCCCCGGTGCCTGGCCGCCCCCGACGAGGCCTCCCTGGCGGCCTGGCTCGGCGCCGACGCCCTCGCCGCGAAGTCCTACGATCGCGCCCTGTCCTACCTCGACCGCGCCCTCTCTCTCTCCGCCGAGGAAGGCTCGGCCCAGACCCTCGCCAACCGCGCCCTCGCCTACGAAGGCCTGGGCCGAGCCGGCGAAGCCGCCCGCGACTGGACCCACCTCCTCGACTCACGCTCGCCAACCCTCGTCCAACTGGCCAAATCCCGCCTCCGCCTCCTGGGCGCCTCGCCCCCATCCGACTCCGCCCCAGCCCGTATTCCCTAGCGGATCGGAGGCGGGCTTCGCCCGCCGGAGACGACGCCCTCCAACGGATCCGGCTGTGCCCCAGGTCCGGGGAGGGCCCGCGGGAGGGGCGCTAGCCCCTTCCGCGTCTTTTCTGGGCCACGCCGCGCCGGTCCATACTCTTACTCTCCGAGACCCGATGGCGGAATCGAAGCAATACGGAGGCGACCGGGCGCGGCGGGTCGGCGTCCTGGACGACGCGGCGCTGGTGGCCGCGCTGAAGGCGCGCGAGGAGCGCGCCTACGCGCTCGCCTGGGTCGAGTTCGGACCGATGGTCCGGCGCCTGGTGTCGCGCTTCTTCGGCCCGGGCGCCGAGCCCATGGACCTGAGCCAGGAGGTGTTCGTCCGCTTCTTCCGCCGGATCGACGAGCTGCGCAGCCCCGACGGGGTGCGCGGCTTCCTGGCCGGCATCTGCCTGGGCGTGGCCCGCAACGAGGCCCGCCGCCTGCGCGTGCGCCGCTGGGTCACCCTGACCTCGGCCGGCAACCTGCCCGAGGTGGGCGTGTCCGGCGGCGACGTCGAGGGGCGCGAGGCGGTGCGCCGGCTCTACTCCGTGCTCGACAAGGCGAGCGCCCTCGACCGATCGCTCTTCGTGGCGCGCTACCTCGAGAAGATGGAGGTCGAGGAGGTCGCGCGCGTGCACGACCTCTCGTTCGGGACCGCCAAGCGCCGTCTGGCGCGGGCGGTCGGGCGGCTGAACCGCCTCATGCAGCGGGACGAGGCGCTGGCCGCCTATCTGGACTTGCCGGCGGCCGACGTCGCCGCGCCGGCGGGCGGCCGGCGGCAGGTCGGCACGCGCCCAGGCTCGCACGGCCAGGCGCTCGATCCAGAGGATCCGTCGTGAGCTCTCGGTCGAAGACGCCCGGCGTGGGCTTCGAGGCGGGGCGAGATCGGGGCGATCCCGGTGAGCGGCGCCTCGAGCGGGGGGCCGAGCTGATCCTCGATCGCGAGCTCCTGACCGGTCCGGCGCCGCTCCCCGACTTCGCACGGCTGCTGTCGGCCCAGGCTCGTCGGGGCCGCCTGCGCGTGGGCGCGGGCGCGGCGGGGGGGCTGGCCGTGGCGGCGGTGATCGCGCTGGTGGTGCTGAAGGATCTGACGCCCGTCTCGTACGTCGTCGCCGGGCAGGCGGCCATCAGGGGGGCGCGCATCGACGCCGCGCCCACCGGCGAGGCGACCGAGCCGACCCATGTCCGCTTCTCGGAGGGGACGGACGTCGCGCTCGCGCCCGGCGCCGAGCTCGAGGTCGTCAAGCGGACGGGGCGGGGCGCGGTGCTGGCGCTCGAGCACGGGCAGGCGCACTTCTCGGTCGTTCACCGGCGAGGCGCGCGCTGGAGCGTCCTGACCGGGCCGTTCGCCATCGAGGTGACGGGCACCGAGTTCACGGTCGACTGGGCGCCCGACGCCGGCAAGATGGTCGTCGATCTGAAGGTCGGCTCCGTCCGGGTGCACGGCGCTTCGGTCGGTGGCGCCGTCGAGCTGAACGCGGGCGAGCGCCTGGTGGCGACGGTGCCCGATCACCGCGTGACGCTCTCGCCGGTGGGCGAGGGCGAGGGGACTCACGAGACGGCCGGGAAAGAGGCGGCGTCCGGGGCGGGCGCGCCGCGCGTCCCGCCGGCGGCGTCACTGGCCTCGCGCGTGGTGGTCGACGGCGCTCCGCGGGCGACGGGCGAGGAGCCGAGCACGAAGGGTGCGCTGGCGATGTGGTCACCGCGACAGGGCGGGCGCCACGAGCTGCCCGAGCCGCGGGTCCCGACCCTCGGCGAGACGCCGGGCGATACGGTGGCCCGTTCGCGCCAGCCCGTGCCCGAAGGCCCGCGCACCGATCCCGCCCCCGTCGCGCCGCCGCCGACCCCGGGCATCCCGCAGAGCCTGACCCTGGGCGGCGGGGGCCTGTTCTGCGTCAGCGTCCCGGCCCAGTACACGTTCGAGCAGCCCGCGGCCGGCCTTTCGGTCCCCTCGCTGTTCACGATGGCGTTCTCGAACCCGCGGCTCGACCGCTCGCACTCGTGGTGCGGCGAATCGTCGATCCGCGTGGACGCCGTCTTCGACGACAGCGGCCGCCAGAACTTCTTCGGCCGCTTCCCCAACGAGACCGGTCAGCTGATCGTCAAGCTCGACCATCCGACCGATCTCACGGGGCACACGGTCACCATGCACGTGTTCGTGGAAGGACCGTGGGACGCGCGCTTCTCCGCCGAGCTGGCCGTCGTCGATCAAGGCCGCTGGATCTCGAACGAGGCGTCGCGGGGCCTGTCTCCCGGCCGCTGGTGGACCATCTCGCACCACTTCACGGAGGACAACGCCGCGGGCATTCCGGGCTCGTCCAATCCTTACCCCTACCCGCACGGCGGCCGCTCCGCCGTGACCGAGGTGGACCGTCTCGCCCTCGCCATTCGCACCACGGGCGAGCGCCGGTCCTGGAAAGGCGCGGTATTCGTCGATGACATCTCCTGGCGATGAAGCAGGCGCGGGGGGGCGGTGCCCCCCCACGAGCCCCCCCGAGACCTTTTCGGAAGCGAGCCGGCGCGGCGAAGCGGCGGCTGAGCGCAGGGGGGCGGTGCCCCCCTACGAGCCCCCCCTGAAGATCTCAGGTCGGCGCCGGCGCGGCGAAGCGGCGGCTGAGCGCAGGGGGGCGGTGCCCCCCTACGAGCCCCCCCTGAAGATCTCAGGTCGGCGCCGGCGCGGCGAAGCCGCGCCTCCCGTGGGAAGACTCGCTCCCTCCGGTCGCTCTGGCGCCTCGGCATCAGGACTATCTTCATCCGGCCTTTCCCTCGCCCCGCGGAGCGGGGAGAGGGCAGGGAGAGGGGGGCGGCGGTCGTTCGAGACGCGACCGGCGTTCTTGGCTGCGGCCTTCGTCGTCGCGGTTGCTTGTTCTTCCTCGGCACAGAAGGGGCCGCCGGTGACCACGCCGCCGGCGCGGGTGGGGCCGCTTTGTGCGGCGCGGGATCCGGGGGGTTCGCCGCTGCGGCGGCTGACGCGGATCGAGTATGCGCGGACCATGGATGACCTCGTGGGGGCGGGGCTGGTCGACAGCTCGCGGCTGCCGCCGGACGAGCGGGCGCTGGGGTTCGCCAACAACGCCGAGGTCGTGAGCACGGGCGGGCTGCTGGTGGAGGCGTACACCGACCTCGCCGAGGCGGCCGGCGACGCGGTCGCCGCGCACGCTGCGACGTACGCATCCTGCGCCGCCACCGCGCCCGACGCCGCGTGCGCGGCGACGTTCGCCGCCAGCTTCGGCCGCCGCGCCTGGCGGCGACCCCTCTCCGCCGACGAGCAGGCCGCGCTCGCCGCCGTCTACGCGGGCGGCGAGGCCGACGGCGGCTTCTCCGAGGGCATCGCTCGCGTCACCGCCGTCTTGCTGTCGAGCCCGCAGTTCCTCTATCGCCTCGAGACGGGAACCAGCGCCACGACCCCGACCCCCGCTCCCGCCGCCGATCTTCCCGACGCCGTGGCCCTCACGCCCAGCGAGCTCGCCACGCGCCTGTCGTACCTGCTGTGGGGCTCGATGCCCGATCCCGCGCTGCTCGACGCCGCCGACGCCGGCCGGCTGGTCGCGCCCGCCGATCTCGCGCGCGAGGCGCGCCGCATGCTGGCCGACCCGCGCGCCCGCACCATCGTGACGACGTTCCACGCGCAGTGGCTCGGCATCGATCAGCTCGCCGACGCCAGCAAGGACCAGATTGTCTATCCGGCCTTCACCGCGGCGCTCTCGACCGCGCTCACCCGCGAGTCGGCTCGCTTCGTCGAGGAGGTCGTCTTCAATCGCGAGGGCACGCTCGGCGCGCTGCTGTCGGCGCCGTACACCTTCGGCGACCTGACGCTGGCGTCGTTCTACGGCGCGAGCCCTCCGGCCGCCGGCGGCGACCTGATCATGCTGCCCGCCGCCCAGCGTGCCGGCCTGCTGACCCAGGGCGCCTTCCTCGCCGTTTACGGCAAGGCCAACCAGAGCGATCCGATCCACCGCGGCCGCTTCGTGCGCGAGCGCCTGTTCTGCACGACGCCGCCCTCGCCGCCGCCCAACATCACCGTCCGCCCGCCCGACCTGAACCCGCGCCTGACCACGCGCCAGCGCTTCGCCGCGCACACCGGCGATCCCCAGTGCTCGGGCTGCCACGTGCTGCTCGATCCCATCGGCTTCGCCTTCGAGCACTACGACGGCATCGGCCACTGGCGGGACATGGAGGGGGGCCAGCCCGTCGACTCGAGCGGCGCGCTCTCGGGCACCGACGTGGACAGCGCCCTCGACGGCGTGGTCACGCTGGCCGGCGACCTGGCCCGCAGCACCGAGGTGCAGATCTGCTACGCCACCCAGTGGTTCCGCTTCGCTTACGGCCGCGGCGAGACCACCGCGGACGCGTGCTCGATCTCCGACCTGGCCACCGCGTTCGTCGCCGCCAAGGGCGACGTGCGCGAGCTGCTGGTCGCGCTGACCCAGACCGACGCCTTTCGCTACCGCCGCGCGGGAGATCTCCTCCAATGAGCCACTTCCTTCGAGACGATCGCGTGATGTCGCGGCGAACCCTCCTGCGAGGCACGGGCGTC
>Ga0068853_100002385_pt1 | contig 14042 bp, 11 predicted proteins | sample KBSCornC32_FD_65655 | JGI IMG/M metagenome (GOLD analysis project Ga0068853, IMG submission 65655) | Corn rhizosphere microbial communities from Kellogg Biological Station, Michigan, USA - KBS Corn C3-2 | ecosystem: Host-associated > Plants > Roots > Rhizosphere > Soil ... | reverse complement strand
GACCTATTCGATCGTCCCGGCGGTGCCCGGCACGGCCCTTTTGCCGATCGTCGACGGCCAGCCGATCGCCACTCTCGCCGGCACCGCGCCCGACCAGCTCTCGCCCTGCGGCAGCGGCTGAGTCACTCCGCGGCGCCTGCTGCAGTGCGCTGCGGTACCTCGGGCTCGGGTGCTGGAGGCGGCGCCTCGGCATGCTGCCGGCCGCGCCGCGGCAGCCCGACACCGCCACCCCATTCCGCCGTCCCCGCCATCCAGCCATGGCTGCGCCGAAAGCTGTTAGCATAGCCCTCGGCGCTGAGGGCGCCGGTCAGGAAGGCATCGAGCTCACTGCCGGTCAGGTTGTCGTCGCGGAACAGCGACCGTGGATCGTCGAATCGCAGCGATTTGAGGCTGTTCACCAGGTTCTCGAGCGCCCGCCGCCGATCCGCAAGCGTTGCGAGCCGCAGGTGCTGGTCCTGCGTATCGGTGCGTTCCTCCTCGAGCCGAAGCCGAGCGTCGTCGAACTGCGCCACGAGCGATCGCTCGCCGCTCGAGGCGGCCGCCCGTTCGGAAAGCACCAGGGCACTCACATCAGGGCTGCCCAGCGCCCCGACGAGCGCGGCGACGGCCTTGTCGAACACCAAGCCGTCGACCTTCGCCAGCACCGTCCGCACTTCGGTCAGCGCATCGCGTTCAGCTTGCAAGTCGGCGAGCCGGCCGTCGATCTCGGCGATCCGTCCCTGCGCCTCGGCAAGCGCCGTTCGCACCGTCCCGCCACCCGCCGCATCAATGGCGTTGCGCTCGATTTCGTCGATCGCCTCGTCCGCCGCAACGGCGTTTGCCGCCTGTTGCGCGGCGTGAGCGTGGAGACGGGACGGCCAGTCAGCCAGCGTCTCGTAACGGCGCCGCGTCACACCGAAATCGACCAGGCTTGCCACCCACGCGTCGAGCCGCGCCACGAGGCCCCGGCCGCGATATTCGGATGTGCCGTACTGGCGGCGCATCAGGTAGGAGAACAACGGATCGCTGCGGTATGGCCGCGTCTGCTGCTCGCGCTCGGCGTCCGCCTCACGGGCCTTGGCACGCGCAGCCGCTGCCACCGCCCGGAGCCGCGTCGCTTGCTGCTGATAACGCTCATAAGCCGGATCGCGCTCGATTGCCGAGGCGATACGCGACGATAGCCCGCGCAGCGCGCCCTGCTGATGGTCGATTGCGCTGAGCGCGGCCGAGCGCTGTGCAGTGAGGGCAGCATGCTCCGCATCGAGCGCCGCCATGCGTTCGGCAGCCGCGCCGATTTCGTCGGTATGCTCGTCGACCAGGGCCTGCGTCTTGGTCGCCGCCGCCGCGACCACGTCGGGCAGTCCGGCTTTTTCGGCCGGCAGGCGACCCGCCGCCAATTCGCGCAGCAGCTCGGCTTCGGCGGTTTCGATCTTGGCGATGCGCTCGGCCGTGCGGCTGAGCTTGCGCAGGATGTCGTCCTCCTCGCCGCGGATATCCCGCAGCGCGTCTTCGAGCGCGCCGAGCACCTGCGGTCCGGAAAGGCTCATGGCGCCGGCCTCACCATTGCGTCACCGCGCCGCCGAGCACCGGCACCGCATAGTCCGGATCCACGTAGCCTTCCTGCTTGAAGCCGACGAGGCCGTGCTCGATGTGGGCGTCGTCCTGCTTGTCGGCTAGCACCGCGTCGTAGACCCCTTGCGGCACCCTGAGGCCCCACCGGCTCACGGTTTCCGTGCGCCCGGTATCCGTATTGGTAACGGGGAGGCTCAGGATCTGGCCGCTATCGTCCACCGCCTCGACGACGACGTAGTAGTTGGTCTCTTCCGAATTGTTCGGCGGAAAGTTCCAGAACGCGGGCTTGACGCCATCGCTGTCGACGATCCTCAGCGTATAGGTCTGCTGCAGCGTATCGCGCAGTGCGGTGAGGTTGGCGATCGCCTGGTCCGCGGCCGCCCGGTCCCCACGCGCCGCCGCCTGCTTGCCGGCATCGCGCAGCTTTTCGGCGTCGAGCGCCGCGCTCTGCACCTTGGTCTCGTCGAAAATCTGCGTGTAGAGCGAATCCATCGCGGCCGGCAGGTTCTGCGTCAGCTCGAGGCGCGCCTGCTCGGCCTGCGAATTCGTATAGGGCCGATAGCCGAAGAAATAGGCGCCCAAGCCCACGACAGCGACGAACAGCAGGGCGGCAACCGGTGGTCCCCACTTGCTTCGCGCCACATAGAGCCGCGCCAAAAGGGCCGCAGGGCCGCGCGGCCGCGTATAGCGAAAACGCCCATCGGCCGCCGCCGCAATGCCTTCCGCGATGACATGATCACTGAGGGAAAAGCCAAGCTGCGCGTAGAGCGCCTGCAGCCGCTGCACCGTGGCTTCGCGCGACGCGTCAGCGCCGGTCAGGGAGGCGCGGCCGATCGTCTCGGCCACGTCCATGACCAGCATGTCGTCGTCTGGAAGCGCCACCTCGCTGGCTTGCGGCATGGTCATGATGGCTCAGTCTCGGGTCAAAGGCCGCGCCCGCGGCGTCTCGGCCGGCACCGTCCCCATCGTCAACCGTCGCGTCGCCCCTCTGCCTGCGATACCATTCCGCTCAGCCGGCAACATGCTCCGCCGTCAAGGTTTTTCGTCCCGCCCCCCACACATCTCCACCATCTTTGCCGCCATGTTGAGGCATGACAATTGCGCCGCGGCGGAGGCGTTACTATTTTGCCCGGATTGGTGCGAAAAAGCCGCAGAAAAGGGCCGGTATGGAATTCGGCGGACGCTATTTCTTCGCCGCGCCGCGGGCGCAGGTCTGGGCAGCTCTCAATGATGCGGCGATGCTGAAGGCCGCCATTCCGGGCTGCAGGCACATCGACTGGACGGGTCCGGACAAGCTCGCCGTGGCGGTTGAGGTGAACATCGGCCCGCTGCATCCGGTATTTAACGGGGACCTGACGCTCTCGGTGGTGACGCCGGCCGAGCAGTATCGGCTGGACGGCCGGGGCCGCGGCGGCCTGATGGGGCTGGCCCATGGGGCCGCCGATATCCACCTCGCCGATCGCCCGGGCGGGGCCGAGCTGCGCTTTGCGGCAGAGGGCGGGGCTTCGGGCCAGATCATGCGGCTCGGGCGGGTATTGGTCGGCCACAGCGCCCAGCGGGTGATCGATGGTTTTTTCGAGCGCTTTGCGGCGGCGATGGGTGTATCGATTGATGTGCTCGATCCGGCGGTCTGAGCCCCTGCCAAGCCTTTTGACCAAACGGAAAAAATTCAGGGTCACCCCCTTGCGTGTCCTTCGTTTGCAGGCTTCTATCCGCGTTCAACGCTTGGGGTTTTGAAGGCGGCCGGCTGGTCGTTCTCCCGAGCGGAACAGGGAGAATGACATGACCACACTGACCAGGCAGCTTGCTGCGCGTCTCGGCATTCTGGCCGCCGGCGTGGCGCTGAGCGCGCTCGTTGCGGGCGCCGCGATGGCCGACCCCGCGGTGATCTACGACCTTGGTGGCAAGTTCGACAAATCCTTCAACGAGGCCGCCTATAACGGCGCCGAGCAGTGGAAGAAGGAAACCGGCGGCACCTACCACGACCTCGAAATCCAGGCCGAGGCGCAGCGCGAGCAGGCTGTCCGCAAGTTCGCCCAGGCCGGCTATTCGCCGATCGTCGTGACCGGCTTCTCGTTCGCCGACACGCTCAACAAGGTCGCCCCCGACTTCCCGAACATCCACTTCGTGCAGATCGACTCGGTCGTCGACCAGCCGAATGTGCAGTCGGTGGTCTATAAGTCGAACGACGCCTCGTACCTGGCGGGCGTGCTCGCCGCCAAGACCTCCAAGACCGGCAAGGTCGGCTTCGTCGGCGGCATGGATATCCCGCTGATCCACGCCTTCTTCTGCGGTTACAAGGAAGGCTTCATGGCCACCAACAAGGCTGGCCAGGTGTTCGAGAACTATACCGGCACGACTGCCGCCGCCTGGAACGATCCGGTTGGCGCGGGCGAGCTCGCCAAGGCCGACTTCGACAAGGGCGCCGACATCGTCTACGCCGCGGCCGGTGCTTCGGGCCTCGGCGTCATCCAGGCCGCCAAGGACGGCGGCAAGATGTCGATCGGCGTCGACTCGAACCAGAACTACATTGCCCCGGGCTCGGTCCTGACCTCGGTGCTGAAGCGCGTCGACGTCACGGTCTACAACGCCTTCAAGAACGACAAGGACTTCAAGGGCGGCACCGTGGCGCTCGGCGTCGCCGAGAACGGCGTCGGCCTCGCGATGGACGACAACAACAAGCCGATGATCACCGCTGACGCTCAGGCGGCGGTCGATGCCGCCACCAAGGGCATCGCCGATGGCTCGATCAAGGTGCACGACTTCACCACCGACAATCAGTGCCCGTGATCGGCCGCTTGCTTCGTGAGCGGGACGGATACTGATACGAACATGGCGCAGCGCTCCCCCGGGGGCGCTGCGTCTGATTTGGCCATCGAGCTCAAGCGCATCAACAAGCGCTTCGGCCCGGTCTGGGCCAATCGCGACATCGACCTCAAGGTCAGGCGCGGCACCATCCACGGCATCGTGGGCGAGAACGGCGCCGGCAAATCGACGCTGATGTCGATCCTCTACGGCTTCTACACCGCCGACAGCGGCGAGATTTTCGTCAACGGCAAGCTCGAGCACATCACCGACTCGCGGCATGCGCTGGCGCTCGGCATCGGCATGGTCCACCAGCACTTCATGCTGGTCGACAACTTCTCCATCCTCGAAAACGTCGTCCTCGGCGCCGAGGATTCGGCGCTCCTCGGCCCGTCGCTGTCGCGCGCCCGCAAGGAGCTCAAGCGCCTTGCCGACGAATACAGCCTCGATGTGCATCCGGATGCGATCGTCGAGGATGTCTCGGTCGGCCAGCAGCAGCGCCTCGAGATTCTGAAGGCGCTCTATCGCGGCGCCGATACGCTCATTCTCGACGAGCCGACCGGCGTGCTGACCCCGGAAGAGGCGGATGACCTGTTCCGCGTGCTGCGGACCCTGCGCGATCAGGGCAAGACCGTCATCCTCATCACCCACAAGCTGCGCGAGATCATGGCCATCACCGATTTCGTCTCGGTGATGCGGCAGGGCCAGATGGTCGCCACCATGCCCACCGCAGAGACCTCGCCCGAAAAACTCGCCGAGGCCATGGTCGGTCGACGCGTTCTGCTGCGCGTCGAGAAGGGACCGGCGCATCCCGGCAAGCCGCTGCTCGAGGTGAAGAACCTCGTCGTCGCTGACGATCTCGGCGTCGAGCGCGTCAAGGGCGTGAACTTTGCGGTCCGCGCCGGCGAAATCGTCGGCATTGCGGGCGTCGCGGGCAACGGCCAGTCCGAGCTGCTCGAATCGATCGCCGGTATGCGCGACCAAAAGCGCGGCGACGTGGTGCTCAACGGCAATGTGCTCTCGCTCGAAGGCGACGATGGCGCGGCGCGGGCACGTGCCGCCGGCCTTGCCCATGTGCCCGAGGACCGCCAGCGTGAAGGCCTCGTCACCCAGTTCGAGGAATGGGAAAACAACATCCTCGGCTATCAGGACGAGAAGGCCTATGGCGAGGGCATGTTCCTCGACATCGCCGCCGCCCGGAAGCAGGCGGCCGATCGCATGCAGAAGTTCGACGTGCGGCCCGCCAACCCGCGGCTCAAGACCGCCAATTTCTCGGGCGGCAACCAGCAGAAGATCGTCCTGGCGCGCGAGATGGAGCAGGACCCCGACGTGCTGATCGTCGGCCAGCCGACCCGGGGCGTCGATATCGGCGCCATCGAGTTCATCCACAACCAGATCGTCAAGATGCGCGATGCCGGAAAGGCAATCCTGCTCGTCTCGGTCGAGCTCGACGAAATTCGCTCGCTCTCCGACCGCATTCTCGTGATGTTCGATGGCCAAATCGTCGGCGAGGCCGATCCGGCGACGGCGACCGAAGGCGAGCTTGGCCTGATGATGGCCGGCGTGCCGCCCGAAAAGGCGGCGGGCGCCAAGGTTTCGGCCGACCTGATGGCCAACGGAGGCAATCCATGAGCGCCAGCCGTCCGCTGCCACGCTGGGCCGATGTGGCGCTCCTACCGTTCCTCAATCTCGTCCTCGCGATGATCGTCTCCGGCATCGTCATCGCGGCGATCGGCCAGAACCCGTTCGACGCCATCCGCATCATGGCCTATGGCGCCTTCGGCTACGGCGAAGGCATCGGCTTCACGCTGCACTTTGCGACCGATTTCATCTTCACCGGCCTCGCCGTGGCCGTTGCCGCCCATGCCGGGCTCTTCAACATCGGCGGCGAGGGGCAGGCTTATCTCGCCGGCCTCGGCGCCATCGCGGTTGGGCTGTTGCTCGACCATACGAGCTGGCTCCTCGTGCTGCCGCTCGCCATCGTCGCCTCGGCGGCGATCGGCGGCGTCTGGGCGCTGATCCCCGGCTACCTCCAGGCCAAGCGCGGCAGCCACGTCGTCATCACGACGATCATGTTCAACTTCATCGCTTCGGCAATCATGGCCTACCTGCTCGTCTACGTGCTCAAGCCCATGGGCGTCCAGGAGCCCTCGACAGCCAACGTCGTCGCTGCAGGCAAGATCCCGCAGTTGCGGCAGTTCTTCCCGTTCTTCGGCGAAGCGCCGCTCAACATGACGATCGTCTTTGCGATCCTCGCGCTGATCTTCGTCTACGTGCTGCTCTGGCGCACCAAGTTCGGCTTTGCCCTGCGGACCATGGGGCACAATCCCTCGGCGTCGCTCTATGCCGGCATTTCCAACAGCAAGATGACGATGATCGTGATGACCATTTCCGGCGCCCTCGCCGGCATGGTCGCCGTGAACGAGGTGCTGGGCGTCCAGGCGCGCGTCGTCATCGACATCACCGCCGGCTACGGCTTCGTCGGCATTGCGGTCGCGCTGATGGGGCGCAACCACCCGATCGGCATCGCGCTGGCCGCGATCCTCTTCGGCGCCCTCTACCAGGGTGGCCTCGAGCTGCAGTTCGAGATGCCCGCCATCACCCGCGACATGATCGTGGTGATCCAGGCGCTGGTCATCATGTTCACCGGCGCCATGGAAGGGCTGCTGCGGCCGGGGCTCGAGAACGCCTTCATGGTGTTCGGCCCAAGGCAGCGCGTCGAAGCGGCGGCGCGTGAAACCGTGGGGACGGAAGGCTGAGATGGACTACGAAACCATCATCTCGACCTTCGCCGCGACGCTGCGCCTGACGACGCCGCTGCTCCTCGCCTGCCTCGCCGGGCTCTATTCGGAGCGCTCGGGCGTCTTCGACATCGGCCTCGAGGGCAAGATGCTGGCCGGAGCGTTCGGCGCGGCGGCCGTCGCCGTCGTCACCGGCAATGCCTGGCTCGGTCTTCTCGCGGCGATCGGCGTCTCGATCCTCATGGCAATGCTCCACGCCGTCGCCTCGATCACCCTCAAGGGCAACCAGATCATCTCGGGCGTTGCCATCAACTTCCTCGCCCAGGGGCTGACGGCCGTGCTCGGCCTCGCCTGGTTCCACCTCGGCGGGCGCACGCCGGCGCCGCCCGACAGCGGGCGTTTCCGCCCGATTGTCTGGCCGGCCGCCGACCAGATTCACGGCATTCCGATCGTCGGTCCGATCTACGCGACGCTTCTTTCCGGCCACAACATCCTGGTCTATGTGGCGTTCCTCGCGGTGCCCATAACCTATTGGGTGCTCTACCGGACGCGCTTCGGCTTGCGCCTCCGCGCCGTCGGCGAAAACCCCAAGGCCGTCGATACCGCCGGCATCTCCGTGACCCTGATGCGCTATCGGGCGCTGCTCATCACCGGCGCGCTCTGCGGCATCGCGGGTGCTTATTTCTCGATCGCGCAGGGAAACGGCTTCGTCAACAACATGACGGCCGGTGATGGCTACATCGCGCTCGCCGCGCTGATCTTCGCCAAGTGGCGGCCGGTGCCGGCGATGTTCGCAACGCTGCTTTTCGGCTTCCTCGATGCACTGCAAATCCGCCTGCAGGGCGTCTCGGTGCCGGGCTTGAACTGGCCAATTCCCGTGCAGTTCATCCAGGCGCTGCCTTATGTCCTGACCTGCGTGCTGCTCGCCGGCTTCATCGGCAAGGCCATCGGCCCGAGGGCTGGCGGCGTGCCCTACACCAAGGAGCGCTAACGGTGGCGCTGTCGACCGAGGACCAGGCTCTCTTCGCGGCCGCCGAGGCGGTCCGCCCCAAGGCGCACGTGCCCTATTCGCATTTCCACGTCGGGGCTGCGATTCTCGCCGACGACGGCAATATCTACGCCGGCTGCAATGTCGAGAACGCCGCCTATCCGCTCGGCAATTGCGCGGAAGCCTCGGCCATCGCGGCGATGATCGCCGGCGGCGGCAAGCGCATCACCCGCATCTTCGTCACTGGCCCGGGCGCCCAGCCGGTCACCCCCTGTGGCGGCTGCCGGCAGCGCATCCGCGAGTTCGCCGACCTCTCGACGCCGGTGATCTGCCTCGGCGTCGATGGCGGCACGCCGCTCGAAACGACGCTCGGCGCGCTGCTGCCGCATTCGTTCGGCCCGGAGTTTTTGTCCGCTTGAGTTTGCAGGGAGCGCTCGCCGGGGCGTAAAGTCGCCGGCGACGTGCCCGAGGAGGGTTTCATGAACCTGAGAGTGGTCGATCATCCCGTCGCCGAGGCGACAGCGCTGCGCAATCCCGGCTTCCCGCTGGATCTCGACTGGGTGGAGCGCGTGCGGATGAACCGGTCGGCGCTGGAGCGCCGGGCGGCGACCATCGGCACCCGGCGGACGGTCAAGAAGGACTGGCAGGCGGCGTGGCTCCTCAAGGCCATTACGCTCATCGATCTGACGACGCTCAATTCCGACGATACCGCCGGCCGGGTCGAGCGGCTCTGCGCCAAGGCGCGCCATCCGGTGCGGGCCGATATCCTCGAAGGCCTTGGCGTGGCCGACCTGCACATCCAGCCCGGCGCCGTCTGCGTCTACCACAGCTTCGTGTCCACGGCGGTTCACGCCCTCGAGGGCACCGACATCCCGGTCGCCGCGGTGTCGACCGCCTTCCCGCACGGCCTCGCGCCCCTCGAGACGCGGTTGCGTGAAATCGAGCTCTCGGTGGCCGATGGCGCGAAGGAGATCGACATCGTCATCAACCGGCACCAGGTGCTGACCGGTGACTGGCAGGGGCTCTACGACGAGGTCAAGGCGATGCGCCGCGCCTGCGGCGACGCCCACCTCAAGACGATCCTCGGCACCGGCGATCTGGCGACCCTCAACCAGGTGGGAAAAGCCTCGATCGTCTGCATGCTGGCCGGCGCCGATTTCATAAAAACCTCGACCGGCAAGGAGAAGGTCAACGCCACGCTTCCAGTGTCGCTGGCGATGATCCGCATGATCCGCTGGTTCGCCGAAGAGACCGGCATCGAGATCGGCTACAAACCGGCCGGCGGCATCTCATCGGCGAAAACCGCGCTCGACTACATGGCGCTGATGAAGGAGGAGCTCGGCACGCACTGGCTGCAGCCCCATCTCTTCCGCTTCGGCGCGAGCTCGCTGCTGACCGACATCGAGCGCCAGCTCGAGCACAACCTCACCGGCCATTATGCGGCGGATTACCGCCAGCCGATGGTGTGAGGAACGACGGCCGGAGGCCGGCAAAACAGTCTGGTGGACTGTTTTGAGAGACGAACGCCCGAAGAGCTATGCTCGTAGGGCGCGAAGGTGGAGCATATTGGGGCGCCTTCCGGCCCCGCCCTCGTGGTTCGACAAGCTCACCATGAGGACGTAACGAGAGCCTCTCCGGAGGACCTCATGGTGAGCTTGTCGAACCACGAGGTCCGGCCCCAAAGGCGGTGAGAATCTGATGAACGAAATCACCCGCATCTTCGAGACGCTCGAATATGGCCCGGCACCCGAGGCGCCGCAGCCGGCGCTCGATTGGCTTGCCGCGCACGGCAAGAAGTTCGGCCATTATATCGACGGTAAGTGGACCGCGCCGGGGGAGACCTTTGCCTCGACCAACCCTGCCACCAACAAGCCCCTGGCCGAGATCACTCGCGGCACGCCGGCCGATGTCGACAAGGCCGTGAAGGCGGCGCGCGCGGCGTTCAAGACATGGTCGGCGCTGTCTGGCTACGAGCGCGGCAAATATCTCTATGCCATCGCGCGGGCGGTGCAGAAGCACTCGCGGCTCTTTGCCGTGCTCGAGAGCCTCGACAACGGCAAGCCGATCCGGGAAAGCCGCGACGTCGATATCCCGCTCGTCGCGCGCCACTTCTACCATCACGCCGGCTGGGGCCAGCAACGCGACCGTCAGTTCCCCGGCATGGTGCCCTATGGCGTCTGCGGCCAGATCATCCCCTGGAACTTTCCGCTGCTGATGCTGGCCTGGAAGATCGCCCCGGCCTTGGCGGCCGGCAATACGGTGATCCTCAAGCCAGCCGAGTTCACTTCGCTCACCGCCCTGCTCTTTGCCGAGATCTGCGATCGCATTGGCCTGCCCAAAGGCGTCGTCAACATCGTCACCGGCGAGGGCGAGACCGGGCAGGCGATCGTCGCTCATCCCGATATCGACAAGATCGCCTTTACCGGTTCGACCGAGGTGGGAAAAGCCATCCGTGCCGCGACTGCCGGTTCTGGCAAGGGGCTGAGCCTCGAGCTCGGCGGCAAGTCGCCCTACATCGTCTTCGACGACGCCGATCTCGACAGCGCCATCGAAGGGCTGGTCGATGCCATCTGGTTCAACCAGGGCCAGGTCTGCTGTGCCGGCTCCCGTCTCCTTGTGCAGGAATCGATCGAGGACAAGTTCCTCGCGAAACTCAAGAAGCGGATGTCCACGCTGCGCGTCGGCGATCCGCTCGACAAGGCCGTCGACATCGGCGCGCTGGTCGCCCCGGTGCAGGTTGCCCGAGTGCAGGAGTTGGTGAAGAAGGGCGTCGCCGAGGGCGGTCAGCTCTACGAGCCCGACATCGATCTGCCCAAGGGCGGCTGCTTCCTCAGACCGGCGCTCATCACCGACATCTCGCCGGCCAACACGGTAGCCACCGAGGAAATCTTCGGGCCCGTGCTGGTCGAAATGAGCTTCCGCACCCCCGACGAAGCCGTGGCGCTCGCCAACAATACCAAATACGGCCTCGCCGCGACGCTCTGGAGCGAAAACCTCAACCTCGCGCTCGATATCGCGCCGCGCCTCAAAGCCGGCGTCGTCTGGATCAACGGCACAAACCAGTTCGACGCCGCGGTCGGCTTTGGCGGCTACAAGGAATCCGGCTTTGGCCGCGAGGGTGGCCGCGAGGGCATGGCGGTCTACCTCAAGCCGGCGTGGGAAAAAGCGCTGAAGCCACAACCCCAACCTCGTCCTGAGGCGGGAGCGAAGCGGCCCTCGAAGGACGCTTCGCGCGCGCGCAATCCCCTCGACGGCGACGGCGCTATCGACCAGACGGCAAAAATGTATATCGGCGGCAAGCAGGCGCGCCCCGACAGCGGCTATTCGCGCGTCTTCCTCGGCGCCAATGGCTCGCCCATCGGCGAGGTTGGCGAAGGCAACCGCAAGGATATCCGCAACGCCGTCGAAGCGGCGCGCGCCGCCCTCGGCTGGGGCACCACTTCCGCTCACAATCGTGCGCAGATCCTGTTCTTCCTCGCCGAAAATCTCGACTACCGCCGCAAGGAGTTCGCCGACCGCCTGCGCGAGCAGACCGGTGCCTCGGCCGCGGCCGCCGACAGGGAAGTCGCCGCGTCGATCGAGCGTCTCTTCGCCTTCGCCGGCTGGGCCGACAAATACGACGGCGCCGTGCACAACCCGCCGGCCCGCGCCATTGCCGCCGCCATGGTCGAGCCGATCGGCGTCATGGGCATTGTCGCGCCGGCGGAACTACCGCTGCTCGGGTCGGTTGCGCTGCTAGCGCCCGCTATCGCCATGGGCAATCCGGTGGTGCTCGTTCCGTCCGAGCCGCACCCGCTGTCGATCACCGACCTCTATCAGGTGATCGAAACCTCGGATGTGCCCTCCGGCGTCATCAACATCGTCACCGGCGACGCCGTGGCTCTGGCGAAAACACTCGCCGAACACGACGGGGTCGATGCGATTTGGTTCTGCGGCTCAGCCGACGCCTCCGCCATGGTCGAAAAAGCCTCGACCGGCAACCTCAAGCAGACCTGGACCAGCCGCGGCCTCGCCTTCGACCTCGCCGACGCGGAAAAGTTCGAGGGGCCCTACCTTCTGGCCAGGGCCACCCAGGTCAAAAACGTCTGGATCCCCTACGGCGCATGACTTTTCTGCCGCAGGAGATCATCGCCAAGAAGCGCGACCGACTGGCGCTGTCGGCCGAGGAGATCGGCCAGCTGATGCGCGGCATGGCCGATGGCAGCGTGTCGCCGGCGCAGGTCGGCGCCTTTGCCATGGCCGTCTATCTCAACGGCATGAGCGACGACGAGACGGTGGCGCTGACGCTCGAGATGCGTGACTCGGGCCGCGTGCTCGATTGGTCCGACCTTGATGGCCCTGCCATCGACAAGCACTCGACCGGCGGCATCGGCGACAACGTCTCGCTGATGCTCGCCCCGATGCTGGCCGCTCTTGGCTGTTACGTCCCGATGATCTCCGGCCGGGGGCTTGGCCACTCCGGCGGCACGCTCGACAAGCTCGATTCGATTCCCGGCTACCGGAGCGTCGTCGACAACGAGACTTTCCGCCGCGCCGTGCGCGAAGCAGGCTCGGCCATAGTCGGGCAGACCGGCGACCTCGCCCCCGCCGACGGCGTGCTTTACGGTATCCGCGACGTGACGGGCACCGTCGAAAGCCTGCCATTGATCGTCGCCTCGATCCTCTCGAAGAAGCTTGCGGCCGGCCTTAATGCGCTGGTGCTCGACGTCAAGACCGGCAACGGCGCCTTTATGCCCGAGCTCGACCGCTCGCACGCCCTGGCCAAGGCGATGGTTGCGGTCGCCAACGGCGCGGGCATCAAGACCGCCGCGCTCGTCACCGACATGAACGAGCCGCTGGCCACCGCCGCCGGCAATGCCGTCGAAATCCGCAACGCCATCGATTTCCTCACCTGCGACCATCGCGATCCGCGCCTGCTCGAGGTCACGCTGGCGCTGGGCGAGTTGTTGCTCGTCACGGCGGGACGCGCACCCGACGCTGCGACTGCCCGGGCCAGCTTGATCGGAACGCTCGACAGCGGCGCGGCGGTCGATCGCTTCGCCCGCATGGTCACGGCGCTGGGCGGCCCGCACGACCTCATCGATTGCGTCGCGACCTATCTGCCGGCCGCTCCAGTCGTGCGCGACGTGGCGGCTGAAAATGCAGGTGTCGTGCAGGCAATCGACGTCCGCGGCCTTGGCATGACGGTCGTGGCGCTCGGCGGCGGCCGCACCCGACCCGGCGACAGCATCGATCACAGCGTCGGATTCGACCGGCTGCTGGGTCTCGGCGCCAAGGTCGAGCGCGGCACCCCTCTCGGCCGCATCCATGCGCGCAACGAGGCCGAAGCCGAGAACGGCGCCCTGCGCCTGCGCATGGCCTACGCCCTTGGCCCCACCGCGCCGGACAACCCGCTCGTCGTCGAGCGGCTGGCCCCGGAGGCGCCCTGATGCCGCGCGTCATCCTGTGCGTGCTCGACAGCTTTGGCATCGGCGGGGCGCCGGATGCCGCCGACTACGGCGACACAGGCGCCAACACGCTGCTCCACATCGCCGAAGCCTGCGCCGCGGGTCGGGGCGATCGCGACGGCTCGCGTGCCGGGCCGCTGGCCTTGCCCAATATGGATACGCTCGGCCTCGGCGCGGCGGGCAAGCTGGCGTCGGGCTCGCTCGCACCCGGCCTGACCGATACCCCACGCGGTGGCCGCTGGGGCGTCGGCCGCGAGGTCAGCAAGGGCAAGGACACGCCCTCGGGCCACTGGGAGATCGCCGGCGTGCCCGTGCCCTTCGACTGGGGCTATTTCCCGCAGACCGAGCCGGCCTTTCCGCCCGATCTCGTCGCCGCGCTGATCGAAAAGGCCGAGCTCCCGGGCATCCTCGGCAACAAGCATGCCTCGGGGACGACGATCATTGCCGAGCTCGGCGAGGAGTCGATCCGCACGGGCAAACCCATCTGCTACACCTCGATCGACAGCGTCT
>Ga0068853_100002383_pt1 | contig 14047 bp, 15 predicted proteins | sample KBSCornC32_FD_65655 | JGI IMG/M metagenome (GOLD analysis project Ga0068853, IMG submission 65655) | Corn rhizosphere microbial communities from Kellogg Biological Station, Michigan, USA - KBS Corn C3-2 | ecosystem: Host-associated > Plants > Roots > Rhizosphere > Soil ... | reverse complement strand
CGAGCGGCGCTGTCGCGTGCGGGATGCGCGTCTCGGACTGGATCGTGGATCCCGCAGGCAAAAGCCGGCTTGCGGTCACGCGCACGGTTTTCTCGATGACTTTTTCCGGGAGGCCCGGCAAGCGCGTGGAGATCAAGGCGACCGATTTCGGCTGATAAGGTGCGACCGAGATTAGCGGCTTTGCCGCCGCCATCGCCGCGCGATACGTCTCGCCCGCGACGGCAAAGGGAATGATCTTCACCGTTCCGATCATTTCGTTTTCGACGACCGGCTGAAACGGCGAAAGTGTCGCGAAGGTCACTGCTTCGTCGATCCGGTTCAGGCGATCGACACCGGCGCGGTCGATCAAAAGAACCCCTGCTTTTTTAGCGCGAAGATTGGCGCGGCCGGTAAATGCGCGCTCGACCTCGACTTCGCCGTCTGCGACGGCGCGGGCAAGCGCCGCTGCTGCTTCATCCTCGCCGATATCGCCGGGCTCTAACCGCGCCGTCACGATCTCAAAAATTCCGTCGGCGCGCAATGCGGCGATATCTTCGGCCGAAATAACCGTGCCCTTGCGCACCAGCCGGTTCGACGCACGCACCGAATGCACGGCAATCGCGCCGAGCGCATCGTCAACGGCGGTCGCCCCGAATTTCATGGCCTCGCCTCTGCGCCGGATCGCCGCCGGAGTGTGATCTCGGCTAGAATAGAGATGGCGATCTCGCCCGGCGTTGACGCGCCGATGCGAAGACCGATCGGCGCATGAATGCGTGCGAGTCGATCCTCCTCGATCCCCGACGCCGAAAGCCTCTCGATCCGTTTCGCATGAGTATTTTTCGAGCCGAGCGCGCCGACATAAAAGCAATCCGCTTTGAGCGCCGCCGCGATCGCCGGATCGTCGATTTTCGGATCGTGCGTAAGCGCAACGAACGCCGCCCAGCGATCGAGCCCGATCTTCGGCAGCGCCTGGTCGGGCCACTCGGGAAACAAAGTCGTATCGGGAAAACGCTCACGCGTCGCGAAAGCCGTGCGCGGATCGACAATCGCGACCGGATAGCCAAGCATCCGCGCCATCGGCGCGAGGATCTGGCTGACATGCACCGCACCTGTAATTACCATTGAGGGCGCAGGCAAATGCACTTCAATGAAAAAAGCCCGCCCCTCGTGCTCCACGCGCGTACTTTTTCCCGTTCGCAGTTGCCGCGCAATCGCGTCTGCAAGCGGGTCGCGCCCGATCTCCGCCTCGCGAACAATCCGCTGTTCGCCGCTTTCAAGCTCCGTAACGACGGCCGCGGCGCGTCGTGCAGCACGCTCTTTATTCAAAGACGAAAGAAGATCGAGACGCATTCGGTTTCAGTCGAGCTTTTCGAGATAGACCGAGATTTTCCCACCGCAGGAGAGGCCAACCTGCCACGCGGTTTCGTCAGCGATACCGAATGCGAGGAGCTTCGGCCGGCCGGCGCGAATGACGCCGGCGGCTTCCGCGACGACCGCTCCCTCGACGCATCCGCCGGAAACCGAGCCGAGAAAATTCCCGTCGCGATCGATGATGAGATGACTGCCCGCCGGGCGCGGCGCCGAACCCCAGGTTTCGACGACGGTCGCGATCGCGACCTCACGCCCCTCGCGCCGCCATTTCTCCGCCGCGGAGAGGACGTCGCTGTCGGCGTTTTGAATTTCATTACGCATGCGATACACGCTATCACGGCGGCGCGAGCGGCAAAACCGGCGCGCCACTGAGACAATTGTATCAGGCTCAATCGGATACGCGAGAGGAAACCATGCCCGTGATCGACGCCGACGGCTGCAAGATCAACGTTCAGATCGACGGACCGCAGGACGCGCCCGCGCTCGTTCTGTCGAATTCGCTCGGCACGAATTTGAGCATGTGGGACGATCAGGCGAAGGCGCTCTCCGGAGAATTCCGCGTCATCCGCTACGACCAGCGCGGTCACGGCAAATCCGGCGCGCCGAAAGGCCCCTATACGATCGACCGCCTCGGACAGGACGTGATCGCGATCCTCGATAATTTGAAAATCGCCAAGGCGCATTTCGTCGGACTGTCGATGGGCGGATCGACCGGCATGTGGCTCGCGCGCATGGCGCCGGGCCGGTTCACCAAAATCATTCTCAGCAATACCGGCGCGCGCATCAGCACGCAGGATGTCTGGAACGCCCGCATCGCGTCCGTGCTCAGCAAGGGCATGACCGCGGTTATTGATACAACATTGGAGCGATGGTTCTCGAACGATTCCCACAAGCGTAATCTGCCGGCGATCTCCGCCGTTCGCAAAATGCTGATGACGACGCCCGCGCACGGCTACGCCGGCTGCTCGGCGGCGATCCGCGACTGCGATCAGCGCTGGGGAATCGGCGCGGTGAAACTTCCGACCCTCGTCATCATCGGCACGCTCGATCCCGGAACTCCGCCCGCGGGCGGCGAAGAGATCGCAAGCCGAATTCGCGGCGCCAAAGTCGCAAGGCTTGAAGCGGCGCATCTCTCGAATCTGGAGAAGAGCGAGGCGTTCACCGCCGAAGTACAGAAGTTTCTCGCGTAAAAAACGGGCCCCGAAGGGCCCGCTCGCGTTTCGCTCTCGATCAATCGATCGATACGCCGCTCTTTTTGATCGGCCCTGCCCACTTTGCGATCTCGTCCTTCAGAAACTGGCCGAGATATTCGGGCGTCGTGCGGTCGTTCGAAACGACCTGAGCACCTAACTTCGTGAGATGCTCTCGCACGGCAGGCGTATTGATCGCCTGCACGATCGCTCCGTTCAGTTTTTTGACGACTTCCGGCGACGCACCGGCCGGAAGAAAGATCGCGCTCCAGGTATAGGCTTCCATGTCCTTCACGCCCTGTTCGAGCGCGGTCGGCACGTTCGGCAGCGCGGGCGAGCGCTCCTTCGTCATGATCGCGACCGCTTTCACCTTGCCCGCGTCGATCTGCGGCTTCGCCGTGTTCAGAATTTCGCACAGGAAGTCGATGCGTCCGCCGAGGAGATCCTGCATCGCGGGCCCAGTCCCTTTATAGGGAACGTGAACGATATCCGTGCCCATCACGGTGTTCGCCACGACGCAGCCGAGATGCGTCGCGGAGCCCGCCCCCGCCGAACCGAAAGACATCTTCGCCTGATTTGCTTTCGAGTATTCGATGAATTCCTTCAAGTTATTCGCCGGCAGATCGGCGCGCGTGATCAGCACGATCGGCGTTTCCGCGACGAGCGCCACGGGCGTGAAAGCCGTCACGGAATTATACGCGGGCTTTTTATAAAGCGTCTGGTTCTGCGCGTGCGTGCCGACGCTCGCCAGAACGAAAGTGTATCCGTCGGGCGCGGCACGCGAAGCTTGCAGCGAGCCGATCATGCCGCCGGCGCCCCCGACATTTTCGACGATCACCTGCTGGCCGAGAATTTCGCTCATTCGTTGCGCGACGATACGCCCGATGCCGTCTTGCGGCCCGCCCGCGGCGAACGGAACGATCATCGTCATCTGGCGGGTCGGAAAATTTTGCGCCAGCGCGGCGCTCGCAAACGCGAAAACGGCGGCGATTGCGCCGAGTACTGCCTTCCTGGTCATCGGTCCCCCTATGGTCGAAATTTCGACCGGCCCCTATAGACCGCATAAGGCTCTCGATTTATTGCAAAACTTGCGGCATTCTGACGCGGGATGGGAACGCGATGGATTATTTTCTACAGCAGCTGATCAACGGGATCACGCTCGGCTCGATCTACGCTTTGGTCGCGATCGGTTACACGATGGTCTACGGGATCATCGGCATGATCAATTTCGCGCATGGCGATATTTTCATGGTCGGCAGCTTTCTCGCTTTGATCGCCTTTCTCGCTTTGCTCGCGATCGGCGTGACGGCGGTGCCGCTCGCGCTCTTTCTCGTTTTGCTGATCGCGATGCTGCTCACCGCGCTTTACGGCTGGATCGTCGAGCGGGTCGCCTATCGCCCGCTGCGCGGCTCGTTCCGGCTTGCGCCGCTCATCTCCGCGATCGGAATGTCGATCTTTCTGCAGAACTACGTGCAGATCGCGCAAGGCGCGCGCGTCAAGTCCTTGCCGCCGCTCGTGACCGGCGCGCATGTTCTCATGGACGACGGGAAATTCGTCGTTCAGCTCACCAACATCCAGATCGTCATCATCGTCACGACGACGCTTCTGATGCTGCTGTTTTCATGGCTGGTCTCGTCGACGCGCCTCGGCCGCGACATGCGCGCCTGCGAGCAGGATCTGAAAATGGCCTCGCTCGTGGGCGTCGATACCGATCGCACGATTTCGCTGACCTTCGTGCTTGGTGCCGCGCTCGCCGCCGTCGCCGGAATTTTGTACCTGCTCTATTACGGCGCGATCGATTTTTTCATCGGCTTTGTCGCCGGCGTGAAGGCGTTTACCGCCGCCGTTCTCGGCGGTATCGGCTCGCTGCCCGGCGCGATGCTCGGCGGATTGATGATCGGCCTGATCGAGACGTTCTGGTCGGCTTATTTTTCCAGCGAATATAAAGACGTCGCCGCCTTTTCAATTCTCATTCTGGTTTTGATCTTCATGCCGACGGGCATTCTCGGCCGCCCCGAAGTCGAAAAAGTTTGATCGGGCGCGCCGGTGGAGAAAAGCTTGCAACCTGCCGCACGCGCTTCCCGCTTCGATATTGGCGGCGCGATCAAGGACGCGCTCGTCGCGACGATGGTGGCTTTCGGATTGTTCTCGCTGATGCTCGGCTTGCTGACGGCGCCGGGTCCAAGCGGAAAACTTGAAGTCAGCGCCCGGCCCCAACTTCTCGCCGCCTCCCTGGCCGTGGTTTTCGCCGGTCGATTTTTTGTTTCGCTCTTCGCGCGCAACTCCCGATTTACGAAGCTGGGCCAGATCGTACCCCCTGACGCTCGGAACGCACTGAAAAAACTGGAGCGCTTCGCCGCACCGGCCCTCCTGCTTTTCGCGCTCGCGGTGCCAGTCCTGTTTTTCTCGAACCGTTACCTCCTCGATCTCGGCATTCTGGTGCTGACCTACACCATGCTGGGGTGGGGACTGAATATCGTGGTCGGCCTCGCCGGTCTGCTCGACCTTGGATATGTCGCCTTCTACGCGGTCGGCGCTTATTCCTACGCCTTGCTTGCCAAAGAATTCGAGCTTTCGTTTTGGGTCTGCCTGCCGCTCGCGGGCATTCTCGCGTCCTTCTGGGGGATTCTGCTCGGGTTTCCGGTGCTGCGCCTGCGCGGCGATTATCTTGCGATCGTCACGCTCGCTTTCGGCGAGATCATCCGCATCGTCATCGTCAACTGGCAAAGCTTCACCGGCGGACCGAACGGCATTTCCGGTATCCCTCGCCCGAGCTTTTTCGGTATTCCGTTCAACAACGAGCCAGAGGGATTCGCTGCGCTATTCCATTTGGAATTTACGCCGACGCATCGCGTCGTGTTTCTCTATTACGTCATTCTGACGCTCGCGCTGGTCACCTGCGCGGTGACAATTCGTCTGCGCCAGCTTCCGATCGGCCGTGCGTGGGAAGCCTTGCGCGAGGACGAGATCGCCTGCCGCTCGCTCGGCATCAACACCACCAACACGAAACTCACGGCTTTCGCGACCGGCGCGATGTTCGCGGGCTTTGCCGGCTCGTTCTTCGCGACGCGCCAGGGATTCATCAGCCCGGAATCTTTCGTGTTCATGGAATCCGCGCTTGTTCTCGCGATCGTGGTGCTGGGCGGCATGGGATCGCAGCTTGGCGTCGCCGTCGCTGCTACCGCGATGATTGGCGGGTTTGAGTTGTTCCGGAATTTCGAGCAGTTCCGGATGCTCGTCTTCGGCGCGGCGATGGTCGGAATCATGGTGTGGCGCCCGCGCGGACTGGTCGCGACACGAACGCCTTCCGTATTTCTGGAGGAGAAAAAAACGATTCCGGCTGCGATTGTCGAAGAGGCGCGCCAATGAGCGCACGCGCCCACGACATTATTCTCGACGTCCAGCATCTGACGATGCGCTTCGGCGGCCTCGTCGCCATCAACGATCTTTCTTTCCAGGCGAAGCGCGGCAGCATCACCGCGATCATCGGCCCCAACGGCGCGGGCAAAACCACGGTCTTCAACTGCATCACCGGCTTCTATCAGCCGACGGAAGGCATGCTGGAGCTTAGGCATGCGGAAGGGCGGAAGTTTCTGCTCGAGCGTATGCAGGATTTCAAAATTGCGGCGCGTGCGCGCGTCACCCGCACATTCCAGAATATCCGGTTGTTCGCCGGGATGACGGCGCTGGAAAATCTTCTCGTCGCCCAACACAATCATTTGATGAAGGCGTCGGGTTTTACGCTGCTTGGCCTCGCCGGATGGCCGGGGTTTCGAAGCGCCGAGCGCCAGTCGTTAGAGCGCGCCCGCTTCTGGCTCGACCGGGTGGGCCTCCTTGCCCGCGCCGACGATCCCGCGGGCGCGCTCGCCTACGGCCAGCAGCGGCGTCTTGAGATCGCGCGCGCAATGTGCGCGGATCCCGTATTGCTCTGCCTTGACGAGCCTGCCGCCGGCCTCAACCCGCGCGAAGCGGTCGAACTCAATAAATTCCTCCGCGCCATTCGCGACGAGACAAAAACCTCGATTCTCCTTATCGAGCATCACATGCGCGTGGTCATGGAAATATCGGACCATGTCGTCGTGCTCGACTACGGCCAGAAAATCGCCGAAGGATCGCCCGCTGAAGTCCGCGGCGATCCCAAAGTGATCGCGGCCTATCTCGGCGTCGAAACGCAGGAAGTCGCCTGATGGCCGCCCCGCTCCTCCTCGTTCAAGGCGTGAGGGCCGCTTACGGCAACATTCCGGCGTTGAACGGCGTCGATCTCGAGGTGCGGCAAGGCGAAATCGTGAGCCTGATCGGCGCGAATGGCGCCGGAAAGTCCACCTTGATGATGACGATCTGCGGCAATCCTCGCGCGCGTGAAGGCCGCATTATTTTTGACGGCCGCGACATCACAGATCTTCCGACCCACGAAATCATGCACAGCCGCATCGCGCAGTCGCCGGAAGGAAGGCGGATTTTCCCCCGGATGACCGTCTATGAAAATCTGCAAATGGGCGCGGCGGTCAACGATCTGCGCGACTTCGATCACGACGTTCGCCGCGTATTCGATCTCTTTCCCATTCTGGAAAAAAGACAAACTCAGCGCGGCGGCACGCTTTCGGGCGGCGAGCAGCAGATGCTGTCGATCGGCCGCGCGTTGATGAGCCGGCCTCGGCTCTTGCTGCTCGACGAGCCTTCGCTCGGCCTCGCGCCGCTGATCGTGAAGCAGATTTTCGGCGTGATCCGGGAGCTGAACGAAAAAGAAGGCCTGACGGTTTTTCTCGTCGAGCAAAATGCGTATCACGCGCTCCAGCTCGCGCATCGCGGCTATGTGCTTGTGAACGGCGCGGTGACACTGCAAGGCTCCGGCAAGGAACTCTTGTCGCAGCCGGAAGTGCGCGCGGCCTATCTCGAGGGGAACTGACCGCCATGCTCGCCATCCTTTATGGAAAGGAATCGCTGCTTCAAGTTTTATTCGTGACCTGCATTCTCGGCGGGGGCGCCGCCTGGATGGCCGGGCATACGCTTGCCAACAACTGGCGGCCGTTCGCACAAACGCTCTTTTATCTCCTGCTGCTTGGCGCCGCGGTCCGCTTCGTGCATTTCGCGCTTTTCCAAGCCGAGCTGTTCTCGCTTCGGGCGTATCTCGCCGATACCGCCTTCCTGATCGTGGCGGGCGGAGTTTCCTGGCGGCTTGCCCGCGTGCAACGGATGGTAAGCCAGTATCGCTGGCTATATGAGCGAAACGGTCTCTTCTCCTGGCGCGAAAGAGTACGGCAACCGGGCAAAAACTGAGCGATTTTTTTAAGTGACTTCGCTGGAAAACCCGCCAAAATACCGCAAGTCGATTGTTCTAACCGGCAGCAAACAGCCAAATAGCGGGAGGAAAACGAGTATGAAAAAAACTTGGATCATGGCGGCGCTGGCGGCGGCGGTGCTTTCCGCTCCGAGCGCCTACGCACAGGACCTGACGGTCGCGGTCGCCGGACCGATGACCGGAAGCGAGGCCGTGTTCGGCCGCCAGTTGAAGGACGGCGCAGAACTTGCCATCGCCGACATCAATGCCGCCGGCGGCGTGCTCGGACGGAAGCTGAAACTCGAAATCGGCGACGACCAGTGCGACCCGAAACAGGCGCGATCGGTCGCGGAGAAGATCGCGGCCGCGAAGATTCCTTTCGTGGCGGGGCACTATTGCTCGTCGTCGTCGATCCCGGCCTCCGACGCTTATCTCGAAGGCAACGTCCTGCAGATCACGCCTGCCTCGACCAACCCGACCTTCACCGAGCGCAAGATGTGGAACACGTTCCGCGTTTGCGGCCGCGACGATCAGCAGGGCGCGGTCGCGGGCGCTTATCTTGCGAAAAACTACGGCAGCAAAAACATCGCCATCCTGAACGACCGTACGACCTACGGCAAAGGCCTCGCCGACGAGACCAAGAAGGCGCTGAACAAGGCCGGCGTGCAGGAAAAAATGTACGAGTCCTACACCAAAGGCGACAAGGACTTTAACGCGATCGTTTCTCGCATGAAGGCGGCCGGCATCGATGTTGTCTACATCGGCGGCTACCAGCAGGAAGCGGGCCTCATCCTTCGCCAAATGCGCGACCAGGGTATGAAGACCGTGATGATGGCGGGTGACGCGCTCGCCGACAAAGAGTTCGCCGCTGTCACCGGCACGCTCGGCGCCGGCACGCTGATGACCTTCGGTCCCGATCCGCGCAAACGCCCGACCGCGAAAGCGATCGTGGAGAAGTTCAAGGCCAAGGGCATCGATCCGGAAGGCTACACGCTCTACACCTACGCTGCGTATCAAATTTGGTCGCAGGCCGTGGCCAAAGCGGGCACCTTCGATCCGAAGAAAGTCGCCGAAACGATCCGCGCGGGCACTTGGAACACCGTGCTCGGCCCGATCTCCTACGACAAGAAGGGCGACATCACCGCGCTCGACTACGTCATCTATGTCTGGAAAGGCGACGGCACTTATTCCGAGATGTAAGAAAGCGCTTTTCGCAAAAGAGAAAAGCCCGTCCACGTGGACGGGCTTTTTTTATCCGAAGCGCGAAAGCGCCGGAAAAGTTTCCAGCATCCAGTAACTCGCCTGGCTGATCCAGCCGCCAAGAAACGCAACCCCGGTCAAAACGAGCAATCCGCCCATCACCTTCTCGACGACGCCAAGGCGGCTTTTCATGCGCGCGAGGAAACCGACAAAAGGTTTCAGCGCGATCGCCGCAAGCATGAAGGGAATTCCAAGACCAAGCGAGTAAACGGCGAGCAACCCGGCGCCGCGCGCGACGCTCGCTTCCGACGCCGCCACGGCCAGGATCGCCGCGAGCACGGGTCCGATGCACGGTGTCCAGCCGAACGCGAAGGCAAGGCCCATGACATAGGCGCCCCACAAGCCGATGGGCTTTTCGACCTGAACCCGCGCGGTGCGGTTCATGAATGCAAAATTGAAGACGCCGAGAAAATGCAATCCCATCAGGATCACGGCAACGCCCGCAATGGTCGAAAGCGTCGCGGCATACTGGCGAAGCAACTCGCCAACCGCTGATGCGCTTGCGCCGAGCGCGACGAAAACGGTCGTGAATCCGAGCACAAACAAGAATGCGGTCGCGATTTCGCGTCGCGCCACCAGCGGCCCCGGCTCCCGCGCGAGCAAATGCTCGAAGGTTGTGCCCGCCAGAAAACAAAGATAGGGCGGCACCAGCGGCAGCACGCAGGGCGAAAGAAAACTGACGATGCCGGCGACGAGCGCGGCTGGAATGGTGACGTCGGCCATGCGCCCTTGTGCCGTTCCCGGTTGCAAAGCGCAACACTCCTGCACGCACCTCTCCCCGAAGTGATTGGCGAGTGATCGCCCTGCTTGCGGCCGGCGCGCCAATCGGCTTCAGTCGCGATCGAACAGGCGAATATATCGATGGCAAAATTGCGCAACTTGATCACCGACGTTCCCGGCGTGCGGGTCGGGCATGCGACCGACATGAAGATCGGAAGCGGCGTTACCGCGATTGTATTTGACGAACCGGCTGTAGCTGCTGCTGATCAGCGTGGCGGCGGTCCGGGAACACGTGAAGTATCGCTCCTCGAACTCGCGGCGACAGTGCAGCACGTCGACGCGATCACGCTTTCGGGTGGTTCAGCCTTCGGCCTCGAAAGTGCCGCCGGCGTCATGGCACATCTCGCCGAGCAGGGCCGCGGCTATACAGTCCGAAGTGCCCGCGTACCGATCGTGCCAGGCGCGATTTTATTCGACCTCCTGAATGGCGCCGATAAAAACTGGGGCCGTTACCCGCCCTACCGCGAACTCGGGCATGCGGCGGCATCAGCAGCGGCGGAAAAATTTACGCTAGGAAGCGCCGGCGCTGGTACCGGCGCGCTGACCGAAAATCTCAAGGGCGGGATCGGTTCGGCTTCGGCGATCTCGCCCACCGGTCACATCGTCGGAGCAATCGCCGCCGTGAACGCCGCGGGGCGCGTCACCGTCGGAGACGGGCCGCATTTCTGGTCGGCGCCGTTCGAAGTCGAAAACGAGTTCGGCGGCCTGGGATTTCCCGGGAAGCTCGCGTATGAAGCGCTCACCCCGCATCTCAAAGGCGGCCCGCTGCAGAACACGACGCTCGCGGTGATCGCGACCGACGCCGAGCTCACCAAGCCGCAAGCGGCACGACTCGGCCTGATCGCGTCCGCCGGGCTCGCCCGCGCGGTCTGGCCCGTTTATACGCCGCTCGACGGCGACATCGTTTTCACCGCCGCGACCGGCCGCCGCCCGGTCAACGATCCTCGCCGCGATCTCGCGGCGCTGGGTGCTACCGCCGCCGCCTGTCTCGCCCGCGCCGTTGCGCGCGGCGTTTACGAAGCGACGGCGCTTCCTTATCCCGGCTCTTGCCCCTCCTGGCGCGATCGCTTCGGTAAATAATCGAGCATAATTCACCACGTTTTTCGCGATCCGGTTGCAGGCCGGATGATCGGCGTGGCATAGACAAGCCATGCAAACCCGGCCTTTGCTGATTGCGCCCTCCATCCTGTCGGCGGATTTCGCCCGCCTGGGAGAAGAAGTGCGCGCGGTCGAGACGGCTGGCGCGGACTGGATTCATGTCGACGTGATGGACGGGCATTTCGTGCCGAACATCACCATCGGGCCCGACGTCGTGAAAGCGCTGCGGCCGGTCACGAAGAAAACGCTCGACGTGCATCTGATGATCGCGCCATGCGATCCCTATCTCGAAGCCTTCGCCAAGGCGGGCGCCGACATTATCACCGTGCATGTGGAATCCGGCCCGCATGTCCACCGCTCTTTGCAGGCAATCCGTGCGCTCGGAAAAAAAGCCGGAGTGACAATGAACCCCGGCACATCCGCGAGCTCGATCGAGCATGTCATTGATCTCGTCGATTTGATTCTCGTGATGTCAGTCAATCCTGGTTTTGGCGGGCAGAAATTCATTCCGGCGAGCCTCGAAAAAATTCAGCAATGCCGTGCGCTCGCCGCGGGCCGCCCGATCGATATCGAAGTCGATGGCGGCGTCACGCCGGAAACCGTGCCCGAGATCGTGAAGGCCGGCGCGAATGTCCTGGTCGCCGGCTCCGCCGTCTTCAAGGGCGGCAAGCCCGACGCTTACCGGCAGAATATTTCCGCCATTCGAAACGCCGCCGCTGCGGCGCGCGGCGAGGCGGCCTGATGATCCCGCGTTATTCCCGGCCCGAAATGGCCGCGATTTGGTCGCCCGACACCCGCTTCCGCATCTGGTTCGAAATCGAAGCTTATGCCACTGAGGCCATGGCCGAGCTTGGCGTCGTTCCGAAGGAAGCCGCGAAGACCGTTTGGGAAAAAGGCAAGACGGCGAAATTCGACGTCGCGCGCATCGACGCGATTGAGCGTGAAGTAAAGCACGACGTCATTGCCTTCCTCACCCATCTCGGCGAGATCGTCGGACCGGAAGCGCGCTTTGTGCATCTCGGCCTCACCTCCTCCGACGTGCTCGACACTTGTCTCGCGGTCCAGCTTTCGCGCGCCGCCGATATCCTGATCGCCGATGTCGAAAAGTTGCTCGCCGTCCTCAAGCGCCGCGCCTTCGAGCACAAGAACACGCCGACGATCGGCCGCTCGCACGGCATTCACGCCGAGCCGACGACGTTCGGCTTGAAGCTTGCTTTCGCTTACGCCGAGTTTTCCCGCGCACTCGAACGCTTAAAACAAGCGCGCAAAGAGGTCGCGACCTGCGCGATCTCAGGCGCTGTTGGCACTTATGCGAACAACGATCCGCGTATCGAGGCCTATGTCGCGAAAAAACTGAACCTGTCCGTCGAGCCGATTTCGACGCAGATCATCCCGCGCGACCGCCACGCGATGTTTTTCGCGACCCTCGGCGTCATCGCCTCCTCGATCGAGCGGCTCGCGACCGAAGTTCGCCATTTGCAGCGCACGGAAGTGCGTGAAGCGGAAGAGTTTTTCTCGGAGAGCCAAAAGGGCTCGTCCTCGATGCCGCACAAGCGCAACCCGGTGTTGTCGGAAAACATCGCGGGCCTTGCGCGCATGGTTCGCGCCTACGCCATGCCCGCGATGGAAAACGTCGCGCTCTGGCATGAGCGCGATATCTCGCACTCCTCCGTCGAGCGCATGATCGGGCCGGACGCGACCGTGACCCTCGACTTCGCCCTCGATCGCCTCACTGGCATCGTCGACAAGCTCTTGGTCTATCCGGAAACCATGAAGCGCAATCTGGAGACGCTCGGCGGCCTGCCGCATTCGGAGCGCGTGCTGCTGGCGCTCGTGAACAAGGGACTCACGCGCGAGGCCGCCTACAAGCTGGTGCAGCGTAACGCGATGAAGGCCTGGCACGGCGAAGGCGACTTCGTGCAGTTGCTGAAGGCCGACAAGGAAGTGACTCAAAAACTTGGCAATTCCGAAATCGAGTCGATTTTCGACCTCAACCATCACTTGAGGTATGTCGACACGATCTTCGATCGAGTCTTCGGGAAGCAATAATCAGCGGCCCGCTTTCACTTCCTCGACCGCTTTGGCCATTAGCTCGTTCATCGTCTGCCGTAACACCTGATCGGTGATGTCCTTTTTGCCTTTGGCGTCGAGGTCGGCGCGCACCTTGCGGAACACGTCGTCGTCGCCGCCCTCTTCGAAATCGGCGAGCACCACCGTCTTGGCGTAAGCGTCGGCATCCGCGCCCGAAAGCCCAAGCTTCTCCGCCGCCCAGGCGCCCAAAAGCTTATTCCGGCGGGCGTTCGCCTTGAACGCAAGTTCCTCATCAAGCGCATATTTCTTCTCAAAGCCCTCTTCGCGCTTATCGAAGGTCGTCATTTCTGAGCCTCACTGGTTACAGCCGCCAAAGAGCGGGTCGATTCCTTGATATCGGGCGGCTGGCACCGGATCAACTATGTCCTATATGAAGTTTTGGTAGGGAAAGCTCTTGGAAAACGGGCGTATTTGCATTGTATCGACCGTTTTGATCGGGTAGGTTCCGACAGCGATGTGCAGCGCAAAACTTGCCGCTTCCGCCGCCCGTACCATCGGGTTTTGCCTCGTCTGCGAGCCCAATTCGTGCGGTCTGTATCGCTGGAGTTGTCCGCAACGATGGATTTCATCAAAACACGGTATGGTGCCATGAGCCGCCGGCGCAAAATCTATGAAGGCAAGGCGAAGATCCTGTACGAAGGACCGGAGCCCGCGACCCTTGTTCAGCATTTCAAGGACGACGCGACCGCCTTCAACGCCAAAAAGCACGACGTGCTCGACGGCAAGGGTGTCCTGAACAACCGCATTTCCGAATACATCTTCCAGCGGCTGAACGAGATCGGCGTGCCGACGCATTTCGTCCGCCGGCTGAACATGCGCGAGCAATTGATCCGCGAGGTCGAGATCATCCCGCTCGAAGTCGTCGTGCGGAACGTCGCCGCGGGCTCGATGGCTCAGCGCCTCGGGCTCGAGGAAGGCACGCAGCTCCCGCGCTCGATCATCGAATTCTACTACAAGAACGACAAGCTGAACGATCCGATGGTGTGCGAAGAGCACATCA
>Ga0068853_100002382_pt1 | contig 14050 bp, 11 predicted proteins | sample KBSCornC32_FD_65655 | JGI IMG/M metagenome (GOLD analysis project Ga0068853, IMG submission 65655) | Corn rhizosphere microbial communities from Kellogg Biological Station, Michigan, USA - KBS Corn C3-2 | ecosystem: Host-associated > Plants > Roots > Rhizosphere > Soil ... | reverse complement strand
CGCCTTGTTGGGCTGGATCGCGTAGCCGGTCAGGCGCGAGACCATGCGGCTGGTGCGGGCCAGCTCACGGGTGTTGATGCCGGTCCTCAGGCCGTGCACGTCCTCGCGGACCTTGACCAGCATCGCGATCTCCTCCAGCGAGCAGTTGCCGGCCCTCTCGCCGATGCCGTTGACGGCGCACTCGACCTGCCGCGCCCCCGCCAGCACCCCGGCATAGGAGTTGGCGACGGCCAGGCCCAGGTCATCGTGGCAGTGGACCGAGGTCTCGACCTCGCGCAGCCCCGGCACTAGCTCGTACAGGCGGCGGAAGTACTCGGCGTACTCCTCCGGCGTGGTGTAGCCGACCGTGTCGGGGATGTTGATCACGGTCGCGCCCTCTTCGACCGCGATCGCGCAGACCTCGGCGGTGAAATCGATGTCGGCGCGGGTCGCGTCCATCGGCGAGAACTCGACGTCCTCGCAGTAGGACTTGGCCAGCGTGACGGCCGCTTTGGCCTGGCCCTTGACATCCTCGCGATCGGTCTGCAGCTGGTGCTCGATGTGGATGTCGGAGGTCGAGATGAAGGTGTGAATGCGCGGTCGTGCGGCGTCCTTGATAGCTCCCCAAGCGGCGTCGATATCGGCCTTGTGGGTGCGGGCCAGGCCGCAGATCACCGGGCCCTCGACGCCACGGGCGATCGCCTCGACCGCCTCGAAGTCGCCGGGCGAAGTGATCGGGAAGCCGGCCTCGATCACGTCTACCCCCAGCCGGGACAGCTGCTGGGCGATCTCGACCTTCTCGCCCATGTTGAGCGAGATGCCGGGCGACTGCTCGCCGTCGCGCAGTGTCGTGTCGAAGATGTGGACGCGGTTTGCGTCGTCTGCTCGTGCCACTGGGTCCTCCTCCTTCTCTGCTGCTTTCGAATGACCTTTTCTCTCGCGGCTATCGCGCCGCCCAGCGCTATTCCCCCCGGAGGGGGAGGAGAAGGAGAAGCGCGAGGCTGTCGGGCCGGTGCGTCATTCGGTCGCCCCAGCTTAGCGTAGGCTGCGCCCATCGCAAGCGAGGTTTCCTCAAGCACGATCCCCCGCTCGACCTGGTTCGCCCTCTTCGCCATGGGGATCGCCGTGGTGGTGATCGCCAACGACTTCTCCGCGGTCAACGTCGCCCTGCCGACGATGGAGAAGGACTTCGACACCAACGTCAACACGATCCAGTGGGTGGTGAACGCCTACGCGCTTACCTTCGGCGTGATGATCGTCACCGGCGGACGGCTGGCCGACATGTTCGGCCGGCGCAATGCGTTCTTCCTCGGCACTGCGATCTTCGCCTCGATGTCGGCGCTGGGCGGCGCGGCGCAGACCGAGACCTGGCTGATCGCCACCCGGACGCTGATGGGAATCGGCGGGGCGCTGATGTGGCCGGCGATCCTCGGCATGACCTACGCCCTCTTGCCCGAAGACAAGGCCGGCTTGGCGGGCGGGATCATCATCGGCGCCGCCGGCCTGGGAAACGCGGTTGGACCGCTGATCGGCGGGGTGCTCACCGACGCCCTGAGCTGGCGCTGGATCTTCTTCCTCAACGTGCCGATCTCGATCTTCGCCGTGCTCGTCACCTACCGCCTGGTCAAAGTCGCCGAGCCGGACGAGGGTCGTCAGCAGATCGACTACCCCGGGATCGCGGCGATCTCGGTCGGCCTCGTCTCGCTGCTGGTCGCCCTCGATCAAATTGACGACTGGGGCTTCGGCGATCCGCGCGTGCTCGGGATGTTCGCGCTTGCCGCGGTCCTGCTGATCGCCTTCGTGCCGATCGAGCGCCGCGCCGGTGAGCACGCGCTGGTGCCGCGGGCGGTGATGGCGAACGAGAGCTTCCGCGCCTCGTGCCTAGCGATCCTGCTGATGTCGGCGACCTTCTTCGCCGCCCTGCTCTACCTGCCGCAGTTCATGCAGCACCAGCTTGGCTACTCGCCGCTAGAGGCAGGCGTGGGGCTGCTGCCCTTCCTCGCCACCTTCGCCGGCGTCTCCTTCGTCGCCGGTCCGCTCTACGAGCGGCTGGGGGCCAAGCTGCTGGCAACCGTCGGCGCGGGCTGCATCACCCTCTCCCCCTTCATCTTCTCGCTCGTCGCCTCGCGCTCCAGCTACGCCTCTCTGATCCCTGGCATGGTCGTGCTCGGGATCGGGATCGGCAGCTTCTACCCGACCGCAACTACCGCGGGGGTCACCTCGGTCGACGAATCGCAAACCAGCCTCGCCGGTGGCATCGTCTACATGTTCCAGATCGCCGGCGGTTCGATCGGCCTCGGACTGACGACGACCGTCTTCTCCTCTCAGGCGTCCTTCGTCGACGGCATCGAGGCCGCCTTCCGGCTTGACGCCGCGCTCTCGCTCGTCGGCTTCCTGGTTGCACTCTTCTTCGTCGGCGGGCGGCTGCTCGGTCCACGGACCCGCGAGCGGGTCTCGGCCTGAGCCGGGGACGGCCTCACGAGGCGGGCTTGACCACGTTGCCGCGGATCAGGGTGTTGTGGCCGCTGCCGCCGTTCATGACGTCGCTCCTGCCGCCGCGCAGCACGTCGTTGCCGGCGCCGCCGAGCAGCTCGTCGTTGCCCGGGCCGCCGTAGAGCACGTCACTCCCGCCGCGGCCGGCGATCTTGTCGTTGCCTTCGCCCCCGACCAGTTTGTCCGGGCCGCTGCCGCCGACGAGGGTGTCGTTGCCGGGCCCGCCACGCATGGTCACGGGCAGCTCGATCGCGCTCGAGACCGAGACCGAGTCATCGCCCGGACCGCCGTTCACTTCGAAGCCCGCGACCAGCGGGGCCTTGCAGACCAGCTCGGTCGCGACCCCCGGAGGGTGTTCGCAGACCGTGCCGCCGACTTCGAGCTCCACGACCGAATCGATCACGTAGCTGCGTTCGTCCGGGGAGAGCCAGATGTGGATCATGTTCTGCGCCGCGCCGCCGGCGAGCACGACCGTGTAGGTCGTTTCGGCGTGCGCAACCGCAGCGGCCTGCGCCGCCAACATGGTCAGCAAGATCAAAATCGCCTTCTTCATGAGAAAGAGCCCCGCCGCGCCGGGTCCTACTCAGGGAACAACACAACCTTGCCGACGTTGCGGCGCTGGGCGATGAACTCATGCGCCTGGCCGGCCCGCTCGAAGGGAAAGGCCTCGGCGACGACCGGCTCCAGGCGCCCCGCCTCGAGGTCCGCCATCAGCGGCTCGGTGACCCGGTCGAGGCTGCCCTCGCGGTCCCACCACTTGAGCATGTTGAGGCCGAAGATGCCCTTGTTCTCGTTCATCAGCGCCAGGCTCTTCCACCAGGGAATCGTCGCAAGCGGCATCATCGCCAGGCTCTTGAGGACCGCCGGGAGGTCGCGACCGCTTTCCTTCGTCGCCTCGGAGAGGCCGTACATGACCAGGCGGCCGCCGGAGCGCAGCAAGCGATAGTCCTTGCGGAACGAGGTCGGACCGAGCGCGTCGATGATCAAGTCGACGCCCTCACCGCCGGTGATCCGCATCGCCTCCGCCTCGAAGTCCTGACCGCGATAGTCGATTGCGTTGGTGACGCCCTGGGCGCGGATCGCGTCGTGCTTGGAGGGCGAGGCGGTGCCGAAGATCTCGGCGCCGACGTTGCGGGCGATCTGGGTGGCGGCGATACCGACTCCACCGGCGGCGGCGTGGATCAGGACGCGGTCGCCCTTACGTAGACTGCCCATGATGATCAGCGCTGCGTAAGCGGTTCCGTAGTTGACCGGAAAGGCGGCACCCTGCTCGAAGCTGAGCCGCTCTGGCAAGGGCAGAACCTGGTCGGCTGGAACGGTGACAAGCTCGGCCTGGCCGCCGAAGCGGGTTCCGGCCATGACCCTGTCACCAACCGCGAAGTCGCTCACTCCGTCGCCGAGGCTCTCGACCGTCCCGGCGACCTCGTACCCCATGACGCAGGGTGGCTTCGGAGCGTCTGGGTAAAGGCCGAGGCGAGCCATCGTGTCGGCGAAGTTGACGCCAGCGGCCCGGACCGCGATGCGAATCTCGCCGGGACCGACCGGGGGGTCGGGTTTCTCCTGCACCTGCAGAACCTCAGGCCCCCCGTTCCCAGTCTGCACAAGCGCCCTCACCGGGTCAGCCTACTTGACCGGTCGTGAGCTAAAGATCGACAGATCGGCCGATGGTGAAGCCGTCGAGCTCGAGAATCTTCTCGATTGTCTCGCGGTGGACGTGCGCATCGGTGGTCAGTGCCATAACCGCCCGCTCGCCGTCCTCCTCGGCGCCGACGGCGGCGGAGACGATGTTGACGCCCTCCTCGCCGAACATCGTGCCGACCCGGCCGATCATGCCGGGGCGATCGGCGTAGCGGAAGACCGCGATGTGCTCGGCGAAGGGCAGGTAGAAGCTCTCGCCCCAAACCGAAACCAGATAGGGCTCGTTGCGCGGTCCGACGCCGGTACCCGCGACCTCGACTTCGTCCTCGCCAGAGCGCAGCCGCACCGTTACGAGCTCCGTGAAGTCCTCCGAGCTCGAGTCCTTGGCCTCGACCAGGTCGACCCCGCGTTCCTCGGCCATCTGTGGCGCGTTGACGAGGTTGACGGGCTCCTCAGTGTGTCCGGAGAGGATTCCAACCAGGACGGCGACGCCAAGCAGACGCGTGTCGTACTGCGAGAGTTTGCCGCGGAACTCGACCTCGACCCGATCGACCGGGCCCTGGCCCAGCCCCTCCGCCAACCGGCCGAGCTTTTCGCAGAGAGGCACGAAGGGTGAGAGCGCTTCCATCTCCTCCGGGCGCACCGCGGCGATGTTGACCGCGTTGGTGACGACGGCTCCGGTGAGCGCAGCGGTCACCTGCTCGGCGGTGACGACGCCGGCGCGGTCCTGCGCCTCGGCTGTCGAGGCGCCCAGGTGCGGTGTGACGACGACGTCCCCGCGGGCGAAGATCGGGTGGTCGGTGAAGGGCTCGGAAGGGAAGACGTCGAGCGCGGCGCCACCGACCTTGCCGGACTCCAGACCGGCAACGAGGGCGTCGAGGTCGACCAGCTCGCCGCGCGCGCAGTTGACGATGCGCACGCCCCGCTTCATCTGGTCGATCGCCTTCGCGTCGATCAGGTTGATCGTCTCCGGGGTCTTGGGCACGTGCACGGTGACGACGTCGGCGCGGCCGAAGAGGTCCTCGATGCTCTCCGCGCCCTCGACCCCGAGCTCGCGGAAGCGCTCGGCGGAGACGAACTTGTCGAAGGCGATGACGTCCATCCCGAAGGCCTGGGCCCGTTTGGCGACCAGCTGGCCGATGCGCCCGAAGCCGACGATGCCGATCGTCTTGCCGTACAGCTCTGCCCCCTTGAACTTGGCGCGGTCCCAACGGCCGTCGACGAGGGCGCCGTGCGCCTGCGGGACGTTGCGGAAGAGGGCGAGGGCGAGGGCGAGGGTGTGCTCGGCAGCGGCAACGGAGTTCGATTCCGGCGCGTTGGCGACGACGATGCCGCGGCGGGTCGCGGCGGGGATGTCGACGTTGTCGACACCGGTGCCGGCGCGGCCGATCACCTTCAGGTTGTCGGCCCGCTCGATCAGCTCGGGTGTCAGCTTCGTCGCAGAGCGGATCAGGATCGCGTCGTAGGCGCCGATCTTCTCCGCCAGCTCCTCGTCGGACATCTCGAGGCCGAGGTCGACATCGAAGTTCTGCCGCAGCAGGTCGACGCCCGAGTCGGCGATCTTCTCCTTGACCAGTACTTTCACGAACGAGCCTCCCCCACGTTCTCAACCACCCAATCGATGCAGGCGGTCAGGGCTTCCACATCAGCGGGGTCGACCGCCGGGAACATGCCGATCCGCAGCTGGTTGCGACCCAGCTTGCGGTAGGGCTCGGTGTCGACGATGCCGTTGGCGCGCAGGGTCGCGGCGATGACGCCGGCATCGATGGAATCGTCGAAGTCGATCGTGCCGACGACCAGCGAGCGCTTCGCCGGATCGGTGACGAACGGCGTGGCGAACTCGCTCTCCTCGGCCCAGCCGTAGAGGTGGCCTGAAGAGGCGGAAGTGCGCTCGACGCAGCCGTCGAGACCGCCCTGCGAGAGCATCCATTCGACCTGGTCGGCGAGCAGCAACAGGGTGGCGAGTGCAGGCGTGTTGTAGGTCTGCTCCTTGCGCGAGTTGTCCAGCGCGGTCTGCAGCGAGAGGAAGCCCGGCTGCCAGCGACCGTCGGCGCCGTCGAGCAGATCGATGCGTGCGATCGCCGCCGGGCTGAGGGCGGCAAGCCAGAGGCCGCCGTCGGCGCCGAAGGCCTTCTGCGGGGCGAAGTAGTAGACGTCGGCCTGGCTCGCGTCGAGCGGCAGGCCACCGGCGCCGGAGGTGGCGTCGATCAGGACGAGCGCGTCGCCCGAGCCGTCGGGCCGGTGCACCGGGACCATCACCCCGGTCGAGGTCTCGTTGTGGGCCCAGGCGATGACGTCGGCCGCCGGATCGGCAATGGGCGCGGGCGCGTCGCCGGGATCGGCCTCGACCACGATCGGGTCCTGCAGGAAAGGCGCGCCCTTGGTCGCCTTGGCGAACTTCTGCGAGAACTCGCCATAGGTGAGGTGCAGCGCCCGTTCGCGCACGAGCCAGGCGCAGGCGGCGTCCCAGAAGGCGGTAGTGCCGCCGTTGCCGAGGGCGATCTCATAGCCATCGGGGAGCGCGAAGAGCTCGGCGAGCCCGGAGCGCACGCGGGCGACCAGATCGCGCACCGGCGCCTGCCGGTGCGAGGTCCCCATCAGCTTCGACTGCTGCGCCAGCTTCTCGAGCGCCTCGGGACGCACCTTCGATGGCCCGCAGCCGAAACGGCCGTCGGCCGGCTTGAGGTCTGCTGGGATTTGGGTGGCGGTCTCGGTCGTCACGGCGGAGGCGACAGGTTAGTGACCGCGACGGGTGGACCTCGCGCAGCCTCAACCTTCGCGTTCCGGTGCGCCTTATGCTCTCCACGGGTGCATAAGGCGCACTGGAACGGCGTAGGCTGCCGGCCATGAGCGAGACCAACGAGCAGGCCATCAGCAAGGGCGACGGTTACGCCGTCGCCAACCTCCGCGACCTCGGCGAGGGACCGGGATTCCGCAAGATCCGCAAGCCGCTGGGCGTCACCGCCTTCGGCGCCAACGCGATCGTGCTGCCGCCCTCCTACGCCACCGGCAGCCACTACCACGACGAGCAGGAGGAGCTCTACTTCCTCCACAGCGGCCACGTCGCGATCGAGTTCGGCGACGGCAGCAGCCACGAGCTCGAGCCGGGCGGTCTAGCCTGGGTCGACGCTCCAACCGAGCGCAGGCTCAGAAACCTGAGCGATTCCGAGGAGGCGGTCTATGTCGTCGTCGGCGGCAAGGACGGATACGTGGGCAGGGACGGCAAACTCGCAGAGGGCGAGACGCACCGCTAACAGCTCCAAGCGCAAGGGATCCACGGCCCCCTCCCCCGGAGACCGTTGCGCAGCAGATCGTCCCGTAGTCCGTACGTGGTCGCCGAAGCCTCCGGGGGAGGGGGCCGTGGATCCCTCCCACGTGCTCTGGGCTGCATCTCGAAGCTCGAAGGAGGTCCGGAGCCCCTCTCCATGAAGCTTCGGGACCACGCCTCGAAGCGCCGAGACGATTCAGCTGCGCAACGGCTTCAGGGAGAGGGGCTCCGGACCTCCCCCACGCTTGAAGCTTTAGCTCAGAACTCCTGATCGATCCAGGGCATCGTGTCGCGTAGGTCCTTGCCGACCTTCTCGACTTCGTGACCGGCGCCTTCCTCGCGCATCCGCGAGAGGTTCTCGCCGCCGGCCCGGTTCTCGGCGATCCACTCGCGGGCGAACTCGCCCGACTGGATCTCGCCGAGGATCTCCTTCATCGCCGCCCGGGACTCCGCGCCGATGACACGCTTGCCGCGGGTCATGTCGCCGTACTCGGCCGTGTTGGAGATCGAGTAGCGCATGCCCTGGATCCCCTTCTCGTACATCAGGTCGGCGATCAGCTTGAGCTCGTGCAGGCACTCGAAGTAGGCGAGGCGCGGGTCATAGCCCGCCTCGACCAGGGTCTCGAACCCCGCGCGAACCAGCTCTGAGGCGCCCCCGCAGAGCACGGCCTGCTCGCCGAAGAGGTCGGTCTCGCACTCGTCCTTGAAGGTCGTCTCGATCACCGCGGCGCGGCCGCCGCCGATGCCGGCGGCGTAGGCGAGCACGAGGTCATGGGCCTTGCCGGTGGCGTCCTGCTGGACCGCCATCAGACAGGGGACGCCACGGCCTTCCTCGTACTGGCGGCGGACCAGGTGGCCCGGGCCCTTGGGCGCGACCATGCCGACGTCGACGCCGGCCGGCGGCACGATCTGCTCGAAGTGGATGGCGAAGCCGTGGGCGAAGAGCAGCAGGTTGCCCGGCGCGATGCCATCGGCGATCTCGGCCTCCCAGACCTCAGCCTGCTTCTCGTCGGGCAGCAGGATCATCACCGCGTCGCCGCGGCTGGCGGCTTCGGAGATGTCGAGCACTTCGAGGCCGGCCTCCTCGGCTTTCGCGCGACTGGAGGAATCCGGGCGCAGGCCGACGACGACGTCGACCCCCGAGTCCTTCAGGTTGAGGGCGTGCGCGTGCCCCTGGGAGCCGTAGCCGAGGATGGCGACGGTCTTTCCCTGGAGCAGCGAGAGGTCAGCGTCTGAGTCGTAGAAGATGTCCTTGGGCATGGCGAGCAGGCTATCGGAGCGCTCTGCGCATCAGCTTGCCCGAGGGCGTGCGCGGCAGGGCCGCCGCCAGCTCCACCCGCTTTGGCACCTTGTAGCAGGCCAGAGACTCCGCGCAGTGGCGGCGCAGCTCGTCGGGGCTGACCTCGGACCCGTCCTGGAGGACGACGATCGCGGTCACGGCCTGTTGCCACTCGGGGTCCTCGCGACCGACGACGGCGGCATCGGCCACCTCAGGGTGGCGCAGCAGGACCTTCTCGACTTCGGCCGGGACGACGTTCTCACCGCCGGTGACGATCAGGTCGTCCATGCGATCCTCGACGTAGAGAAAGCCTTCCTCGTCGATGCGGCCGAGATCCCCGGTGTGCAGCCAGCCGTCGGCGTCGGCGCGACCCGGAGCGACCGTCGGCCCCTGGACGAGGATCTCCCCGTCCAGGATGCGCAGGTGGGTGGTCAGCAGCGGGCGTCCGGCGGAGCCGAGCTTGCGACGTGCGTCGGCCGGCGCCAGCGTCGTGACCTGCGAGCAGGTCTCAGTCAGGCCGTACGTCTGCACGACCGTCGCGCCCCGCCCGAGCGCCTCCTCGAGCGCCTCCTCCGGCACCGGGCCGCCGCCGATCAGCAGGGCCCGCGGGCCGGAGAGGTCGGCGCCGGCGTCGAGCAGGCGGCTCAGCGTCGTCGCCACCAAAGAGACCACCGTGATCCGATCGCGCTCGAGCGACTCCGCAACCCGGTCGACGTCGAAGCCCTCGTGGACCACGGCTGCGGTCCCGTAGATCACCGAGCGCATGACGATGCTGAGGCCGGAGATGTGGCTGAGCGGCAGGCAGCAGAGCCAGCGATCCTCCGGTTCGACGCCGATGTTGAAGGCGGAGGCGACGGCGCTCCAGAGGAAGTTGCCGTATGTGAGGCCGATCGGTTCGGGCGCGCCGGTGCTGCCGCTGGTCATCACGTGACTGGCGACGTCGTCCATGTCGTGCTCGCCGAGCAGCGGTAGGTCGGCCTCGGTCTGGGTCAGCTCGCCCGCATCGTCGAGGTCGACCGCCGGTTCCTCGGCGGCGATCACCGCCGCCCGCTCCTCGCTGGAGAGACGCGGACCGAGCGGCAGCAGCACCGCACCGACCTTCATCAGGGCGTGGACCATTACCACCTGCTCGCGGCGCGGGTGCATCGTCATCGCCACGGTCGAGCCGCGGCGCACACCGTGGGCGATCAGGCGGCGCGCCACCCAGGTCGCCTCGGCCTCGAGCTCGGCGTAGGTGACCTCGGTGCCGTCGGCGATCAGCGCGGTGCGCTCGGGACAGCTCTGCGATCTCTGGGCCAGCCAGTCGTCGAGTTTCATCGGCGGGATATCGTGCCCATCATGCCCAAACGCCACAAGGAAGCACCGACCGACGAGACCCTCTACGCCCCGATCGAGTGGCAGAGCGAGGGTGAGTACGAGGACATCCACTACGAGGTCGCCGGCGGGATCGCCAAGATCTCGATCGACCGGCCCGAGGTCCTCAATGCCTTCAGGCCACAGACGCTGATCGAGATCTCCGCCGCACTCGAGCTGGCCCGCGAGGACGCGAGCGTCGGCGTGATCATCCTCACCGGGAGGGGGACGAAGGCGTTCTGCGCCGGCGGCGACCAGCAGGTCCGCGGCGACACTGGCTACGTCGAGGAGGGTGCCTCGATCGGCCGCTTCCACGTCACCGACCTGCAGGTGCAGATGCGGCGACTGCCGAAGCCCGTGGTGGCGATGGTCGCCGGCTACGCGATCGGCGGTGGCCACATCCTGCACGTCTGCTGCGACTTGACGATCGCTGCCGACAACGCCTGGTTCGGGCAGACCGGGCCGCGAGTCGGCTCCTGGGACGGCGGCTTCGGCGCCTCCCTGTTGCGCGACCTGGTCGGCACCAAGAAGGCGAAGGAGTTCTGGCTGCTCTGCCGCCAGTACGACGCCGAGGAGGCGCGTGAGATGGGCCTGGTCAACGAGGTGGTGCCGCTCGATCGGCTGGAAGCCGAGACGGTCGCCCGCTGCCGCGAGATGCTCGCCCTCTCCCCCTTCGCCCTGCGCCTGGTCAAGGCCAGCTTCAATGCCCACGAGGACGGCTACGCCGGCATCCAGCAGCTGGCCCACGACGCCAACCTGCTCTTCTACGGCAGCGAGGAGGCGGCCGAGGGTCGCGAGGCGTTCAAGCAGAAGCGGGCGCCCGATTTCTCACAGTTCCCGAGGCGGCCGTGAGGGTGTTGGCGCGCACACGGCCGACAAAGGAGGAACGATGAGGATCTGGGTTATGGCAGCTCGGCCGCGGACGCTGCCGGCGGCGATAGCGCCGGTGCTCGTGGGGACGGCTGCGGCGGTCGAATGGGCCGGGAAGCTTCCCAGGGTCGGTGCCTTCATCGCCGCCCTGGTCGGCTCGATCTTCATCCAGATCGGGACGAACCTGGCGAACGACTATTCGGACGCGCGGCGCGGCGCTGACACAGCGGATCGACTCGGACCCGTGCGGGTCACCTCGGCCGGGCTGGTGACCCCGCGCCGCGTGCTCAACGCCACCTGGATCGCTTTCGGCGTGGCGATCGTCTGCGGCATCTACCTGGCGGTGGTGGCCGGGCCGGTGATCCTGCTGATCGGGGCCCTCTCGATCGCCGCCGGCGTGCTCTACACCGGGGGGCCCCGCCCCTACGGCTACGCCGGTCTCGGCGAGGTCTTCGTCTTCCTCTTCTTCGGCCTGGTCGCGGTCAACGGCTCCTACTACGTGCAGCTCGAGCAGCTCGACGCGCTGCCGCTCGGGCTCTCGATCTCGGTCGGCTTCATCGCCACCGCGATCCTCGTCGTCAACAACGTGCGCGACTTGGAGACCGACCGCCGGGCCGGCAAGATGACCCTGGCGGTGCGGATGGGACGGCACAACGCCGTCGTCCTCTACCGAGGGCTCGTGCTCGGCGCCTTCGTCGTGCTGCCGCTGGCGCTGCTCGCCGGCGGGGGGAGCTGGCTCCCCTTGATCGGCCTGCTGGCGCTGCCGATGGCCTTCAAACCGATGCGGGCGATGACCAACCGCACCGACGGCCCGGCGCTGAACGGCGCCCTGGCGGGTACGGGTGCGCTGCTCGGCGTCTTCAGCCTGTTGGTCGCGGTCGGACTGCTGCTGGCGAGCTGATGCGCCTCGCCTCGGCTGAGGTCATCCCCTATGCGCTGCCCTTCAAGAAGCCGTACGTCACCGCACGCGGCCGACTCGAGCGGCGCGAGATGGTGCTGCTGCGGTTGCGCTCGGAGGATGGCCTGATCGGTCTGGGAGAAGCCGTGCCGCTCTCGCTGCGCGGCGGCACGGCCCTGGCTCAGGTGGTCACCGAGCTGGAGGCGATGGCAAGGCGCGACGAGCTGGACGAGAAGGCGCTTGGGAGCAGTGTCCTGGGGCTCTCGCCGCCCGCGCGCTGCGCCGCGCTCACGGCGCTAATGGACCTGCGCGGCCAACGGGCGGCTCAGGATGCCGCGCCCGTCGATACGACCTCCCAGCCGGTCAAATGCAATGCGACCCTGATCGCCGGCGAGCCCGCCGCGGTGGCTGCCGATGCCGAGCGCTGGGCAAGCGATGGCTTCTCGACCTTCAAGTTGAAGCTCGGAACCGGAGACGACGCCGGACGGGTGCGGGCAGTGCGCGAAGCGCTCGGTCCGGACGTACTGATCCGGGTAGATGCCAACGCGTCTTGGGACGTCGAAACCGCGCGACGCACCTTGCTGGAGATCGAACCCTTCGACGTCGAGCTCGCCGAGCAACCGGTTGCGACGCTGGAGGAAGCGGCTCAGGTGTCGGGCTCGACCTCGATCCCGCTTGCCGGCGACGAGAGCATCGAGGAGCGCCGTGATGCCGTGCGAGCGGTCAAGTTGGGCGCCTGCAAGCTGGCGGGATTGAAGCTGTCCAAGGTCGGGGGACCGGAGGAAGCGATCGCGATTGCGGAAGTCCTGCCTTCTTTCGTCTCCAGTGCGCTCGACGGTCCGGTCGGGATAGCCGCGGCAGCCCAGGTCGCCCAGACCCTGGACCAGGCGGCGCTTGGAATTCCCCGCCTGGCCCACGGGCTTGCCACCCAGCGGCTTTTCGCCTCGACCATCGCCTCGGTCGAATGCGAACTGCGCGACGGAATGCTCCACCTGCCGGATGGCCCGGGGCTCGGGGTCGAGATCGACGAGGACGCCCTGAGAGCGCATCGACTCGACCTCGATTGATTCCTTTTGGGGGCTATAGCCCGGAAAAGGTTTCAATGAACCCGGGCCAGGCAGTCGTCTAGGTTCTCGGCGTGGACCCAACCAACGGCAATACCGCGCTCGCCTCGGCGTTTGCAGAGGAGCTCGCGCGCGGGGGTCTGCGGCATGCGGTGATCTCCCCCGGCTCGCGCTCGACGCCGCTTGCGGTAGCGCTCTGGCGCCAAGCCGAGATCGAGGTGAACGTGATCGTGGACGAGCGCTCGGCGGCGTTCTTCGCGCTGGGAGCGGCGCAGGCGACGCGAACACCGGTCGTCCTCCTCTGCACCTCGGGAACCGCCGCCGCGAACTACCACCCCGCGATTTGCGAGGCAGACGAATCGGCCGTGCCGTTGGTCGTCCTCACTGCCGACCGGCCGCCGGAGCTGCGCGGCATCGGGGCCGGCCAGACGATCGATCAGATCAAGCTCTACGGCGAATCGGTGCGCTGGTTCTGCGAAGTCGGCACCCATATCGCCGACGACGACGGACTGCTGCACTTCCGCTCGGTTGCCTGCCGGGCGCTGGCCGCGGCGCGCGGCGAAACACGTCCGGGGCCCGTCCACCTCAACCTGCCCTGGCGCGAGCCGCTGGCGCCGCTGCCGGTCGAGGACGCGGTCACCGCGACCGATCCGCTTGCCCTGCAGGGACGCGAGGGGCGACCGCTCACAGCCGTCACCTCGATCGACCTCGAGCCCTCGGCCTTCTTGCTCGAGGAGATGGCCGGCCACATCGGCGACGCGATCGCGGGAGTGATCGTCGCCGGCCGCCAGCTCGATCCGGAGCTGCGCGAGCCGCTCGCCCACCTCGCCAAGGCCTCTGGCTTCCCGATCCTTGCCGAGCCCACCTCGCAACTCCGCTGTGGCCCTCACGACCGCTCCTATGTCGTCTCGACCTACGACCTGCTGCTGCGCGACGAGCACTTCGCCCGCTCGGTCGTGCCCGACCTGGTCCTGCGCTTCGGCGAGATGCCGACGAGCAAGCCGCTGCGCACCTGGCTGGCGACGAGCGGCGCCGACCAGGTCGTGATCGATCCCTACGACGGCTGGAACGAGCCGACCAACCGCGCCGCGGCGATATTGCGCGCGGACCCAACCGAGCTCGCATCGGGCTGGGCGGCGCGCCTGGAGAAGGAAGAGCGACCGGCGCCGCGGCGTTGGCTGAATGCAGAGAGCGCCGCGCGCGAAGTG
>Ga0068853_100002377_pt1 | contig 14066 bp, 11 predicted proteins | sample KBSCornC32_FD_65655 | JGI IMG/M metagenome (GOLD analysis project Ga0068853, IMG submission 65655) | Corn rhizosphere microbial communities from Kellogg Biological Station, Michigan, USA - KBS Corn C3-2 | ecosystem: Host-associated > Plants > Roots > Rhizosphere > Soil ... | reverse complement strand
TGGAGCCTACGGCGTACCCACCCGCTACCGCGAGGTGGTTCTGACTGTATCCAAGCGCATTTTAAACGTCACGTGTGCCAGGCTTTGATACGACGGCATTGATTCTTTGCGTATTGCGAATGTCCAGGAGGGGATTCGCGTCGGCGATCTTTCCTTGCTCGATTGCATTCATTCCGTGTCTCCGCGATGCAAGCCACGGAGACACGGAGTTCACATTGAATCAACGATGAATCTCTATGTTCCCACCGCCAAGTACGGTGGTTGGATCATCGCTATCCGGTGCGTTGAGCTGGTTATCGTAGATCAAGCCAAGGTTGTCACTCCAGATTCGGATTCTGAATTTATCAGCACCTTGGCCGCCGGGCTTTCCACCATCAATGCAGGTCAACATAAATCGATAGGTACCGCTGCCATTGATCCTGCCGACGCCTTTAAACTGCGCCTTGTTGGTCCCGGAGATCACCATCCAGTCGTAGCTCGTGCTCTCGAAGTTCAGACCGGCGGCTTGAAACTGGAATTCGGTGGAACCGACCGGCACGCTCGCGCCCGTCTGGTATTTTGAGACAAAGCCGAAGCTTGCCCTCCCACTCAATGTCGGGATAGGAGTAAACGCTCCCTCCGGCGAATTAATCCAGCCCCCGCCAGTCACCCAACCACCGTTCGGATCGTAAATCACCACCAGTGCTGTCAGGTTGTTTACAGTTGTGCTCGTGCTCGAGAGATTGCCATTGTCGGTAATGGTTAATGACACTTTGTAAACGCCTGCCTCTGTGAAGGTATGGGTCGTGTTAGCGGATCCCGGAGTTGAACCCAACGGTTCGAGAACTGTTGCGGGTTGAGTAATTGACTCAAACTTCCACTCAGCAGTATGGGTATCGCCAGCGTCGTCCGTGAAAGTGCCGGTAAAATTGACTGGTGTGTTTACGGAAAAGACCGAACCGCTCGGTGGCCCTGTGATCGTTACAACCGGTGGATTGTTGATCGGAGCCGCGGTGCCATATCGCACCACTGCCAAATCGGAAATAAGATTCAGCGTATTGAAGTCGATAGCGAAATTCGTATATCCCGCAGCCACAATTCTGCCGTCGGTCTGAGGTGCAACAGCAGTTGCCGTCGTGTGCGTTCCGAAGGAGGTAGTAACTATGCCATCGCCACCAAAGGTAGTATCGGAGGAGCCGTCAGAGTTATAACGGCTCACAGTCAGAACAAGGATCCCGGAGGAATCCAGACTGTCCCCAGCTACAAGGATTTTCCCGTCGGACTGCAGTGCGAGTGCATTCGCGATGTAGCGGTCGGAACTATTAGTTGCCCCCACCACTATGCCATCACTATCGAAGCTGGTGTCGAGTGAGCCATCGGTGTTGTAGCGCGCTATTGCAACGACTGAGCCGTTATCTTGAAAGCTGGGACCGGCTGCCAGAATCTTGCCGTCAGGCTGAACGACGATGTCTCGCGCGCTATTTTGACGTATAGCAAAAGCCGTTAAGACGAGGCCATCCCCGTCAAACGTGCTATCAAGTGAACCGTCCGGGTTATACCGCAACAAGAGAAAGTCGTCAGTTCCGATGTTCTGGCTGTGGTCAGCGCTCTCTCCAACAACGAGGATCTTGCCGTCCGCCTGGAGCGCAACGCCCCAGGCAACATTCGATCGGAGAACCTCAAAGCCGGGAGGAATCTCTCGAGTAATACCATCATCGTTGAAAGTATTATCGAGCGATCCATCGGTGTTATAGCGTACTACTGTAATGCCCAAACCCCCGGAACCCGTAACCACAATCTTGCCGTCAGATTGAATTGCAAGGCCCTGTGCGATGGAGAACTGGCCGGTTGATGTGGTGACGATGCCACCGCTGCCGAATGTGGTGTCGAGTGAGCCGTTCGTGTTGTAGCGGACTACCGTAAAGCCCGATTCATTGTTTGGACTTCCATTACCGGCAACCACAATCTTGCCGTCAGCCTGGAGAGCAACGGCCTGGGCGCCGTCATTAGCGCCAAGATCCGTCGTGACAATGCCACTGCTGCCGAATGTAGAATCAAGCGAACCGTCTATGTTGTAGCGCACCACCAGGATGTCCAAAGCTGGCGAGCTGAAAAAGGGTAAAAAAGGAAGAGTACCGCTCTGACCGGCGGCCACGATCTTTCCGTCGGGCTGGATGACAATGTCGTTGATCTGATCAAATTCGGAATGATTGGTAACGACGATGCCGTTGTTGCCGAAGCTTGCGTCAAGATCGCCATCAGCGGCTGAGACCAAAACGCTGCTTAACAAAAGAGCGCTAAGTACCAGCGCCGCGAGGAGAATTGAATGATGAGAAATGAGGTTACGCACAGGGGTGCGCCGTGTAAAACTGAAGTCTTTTGTCATTTTCTTACTCCTTGAAAAAAGCCTGACGTGGGCTCGCACAGACATGAGGAGTCCACCGTCAGTGACCCGTGAATTGTTTTTGGGAAGCGAGGTGAGATTGCGCATTGAGGCTTGCGAGGAAACTGGGCTTGTGCAACAAAACGTACCGTCGTGATTACGGCGCCAGCTACAACGTTATCGCAGATTCAAGAGAGCATGAGTCGAAAGCTTCGTGAGGCTCTGCTGAATTTGCAATTAACGTCGATGACGATTATTGGGCAAGGCTTATGCCAGGCACGACAGTTAACGAATGTGAATGATAGAGGCGGTTCTGTTCAATCATGGCCCTGGGGGTGTCCTTAACAAAAGACAATTTGATGGAGACGTGAGTACTATAGTTGACACTCACGTTACTCAGTTGAACTAATCTTCTAGATACAGCAAGGGCGTCACCGTCGTGTCGACGATGACGCCCAGAACCACACATTGGGAGATGTGTGGGACGATTTGCGCGGGCTCTTTAACGTTACAGAACCTCGGCAGACGTGCGTACTTATATATGGGCGACGAGGCACAGTTCGCAAGACTAAATTGAGATTGTGCATTTTCGGTTTTGATGTAAGGAATCTTATATGGATAGTTGGACACACTCCCGCTAACCTGCCGTGAGTGGCAGTCGAGGTATTTATCTAGAAGTGAAGAGTCAGCTAGCGACCCAAAAGAAAGAGTGTGACCAGCAGAGTCGTTATCAAGCTAGATTCAGTTTCGTCCAAAATCGCAGAATCATCACGGGGCATCTCAACCGCTATCGATGTCCCATCGGCAGGAAGAACTGCCCCTAACGGTTTTCCACCTCCGGGCATCTCTCCGGCCAATGCCGTACCCGAAAGAACGCAGACAAGCGTTACCACAATCAACAGTCGTTTCATGGATTGTCTCCTTTGAGTCTGAGGGACCATGTAAGACTTCTTACATGAAAATCGGTAAAGATGAAAGAGCTCTTGCCACATGGGGGAGTCTGAGACTATTATTGCGGTGCTTTTCCTCCCTTTCCGGATTTCTCAATTTCTCATGAGCATTGCCCCGTCTAGACTAGACTTATCTCACATGACCCCGAACGAACGGGCACTATACAGGTGTGAGCGGGCGCTGGAGTTAAAAGATAGAGGCGATTACGCGGGCGCTCAAGCAGTGCTGGGATCACTCTGGAAACGGGTAGGGGAGCTCCCAAACACTGACGGTTTACACCCTTCCGTTGCTGCGGAAGTCTTGTTTTGCGCCGGAATCCTGACACGCTTTATCGGCGCCAGAGATGAGATCAAAGAAGCGAACGAGTGGGCGAGGGATTTACTTACTGAGAGCATCACGTATTACGAGTCAGTTCAAGATGCATTCAAGGTCGCAGCAATACGCGCAGAACTGGGCTACTGTTACTGGCGAGCGGGCGCATTAGATGAAGCACGCATCTGGTTCACCGAGGCGCTTAAAAAGTTAACGACCGAAGGAAACACGCGAGCGAACGCGGTCTTTGGATTATCAGTTGTCGAGTGGTCAGCCTCACGATTCAAAGAATCTTTAAGAATCCTTAATGAAAATGCGCCGCTCTTCAAGCGGATAAGCAGTCACTGCCTCAAAGGCTTCTATCACATGCAAGTAGCAATGGGACTTCGCAGCCTCCTCCCGCCCGGCGAGAAAACGGCGACTGAGTTCCGGCGCATCCTTGATGAGTATGAAGAAGCCGATCGCCACTTCAGGTTAGCTCGGAGCACGATCTTTCGTGCTCACGTTAAGAACAACATCAGTTATGTGCTACGCGAGCTGGATCGCTTCGCAGAAGCTCACGAGTACCTGGATCACGCCAGGCGTTTGACGGTCAGTGCCAGGGATAAAGTAAAGACGGCACAAGTTGACGACAGTCGCGCACAACTGTTTATTGCGGAAGGTAAATACGTCGAAGCCGAGTCCGTTGCGCGCCATGCGGCAAAGACTTTCGAGAAAAGCGGACATCAATGTTTCCTGTCCGAAGCGCTCACTACGCAGGGGATCGCATTGGCTCGACTGGGAAAAACAGATCGTGCACAGTTCACGATTCAGCTAGCCATTGAAGTGGCGCATCAGGCTGGATCACTCAATCAGGCCGGAATCGCTGCTCTTACATTGATCGAAGAAATCGATGGTCTTTCAGCCGAGATGCTCAGCGACGCCTACGAACAAGCGGGTGAATGGTTAGCAGAGGCTGAGAGCTACACACTCTTGTTGAGGTTCAAAGCCGCAGGGAAGAAACTCGCCACGCGCGTGCGAATTGATGCGCAGACGGATGCTAACGAAACTCTATTCAGACGTCCGAATGTCAAAGAAGCACGCGGAGATGTTGAGCGAGAAATGATTCGGAAAGCTTTGGCCGAAGCTAATGGCAGCGTGACGTATGCCGCACCATTGTTAGGACTCACCTATCCGGGACTTATTTATATAATCAAACATCGACATCCTGACCTGTTAAATGAACGGACTCCAATGCGTGAACGCAAACGGAGACAAGCAACACCGCGATAGATAAAGCCCGCCCGCTATCGATCTCTCACGGAAAACGAATTACTTCATTCTCGAGCGGCATCTCGTTCTGACGTTTTTCCGTCGCCGCGGCGGGCGAAGCAGGTTTCCAACCGAATCCTCTTCCCTGAACTTCGAACGAAGGCAAAGCATATGGAAGCCCTTCAGATCCGAGTGGTGAGTTGCTGTCGCTAATGTGAAAGTGCAGGTGTGGTTCGGTCGAGTTTCCGGAGTTTCCGACGAGACCGACGACTTGGCCACGCCGGACTTTGTCTCCCGTCCTCACGCGCAGACTTCCAGGTTGGAGGTGCGCATAAAACGCAAATCTACCGCCTCCCAGATCGAGAATGACGTGATTTCCACCGACAGTTTCGAGCGTGATTGGAACAGCGCGCGACGTTGGACCAGGCACGTTCTCAGGAATCCCGTCTTTAGTGGCGACCACAACTGCGCCAGCGACTGCCAGTGCTTCTGCTCCGTAACAACGATACGACTTGTTCTCCTTCGGATCTCCGGAAAAGCTTCGGCCGTCAGGAAAGAGCTGCAGGAAGTCGATCGCAAATCTCTGCGCGATCCTCGCGCCACCACTGGTTGGAATCAAAGCGCGTCGATGGCCGGAAGAATTCCCTGGTCCGTTGCCGGCCAGCCACTCGCTGCCACGCAGCGGCGGACTAATCGTGATTAGGGAGTTCGAAACTGTTGCTGTCGACACCAGAACCGAGAGCTCTTCGGGATAGTCACCCACTTTGCAAGTCACTCGATGTTGAATTGCAGCCGGCGCGTCCGTGGCGATATCGAAAGTCAGCCACATGTAGACCACCATGCGCAGCCCTCCCGCAAGCTTCAGCTTTTCCTCCGTCGTGGCGGCGGCAACACCTGGGCGCGCGATTCTGGATCCCAGTTCCTCACCCGTATAACTTGCCAGCTGTTTTTTACTGCCTGGGTCGACAACTTCAAGTCGCGTGAGTACAGATGGATTGCGGCTAAAGTTTGTGATGTGGAGTTCGTAGACGATGTGAGTCTTCCCACCGCCTTTGAAACTCACGGGTTGCGCCGGAATCCTCACGTCGAATGGGACATCAATCGGTCGCTGCGGCGGTGTCGGACTCGATGCCGGTGTAGCTGTGGGAGTGGCCGCTTGAGCGCGTTTGAAAGTTAATGGAAATACTGCTCCGCCTTGCGAGAATTGTCCCGTCAGTTCTGAGCCGTCCGCATTGAGCTTGCCATCAAATGCCGAACGAAGAGACTCAATTCGGACGAAATCGCCGTTGACAGTGATGACGTCAATGGGAAGGACTACGCCTTGATCGATGCTGTTGACGGTTCCGGAGTATTTGCCGTCGGAATTCTTTGTAATCGTCAATACAAGCCGCAGCTTCTGACCACCTGCGTCGAGTGTTCCCTGCCACGCACCCTCGGGAGTGTTCGTTGCTTGGGCCAATGTTTGAAGAAGTAGAACTACAAGGACCAGGAGAGTAGTCGATATTCGCGTCATAGGTTTTTTAAATTGGCCTTAAGAGCGATCCAGGTTTCAGTACGACAATGGGTGTGAGTCTAAAACAAATCGTCAAGATCGTGAATGCTGATCACGACCAGGTCGCTACCGCTCCCTGTACTGACCCGATCCAAGATCGATTTCCGACTGCGAGGAAAGTCGTAGTGAGTAATAGTGTGTTGCTCGTACCGCTTAGGTCCCGGAGGGACCAATGTTTATAGCTACATTCTGCAGTCGGACTGCGCTCCAGCGGAGCGCGATGTGTTTGCACGGGTGACGGGCTTTGCGCAGAGTGCGAAATCCCGCCCACGGCAGTGGGCGAATTCGTTCAAGTCCTATCTATACAAAAGTCTTCGGATACGTTTTGAATCCCGCCAACGGAAGTGGGCGGATCGTTCAAGTCCACACTATTCATTGGAAACAGGATAAATAGTAAGGACCTGAAGTATCCGCCCACTGCCGTGGGGCGGGATTTCGGACTTTTGTGCAAAGCCATGCGGCGGTGATTTTTTTTGCTTTGGTGTTATAATGCGCGCCGTCGTCCCGATTAAGCAAATACGCACACCTCCCTTGTGTCCCAGTACCTCATAGTCACTGTGACGTGAGACTTACCCAGGAGGTGACCTCAATGAGATGCCTACAATGGTTAATGCTTTTCTCGCTTCGCTGTGATGGTGAGTGCTGGAACCGCAAGTCGCAGGTCGTGCTTCGCCCTGATGCCACGCTTGGGATGAAGTAACGCTGGTTCGTGACTACGTATCAGCATGACATTCCCTAATAGCTTAGAAGGAAAGGAAGAAATAACATGAACGACACATTAAATGGCGTGGAGTTGGTTGCGCAGTGGCGCGATCAAGGAAACCAGAATAATCCTGCAGGTCCGCTATTTGCGGCTGGCGAGTTCGCGGAAGCGGATATCGTTAGCGCAACTCCCGGTCTAACCTGTGGCACCGCTTGCTCTGGCTCGTTTACGCGTCAGTGCTGCTAAATTGAAATGACCTTGCGTCACTTCGATAGATCGCTGGGTTGCCTGATCTCGCCCGCTCTGGACGAACTGGCAACCCAGCTTTCTTTCACCGAACGATTGAGAGCGAGCGAACGTGAGGTCATCATCGATGCAGCGCGAGAATCGCTTTACACCGTGCTGCACACTAAACTTAGCCGGTTGCTCGTTCTCGAGCTCAACGCCGCGCGCGTCACCGGGCGATTAAGCGGCGAGAGTTCGGAACGGCGTTGGCAACACTTCCTCGAAGTCTCTTCCCGACAGTCCTTCTGGGACGACCTCGTCACTAATTATCCATCATTATTGTCGCGAGTAGATGCGATCGTGCGGAACCGCTGCATGGCAACACTGCGCTTCGCGCAACGTTGGACGGTTGATCGGCGACGTCTCGAAGGTCTGTGCAACGGTGATCCGGGCGAACTACACAAACTCAGCTTCGGAGCCGGTGACAGCCATCGCGGCGGGACGACGGTAGCGATTGCGCGCGGTGAGGGCTGGAGTGTTGTTTACAAGCCGCGCTCACTGGCAATCGATAGAGCACTGCGCAGCTTCGTCTGCGAGCTTTGTGACGATCATCGCAGCGCGTTGAATGTCCGCATCCCCGAAATCGTCGATTGTGGCGATTACGGGTGGGCCGAATTTGTAGACCATCGCTTCGCGGCAGGAAACGAGGAACTTCTTAGCTTCTACAGTGGCATCGGGCATTTACTGGCATTAATGCGATTACTCAGCGGCAGCGATCTGCACGCTGAAAACGTGATCGCTCACGGCGGGAATCCCGTTGTAATCGACTGCGAAACTCTTTTCACGCCCAAAATTCCGCCGCCGGCATCTGGTTACGGAGAGGCATTCGATCGCGCCAACGAACTCATCTCCCGAACCGTGCTCAGTGTAGGCGTGTTACCGGGTCGCGGACTCGGTCTTGGTTGGCGCGGTGTTGACCCTTCGGCTGTGGGCATGCTCCCAGGACAGCAGCCGGTTCAACAGCAGCCAGGGATCATCGACGCCGGTACAGATCACGCGCACATCGGGACGATCCTTGTTGAAGCACCAGTGTCACAGAATCACCCGAGCCCTCAGCCGGCGCTCGCCGAATACTGGCCGGAAGTATTGCGCGGGTTTGATGAATTAACGGCCACGCTGCAACGCCTGGATGCCGGTGACAGCTTGCGGTCACGACTGCGAGTGTTCGAGGATTGCCGCATTCGCGTGGTGTTGCGTGCGACGGAGGTCTATGCCGAGATCGGCCGGATGCTATGGCATCCTGTATCACTGCATAACCTCGAAGCGGCGCGGCAACGGGCCTTCGCACTGTTGGAGAAAATGGCGGCGAATGTCTCCACCGCGCCGGGCGATCCCGCAGTTATCAATGCCGAGATCGACGAATTGCTCGACGGCGACATTCCATATTTTTTCACGACAGTGCGCGAAGGTCGCTTGCATGGACCAGGTGATACATATTGGCTGCCACCGTGTCACCTGGTTGAAGCCGCGCTGGCGGATTGGCGGGGCGCGGATTTCGCTCTCGAGCAAAAAGTCATCCAGGCATCACTTGTAAGCGCTTACATCAATGACGGCTGGAAGGCTCATGGAACATCTATTTTGCGTACGTCTGGACGCGGCGGCGATCTGGAGGCACGTCGCCGCCGGCTGGTCGCGCAAATCATCCAGTCGATAGTGACAAATGCGATTCATGCCGGCGACGGCAGTGTGGCGTGGATTGCACCGGTGCTTACTACAACAGGATGGTTAGTACAGCCCTTGCAGCAGGATTTCTACAACGGCATCTCGGGACTCACATTGCTGCTTGGCGCTTATCTGCACGAACAAGCGGCCGGGCGCGTCGATGCTATTGATGAACTTGACAGCTTGTTTGCAGCGGCGTTGCATACGCTACACCTCGACGAGGCCAAGCGTGAACGTCTGGCCGAGGAAGGGATGAAGATCAGACCACTTCCACCCGGCGCGTATCTCGGTCTTGGCTCGCAGATCTGGACCTATCTTGTGCTGGCACGTTGGGGATTGGATGATGGCGACGGCTTGCAGCGGGCCCGTAAACTGGCGGACCAGATTCCCGAAGCAGCTACGGCGAGCGATACCCATGACTTGATTTCCGGACGTGCGGGCGCCATCGTTCCATTGCTGGCGCTCGCGGGCAAAACAGGAGATATGAATTACGTCCGCCTTGCTTCGCAAGTTGGAGATCTGTTGCACGAACACGCTAAACATCGGAATGGACAGGCTTACTGGTCCCAGAGCGACTCGCCGGAAGGGATGGGCGGCTTTGCACACGGCGTAACCGGCATCGGCTGGGCGTTGACTCATCTCGCACACGCAACTGCGAGTGCGCAGCACGAGCAGCTTGCGAAAGAGGCATTTGCATTCGAAGATGCTCTCTTTGATGAGCAGGAGCAGAACTGGCGTGACCTGCGCGGGCTCGAAGGCGCGAAGACGGTGGCCGCATGGTGCCACGGCGCCGTCGGAATCGGCCTTGCACATTTAAATCTCGATCCAACGCTTACTCAGGAATCGACACGAGAGTTCGTGCGCCGGGCTGCCGCCGCAACCTGGCGATTGGGAATGGGCTGGAATCATTGTGCGTGTCATGGCGATCTCGGCAACTGGGAACTACTGAATCATGCGGTCGCCGCCGGAGAGGCGCCGAAAGACCTAAGCGCTTCGTACCTGCTCGACCTAATCCTGACCAGCCTGGAGCAACATGGACCATCAGTCGGTATGGGCCGAAACGCTTTCACACCCGGCCTGTTGCCTGGAGTGGGTGGAATTGCTTATCAATTGCTTCGAGCACATCCCGAGAATGATTTGCCGTCGATCCTGATTCCTTGTGGAGAGGAGTTGGAAAACTATGACCAATTCAAACAGCACTGAGCAAAAACTGTACGGCGTCGCGCCATACCTTATCGTGGATGACATCTTCGAATCGGCAGAGTTTTATCGCGACAAACTTGGATTTGAGTTCAACCGTATCTGGGGAGAGCCACCACAATTCGTCATCGTTCACCGCGACGGCGTCCACATTATGCTCAAGAGTATTGGTTCGCGCGGCAGTGTCCGTCCCAACTATAGCGTCTATGAGGATGCTTGTTGGGATGCCTATATTTGGGTCAAAGACGCGGACGCGCTCTACGACGAACTGCGCTCACGTGGCGTAAAGATCACTCGGGAGATTGAGAATGCGCCTTACGGTTGCAGAGATTTTGACGTAGAAGATAACTCGGGCTACATCCTTTGCTTCGGACAAGACATCGAGTCATGAAAAACACAGATCCGATTTACGAGTTTTACACTAGTCACCCGGTACCGCCGCCGGTAAACGATCTGGAACATACGCGCGAGATATGGCAGGACGAGAATGTCCATCGCGCTGAGTTCCATTTGATGTGGCCTCACAAAGAATATCGAGCCGATCTGGATGTACTCGTCGCCGGATGTGGAACATGGCAAGCTGCAAAGTACGCGTTGTGTCATCCGGCGGCGCGCGTGGTTGCCATTGATATCAGCCCGGCAAGTCTCGAGTGTACCGGCGGGCTGGCGAAGAAGTACGACTTGAATAATCTCGAGCTGCGACAGTTGCCGATCGAGAACGTCTCCGACCTGGACCACCAGTTTGATCTGATCCTCTGCACCGGAGTGCTGCACCACATGGCCGATCCCGATGCAGGTTTGCGCGCGCTTCGATCTGTGTTGAAGCCGGATGGCGCGATGCATCTGATGGTCTACGGCCTTTATGGTCGAACCGGCATTTACATGATTCAGGAATACGGCCGCAGGCTCGGCATCGGTACTTCAGAAGAAGAGTTGGACGAGCTTATTTCGGTTGTGCAACAGGTGCCGGAATTTCATCCGTTGCTGGAAGCGCAGGGCGGCTCCCGACAATTCCAGAATCATCCTATGACGGCTGACGCACTGCAGAATCCGCGCGACAGGGCCTACTCAGTACCACAGTTGTACGATTTCGTCGAAGGCAACGGCTTGAGGCTTACTCGCTTTTACTGGCAGGCGGCTTATTTACCTCAATGCGGTCAGATCGCGGCGACACCTCATGCGGAGCGCCTGGCCCAACTTCCCGAGCGCGAACAGTATATCGAAATGGAGCTATGGCGCGGCCGTATGAAGAGTCATCAGTTCGTGGCCCATCACAGCGATGGTGATGAGTTGAAGGTGAGTTTCGACGACGAACGTTATTTGCGCTATGTGCCGTTTCGTCTTCCGTGGACCACGTGTGTTCAGGAAGGCATTCCGGCGAACGCCGCCGGTGTGTTGTTGAACAAGACCCATCTCTATCCGGATCTGTTCCTCCTCATCGACGATAAAGAGAAGCAAATATATGATGCCATCGACGGCCATCGAACCATCGGACAGATTGCTGAGACGGTGGAAGGATTCGGACCCCGCGCACGCGACTTTTTCCAGAGACTCTGGTGTTACGATCAGGTCGTGTTTGCGAAAAATCGTGGATGAATACGCCGAAGGCGTTCCTAATTTGAGCCCAGGGTTCGAGCGTAGCGAGAACCCTGGGGTCTGTACCGACGATGAATTGAAACCCTGTGTAAGGGTTTGGCGGTTGGCGAACCCCTTCCAGGGTTTAATTCTAATTTTTTATTTCTATCCCAGGGTTGTTGCTGCGCTCCAACCCTGGGCTCAAATTAGCGAACGCCTTCGGCGTATTTATCCAATTCAAACTGAGAGGCATTCCGAAACACGGACTTGCCGCCTCTTCAGCACGCAACCCGTTCAAGCAGGAATAGTTTGATCTCTGAATGCCGTAGGAGTATCGTGATCGCAGAGTGTTACGAACTGAAGGGCTCCGAATAACCCCTACCCGACATCGGTTTCCTAACGCGCAACAACTCTAATCCTCCTGTTAATTCTGAGGAGGTGGTATGAGCATTTTCAAGAGACAGGCAGCAGCGCTTCTCACAACGGCCCTGCTCGTTCTAACCGCAACGCAGTCAACCAACGCCGCAAAGGTTAAAAAGCGTGATACAGGCTCGCTCAGTCATGCCGAGCTGAAGGAAGCAGAACGTCGTCTGGCAGAGATGGGCTACCTGACGGGACGCGTGGGCCTGATTACGTTCCAGAAATGGGAAGGCCGCAAGATTACTGGACGCATGACACGCGCAGAGTTCAACGCCATCCGCGATGCGAGCGCGCCACAGGCAAAAGACTCAGGCTACAAGCACGTTGAAGTGGATCTCGATCGGCAAGTACTTCTACTGACGAATGACGAAGGCGCTGTTAAGACGATACTGCCGGTGTCGACAGGCAGCGGCAAACATTACAAAGAAAAACGGATGAGCGGTCTTGCTTACACACCGCGAGGCCGGTTCAGGATCTATAACAAGTTGGCGGGCTGGAGAAAATCGCCTCTGGGGTTACTTTATTACCCAAACTATTTCAGCGATGGACTGGCAATACACGGCAACCCTTCCGTCCCGCATTCACCTCGTAGTCATGGTTGCGTTCGCATTCCCATGTTCGCTGCAAGCGAGATCAGCAGACAACTTCCGGTCGGCACGATCGTGCTGATCTACGACGCGCAGTCATTCGTTTCGGCGAAACAATGGGCGGAAGAAGATAGACAAAAGGACGCGAGGAATATTCCATAACGCACCCATCCGCTACCGCGGACGGTACTGACTGTACCCAACTTCATCCATGTTCTTTCACCACCTCCGCGGCCGTCTTGTCGCTGCGCAACGCGACGAATCTCGAGTGGCGGAGGTGGTTGCCTTTGGTCCATTCGGTGAATTCGATATGGGCGACGAGCCTCGGGCGGAGCCATTGGATTTTCTTCATGACGTCACGGGTTATCGCTTCACCACGTCGCGCGCTAGCCTTCTCAGGAAGATTATCGAAAGGACATTCCGAGGTTCTCAGAGTAGCAAAATGTTTCGCCACGTCGCGTCGTAACGAAGGTGTGAATCCGTTACGTATCTTGGCAATGAAGATTAAGTCCTTGCCTTCGTAGTACCCGACAAGCAAGTACTCAAAGCCGTTGGTTCCAGGTTTATAACCGCCAATGACGAGTTCCTGCCCTTTGTTGGTCTTGTACTTCACCCACGCGCCGCTGCGCTCGCCACTCTCGTACGTGCTGTTGGCGCGTTTGCCAACGACTCCTTCGAGCCCTGCCTGCTTAGCTGCTGCAATCAACTGTTTCGGCGTTGCGTCGAAGACTTCCGACAATCGCACCGGATCACGCATGCCTTGTAACGCATGATCCTCGAGCAATCGCCGTCGCTCGGCGAGTGGTAGCTTGCGCAGATCTCTTCCCTCGAATGCAACCAGATCAAAGACATAAAAGTGTAGAGACTCGGGTGTGAATTGCGAATGCTGTAACGCCGAGAAGGAAGGCCTGCCTTCTTCGTCCAGGACAACTACTTCACCATCGATGATTATGTCGTCGGGAAGAAATGAGAAAGCACTGACTAGCGGAGCAAACATACTGTTCAGATTGTTTCCCCGGCGCGAGAAGATCGTGACCGCACGCCGTTTCTTCATCACCAGTGCACGATAACCATCGAGCTTGAGTTCATAGATCCAATGCTTTCCTGAAGGTAACTCGTCCACCGATTTCGCCAGCATCGGTTTTATAAAATCGAGACGTGCTTTGGGCAGTTGTTTTAAGTCGATCTTCATGCACGATTACTCTG
>Ga0068853_100002376_pt1 | contig 14067 bp, 12 predicted proteins | sample KBSCornC32_FD_65655 | JGI IMG/M metagenome (GOLD analysis project Ga0068853, IMG submission 65655) | Corn rhizosphere microbial communities from Kellogg Biological Station, Michigan, USA - KBS Corn C3-2 | ecosystem: Host-associated > Plants > Roots > Rhizosphere > Soil ... | reverse complement strand
GAGTTCCGTCCAGCGGTCCGGTGTTCCACGCCAGCACGACGACCTGGTCGGCCCCGGTGTACTGGAGGGCGAAGGTGGGGTCGGCGGGAGTGCCGATCATGGTGACGGTGGCGGAGTGCAGGAACGAGCGAAGTTCCTTGTACTGCGCGACATAGCGGGTGGCTTCGGCCCGCTGCCCTGGCGTCCACGACCGGATGTCGGCGCCGATGCCCAGTGCGCCAGCCATGGCCAGCACGAAACGGAACCGCAGCGACCGTGGCCGCTGGTCGAAAACGCCGACGGCGTCGGTCACCCACGAGCTCATCACGTGCGGGGCGTGGGCGTGCAGGAAACCGTACTGAATGGACAGACGGTCCAGCGGCCCGGTGTTGTCGCTGGGCCACACCACGTCGGTACGGGAGATGGTGGCCAGCTCGACCCGCCCACCGCCCCCGGCGCAACCCTCGATGGCGACGGAGGGGTGCGCGGCCCGGAGATGGTCGAGGATGCGCAGGTAGTTGCGGGCATGGGCGCCGTCGAGGTCCAGTGCCTCGGGATCGCCCGCGCCGGGACGGCCTCGCTCGGTCGGCGGGCGGTTCATGTCCCACTTCAGGTACCGGATCGGATAGGAGGACAGCAGATCGTCCAATGTGGACAGAATGAACTCGAACACGTCGTCACGGCCCAGATCCAGCAGCAGCTGGTTGCGGATCAAGGTCGGGGTGCGGCCGTCCAGGTGGTACACCCAGTCGGGATGCTCGGCGTACAGACGGGACTTGGGGCTGATCGCCTCCGGCTCCACCCACAGACCGAACTCCAGACCCAGGGCCCGGACGTCGGAGACGAACGCGCCGAAGCCGGCCGGGAACTTGGCCGGGTCGGGCGTCCAGTCGCCAAGGCCGCCGGTGTCGTCGTCACGGCCGACGAACCAGCCGTCGTCGACGACGAACAGCTCGGCGCCGATGTCGGCGGCCACCTTGGCCAGCTCCAGCTGACCGGCGGCGTCGACGGCGAACTCCGTGGCCTCCCAGGAGTTGTACAGCACCTGACGGCCGCCGGGGGACAGCCGGCGCTCGTACGAGTGCCAGACCTGGGCCAGCCCGCCGAGGCCGTCGGCGCTGTACGCGGCGGCGACCTGGGGCGTCTCCATCGTGGCGCCGGGGGCCAGCAGGACCGCGCCCTCGTGCGGCTGACGGCCGACGCGCACCCGGCAGGAGCCGCTCAGCTCGATGTCGGCGTCGATCCGCCACGAGCCGGGCCACACCAACTGAAAACCCCACGTGGGGCCGTCAACGGCAGCGTCCTGCACGGCCAGCCAGGGGGAGTAGCCGTGCCCGGCCACGCCCTGCCGGCTGTCGATCTCGAACCGGCCGGCCGGCAGCACCACCTGGCGCAGCTGGAACTCCTGGCACCACCGGCCGATGAGGAACGACACCCGCGCGGTGTCCACCGGCAGGCAGAAGCCGGCGGAGTCGAAGCGCTCCAACCGGATCGGCACCGAGCCGGTGTTGGTCAGCTCGGTCCAGCGCAGCAGCACGTCGGTGCCGGGCACGGCCTCGTAGTACAGGTCGGTGCGCAGCCCGGTGAGCTGGTCGGCGAAGGTCAGCCGGAGGGAGGTTTCCTTGTACGACACCGAATCGAACGTCCACCACGACTCGCGGGGCGCGCCGACCGGACCGGCCACCAGGTCGGCGCCGGCGAACGGCCGCAGGCCGAACGGGGCGTACTCCACGGGCGCCCCGTCGGCCTCGGTCAGGTACGGCGTGCGGCCGACGTTGGTCAGCGGCGACGGCCCGTCCTCGACGCCGGCCGGCCCCCACGACCGCAGTTCGGCCCAGCGCCGGTGCTCCGGCAGGCCGACGGTGTACGTGGTGGTCGCCAGGCGCAGCGTCCACTGCTGGGTCACTTCACTGCCCCCAAGGCAAGTCCGGCCACGAAGTGCCGCTGGAACCGGAGGAACACCGCCACGGTCGGGATGGCCGCGATCACCGAGCCGGCGGCGATCACGTTCCACTGCGACACGTACTGCCCCTGCAAGCCGAGCAGGGCCGAGGTGATCGGGAACTTGGAGTCGGTCCTGATCACCGTGATCGACCACAGCAGGTCGTTGAACACCCAGGTGAACGCCAGCGCGGCCAGCGAGGCCAGTGCCGGGCGGGTCAGCGGCAGGATGATCCGCCAGAAGACCTGCATCGGCGAGGCGCCGTCGATCACCGCCGCCTGCTGGATCTCGCTGGGAATGGCCCGCATGAAGCCGTACAGCACGAACGTGTAGAAGCCGAGGCCGAAGCCGATCTGCACGCCGATCAGCGCGCCGAGCGTGTCGTAGATGCCGAGCAGCTCGGCCATCTTGGACACCGGCACGAGCAGGATCTGCGGCGGCAGCAGGTTGCCGGCCAGCATCACCAGCAGCACGGTCCGCCGCAACGGCAGGTCGTAGCGGCTCAGCGCGAACGCCGAGATCGCGCCGAGGGCGAGCGTGATGATCACCGCCGGGATGGTCACGATCAGGCTGTTGACCATGGCCTGGAACTCGCCGCCGTCCACCCACGCCTGGCCGAAGTTGGCCAGCGTGAACGAGTGCGGCAGGCTGCCGACGCCGTTGGCGGCCACGTCGTCGAAGCTGCGGATGCTGGTGACCAGCACCAGGATGATCGGCAGCAGCCACAGCAGGGAGATGCCGCCGGCGACCAGGTGGTAGCCACCGGTCCGCAGTGCCTTTGTGTTCGGGGGGCGCCGGCTCACGCGTCGGCGTCCCGGAACGCACGCACCAGGTACGTGAGGATGACCCCGAAGGCCAGCACGAAGATCACCACGGCCAGCGCGGACGCGTAGCCGAGCCGCAGCGACTGGAATGCGGTGGAGTACATGTAGGTGCTCAGCAGTTCCGAGGAGTGGTAGGGGCCGCCGCGGGTCAGCGCCCACACGACGTCGAACGAGCGCAGCGAGTCGATGATGATCACGGACAGCACCACCGAGTTGACGCTGCTCAGCTGGGGCAGGGTGATCTTGGTGAACTGCTGCCACTTGGTGGCGCCGTCCACGGTGGCGGCTTCGTACAGGGTCGGGTCGATGCCCTTGAGGCCGGCCAGGTACAGCACCATGATGTAGCCGATCTGCCGCCACAGCGCCGGCACGATCACCGCGTACAGCGCGGTGTTGGCGTCGGACAGCCACGAGTGCTGCCAGCTGTCCAGGCCGATCGCGCCGAGCACGGTGTTGACCAGGCCGTTGGGCTGGTAGATGGCCTGCCAGATCAGCGCGGTGGCGACCAGCGAGAACACCACCGGCGTGAACAGCGCGGCCCGGTAGAAGCCGACGCCCCGGCGGTCCTTGAGCAGCAGCATGGCCATCGCCAGGCCGCCGACCGCGGACAGGCCGCCGAACAGCACCAGCCACAGCACCGTGTCCAGGAACGCCTTGCCGAAGGTGGGGTCGCTGAACAGCTCGGCGTAGTTGCCGAAGCCGACCATCGTCGGCGGCGAGACGCCGTCCCAGCTGGTGAAGGACAGGTACACGCCCTGGATCGCGGGCCAGAACACCCACAGCGACTCGACGAGCAGCGGCACCAGCACGAAGGCCAGCAGCGTCGGCGAGAGGGTGCGGCGCTTGCGGCGCGGCCCCGCCGGTGAGGGCGGGGCTGCGGCCGGTGCCGTCAGTGTCGCGGTCATCTCAGGAGGTCCAGACCTTCTTCGCGGCGCTCTGCCAGTCGGTGAGGATCGAGTCGATCTGCTCCGGGTGCTGGATGAACTTGATCAGCGCCGCGTCGGCGGTGGGCTGCAGGGCGTCGCTGGAGTCGCGGTTGAAGAACTGGGTCAGGTCGGCCGCCTTGGTCAGCATCTCCTTGCCCTTGGTGATCAAGGGGGTGCCGGCGTCCTTGGCCGTGGAGTTGGCCGGCAGCGAGCTGCCCGCCGACGACTTCAGGTACGCCTCCTGGGCCTCGGCCGTGGTGAGGTACTTGAGGAACTCCAGGGTGTGCGGCTTGCGCTGGGTGTGCGCGCTGGCGTAGAAGCCGTCGGTCGGGGCCTCCTCGACCAGCGGCATGGTCGGGTCGACGATCGGGAACCGGAAGAAGTCGATGTCGTCGACGTCCTCCTTGGGCGTGGTGTCCAGCAGGAAGGTGCCGATCAGCATCATGCCGGTGCGGCCCTGGAGCAGGTTGGTCGTCGCGTCCTGGAAGGACAGCGCGGTGCCCTTGGGGTCGAAGTACGGCAGCGCCGTCTTCCACTGGTCGAACACCTTGTGCACCTGCGGGTCGGCGAAGCTGTGCTTGCCGGCCAACAGCTCGCGGTGGTAGTTCGCGCCGTTGACGCGGATGTTGAGGTAGTCGAACCAGCCCGACGCCACCCACGGCGTGGAGTTGTCCGCGCCGAGGCCGATCGGGGTCACGCCCTTGCCCTTGATCGTCTCGCAGACCTGGAGGAACTCGGCCCAGGTGGTCGGCGCGGTCACGCCCCACTTGGCGAAGTTGGACTTCCGGTAGAACATGCCCCAGAAGTAGTAGCTAGCAGGGATGAAGATCTGCTTGCCGCTGTCGGTGCTGAGCTGCTTGAGCGCGTCGCTGTAGCCGGACAGGCCGGTCCACACCTCGCTGACGTCGAGCAGCAGGTTCTTGTCGGCGTAGGAGCGGGCCACCGAGCCGGCGTACCAGGTGAGCACGTCCGGCGGGTTGGCCGAGGTCAGGTACGTGGGCAGCTGGGTGCGGAAGGTCTCCGAGGCGACCGTGTTCAGGCTGGCCTGGGTGGCGCCCTTCTTGTTGAAGCTGTCCACCAGCGCCTGCATGGCCGCCTTGGCCGAGGGCGCGGAGAGGTTGGACTGCAACGTCACCGGGCCGGTGGCCGACCCGCCGGCGGTGGCCTGGCTGCCGGTCGAGGTCACGCAGCCACCGAGGGCGGTGGCCGCCCCTACGGCGCCGAGTCCGGCCAGAAAGCTGCGCCGGGACAAGCCAGTGGTGGTCATCGGCGACCCCTGTCGTTCACGTGGGTGGGAAGTGACAGTGAGGTTGCAACCGCGAGGCGGCGGTGTCAAGATATATTACTAAATTAGTATCTGCGGTGGCTGAGCGATACTGTGGACCCTCGGCGTGTGACGGGTGGAGGGGTGTTGAGCGGGTACCAGCTCAGGGGAGTGCACGGCCAGACCGTGGAGGCGCTCGCGCTGCGCATCCTGTCCGGGGAGATCCCGGAGGGCGCGACGCTGGATCTGCTCGCGCTGCGCGAGGAGTTGGACGTCAGCCTCACCGCGCTCCGTGAGGCGCTGAAGGTGTTGTCCGCCAAGGGAATCATCGACGCCCGGCAGAAGCGTGGCACCTTCGTGCGGCCGCGCAGCAGCTGGAACATGCTCGACGGCGACGTGCTGCGCTGGCGCTCGGCCGGCCCGCCCGATCCCGACCTGCTCGAGCACCTGGCCGAGGTCCGGTCCATCGTGGAGCCGGCCGCGGCCAAGCTCGCCGCGCAGCGGGCCACCGACGAGGACCTGGCCGAGCTGGACGACGCGCTGACCCGGATGAGCGAGGCCGCCGGCAACCCCGGCAAGCTCGTCGACGCCGACCTCGACTTCCACCGGGCCCTGCTCGGCGCCACCCACAACCAGCTCGTCGTGCAGATGGAACGGGTGATCGCCAGCGGCCTGGCCATGCGGGACCAGGTCGTGCACAACGCCGATCCGGCCGACGACCCGGTGCCCAGCCACCGCGTGGTGCTCGACGCCATCCGCGAGCGCGACGCCGAGGCGGCCGAGCAGGCCATGCGGGCCCTGGTCGACAAGGCCAGCGAGGACCTGCGTCGCATCTCCGGGCAGTGATCGGCTGAGCCGGCCCGAGCCGCGGTCCCGCGCTGGCACGATCGGCGCATGACCGACGTTGCCGCGCAGGCCGCGCAGGTGCTGCGCACGCTGGCCCTCGACGAGGACCTGAAGTGGCGGATCCCCGCCGATCCCGTGCTCGGTCCGTTGGCCCGGCGAATCGCCCGCCGCTACGTGGCCGGCGACCGCCTGGCCGACGCGTTGCCGCGGGCCGCCGAGATCCAGGCGGCCGGGCACCGGGTGAACGTCGAGTACATGGGTGAGAGCTGCCGCGACGCCGTTCGGGCCGTCGAGGAGACGCAGGTTTTCCTCGACGCCGCAACGCAGTTGCCGGCCGGCTGCTCGATCTCCCTCGACCTGTCCCATATCGGCCTGGCCGTCGACCCGGACCTGGCCCTGCGCAACGCCATTGCCCTTGCCGAGGCCACCGCCGAGACCGGCCGGGAGATGGTGATCTCGGCTGAGGGCTCCGACCGCACCGACGCCGTCCTGGCCCTGCACGGCCGCCTCTGCGAGCGCTTCGACCACGTCGGCGTCACCGTGCAGGCCCGGCTGCACCGGACCGCCCAGGACCTGCCCCGGCTGCTCGACCGCCCCGGCCGGATCCGTCTCGTCAAGGGCGCCTTCCTGGAGCCCGCCGACATCGCCTGGCCGCGTGAAGCCCCCGAACTGGCCGCGGCCTACCTGCGCTACGCCGACCAGCTCTCCGAGCATCTGTGCTCGTACGCCACCCAAGACTGGGACCTCATCCGCGCGATCGCCCACGACCGCACGCCTCGCCCCGACGCCCCGTGGGAGTTCGAGACCCTGCTCGGCCTCGGCCCCGACCGCCTCGCCGAGATGGCCGCGCTGGGCCATCCCACGCGGGAGTACATCGTGTTCGGCACCGAGTGGTGGCTCTACGTCTGCAACCGCATCGCCGAGGACCCGCAACGCCTGCTGCAGGCCGTGGTGGACGCGGCTACGCCGACGCCAGCTTGACGAAGCGGGCGGCGCGGTCGGCCAACGCCGACAGGTCGCCGCCGGAGGCGGCGTCGCCGACCAGTGGAGAGCCGACGCCGACGGCGATGGCGCCGGCGGCGAGGTAGGACTCGGCCTCGGCGACGCCGACACCGCCGACGGGCACGAAGGGCACGTTCGGAAAGGGTTGGCGCAGGGCGGAAAGGTAGGCGGGACCGCCGAGAGACGCAGGGAAGAGTTTGACGGCCTCGGCGCCGACGGAGACGGCGGACTCGACCTCGGTGGGGGTGAGGGCGCCGGCGAGGATGGGCAGGCCGGCGGCGACGCAGGCGGTGACCGAGGCGGTGAGGGCGGGACTGACGGCGAAGGTCGCGCCGGCGGCGATGGCGGCGGAGGCGTCGGCGGCGGTCCGTACGGTGCCGGCGCCGAGCCAACAGCCCTCGGGCACCTGGACGGACGAGATGGCCTCGAGCGCACCGGGACCGGTCAGCGAGACCTCGACCAGCCGCACACCGGACTCGAACAGCACCCGCACGGCGTCCCGTGTGTTGCCGACACCGTCGCCCCGGACGATGCCGACCAGCCGGCTCGACCGCAGGACTTCACCAAAGGTCACCACTCCGCGAGACTCCCGTCCTCGTGTCGCCACACCGGCGACCGCCACGCGTGGCCGATCTCGGCGGCCCGGCGCACGGCGTCCTCGTCGATCTCGACGCCCAGCCCGACCCCGGTCGGCCGGGCCAGCTGCCCGTCGACGAAGGCGAACGGGCCGGTGTCCAGAAGATACCCGGTCAGCTCGCTGCCGGCGTTGTAGTGCAGGTTCAGACTCTGTTCCTGGATCAGGAAGTTGGGGGTGGCGAACGCGACCTGCACGCTGGCGGCCAGCGAGATCGGCCCGAGCGGGCAGTGCGGCGCGATGCTGGCGCCGTAGATCTCGGCCAGCGAGGCGATGCGGCGCAGCTCGGAGATGCCGCCGGCGTGCGAGGGATCGGGCTGCGCCACGGCGATGCCGGCGTCCAGCACGGGTTTGAACTCCCAGCGGGAGTAGAGCCGCTCCCCGGTGGCGATCGGCACCGGCGAACTGTCCACAACGGACTTCAGCACATCCGCCGGTAACTCGGGCAGGATCGGTTCCTCCACGAACATCGGCTGCACGTCTTCCAGCCGCGGCAGCAGGCGCTTGGCCATCGCGGGGGAGACGCGGCCGTGGAAGTCGATGGCCAGGCCGCGATCGGGGCCGAGCACGTCCCGCGCCTCGTGGGCCCGTGCGAGCACGCCGTCCACGTCGGCCGGGGTGGCGATGGCGTCGATGGGCCCGCAGGCGTTCATCTTCACGGCGGTGAAGCCCCGGTCGACCTGGCCCTGCACCGCCTCGCGAATCCCTTGTGGACGGTCGCCGCCGACCCAGGAGTAGACCCGGATGCGGTCGCGCACCGGACCGCCGAGCAGCTCGTGCACGGGCACGCCGCGCACCTTGCCGGCGATGTCCCACAGCGCCTGGTCGTAGCCGGCGAGCGCGCTGGAGAGCACCGGGCCGCCGCGGTAGAAGCCACTGCGCCGCAACACCTGCCAGTGCTCCTCGATGCGCAGCGGGTCCTGTCCGCGCACCAGGTCGGCCAGTTCGCGCACGGCGGCCTGCACGGTCTCGGCGCGGCCCTCCACCACCGGCTCGCCCCACCCGACGACGCCCTCGTCCGTGCTGACCTTGAGGAACAGCCAGCGCGGCGGCACGAGGAACGTCTCGATGTCAGTGATCTTCACTAGCCCCCGCCTCACGCCTGGTCGCCGGACGTCGCTCACTGTACTTCAAATCATTAATTATGGATACATATTGGTCGATCGTTGCCCCGCCCCCTACCATCGCCGGCATGCTGATCGACGTGACCCTGGCCATCCGCCCGGACATGCCGCACTGGCCGGGCAGCACGTCCCCGGTGTGCGAGTGGGAGACCCGGCTCGACCGCGGCGAGGAGTCCGACGCCAGCAAATGGACGCTGTCGGCCCACCAGGGCACCCACGTGGACGCCCCGTCGCACTTCATCCCCGGCGCGGCCGGCATCGAGGACATCCCGCTGGACGTGCTGTGCGGGCCGGCCCACGTGGTCGACATCCCCGACGACAGCCCGATCCGCGCCGACCACGTCGCCGAGCTGCCGGCCGGCGCGGAGCGGGTGTTGTTCCGCACCACCAACTCCACCACCGGCCGGCTGTTCCGGCCCTTCGACCCCGACTACGTCGCGGTCAGCGCCCAAGCGGCAGAAGCCTTGGTGGCCAAGGGCATCCGTCTCGTCGGCATCGACTACCTGTCGGTGGAGTGCTTCGGCACCACCGACTTCCCGGCCCACCACACCCTGCTCGGCGCGGGCGTGCCGATCATCGAGGGCCTCGACCTGACCGCCGCCGCGTCTGGCCACTACCAGCTGACCTGCCTGCCCATCCGGCTCACCGCCGCCGAAGCCGCGCCGGCCCGCGTGACCCTAACCCGATAACCCTCCGTGTCCACCTGATGCAGGGAAGGACGCCTTACCTGCGTTGGATGCAGGTAAGGCGTCCTTCCCTGCATCGAGATTGTCACGCTGAGTCCTTGGCCACCGTCCAGCCGCCGTCGACCACGAGGTCGGCGCCGGTGACGAAGGACGCCTCCGAGGACAGCAGGAACGCCACCACCGACGCCACCTCGGCCGGGTCGCCGAGGCGTCGCATGGGCGTGGAATCCTGGCTGCGCAACCGGTCCTCTTCGGACACTCGGTCCCACGCGCCGGTCAGCACCGGCCCCGGCAGCACGGTGTTGACCCGCACGAAGGGCGCGTACTCGACGGCCAACTGCCGACCCAGCGACACCAGCGCGCCCTTGCTCGCGGCATACGCGGGATGGCCCGGCAGGCCGGCCCGTGCGTGCACCGACGACACCAGCACTATCGCGCCGCGCCGCTCCCGCAGCGACGGCAGGAACTGATGTGCGCCAAGGTAGGCAGCCGTCAGATTGACGTCGATCTGACGCGACCACTCGGCCGGCGTCTGCTCGTGCAGCGGCTTCACGACAACGGTGAAGGCGTTGCTCACCAACGCGTCCACCGGTCCGGCGGCGGCCTCGGCGGCGAGATCCCAGGTCTCCTGGGCGCTCACGTCGCCGCGGACGGCCACCTCGGGGCCGTCGGCGATGTCGATGCCGACCACCCGGTAGCCGTCCGCGGTGAGCCGCCGGGCGGTGGCCGCGCCGATACCCGACGCGGCCCCCGTCACGACTGCAACTCGTTCAGACAAGACTGCTCCTCACAGCACGGTCTGGTGCACGTGGTCGTCCACGCCGCGGACGGCCACCCACGCCGAGCCTCCTGTGCCGGCGGCGACACCCAGGGTGCCGACGATGGCGTTGCTGGCGTACTCGCCGCGGGGGAACCATCCTCCCCACGAGCCGTCGGCGAAGTTGCGTTGCCACAGCGTGTAGTCACTGGCTCGGGCGAACATGTACAGCCGTCCGGAGGTGGCCAGCAGCGTCGGCGCGGTGCTGATCACGCCGCCCAGGCCGGTCCAGCCGGTGCCCTGCTCCCACAGCCAGGCGCTGTCGTCGAAGGCCCGCACCACGATGTGCGTGCCGTTGGCGTCGGCGACCGCGCTGGGACGGCCGTAGATCGGCTTGTCGCTGGGCGAGCCCAGCGACGTCCAGCCGCCGGTGTTGCCGCGCTGCCACACCTTGCCGTCCGCGCCGCGGGCCGCCAGGGTCCACTGCGTCGGGGACGTGAAGGCGACGGTGGGGGAGTCGGTCACCGTGCCGCCGAGCTTGATCCAGCGACCCCAGCAGCCGTGTTCGAAGGTCCGTTGGTACACGGCATTGTCCGTACCGCGCACGAAGACGTCGACCCGGTCGGTGCCGGAGCCGTACGCCGCCGGCTGGCCGACGATCTGGTTGTTGGTGGGGCCGCCGAGCTTGGCCCAGGAGCCGCTGCCGACCGTGCTCTCGGCGAGCTGGCCGGACACGTCCCGGACGAGGACGTGCGCGTGGGTGTCGTCGAAGCGGACCAGGGCCGGGCTGTCACTGGCGTTGCCGCCGAGGTCGGTGCCGGGGGCCAGGTCCGTGCCGGACAGCTTCAGCATCACGGTGCCGTGGGCCGGCACCGTGGCGGTGTAGGAACCGGTGGCGGTGCCCTTGTCGGCGCGGGCGCGCAGGTCACGCACCTTGACCGTGCCGCTGAGGCCGGCCTTGGCGAAGTCGACCGTCATGTCGGACGGGGCGGTGCCGCGGTTGAACAGCACGACCGCGCGGTTTCCCTTGCCGGACAACACCTTGCTGTAGACGCTGCCACTGCCGGAGTCGCCGATGCGGACGCCCTGGATGGCCAGCGGGTCCTGGTCGACGGCCAGGATCTCCGGGTTCTTCAACGTGTCCAGCATCGACTGGGGCAGCGTGCGCGGGTCGGAGCCGATGATCAGCGGCGAGGCCATCTCCGACCACATCACGAACTGTGTGGTCGACTCCTCCTCGGTCAGCTCGGTGCCGCCGGTGAGGAAGGGCCGCATCGGGATGAGGTAGTCGGGGTCGTTGTAGTGACCGGGGCTCTGCGCTTCGGGGTGTGCCGCGTTGTCGTCCATGTTGCGCACCACGGCCGGCCATTCGCCCTGGGTCGGGTTGCCGAAGGCGACGTCGGTGTCGGTACGCCAGGAGGTCGCGGCACCGGGGCCCCAGGTGTAGGCATAGCCGGCCTGCCGGGTCGACGGCCAGTCCGGCACGCCCCACTCACCGGTGACCGGGTCGCACAGGTTGAGGATCATCTTGCGGCCGGAGTTGGCCACGGCGTCGGAGAACTGCTTGAACACGACCGCCGGGTCCAGCTTCTGGGCCAGGCCGCAGAGGAAGTCGATCTTGACCGCGTCGAAGCCCCACCTGGCGAACTGGTTGGCGTCACGCTGGTAGTAGCCGCCGCCGCTGCCCAGGCCGCAGTTCTTGCCGTCGTAGGCGCCCGCGTCGGTGTAGATGCCGGCCTTGAGGCCGAGGCCGTGGATGAACTTGACCAGGTTGTCCATCCCGTGCGGCCAGCGCGCCGGGTCGACCACGAGGTTGCCGTTGGCGTCGCGCGGGGTGTCGTCGGCCTGCCAGCCGCCGTCCAGCCACACGACGTTGTAACCGGACTTGGCCAGGCCGCTCGACACCAGGAAGTCGGCGACGCTGTGCACGTTGTCCTCGGTCGGCCGCCCGACGCCGAAGTAGGTGTTCCAGCCCATGTACGGGGTGGGGGAGACGACGCCGGCGTCATGCGGGGCCTCGGCGGTCGCGACGGGGGCCGTCAGCGAGCCGATGCCGAGCGCGATCGCGCAGGCGAGCGTGAGTCTGCGTAACAAGCGGGACATCGATGACCTCGTTCCTGGCGGCTGCGCTGCTGCCGCGAGGACGGTAACCGGCGGAGGGGCGGTGCTGTCAATAATTATTCCTAATTTAGGATCAGGGGTGGCTCACGAAAAAACCCGTCGCCGGGGCAGGGCGACGGGCTCTTCGTGCGAGAACGGCTAGCGGCTCGGCCAGTCCCAGCGGATGCCGAAGACGCCGGGGCCGAAGCCCAGGGCGACCGAGTGCACACCGCCGGAGGGGTCGAGGGTGAGGTTGCGGCGGCGGGAGGGGCCCTCCTCGCCGGCCGGCACGGCGTACTGCTGGCAGCGGGCCGGCAGGTGCGACTGGTCGAACCGGACCTCGATGACGTACTCCCGCACCGGCAGTCGGAACTTGCGGCAGTAGGCGTTGCCGCTGGCCGGATACTGCGGCCCGGGGTTGTTGAGCTGGTACTCCATGATCACGGTGTCGCCGCGGGCGAGCGTCCGGTCGAAGACCAGCTCGGCCACCATGATGCTGGACTCCTCGTCCACGGCGGTCCGGCCGACCCGACAGTTGCTCAGGTTGGTCAGCTCGGGGATCATCCCGGGCCCGGATTCGGCGTCGTAGACGAGCACCCAGCGGTCGGCGCCGTCCTGCTCGGCCCGCAGCACCTGCCGCACCCACAGCGAGCGTTGCCCGCCGTCGGGGGCGACCTCGATGCGGTCGTGCTGGCTGAGCCGACCGAGCCGGCAGTCGGAGCTGGTGTCGACCCGGTTGAGCAGCGCGGCCAGGCGCTCCCGCCGTGACCACAGCGCGTCGATGGGCAGCACGCGGGTCGGCCGGCTGCGACGGCCACGCGGCCGGGGCGGGCCGAGCAGCGCGGTCAGCGAGCTCGGCGGCACACCGAGCACGGCCTCCAGGTGGCGCAGGGCCTCCAGGGACTCCGGTCGCTCGGGGCGTCTCCGGCCGGACTGCCAGTAACTGAGCGTGGCGACGCTGATCGTGATGCCGCGCAGCCCCAGCCGGTGCTGGATGCGGTCCAGGCTCAACCGGCTGGTCTTGATCGCGGCGCGCAAGGCGTCGGGAAACGGACCGGTGGCCAGCAGGCCGACCAGTTCGTCCCGGTCGGCTGGCACGGTGTCGACGAACGACAGGTCCGGATGACCAGCAGCGATCGTCATAGTGACTCCTCGCTGTCAACTTGTCACGCAGCAGTGACACTACTGGGTGAGCACGTGACCGTGGCACCTCTGAATGGAGGCTGTGTGTACTCCTGATGGCGTAAAGTATTACTTGGAGTCGCCGGGTGTCCAGCTGTAGCCGGTTCGACGGTCCCGCGTTCGAGTTGGTTCACCTTAGTGTCGGACCGTCGGCAAGCCGCCAGGTGGCCGACCCGTAGTCTTGCTCGGTGACCACACCGAGACCCGCGGGCGACCGTGTGTTCATCGACGTGGCCACCGCGGTGCTCGGTCCGGGCGACCACCGGTTCGTCGATCTGCTCGACGTGTTGGCCCAGATGCCGCCCGGCCAGGTCGATGTGGTGCATGCCAACGACGATCTGCTGCCCCGATTGGCCCATGAGAACGGTCTCGACGCGGCGCTGTCGGCCGCCCGGCTGGCGCTGCGGCCCGGCGGCCTGTTCATCGCCGCGGTGCCGGAGCTGGACAAGCTGCGCCGGCTGCGCCCGACCGCCCCGCCGCCGCGGGTGTCGGGGCGGGGCGATCAGCGCCAGGTGACCGTGCAGCTGTGGGACTGGGCCGACGACGGCCAGTCCTACGGCCTCGAGGTGTTGCAGCTGGCCCGCTCGGGCAGCCAGTGGGAGCTGATCCGGGCAGTCTCCACGCGGCACCAGGTGATCACCGGCGCGCAGGTCACCGCCGGGCTCACCGCCGCCGGCTTCGCCGCCGTGCAGCGCCTCACGCCCAAGGAGAGCGGCCACCCGCTCCCCCTGTGGGTAGCCGTCGCGCCCTAACCCAAGCAAATGTCACATGAGCGTCATACTTGCCTCCCAGAGGCACATC
>Ga0068853_100002375_pt1 | contig 14068 bp, 11 predicted proteins | sample KBSCornC32_FD_65655 | JGI IMG/M metagenome (GOLD analysis project Ga0068853, IMG submission 65655) | Corn rhizosphere microbial communities from Kellogg Biological Station, Michigan, USA - KBS Corn C3-2 | ecosystem: Host-associated > Plants > Roots > Rhizosphere > Soil ... | reverse complement strand
GGCCGGCGTGGCGACGCTGGAGCCGTCCGGCATCGCCTGGTCCGCCCCGCTCGATCGGTACCTGATCGTCAGCGACGACACGGGAACGACGAGCGACCACCACCGCCCCTGGCTGCTCGCCATGTCGCGCGACGGCGTCTTCGACGAAGCGCCGGTCCCCCTGGCGGGGCTCGAGTCCCTGAACGACGCGGAGGCCATCGCGGCCGGCCCCGACGACACGTTCTTCATCGCGACGTCTCACTCGCCCAACAAGCGCGGGCGCACCGGCGGCGCGCGGCGGATGTTGCTGTCGGCGCGGCTCGAAGGGCGCGCCCTTCGTGTGATCGGCCGGGTGGACCTGACGACCGCGCGGGACGAGGCGGGCCGGGGCCTGCTCGAGATCGCCGGGCTCCCGGCGGCGGGGCGGCTGGACATCGAAGGGATCACCTACGTCGGGGGCGCCCTCCTCATCGGGCTGAAGTCGCCGCTGACCGCCACGGGGGCCGCCGTGATCTTGCGCTTCACCTCGGCCGCCGAGGCGCTGGAGCGCGGGGCCATCCCGACCGGAGCCGTGACCAAGCTGGCGGAGATCCCTCTCGACGGCGGCGCCGGCGCGCGGCGCGGGATCTCGGACCTGATGGCCTTGCCCGACGGCTCGCTGATCGTCCTCGCCAACGCGCCCAAGCAGCTCCCCTCCGACGGAGGTGGCGCGGCATTCTGGGTCCCTGCCGCCGAACCGCGGACGCCGCGTCAGCTCCGCCGGTTCGACGGGCTCCGTCCGGAAGGGGTCACGCTGGCCCCCGACGGCGCGTCCCTGGTCGTCGTGTTCGACACGCACGACAAGGCGCCCCTGTGGGCGCGAATGGCTGTGCCCCATCCCGCGAGGGAGGCCTTGTGAAGTGTCGGCGGTTGGCCCCGCTGGCGGGGGTCGCGCTCGCCGGATGCTACCAGCCGCAGCCGCTCGACGCGCGGAGCCTGATGGAGGAGGCGCGGGCGAGCGAGGCGGCCCGTGGCGGCGACCGCCCGTCGCCTCGGGGCACGTCCTCACGCGCGTTGCCCGGGCCGCGGTCGGGACGAGCGGTCTCCGGCGGTGCGCCCGGCGCCGACGGGAGCGGCGCCCCCGCGACCTCGGCCCGACCCGACACCGTCACCGTGGATCAGGCGGTGGCGCGGGCGCTGGCCTGGAACCCCGAGCTGCGCGCCCGCCGTCACGACCTGGGCATCGCCGAGGGGCAGATCACGGCCGCGACCGCCCTCGCCAACCCGACCGTCGAGATCGAGCTGCTGCACCTCGAGGAGTACCGCCATGATCGCGCGGCCGCCATCCAGATCGGCTGGGACCCTCCTCAACCGTGGGTCTACGCGGCGAAGGGGGCCGCCACCCGCGCGCAGGCCGAGGCCGTCGGACGGGAGATCGCGGAGGCCGAGTGGCAGACCATCGTCGCGGTCCGATCCGCCCACGCCACTCTGGAGGCCATCGGCGAGAAGGAGGTCCTGGTCGAGCGATCGCTCGCGACCCGGCACCGCATCGAGGAGCTCACCGAGCGACGGTTGCGAGGCGGCGCTTCGACGGCGATCGACATGAGCGTCGCCCAGCTCTCGGTCGCCGACGCCGAACGACAGCGCGAGGATCTCTTCCAGCAGGAGCTGGACGGCGCGCGGGCCCTGGGAGAGCTGGTGGGGGCCGGCCACCCCGTTCACGCCGCCGGGGAAGGCGTCCCGGAAGAGACCTCGCCGCTGCCCGGCCTCGATGCGCTGTCGGACGCCGCCCTCGCCAGCCGCCCGGCGCTGCGGGCCGAGGAGAGCCGATTCAAGCAAAGGGAAGAGACCTTGCGGCTCGAGCACGCCCGCCGCTGGCCCTGGTTCCGGCTGACGTCGATCCCGCGCTACCGTATCGATCCGTTCGACGTGAACCGCGCGGACTACTCGGTGGCCGTCCAGCTCACGGTGCCCGTGCTCGACCTGAACTCCGGCGCGATCCGGATCGCCGAGGCCACGCGTGACGCCGAGCGCGAGCGCTTTCGCGGCCAGACCGGCGCGGTCCTGCGCGAGCTGGCGACGGGGCTCGACGAGCTTCGCCTGCGCCGGCAAACGATCGAGCGCTATCGGACGACCGTCATACCCCGGCTGGACGCGCACGAGGCGCTGCTCGGCCGTGCCGCCGAGGGCGGTCAGATCGACCTCGTGGCCGTGCTGAGAGCCGCGGACGGAATCCTGCAGAGCCGGAGCGACTTCGTGAACGTGCGCCTGGGCCACCACCAAGCCTGGCTGCGCCTGGATCGGGCGGTCGGGCGGCGGGTGACGGGGGCGCCCGAAGCTCGGCCCGCCATTCCATGAGCGGGCCTCGGGCCTCGGACGTCGGGCTCCGGACGAAGACGATCTCTGGCTCCGAAGTCCGAGGCACGAGAAGCGAGGCCCGAGGCCCCCATCCGGCCCTGCTGATCTCGGTGGCGCTCGCTGCCTGCGCGGGGTGCCTGTCTCCCGGTCGCCCGCTGGACCGCGGGACGCCGCGGGAGCCCGTCGTTCGCGGCGCGCCCTCCAGGTGCGACCCGCTGAGCGCCCCGGGCGCCGCGGTCCTTCGGTTCGCGGTGATCGGCGACTACGGCCAGGCCGGTCCCGAGGAAGCGCTGGTGGCGGGCCTCGTGACCCGCTGGCGACCCGACTTCGTGATCACGGTGGGCGACAACAACTACCCGGCCGGCGAGGCCGCCACCATCGACGCCAACATCGGGCAATATTTTCACGCCTTCATCGCGCCCTACGCCGGAACCTACGGCGCGGGGGCCGATCGGAACCGCTTCTTCCCGAGCCTGGGGAACCACGACCTGTTGACCGACGGCGGGGCTCCGTACCTGGACTATTTCGTCTTGCCGGGGAACGAGCGGTATTACGATGTCGGCTGGGGGAACGTGCATATCTTCGCGCTCGATAGCGATCCGAGCGAGCCGGACGGCGTCACGGCCGACTCCCTTCAAGGGACGTGGCTCAAATCGAGGCTGGAAGCCGCGCCCGAGCGCTTCCGCGTCGTCTACATGCACCATCCCCCCTACTCGTCGGGGCCGCACGGATCGAACAGCTACATGCAGTGGCCGTTTCGCGAATGGGGCGCCGACCTGGTCGTGTCGGGCCACGATCACGACTACGAACGCCTCGAGGTCGACGGTCAGGTCTACATCGTGTGTGGTCTGGGGGGCGCTACCGAATACACCTTCGGTGACCCGATGGCCGGAAGCGTGGTCCGCTACATGAGCCGCCACGGCGCGGGCCTGGTCGAGATCGGCGCCGATCTGTTGCACTTCCGGTTCCAGGCCGTGAACGGCGCGGTGATCGACGACCTTTGCCTGTCGGCGGGGCCATGAACCCCGCGGGCGCGTCGGCCCCGCTCGGGGGCTCGCGTCTCACCCGGTCGGCGCCCGCGGCCCTGCTGGTGGTCGCGACCGTGCTCGTGTGGCCGGGCGGCGTCGGGGCCGCCGAGGCTCGCGGGGCCACCGTGCTGATGCTGGCAGGCAACGGCCTGTCCGCGGCGGACCGCCGGCTGATCGAGGCCCTGCGCGTCTACACCAGCGACGTCGGCTGTCGGGTGGTCCTGTCGGGAGCGACCCCGCCCGACGCCGACTCGGGCGCCCTGTCTCGCATCGAGCGCCTGGCCCGGACCGAGAACGCCGAGATCGTCGTCTGGACGAGCCGCCGCTCCGATGGCGGGCTCGCCTTTTATCTGCTGACGGTGCGTGACCGGGACGTGCGCGCCACCGACATCGCGGCGCTGGGAACGAGCCGCGCCGCCGACTCCGTCGCGCTGAAGATTCGAAGTCTCCTCTCTTCGCCCGCCAGCCCGGCGACGGCGCCGGCGCCACCGCCGGGCGGTCGGGGGAGTCAAGCGACCGCGGCCGCCGCGCCGGCCACGGAGACCGCTGCGCCCTCGGGCACCGGTCCGGCCACCGAGGGTCGGACAGCCACGAATGAGCCAGCCGAAAGGGAGCCTCCGAGCGCCCCGGCGGCGCGGCCCGAGGAGCCGCGCGAAACCGCCGATCGGCCGACATCCGTCGAGACCCAGGTCGTCGAGTCCAAGGCCAGGGAGCCCGAGCGCCCGCTCCGGGAGACATCGTGGGTCGCGCTGCGGGTCGGCTACGACGTGGCCGCCCCGGTCGACGACACCTGGGTGCGCCAGGGCCTGATGGTGAGCGCCGACGCCCGTCTCGGCGAGACCGCCTTCGTCGCTCACCTCGACGCCGTGATCACCAGAACGTCGGCCGTGGACGGCGGCGAGGTGAGGGGTCACCTTCGAGACACGCCGTTCGGCCTCGCGCTCGCCCGCCGCTGGTCCGGGTCGCGGCTCTCCATCGCGGCGGGGCCGCGCGTCGGCCTCCACGTCATCGACGTCGGCGCCGCCTCGAGGACGGACGTCACGGACGGGACGGACGTCAGGGGCGACACGCGGCGATTCTCGGGCGGGCTCGGGGTGTGGAGCGCGGTGGAGCTCGTCGTGACCCGCCGTCTGTCGCTCTGGCTCGGCGCGTCGGCGGAGGCCCTGCTCCCCGCGCGGCGCTTCACCCTGGCCGGGACGGGCGTCGTGCACACGAGCCCGGCGCTCCTGGCGGCGGCCGCCGGTCTGGGCATCGCGATCCCCTAGCGGCGAAGTCGGTTGTTTTGCGCCAAATATTTCAACAACATGACCCATGAGGGGCACCGATTGAAGTCAATGCGCCGACCGGCTGTCACTGCCCCCCGCGAGATACCGGCCAACGATCCGTCGATCGCCGGCTGCCGGGCCGGAGACGCCGAATCCATCGCGATGCTCTTCCGGACCTACGGGGGCATGGTGACCGGGATCATCGGGCGCCTCATCGGACCGACCCCCGACCTCGAGGACCTGGTCCAGACCACGTTCGTGGAGGCGCTCGCGAATATCGGCCGGTTTCGAGGCGAGGCCAAGCTCAGCACGTGGCTCTGCAAGATCGCGGTCCATGTGGCCCACCACCACCTGCGCGCCGGCAGGGTCAGAAGGCACGTGCCGCTCGAGCTGGTCGGCACCGATCGGGCGCCCCTCCCGGCCGCCCTCGTGGTCTCGGGCGGGGTCGACCACCTCCTGGACTCGCGGCACCTCGCGGCCAAGCTGCACGCCGCCTGCGATCGCATCTCCCCCAAGAAACGCATCGCGCTGCTGCTGTTCGTCCTGGAAGAGAAGTCCGTGGAGGAGATCGCGGCGCTCATGCGCGCGACCCAGACCGCCACGCGCTCGCGCATGTACTTCGCGCGACGCGAGCTGCGCAAGCTCATCCTGAAGGACCGCGAGCTGAGCGCGATGGCCGAGGTCCTTCTGGGCGAACGTCAGGGACTGGAGCAGGGGGAGGACAGATGATTTCCTGTGGTTTTGCGGAGCGTGGCCTCATCGAGGCGACGCGCGGCAGCGCGAGCGATGCGCTGCGCCTCGAGCTGGAAGCCCACCTGGCTGAATGCGCGTCCTGCCGGGACTCGGGCAAGGCCTTCGGCCTGCTGGGCGCGCTCAAGGCCATGCCGGCGGCGGGGCTCGGAAGCGCGGCGGAGGCGCGCGTCGTCCGGGCGCTCGTCGCCGAGCGCGGTCGCGGCGCTCCCTCGGAAGCGCGCCGGGTTCGGCGTCATCGGGCCGCCATCGTCGGCGGCGCGGTCGCTCTGGCAGGCGCCGTCCTCGCGGGGGGGCTCGGCCTTCACTTCCGGGAGCTTCCCCTGGCGGGGCGAGGCACGGTCGCGTCCTCGATCACCGAGGGACAGAGGTTCGAGGCGGCCAGATCGGGCGTCGTCTCATTCGCTGGATCGAGCGTGACCTACGAGCCGGGCACGGTGATGTCCTTCTTTCCGTCGACGCGCACGGTGCGGCTCGAAAAGGGCGAGATCGACGTGGACGTGACGGAGCACGGTCCAGCGCACTTCCGGGTGGTCACCGCCCGCTTCATCGTGGACGTGCCGGGCACGCGCTTCGTCGTCACGCCCGTGGGCGCGCGGACGATCCGGGGCCTCGTGCGCATCCTGGACCCCGAGGGCCACGAGCTGTCGGAGGTGCCGGCCGGCTCGTCCTGGGCGGTGCCGGCGACCGAGACCCCGCCCTCCGAGGCGCCGCGGGCGGCGCTAGAAAGGGCGCCGGCGGTCGTCACCGTGGCCCCGCCGACTTCGCGCGGCGCGCCACCCGTGCCGGCACGCTCCGGGGCCGCCGCGTCGGCGCCGGGCGCTGTGCGCGGGGAGGATGTCACCTTGCTCTTGGAGCGGGCGCGTGCGGCGCTGGTCGCCGGCGATGCGACGCGCGCGCGCGGGCTGCTCGATCGCGCGACGGCGGCTCGGCCGGGGCGCGGGGCGCGGCCGGCCATCGACCTGCTCATGGCCGACAGCTGGCTGGTGGCGCGCCGCCCGGACGAGGCCCTCGGCGCCTATCGGGCCGTCATGCAGCGCCACGCTCGCACACCACAGGGCGAGACGGCCGCCTTCACCGTGTGCCAGCTCCTGGTCGAGCGAGGCGCGAGTGGCGAGGCGCGCGAGGCGCTCGGGGACTATCTGGAGCGTTATCCGCGCGGTCGGTTCGTCCGGGAGGCCCGCGAGCGCCTGGCCCAGCTCGATCCTTCGATACGATGACGCCGAGGGGCGGGTGGCGGCTCCTCACGCTGCTGGTCGCGGCGCTGGGCTGTACGCGCACGACGGAGCTCGCCAACGTGAGCGTCGCGAGCTGCACGCCCCCGGGCCCCCCCATCCACCTCGGCGGGACCACGAACGCGGCGTGCGCCGGCGTCATCGCGGCACGGACGGCCCGCTATGCGCTCTGCTCCTGCACGGATCTGTTCATTCCGGGTGACCTCATCGTGGGCGGCCTCGTCGGTCCGGGCCGGGCGCCGCCCCGTTCGGGGGGAGGGTTCGGTGCCGGCGGAAGCGCGGGACAGAGCCCCTGGCCCGCCGGGCATCCGGTGGACGGATTGCTGCCGCAGATGTTCTATGCCGCGGTCGGCACCGACGGCAATTTCCAGACCGGTGGCCACGGGGACGTGCCGGGCTCGCTGGTCGTCGCCGGGACGGGCGACGTGAAGATCGGCACGCAGGGGCACGTCCTCGGCAACGCCCACATTGCAGGCAACCTGCTGCCGAGCACGGGGTACTGGATCTCGGGGGACGCCTACGTTGCGGGGAACGCCGCGGGGGCGATCAGCGTGGCCGGTACCCTGCACACGTCCTCCGGCTCCCTCGTGGACCCCAGCGTGATGGCGCGTGCCTCCGTGCGCGAGACGGTGATGGTCACGCCGCCCTGCAACTGTGAGGCGGGCCCGGCCTTCGACATCGGGGCCGCGGTGGAGGCCCGCCGTAACAAGAACGCCAACGCGCAACTGGAGCTCTCGCCCGGGATCCTCGCCGACGTCCAGTCCCCGACCACCCTGGACTTGGCCTGCGGCGAGTACTACCTGGACAACATTCGATCGGGCGCGGACGGGGCCATCGATCTCCGCATCCACGGCCACGTCGGCATCTTCGTGGGCGGCGACGTGCGTCTCGGGAACATCTTCACCGTGACGCTCGCTGACGACGCTGACGACGCGACCCTCGATCTGGTGGTGGCGGGTTCGGTCTACACCGGGCGCTCCTTCGGCTCTCCGAGCGACCCGGACGGGGTGCGGCTGTGGGTCGGATCGACGACGGTCTACCTCCCCGCTCAGACTCAGTTCGGCGCGTTCGTGTACGCGCCCTACGCGCTCTTTTCGGCCGGATCGCAGCTCAGCTTCACCGGCAGTCTGTTCGTCCGCACGGTCACTGTGGCGGACAACCTGTTCCTCGGCTCCGACCCGGACGTGAACCAGGCCGGCGCCGAGTGCGGCGTCGATCCCCCCGATCCCGTCAAGTGAGGGGAGGGGGCGCTGCCCGCCCCCCGGCGCAGGCACGCCTCAGGGGCCGCCGGCGCCCGCCACGTCGGCGCCGCGGCCGGGGTATGGGCGGGCTTGCTTCACGTACAAGGTCGGCGGCTGGCCCGGGTTCGCCTCGTCGTCGAACTTGAACTCGCAGTCCATGGCATAGAACCCCTGGTTCCCGGAGGCGGGCCCGTACGCCGCCGAGAAGCGCCGGTGAATGGCGTCGAGGGCGACCCCGAGCTGGTGGGCCTGGGTGGTGGTGAGCACGTTGCCGGTGATCAGGTTGCTGTGAGACAGGTACGTGATCGGCTGGTTGGGCTGGCTGAAGTAATAGAGGAACTGATCGCTCGTCACGCCGGGAGGCGGGTGCACGACCTCGGCGTCGCCGCCCGCCTGCACGTTGATGTAGAACGCCGGATCGACCCCAGCCGCGTCGAACGGGTTCGCCGTAATGGCCACGCCGTTGGCTTCCTCGTGCGGGAAGTTGTGATGGACCAGGAGGGCCATGCCCACCGAGTCGTGGGCGATGCCGTAGTAGCTTCGCTCCTCGAAGGTGCGGAACAGCCAGGTGCTGGCGTAGGTCTCGCGGATGGCTTCCAGCACCGACGGCCAATCGGACGGATCGCCGGTGTGGGACTCGTAGCAGCCCGCGCAGGGGAACCCGTCAAGGTCCTCGCTGTTCGTGCTGGTCCGGAACCGCATCGTCATCCCTGGGTAGTCAGCGCTGAGCTTCGCCATCAGCGCCGTCTGAAACGCGGGATCGATGGGCGCCGCGAGCATGTCGGCGCGGAGATTCGTCAAGGCCTGCTCTCGCACGGCGGCGTCCGTCTTGAACGCCGGATCGGCCAGCAGCCCCGTCACCCGATCGTAGAAGCCGTTCTGCTTCATGAACTGGTCGTAGTAGTAGATGGGGATCGCGAAGGCCTTCAGCGTCGGAACGTCGGCGGTGCGCGCGAGAATCGAGTACTGGGCCGCCTTACCGCCGAACGCCAGCACCGCCGTCTGAATCGCCTTCCGCAGCGATCCGCCGGCGGCCGGCTCGGGCGTGACCGCCTCGATGTCGAGGAGGTCCTTCACCGAGAGATCCATCAGGGGCAGGGTGATCGGCGGAGGCGCGTGAGTCGCCCAGAACGCCTCGGCCGTGGCCTGATCGACCTTGTGGACGTCCCAGCTCGATGCGCCGACGGTCAGCTGGACGAGCTGCCCCTCGAGCGCCCGCAAGGTGGCGTTCGTCATGGCCCCGCGCAGGCCCATGTTGGGTGTGTGCCGGTTGGCCGACAGCACGTTGACGTGAGACAGGGGGGTCTGGAACTCCTCCGTGATCAAGCCCTGCACCACGCTGATGTCGTTCGGCGCCTGGTCGAGGACGACGATGTCCTGGAACGAGATGGTCGCGGTGTCCAGGTTCGCGGCCCGAACGAAGCGGAGCCGCCCGATCCCCGTCGCGAGGGTGAGCGGCTGGTAGCTGATCTTCGCGTAGAGCTGATCGGTGCTCATCACGGGGATGGTCGTCGGGAGGGTCTTGGCCACCGCCGCGATCGCGTCGGAGGTGGGATGGAATACCAGCGCCGAGCCGAAGAATGCGGCGGCCTTCACGGCCTCGAACAGCTTGGTGATGAGGCTCGCGGATGCGGTGTCGTAGGGCGCCAGCTCCAGCGCCCACACTTTCGGCTCCTCGTAGTACGTGATGGCACCCAGCACGAAGCGTCGATCCGGCCGGAAATACTCCGTCGTGTTGAAGTCGGCCAAAGAGCCCACGACCGGCAACGTGCCGCCCGACAGGTGCGTCGAAACGAACTGGTAGTGAATCTGATACTGGACGCTGTTCTGGAAGTAGAGCTTGTCACCGTCGGCCTGGTCGAGCACGACCTTCCCCGAGCGCGCGCCGGGCAGGCTGACGTCGATGGGTGCGGAGGCCAGCGCCTGGAAGTCGGAGGTGCACCCGATCCGGCGCAGGAACTCGATCGCTGACGATCCGGCCGCGCCGCCGCCCCCGCCAGCTCCTCCGGCGGCGGACGCGGCGATCTGGCAGGTGCCCTCGACAGGGGCCATGCCGGAGCCCCCGGTGCCTCCGCCGGCGTGGCCGCCGCCCCCGCAGGCCGCGCCCGCGAGGCCGGTCAGCAGAAAAGTCAGGGCCCGATGACGATCACTCATTCCGACCAGGGGCAACCGAGCACGAGACATCGCGGCCTACTGCGTGAGCGAGAAGCAGTAGAAGGCGCCGTACCCGCCGCCGGAGCCGACGGTGTTCGAAGACGCGATCGGGCCCCCCATCTCGACCAGGTTCACGCCGGGCGCGCAGCCCGACTCGTCGAGGGATGACATCCAGTTCGCGCCGCTGCCGCCCCCGGGGAACGTTCCGCCCCCGCGGCCGCCGCCGCCGCCGCCCATCATTCCGCCGCCGCGGGGCCAGGTGTGCCCGACCCGCGGCTTGCCCTCGGTCCCGGTCTTGCCGGTCCAGTCTGCGCAGGTGGCCGTCGCCGAGTAGAGCTTTCCGTCCGTACCAGTGCCAGTCAGGGTGTCGTGATTGTCGACGGCCCCGGCGGTCGGATCGGGCGCGTGGTTCGGCACGCCGTCTTCGTTGGGGAAGTCGTTGACGATCGCCGTGTCCGCGTTGCGCGGGCGATCGAACAGCAGGTCGTCCTTGGTGAGGGCGAAGGTCCGTCCCAGGCGGTCGTACCAGGGCCCGTTGCCAATGCGGTCGATCGCGTTCACCTGCTTGCCGTCCTCGCCCGCCACGGCGCTCAGGAAGGCTCGCCACGGTTTGGCGCCCGCGCCCGGCATGCTCCGCTCGGCGATCGTCGCGCAGATCTTGTCGGCGCCGCGCAGGCCGGCGCCTGCTCCCGTCTCACCGAAGCGCAGATCACCGCCGAATCCCTGGCTGTTCTTCGACAGGTCTTGGAGGACCTTCAGGCTGGTGACGAAGAAGCTGAACTTCGCGGTGGGCACGGCGGCGTCGGTCACGCCTCCGTCGGCGCCTGGGGCGCCCGCCGTACCTGCCGCGCCTCCACTCCCGCTTCCGCTTCTGCCCCCGCCGCCGCTCGCCCTGCCACCGCCGCCGGTGGCGCCGCCTCGGCCGCCGCTGCCGGTCGCGCTGTTCCCTCCCGTCGGCGTTGCGCCGCCGCTCGCGGTGGCACCGCCGCTCGCGGTGACGCCGCCGCTCGCGGTGACGCCGCCACTCGCGGTGAGGCCGCCGCTGCCGACTGAGCCGCCCGTCGAGGCGTCTCCCCCCGTGCCCGGAGCGCCCCCGCTGGCCGAGCCGCCGGTGCCGGGCGCGCCGCCCGAGCCATTGGTCGCGGACGAGCTGCAGGCCACTTGAAGCAGGACACCGGCTCCCACCAAGAGGGCCGTGAAACTCTGGGGCTTCCTGTCGAGTGAGGTCATTGGCACTGGAGATCCTTCTGGCAGGTCTTGCCGGTCGGGCAGTCGGTGTCCTCGAGGCACGACGTGAGCCCCGGTATCTGGATGTAGCGCTCGACGTCCTGGGACAGCAGCAGCCGCACCTGTCCCGGAGGAATGGCGGCCGTGCCGACCGAGCTGCGCGTGACGACGATCGAGGGATACCCGGAGACCCCCAGGTCCATCAGCATGGTCACCAGCGCCCCCGAGATGGTCAACGAGCCGGAGTCGGCGGTGTCGCACAGGATCTGGCCCTTCGTCCCGCCGTGATGACTCACGTCGACCTTCACGTGAATGGTGGAGCTGGCCGCGGCGCCCGCCGCGGTCCACGAGACGGACAGCGGCTGACCGCGCTGGAGGTTGTACGTGTCGCTGCCCAGCACGAGGGGCGCCACGCCTTTCGCGTGGATCGAGAACGGCGCGTAGGCGCCGCCGGTCGTCGAGACCGAGACGTCATCGCCTTCGGCGAAGGGCGGATAGGAGGGCGTGACACCGACGGGGCTGTAGCTTCCGCCCACCGAGGTCAGCGGAAAGCTTCCGGCGCCCGTGGAGCTCGCGACGCCGGTGACCGTGACCGTGCCGACGTCCTTCGCCACCGGGTAGTCCTGACACTTGTCGTCGGCCACGCATGCCGCCGAGCCGCCGCACGGTGTGCTGCAGAATGGAACGTGCGGGATGTAGAGGGCGCAGGCTCCGTCCGCCGCCCCCTTCACGAAGATGACCGCCTCCGGTTGGGGGCCGTCGCGGACGACACCGATGACCTTGGTCTGCGCGACCGTCGTGCCCATCGCCTCGACGAGCGTGACGTTGAACGAGCCGACGATCGCGTTCGGGTTGCCGGAACCGCCGGCGCCCCCGACGCTCGTCGAGCCGCCGGAACCGCCGGCGGCAGCACCACCTGTGCCGCTGGCGGGCGCGCCGCCCGAGCCCGGGGTGCCCATGCTCCCGCTGGAGCAGGCCGCCGCCGTCGAAAATGCAAGGCACAGAAGCATCGACCAACCCTCCGGCGAGGCGCGCCGGCGGCCTTCACAAACGTCGAGTGACATGTTCGTGACGCCTTTGTGCCGCGACCGATGCAAAGGTCGAAGAAAAATTCAGGTGACGCCGAGGCCCCATTTCCGTGACGGAAATTCGTCGAAGTGCCGTACAAATGGGTCCATGTCCATTCGTCTCGCGTATCCGCGGAAGCTCGTGATGGCGTCTCTCGCCGGCCTGCTCGTCGCCTCGTGCGGCTCCGGGGCTCCCACGACCGGCTCGAGCGGCAGCGGCGGCACGGGCACGGGAGGCTCGACCGCCGCCAGCGGGGGCGCTCCGGGATCGGGCGGCGTCAGCTCGAGTGGCGGCGCCTTGGGCTCCGGGGGCGCGACCGCCAGCGGCGGAAGCATCGGCTCGGGCGGTCAATCGTCGAGCGGCGGCGCGACCGCGACGGGCGGAGCGCAGGCCTCCGGTGGACAGATGGTCCCGGCGACGGGCGGAGCTTCGGCCAGCGGAGGCGCCGCGGGAGGCGCCGCGGGAGGCGCGACGATGGGTGGGCGTTCTGGCTCCGCCGGAGCCTCGGGATCGGCTGGCTCTACCGGCGCCGGCGGGCGAGCCGCGATGGGAGGACGCTCCGGGGCGGGCGGCGCGTCCGCATCGGGCGGAGCCGGAGGCGGCTCCAGCGATCCCATGCTCGCGAAGTTCAGCTTCTTCGTGACGAGCTTGCCTTCAATCGCGGCGCTCTCCGGCAAGGCCGAGGGATTCGGGGGCGACCTGCGCTTCGGCAAGGCCGACGGTCTCGCCGGCGCGGACGAGATCTGCCGGCAGATCGCCGAGCGCGGTTTGCGCGGCGCCGGCCAGAAGCAGTGGCGAGCCTTCCTGAGCGTGACCAAGGGACCGGACGGCGCGGCGGTGAACGCGCGCGATCGCATCGGGCCGGGGCCCTGGTACGACCGTCTCGGGCGGCTGGTCTCGAAGGACCTGGCGGGCCTGTTCGCCGGTGATCGCCCGGCCGGCGACATGGCGATCGTCGACGATCTGTCGAACGAGAACGGCGAGCCCAACCACTACGTGGGCCCGGGCGGCCTGGGGGCCACCGCCGTCGACGACCACGACACCCTGACGGGATCCGACGCCATGGGACGGCTTCGCTCGACCAGCGCCGCGGACACCTGCAACGACTGGACGAGCACGACCGCCGCCGGCCGGCCCTGGATCGGACACTCATGGCCGCGCAGCGCGAGCATGGGTCGGAGCTGGGTCTCGGATCATCAGGTGCCCGGGTGCATCGCCGGCGTCGATCGCACGCTCGGCGGAACGGGCAGCGGCAACTGCGTGGGGTGCTCCGGCGGCTACGGCGGCTTCTTCTGCTTCGCGCTGTAGCGCCTTCGGCGCTCGCGGGAGGGGGGGCCCCTCCCGCGGGCCCACCCCGGAGTAGGCCGGCGATGCCGGCGCAGCGAAGCTGCGCCTCCCGGGTGCTTGGACCCGCTCGCTCCGCTCGCTCTGGCGTCGGGGTCGCCATAGCGCGGGAGGGGGGGCCCTCCCGCGGGCCCACCCCTGAGTAGGCCGGCGAGGCCGGCGCAGCGAAGCTGCCTCCCGGGTGCTTGGACCCGCTCGCTCCGCTCGCTCTGGCGTCGGGGTCGCCGTCGGAGAAGACGGGCTTCGCCGAAGACTTGGCTTTTAGTCAGGCCAGGCGAGGGCCGGGCACTCGAAGCGGGTATTCGGCGGGAAGCGCAGGTTGAAATGCTCGGTGAGCGCGGCGAGCAGCTCGGCGGCGGTCGCGAGCTGGCGGATGTCGGCGTGGCCGTCGTGGCGACGGATGCGCAGCTCGCGGTTCACGAGGGTGACGCGGCCCTCGG
>Ga0068853_100002373_pt1 | contig 14072 bp, 14 predicted proteins | sample KBSCornC32_FD_65655 | JGI IMG/M metagenome (GOLD analysis project Ga0068853, IMG submission 65655) | Corn rhizosphere microbial communities from Kellogg Biological Station, Michigan, USA - KBS Corn C3-2 | ecosystem: Host-associated > Plants > Roots > Rhizosphere > Soil ... | reverse complement strand
CGGCCATGGTGTGGACCATATGCGTGAGTTCGGCCTCGTCGGCCGCAGCCATCACCACAAAGTTGGGGAGGGTGGCGAGATAGGCGATGTCGAACGCGCCCGCATGGGTCGCGCCGTCCGCACCCACCAGACCCGCACGATCCATCGCGAAACGCACCGGGAGGTTCTGGATCGCGACATCGTGGACGACCTGATCGTAGGCGCGCTGCAGGAAGGTCGAATAGATCGCGCAGAAGGGGCGCAGTCCCTGCGCGGCCAAGCCTGCCGCGAAGGTCACGGCGTGCTGCTCGGCAATGCCGACATCGAAGCAGCGATCGGGAAAGCGTTGCTCGAACCTGTCGAGCCCGGTGCCCGAGGGCATTGCTGCCGTGATCGCGCACACCTTCTCGTCGCGCGCGGCCTCGGCGATCAGGGCGTTGGCGAACACCGCCGTATAGCTGGGCGGCCCCGGCGGCGCCTTGGATTGGACGCCGGAGATGATATCGAACTTCTGGACGCCATGATATTTGTCGTCGGCCGCTTCGGCTGGGGCATAGCCCTTGCCCTTCTGGGTCACGACATGGACGAGGATGGGCCCTTCCTCGGCATCGCGCACATTTTCGAGCACCGGCAACAGATGGTCGAGATTATGGCCATCGACAGGGCCCACATAATAGAAGCCAAGCTCCTCGAAGAGCGTGCCGCCAGTCGCCATGCCCCGCGCGAACTCGTCGGTCTTGCGCGCGGCATCATGCAGCGGGCGGGGCAGCTTGCGGGCAATTCGCTTGGCGAGATCGCGCAAGCTCAGGAACGGCCGCGACGACACGATCTGTGCAAGATAGGCCGAAAGCGCGCCCACGGGCGGTGCGATCGACATGTCGTTATCGTTGAGGATGACGATCAGGCGGTTGCCAGCCTGCTTGGCGTTGTTCATCGCCTCATAGGCCATGCCGGCGGACATGGCGCCGTCGCCGATCACCGCAATCGCCTTGCCGGGCTTGTCGCCAAGCTTGTTAGCCACCGCAAAGCCGAGCGCGGCCGAGATGGATGTCGAGCTGTGCGCCGCGCCGAACGGATCATATTCGCTCTCGGAGCGCTTGGTGAACCCCGACAGGCCGCCGCCCTGCCGGAGCGTGCGGATGCGGTCCCGCCGTCCGGTCAATATCTTGTGCGGATAGGCTTGATGGCCGACGTCCCAGATCAGGATGTCGCGCGGCGTATCGAACACATAATGAAGCGCGACCGTCAGCTCGACCACGCCGAGCCCCGCACCGAGATGCCCGCCTGTCGTCGAAACGGCCGAGATGGTTTCCTGGCGCAATTCGTCCGCAAGCTGGGTCAACTCCCCCGGCGGCAATTGGCGCAAGGCCGCAGGCGAGCCGATTTTGTCGAGCAGCGGAGTCACGGGAAGATTTGAACTAGGCACGCATATTCCTTTTCACGCCCCATAACCGATCCCCCTTTCAAGGGAAACCCGGCTGTCATGCCCTTACGCGGCAATCCTCGCAGTACCCGCGCACCTCGATCACAGGGCGGTCGGGCGTGAATCCATGCGCTTGCGATGCACTTCGCAGGGCGTGGGTGAGCTGGTCGTCATCGATGTGCGTCGCCTTGCCGCAGCGGTCGCACACCAGGAAGATGCAATCATGCTCGCAGTCCGGATGCGCGTTGGCGAGATAGGCATTGGCGCTTTCGATGCGCCGGGCCAGATTGACCGACACGAACAGGTCGAGAATGCGATACACGCTGTTCGCCGCGACCCGGCGGCCTTCATTCTTCGAAACCGCCTCGGCGATATCATAGGCCGATGCCGGCTGTTCGAAGCCGGAAAGTGCGCCGAATACGGCTGCTCGCATCGGCGTCCACTGCTCGCCGGAGCGCTCGAGCGCATCCTGCGCGGCCTCAGCGAGCGGCGCACCTTCATACATGACATGCACATGGCTCATGACGTGAACTTAGGACGAGCGACCCACGGCCGCAAGCGGATCAGGCGCGGCTTGCCTGCGCCCGCCGGTTGAGGCTGTGGCCGATCGCCACCAGGCACACCCCGAGAATCGTGAAAACGACCTCGCCCTTGACGCCATGCTGGAGGCTGAGCGCATAGGCCATCGCGCCAAGCCCCAGCGATCCCACGAGCAGCGGCGTCTTGCGGCCGTGCGCAATGAGGCCGCTGCCGAATGCGAGAATGCCGAGCCCGATCGCGATCGCCAGCCCCAGCTCATGGATCAACGGATTGAGGAATACGCTGGCTGCCGACGCGGCGAGCGCGAGCACCAGCGCAGTCGTGATGCAGTGGATCAGGCACAATCCCGACAGCAGGATGGCTGCGCGATCGAGCCATCTGACCCGGTTTTCCTCTCCACGTTCCAGCATGCCTCGTCTCTGCCACACAGGAGGCGAGGTTACAATATATCATTTGCTTGGATGGACCATGATTTCGCGATCCAGCCGATATGCGAGTTGCTGGTTACCGCGCGGCCATCCGTATCGAGCAGGTCGGCAGTTCCGGGCTGAGCCCGCGATCCTCGGCTATGGCGATCAGCGCCGCCGATCCACGCGCCGAGGATGCTTCGGCGGCAAGCGACGCCATATGTTCGCAATTGCCCGTGCCCGATCCGCCGGCGCCATAGGCGTTGGCCAGCGCCGTGGTGAAGCGGTCGTAATTGCGCTGGCCTTCTGCCGGGCCATGCAACGTCCTGAAGTGGAGCTTCAGCCGATCATTGACCTCGACCAGTACCGCGCGGTTCGCGGTAACGAAGCGATTATAGCCCGAAAGCACGTCCACGCCGCCGCTGCGGCAGCGCAGGCCGGCGACCATCAGCATGGTCTGCAGATCGCGTACCTTGGCGGCCGAAACCTCCTGCGCCGTCCAGCATTCGTTCCGTGCCGCCTGCGCCTGCCCGCACGCAAACGCGATCATCGCCGCGACCCCGGCCGCGCGCCCGAATTTCCCTGTCATGTGATACCCCGTAGCCCCGCGACGGACTCGTCCCATCGCATCCCTAGACTATCGGAGCGTGCCTCTTCCCAGCCTATGAAGAGAGGGCGTTACCGCAAAATTGAGGGTCGTGGATTGACGCGGTGTTTACCAGATCAGGCATGTCCCGTCGTGGGGGCCAAAAGCCGTACATCGATCCCCGCATCGCCGAATCCGCGGGTCCACCGGGCATCCACTGACGTATCGAACAGCAATGCCTGGCTTCCCGGTGTCGCGAACCAGCCGTGCCGGGTCAGTTCCTCGTCAAGCTGCCCTTCGCCCCAGCCCGCATAGCCCAGCGACACGACGAAGCGCGACGGTCCACGCCCTTCGGCGATCGCGCGCAGCACGTCGAGTGTCGAGGTGAGCGTCCAGCGCTTGTCCACGAGGATGCTGTCTTCTCCGCCCCAGTCCTGACTGTGGAGGACGAAGCCGCGCTGCGGCTCGACCGGCCCGCCATAATGGACTGGCGTATCGGGCGCGACGCCGGGATCGACCTCGAGTTGGCCAAGCAGATCGTGCAGCGTGATCTCGGGCACAAGATGGCCGACGCCGATGCCCAGAGCACCGCGATCGTCGTGCGCGCACATCGCGATCACCGCTTTTGAAAAGCGCGGATCGCCGATACCCGGCATGGCGAGCAGGAATTGACCGGTGAGGAACGGTGGCGACTCCATCGCGTTTGTATAGCCGTCCGAACGGCGTGGTCCATATTTCGGGCACGACTTTCCCGCGTCTCAGCCGAATGATAAGCGCCACGCAGCAAAACCGACTCAACGAGGAGCAACAGATGACGATCAAGGTTGGCGACAAGGTTCCGCAGACCACCTTCACCAAGATGACCGAGAATGGCCCGGAGGCAGTTGATTCGGAGGGCTATTTCAAAGGCCGCCGCGTCGCACTCTTCTCCGTGCCGGGGGCTTTCACGCCGACCTGCTCGGCCAAGCACCTGCCGGGCTTCATCGAGAAGCAGGCCGACCTCAAAGGCAAGGGCATCGACGAGATCGCCTGCACCGCCGTCAACGACGCCTTCGTGATGGGCGCCTGGGGCAAGTCCGCCTCAGCCGACGACAAGGTGACGATGCTTGCCGACGGCAACGGCGATTTCGCCAAGGCTGTGGGCCTCACCATGGACGGCAGCAAATTCGGCCTTGGCCAGCGCGGTCAACGTTTCTCGATGATCGTCAATGACGGCGTGATCGAGCAGCTGAACGTCGAGGCTCCCGGCGAGTTCAAGGTGAGCAGCGCCGAGCACATGCTCACCCAGGTCTGATCCTCCCAAAAAAGTGGCCGGCCCCGATGTGGGGCCGGCCCTCAGTTAAGCCCGAGATAATGGGCCTGGGCTGCATCGGTGGCGTTCACCGCAAGAATCGAGCGCGCGTCGGACATCGGCTGGAGGTTCTGGTTCGTACCCGCGGCGCGGATCACCCGGTCGAGAAGGGCCTGACCCTCATCCCACCAGCCGATGCCGCTCGCCGCATTGATGTGGCCGATGGGGCCGGCATCGACGAAATGGCTGCCCCAATAGGATGCCAGATCACGGGCGTGCTGCGGCGAGACCCATGCGTCATCGCTGCTGGCGACGACGATCGACGGGAAGGGCAGCATGCCGCGCGGCGAGGGCGCGAAATCCTTCAGTTCGGGCCGTACGTCGGGCCGGTCGACATCGGCCGGAGCAACGAGCAACGCGCCAGCCACCGGCCAGCCATAGGGTTGCCCCGAAAGCTGCGCCCACCATGCCACCGCAAGACAGCCAAGGCTGTGGGCCACGAGGATTACCGGCGCCTGTGCATTGCGGATCGCCTGATCGAGCTTGGTCACCCATGCGTTGCGGCGCGGGCCGCTCCACATGCCCAGTTCGACTCGTTCGGTGTCGGGGCGGGATTTCTCCCAAAGGGTCTGCCAGTGGGCTGGACCCGAGCCATTCAGGCCGGGAACGGTCAGGATCAGGGGATCGATATCGTCGGGATGTGTTGGTCGGGCCATGGCACTTCCTCCTGACGCTGATATTATGTCAACCAATCGAGTTGACAATGGCATGGCGCCGATCCGAGCAAGGGACGAGCCGGACTGATTATTCCGCAGCAGGCGCCTGGAGCAGTGTGTCAACGGCGACATCGCGTGCGTGGGTGTCAACCGTTTCCACCACCTCAATTTCCTTGGATCCGGTGTCAACATTCAGTTCGCGGAAGCGCCTTGCCGATACCAGTACGCGACCTTCGAAGCTCGCCGCGAACTTGTTATAGTTATCGACTGCGCTGTTGAGCCCGCTACCTACTTTCCGCAGATGGCCGGCCGCTACTGCCAGTCGTTCAAACATTTCGCGTCCCAGCTGTCCGATCGCCTTGGCTTCCTCGGCCAGTTTCTCCTGCCGCCAGACGCTGGCGACGGTGCGCGCGATGGCGACGAGGTTGGTGGGCGTGGCGAGCAGCACCTTGCGGTCGAATGCCCATTGCCAGAGCGCGTCGTCCTGCTCGAGCGCGGCGGTCAGGAAATGCTCGCCAGGGATGAACATCACGACATAGTCGGCGGCATCGCCGAACTGATCCCAATAGCTTTTGCGGCCGAGCTGATCGGCATGGGTGCGGATCGCGGAGGCGTGGGCCTTCAGATGTGCTGACCGGAGCGCGTCATCGACCTCCTCGCAGGCATCGAGATAGCCGTTGAGCGAGCATTTGGCGTCGATGATCAATTGCCGCCCGCCGGGCAGGCTGACGATCACGTCCGGTCTCAGACGGCCATCTTCGGTGTTGACCGACACTTCGCTTTGGAAGTCAGCATAGGGGCTTAGGCCGGCCTGTTCGAGCACATTGCGAAGCGTTTGCTCACCCCAGCGCCCGCGTGCCTTGGGGCTGGCGCGGAGCGCGTTGACCAGCTTCGCTGCTTCGTCGCGCACCTGCGATTGCCCGGCCCGGACCAGTTCGACCGCCTCGCGCAAACCTGCATAGCTGTCGACACGTTCCTTCTCGACCTTGGACAACCCCTCTTCATAACGCTTCAGCGTGTCCTGAACCGGAGACAGCAGCAGCTTCAGCTTCGCCTCATGCTGCTCGCCGGCCTGATTGAACCGTTGATCGGCGCGTTCGAGGAATGCTTTCTGCGCTTCTCCCAGCAGCTTGCCGCCAATCTCGGAGAATTGCTGGGACAGCTGCTCGCGAGCCTCCTGAAGTTGGGCGATCTGGGCTTCGAATGCCCGTTCACGTTCGGCTTGGCCGGCCTTTAAGCGAGCGGTTTCGGTTCGGGCTTCTTCGCGCTCGCGGGCAGTGGTTTCCAGTGCGGCTTCGAGGCGGGGTACTGCCTTGCCGCGTTCCTCCGCCGCAGCCAGATCAGTGATTGCGCGCCGAAACTCGTCGAGCCGCTGATCCCGCTCCGCACGCATGCGGGCCAGTCCCCGATTGCCCGCCAGATAGCCGATGGCTAGGCCAATGAGCAGAGCAGTCAGGGCAAGGGCGGCGAGGGCGAGGTCCATCTTCATTCCTTATGGGAACAAATGGCGAACTTCAATCCCCTTCACGATAGTATTCAGGCCGCCTTTGCGCGCTTTTCCTTCTTCAGCTTCTTGAGGATCATCTCGCGTTTCAGGCGCGACAGATGGTCGATGAAGAGAATGCCTTCGAGATGGTCCATCTCGTGCTGGAGGCAGGTGGCGAGGAGGCCGTCGATCTGCTCGTCATGCTTTTCGCCTTTTTCGTCCAGCCAGCGGGCGTGGATGACGGCGGGGCGCTCGACCTCGGCAAACTGGTCGGGCACCGAGAGACAGCCTTCATTGTAGACCGATTGTTCTTCGGACGGGTCGTAGATTTCAGGATTGATGAAGACGAGCGGATTGCGGACAGGCTCGGCCGCTTCCTCCTCGCTGTCGCGATCCTGCAGGTCGATGACGAGAACCCGCTTGGGTACGCCGATTTGGATCGCCGCGAGGCCGATGCCGGGCGCGTCGTACATCGTCTCGAACATGTCATCGATCAGCTTGCGCAGTTCGTCGTCGACGGTCTCCACCGGAGTGGATTTGACGCGCAGGCGGGGATCGGGTGCCTCTAGAATTGGGAGTATGGCCATGCATCAAACCTAAGGGCGAATCGGTTGATTTTCAAGCAATCGGACGCCGCGCGCGCAGGGCCTGCGCCAATGTGCCCTCGTCGAGATAGTCGAGTTCGCCGCCGACCGGCAGGCCGTGGGCGAGCTGGGTGAGGCGCACGGGATATTGGGCGATACGGTCGGCAATATAGTGGGCGGTGGTCTGGCCTTCGAGCGTCGCGTTCATCGCCAGCACGACCTCGTCGATGCCGCCGGCGGCGATCCGGCCGACCAGTTTGTCGATCGAGAGATCCTCGGGGCGAACACCCTCCAGCGCGGACAGCCGCCCGCCCAGCACATGATAGCGGCCCGGAAACAAACGGCTGCGGTCAAGCGCCCAGAGATCGGCCACTTCCTCGACAACGCAGAGCATGCGCGGGTCGCGGCGCTGGTCGGAGCAGATGGCGCAGGGATCGGTCGTATCGACATTGCCGCAGATCGAGCAGGTCGACAGCTTTTCGTTCACTGCTTCGAGGGCCCGCAGCAGGGGCGTCATCGCAGCCTCCCGCTTGCGGAGCAGATGCAGCACGGCGCGCCGTGCCGATCGCGGGCCAAGCCCGGGCAGGCGGGAGAGGGCCTGCACCAATGCCTCGATTTCGGGAGATGCCATCCTCAGATACCCTTTGGAAAGCAGCTGCGGGCGGGGGTGATTCGGGAGGTTCGGGACTGGACAGGGTTAGGAGGGTTAGGATTGCCATTACATCCCCCGTGATTGAGGCAAGCGGAACGTGATGGGCGTATGAATCCGTTCCAGATCAATGTGATAACGTTCCGAACGCAGGACAATACGAAGTTTAGGTTGTTCGGGGTCTGGAACCGAGGTGTGCTGGCGTGTCTGGGCATGATGGGATGACGCTAGCAATTTCGGGGCATGTAGGAAAATTCCACATGCAGGTGATTTGAAATGCGCCGTCATGCTGAACCCTTCGACTTTGCTCAGGACAGGCTTGTTTCAGCATCCACGGTACAACAAGCGGCCTGGCGGATGCTGAAACAAGTTCAGCATGACGGTGGGAATACGGGGTGGGCTTGTGTCGCAACCTTGTCCCCGCCACAGAGCGGGGATGCGGATTGCTTTCATGGGGACGCCTGATTTTGCCGTGCCGGCGCTCGATGCGCTGGTCGCGGCGGGGCATGAGGTCGTTGCGGTCTACTGCCAGCCGCCGCGTCCGGCGGGGCGGGGGAAGGCGCCGCGTTCTTCGCCGGTGCAGGTGCGTGCCGAGGCGTTGGGGCTTAACGTGCGCTATCCGGTGAGCCTCCGTGATCCGGATGAGCAGGCAGCGTTTGCGGCGCTCGGTCTCGATGCGGCGGTGGTCGCGGCTTATGGCCTTATCCTGCCGGTGCCGGTGCTGGAGGCGCCACGGTTGGGCTGCTTCAACATCCATGCGTCCCTGCTTCCCCGCTGGCGAGGGGCCGCGCCTGTGGTCCGGGCCATTCTTGCCGGGGACGAGACAACCGGTGTCACCATCATGCAAATGGACAAGGGGCTGGATACCGGGCCGATGCTGGCCAAGGTGGAGACATCGGCAGGGGGCAAGACCGGCGGCATTCTGACGCAGGAACTTGCCGAGACGGGGGCACGTTCGATGATCGAGGTGCTTGCGGACCTCAATGCCTACCCTCCCGTGGATCAGCCGGTGGACGGCGTCACCTATGCCGCCAAGATCGACAAGGCCGAGGCGCGCATCGATTTTTCGGCGGGCGCCCTTCAGGTCGAGCGACAAATTCGCGCCTTCAATCCGGTGCCGGGCGCGTGGTTCGAATATCGGGGCGAGCGCATTCGCGTGCACATGGCGAGTATCCTTTCGGAAGATGCGTTCGGGCAGAATGTGACGTTCGAACGTCCAGCCGGGCTGGTCCTGGATGATCAGCTTGCCATCGGCTGCGGTACGGGGGCGATCCGGCCGACCACGGTGCAGCGGGCCGGAAAGGGTGCCATGCCGGTATGGGATTTCCTGCGTGGTTTTCCCATAGCCGCCGGCACAAGGCTGGCATGACCCGGTTTCGCCTGACCGTCGAATTTGACGGACGGCCTTTCATGGGATGGCAGCGCCAGGCGCATGGGCCGAGCGTGCAGGAGGCGATCGAGCAGGCGATCATGGCGGTGACGGGCGAGACCGTCACGATCCATGCGGCAGGGCGAACGGATGCCGGGGTGCACGGGCTGGCGATGACGGCGCATGCTGATATCGAGCGTGCGATTACGCCGTTTCGGCTTGGCGAGGCGCTGAATGCGCGACTCCAGCCCAATCCGATCGTGATAACGGCGTGCGCGGTCGCGCCGGAAGATTGGCATGCGCGCTTCTCCTGTACCGGGCGGCGTTACCTCTATCGGATCGTCAATCGGCGGGCGCCGTTGACTGTAGAGCGGGGACTGGCTTGGCGGGTGGCGCCCATGATCGACGCCGAAGCCATGGACGCGGCCGCCCAGAAGCTGGTTGGACTGCACGATTTCACAACCTTTCGATCGGCCCATTGTCAGGCCAACAGTCCGATCAAGACATTGGATCGGCTGGTGGTAAGGCGGGACGGCGATGCCGTGTTGATCGAGGCGGCGGCGCGCAGCTTCCTGCATCATCAGGTGCGGTCGATGGTCGGGTGTCTCGCGCTGGTGGGGCAGGGCAAGTGGACCGCTGACGATCTGGGCGCTGCGCTGGAGGCGAAGGATCGCGCGGCGCTGGGGCTCAATGCGCCGCCGGACGGGCTTTATTTTGTCGAAGCGGTTTATCCGTAACCGGTTTGCTTTGGGGACGGGTACTCGGTGGCTTTGGCGTGCTCAGCCCAAGCGAGTTGCTTGCGATCGGCGGCGGGCGTCAACCGAAGCAAGGATCGCCCGCCTCCGCTCGTCCGAGGCCGCGCCCCACTCCATGATCTCGCCGATCGTTCGGCCGCAGCCGAGGCAGATGTCGTTTCCGCCCAGCGTGCAGAGGCGCGTGCAGGGCGAAGGGACCGCCTCGGTCAGGCCGAGAAGCTCACGCTGAGGAAATCCGGGACCGGACCGTTCCAGCCATCGTCCGGACCATCGTCGATCGGATCGGGACGGCGCTGGTCGCGGCGGGGTTCCGGTTTGCGGGACTGCGCGGGGGGCGGAGCCGGTGTCCGGCTTTCCTGTCCGGTGCTGCCTTTTCCGCGTCGCATCCGCTTCGGGCGGGCTTCGGTCTCGGGTTCCCGTTCTGACCGCTGTTCGCTGGGCCGTTCCGCCTTCTTGCCTATCCGGGGGATCTTGATGCCGGTCAGCTTTTCGATCGCATCGACGGCTTCACCGTCCTCGGGCGTCACCAGCGAGAAGGCCGATCCGGTTGCACCAGCACGGCCGGTGCGGCCGATGCGATGGATATAGTCGTCGGGATGCCACGGAACGTCGAAGTTGAAGACGTGGCTGACGCCCTTGATATCGAGCCCACGCGCGGCAACGTCGGAGGCGACCAGGATATTGATGTCGCCGGTCTTGAAACGGTCGAGCTCCTTGATCCGCTCGGACTGCTCCATGTCGCCGTGGATCTGGCTGGCGGCGTAGCCGTGGCGCTGGAGGCTGGTCGTCAGCTCGCGCACGGTGGTCTTGCGGTTGCAGAAGATGATGGCGGTGTTGACGGTTTCCGACTGGAGCAGGCCGCGCAGCGCTTCGCGCTTGACGCGGGATGAGGCCACCTCGACCAGCTTCTGATCGATCGACAGGTTGGCGGTTGCCGGACGCGATACTTCGACCTGCTTGGGGTTGGAGAGGAACTTGTCGGCCAGCTTCTTGATGGGGGCCGGCATGGTTGCCGAAAATAAGAGCGTCTGCCGGTCGCGGGGAAGCTTGGTGCAGATTTCCTCGATATCCGGGATGAAGCCCATGTCGAGCATGCGATCGGCCTCGTCGATCACGAGCAGGCTGCAGCCAGTGAGCAGGATCTTGCCGCGCTGGAACAAGTCCATCAGGCGGCCGGGGGTGGCGATCAGCACGTCGACGCCCTTTTCGAGCGCGGCGATCTGGTCTCCCATGTTCACGCCGCCGATCAGCAGCGCCATCGAGAGCTTGTGGTACTTGCCGTATTTCTCGAAATTCTCGGCGACCTGGGCTGCAAGCTCGCGGGTCGGCTCGAGGATCAGCGAACGCGGCATGCGCGCGCGGCTGCGGCCATGGGCGAGGATGTCGATCATCGGCAGCACGAAGCTGGCCGTCTTGCCGGTGCCGGTCTGGGCGATACCGACCAGATCGCGCATCATCAGCACGGGGGGGATCGCCTGCGCCTGGATGGGCGTGGGCTCGCTATAGCCCGCCTCGGTGACGGCGCGCAGCAATTCGTCTGAAAGGCCGAGATCGGCGAAGGTCATGCGTTATCCGAAAAAAGCGGTGCAAAGCGCGCCGCTGCCAAAACGCGCGCGTGACGGTTGAGCGCTGGATTGTCAAGGTAAAGCGGTGGATAGGGCCGCAGATCAGCGTTTGGGGATCAGTTTTCTGAAGCGTTTGATCTGGCATTCGCCGCCGGAGCGGGCGTGGATGGCATCGCGCTCGGCGCAGATCAGGCCGTCCTCGCCGGGGCGGAGGTAGAAACCATTGTAATAATCCAGCGCCGGGCAGGAGGATTCGAGCTCGACGCGCAGGCGCGGGCCGCCCTTGACGATGAAGTCCACCGTTTCGGAATCGATCAGCGCGGCGCCGGCGATACCTTCGAGTGGCATGCATTTCGGGCCGGCCTTTTCCTTCCAGCGCATCGGCCTGCGATCGCGGGCAGAGCGGGTCGGCACGCGGACGATCACGCGTTCGCGGATAATCACCTGCGCATATTGAAGCGGCGCGGAATCCGGCGGTGGCGATGCCTGTGCGAGCCCGAACGCGACCAATGTCGTCAGCATCACGATATTCTGCCCGCCACGTTGATCATGCGCTCATGTCCGAACCTTCCTTGGCGCGCCAAGCCGCCACGGTCTATAGGCTAGCAGAATGAATCTGAACGAACCCAGTCCCGATCTGTTGCGAAAACTGGCTGAGCGGCTCGGCCCCAAGGGCTTCACGGCAGATGCCGTGGACCTTGATCCATGGCTGACCGACTGGCGCGGACGGGTGCGCGGATCGGCGGCGGCGCTGCTGTCCCCCGTCAATCGTGACGAAGTGGCCGATATCGTGCGCTGGGCGGCGGCGGAGCGTGTCGCAGTGGTGCCGCAGGGAGGAAACACCTCGATGGTGGCGGGCGCGACGCCTGCGGGCGGGGCGCTGTTGCTGTCGCTCCGGCGGATGAACGCGATCAGGGGGATCTCTCACCAAGAGAATATCGCGACGGTTGAGGCCGGGGTGATCCTGAGCGACCTGCACCGGGCGGCGGAGGCGGCGGGGCGCCGTTTTCCGCTGTCGCTGGCGGCCAAGGATTCGGCGACGATCGGCGGGCTGATCTCGACCAATGCCGGCGGGACGCAGGTGCTGCGCTTCGGGCCGATGCGCGCGCTCGTGCTCGGGCTTGAGGCGGTGCTGCCTGACGGCCAGATCTTCGAGGGCCTGTCGGCGCTGCGCAAGGACAATCGCGGTTACGACCTGCGCCAGCTGCTAGCGGGGGCCGAGGGAACGCTGGGCATCGTGACGGCGGCATCGCTCCGGCTGGAAGCGGCCGTCGGGGAACGGATCGTGGCATGGGTGGGCATGGCGGACGCCGACAAGGCATTGCCGCTGCTGCGCATGCTTGAGGATCGCATCGGGGATGCAATCGAGGGATTCGAGCTCGTGCCGTCAGTGGCGCTGGAACTGGTGCTGCGGCATATCGAGCGAACGCGTGATCCGCTTGCTGGCAAACATGGCTGCTATGCGCTGATCGAGGCTGCCTTTCCGTCCGGCACGCCGGCTGCGCGCGAGGCGATCGAAGCGGCGCTGATGGAGGCGATGGAGCGAGGCCTAGTCGAAGATGCCTCGATCGCGTCCAACGAGGCGCAGGCCGTGGCGCTCTGGGCGCTGCGGGAAAATATCTCGGAGGCGGAGCGGCTCGACGGGATATCGGTAAAGCATGACATCTCGGTGCCGGTGTCGGACATGCCCCGCTTCATGGAAAGCGCGACCCGGCAGGTCGAGGCAGCGTTTGCCGGCGCGCGCGTGATCGCGTTCGGCCATCTCGGTGACGGCAATATCCATTTCAACGTGCGCAGCCCAGCGGGGCAGGCTGCGCAGCCCTGGTTCGATGCCAACAACGCCGCAGTGAACCGCATGGTCCATGATCTGGTGACGGCGGCGGGGGGCTCCATCTCGGCGGAGCATGGCATCGGCCAGCTCAAGCTGGCGGAATTCGCCCGGATTGCGGGGCCCGCGCGCCTGGATGCGTTGCGGGCAATCAAGCAGGCGCTCGATCCGCTTGGCATCATGAACCCGGGCAAACTTGTCCCGCTTGCGTCCGATCCGCCCGCGCCATAGAGGGCGCATCGAGACATCGATGCTGGCCGGGCGCGAATCTGGCCGTTCAGGAGATCATGACATGGCGACCGCGCTGAACCCCGGACTGCCCCTTTTCTACAACGAGCTCCAGCCGCTTTCGAGCAATACGCATGGCGGGTGGAAAGCGCGCCGGATGGAGGCCGCGCCGTTCCTGGCGAAGGCCCATGCCGTGCCGGTGACGGTCGAGGAGTTCGCGCTGGCCCAGCGCCATTACCCGATCGTGTTCTCGGTCGGCGAAAACCCGGTGCCGCTGGCATTGATGGGGCTCAATGAAGGCGTGAACGTCTTCGTCGACGACGAAGGCAAGCTCACCGACGAGATTTACGTGCCTGCCTATGTGCGGCGCTATCCGTTCATGCTCGCCCGTCTGCGTCCCGAAACCGATGAACTTTCGCTTTGCTTCGACCCGACCGCCGAATCGATCGGCGAGTTCGAAGAAGGCGAACCGCTGTTCGAAGGGACCGATCCCAGCGAGACCACGAAGCAGATCCTTGGCTTCTGCGAGAATTTCGAGCAGGCGGGCATGCAGACCGGCGCCTTCATGAAGGAGCTTGCCGACCATAAGCTGCTGATGGACGGCGAGGTGGCGATCCAGCCGGAAGGCGCGGAACAACCCTTTGTTTATCGCGGATTCCAAATGGT
>Ga0068853_100002370_pt1 | contig 14081 bp, 11 predicted proteins | sample KBSCornC32_FD_65655 | JGI IMG/M metagenome (GOLD analysis project Ga0068853, IMG submission 65655) | Corn rhizosphere microbial communities from Kellogg Biological Station, Michigan, USA - KBS Corn C3-2 | ecosystem: Host-associated > Plants > Roots > Rhizosphere > Soil ... | reverse complement strand
CGCCGAGGTGTTCCTCGACCATGTCGGCGATTCCCGGAATCGAAGCGCAGCCACCGGCGAGCACGACCTGGTCGACACGGCTGTATTCGCTGCCGGCGAAGAAGAACTGCAGCAGACGGCTAATCTGCTGGACCATCGCTTCCTTGAACGGCTCGAGCACTTCGGACTCGTACGACTCCGGGAGGCCGCCCTGGCGCTTGGCGAGGCCGGCCTCCTCGTAGCTGAGGCCGTAACGGCGCATGACTTCGTCGGTGAGCTGCTTGCCGCCGAAGACCTGTTCGCGCGAATAGATCGTGCGCTGGTTCTTCAGCACGATCAGCGTCGTCATCGTCGCGCCGACGTCGACGACCGCGACGACCGCGTCCTTCGGCACCGACAGCTGGTCGGCGATGAGCTTGAACGCGTTCTCCATCGCGAACGCTTCGACGTCCATGACCTTCGCGCCGAGGCCGCCGAGGTCGAGCGCGGCGACGCGCAGGTCGACGTTCTCGGTGCGCGAGGCCGCGAGCAGGACGTTGACCATGTCCGGGTTGTCCTTGATCGGACCGAGCACCTCGAAGTCGAGACTGACTTCCTCGATCGGATAAGGAATGTACTGGTTCGCCTCGACCTGGATCTGCGCTTCCATGTCCTCGTCGGAGAGGTCGCCCGGCATCGGGATCACCTTCGTGATCACCGCGGACCCGGCGACCGCCGCGGCCGCGAACTTGGTGCGCGCGCCCGAGCGGTTGAAGGCGCGGCGAATCGCTTCGCCCACAGCCTCGACCTCGACGATGTTCTTTTCGACGACCGCGTTCGGCGGCAACGGCTCGACCGCGTAGTGCTCCACGCGGTAACGGCCGCCCGACTGCCCCAGCTGAAGGAGCTTCACGGCGGTGGAGCTGATGTCTACGCCGATCAGTGGCGGCGCTTTAGGTGTGAACAGGCCCACACTTTTTCCCCTTCCCACGCGCTCTTACGAGCGAAAGATGCGCCGTTACATTAAATACGATGATTAACGGTTTTTCAACAGCTGTCCAGCCCTGTGGCAAACTTGAGGCGAGACAGTGGCTTATCCGAGATTTCCCCAGTTGTGCCGGTTCCGACGCCTGTCCGGCACTACAGCATACGCTCTATACTCTGACACTTACCGCACATACTTTGACTGGCATCACAAGTCCCGCCGCATGACGATCTTTCTCCGCCTGCTGCGCTATGCGCTGTATCTGGCGCTGGCCGGTGTCCTCCTCGGCGGACTCGCGCTCGGCACCGCCTACTGGCTCATCGCGCCACGCCTCCCCTCGGTCGACACGCTCAAGGACGTGCGCCTGCAGGTGCCGCTGCGCATCGACAGCGCCGACGGCAAGCTGATCGCGACGTTCGGCGAGACCAAGCGCACGCCGGTGCACATCGAGAACGTGCCGATGCGCCTCAAGCAGGCGTTCCTCGCCGCCGAGGACGCCGACTTCTACAGCCATCGCGGCATCGACCTCGGCGGCATCGCGCGCGCGGTCTGGCTCACGGTCACGACCGGTAGCAAGCACGTCGCCGGAGGCAGCACGATCACGCAGCAGGTCGCGCGCATGTTCTTCCTGAGCCCGGAAGTCAGCTACACGCGCAAGCTGTCGGAGATCTTCCTCGCCTTCCGCATCGAGAACGCGCTGAGCAAGGACGAGATCCTCGAGCTCTACCTCAACAAGAGCTTCTTCGGTCACCGCTCCTACGGCATCGCCGCCGCAGCCGAGTTCTACTACGGCAAGACGCTCGACCAGCTCAGTCTCGCCGAGTGCGCGATGCTCGCCTCGATCCCGAAGTTCCCGTCGACCGGCAATCCGCTCAGCCGCCCGCAGCGCGCGCGAGAAAGGCGCGCGTACGTGCTCGGCCGCATGCTCGAGAACCGCTTCATCGACCAAGCCGCGTACGACGCGGCGATGAACGAGGCCGACACCGCGCAGCCGCACGAGGCGCCGGTGGAGGTCGACGCGCCCTACTTCGCCGAACTCGTGCGCCTGGAAGCGATCGAGCGCCTCGGCAACAACGCGCTGACCGACGGCTATCGCGTCAGGACGACGCTGGACGCGACCGTGCAGGAAGGCGCCAACAGCGCGTTGCGCAACGGCCTGATGACCTACGACGAGCGCCATGGCTGGCGCGGTGCGGAAGGTCACAAGGATCTCGCCGCGGACGCCGGCAACGACGCGTGGAACGAAGCACTCGACGACTACCATTCGATCGGCGGCCTCACGCCGGCGCTCGTGACCGCGGTCGACCGCGAGTCCGCAACGCTCTACCTCGCCGACGGCCAGAGCATCGCGCTCGAGCTTCCCGCAGTCGCGTGGGCGCGCCCGCGCATCGACGAGGACCGCCGCGGCAATGCGCCGAAGACGGTCGCCGACGTGCTCAAGCGCGGCGACATCGTGCGCGTGGCGCGCAATGCCGAGGGCGCGTGGCGCCTGTCGCAGTTGCCCGGCGCCGAGGCCGCGCTCGTCGCGCTCGACCCGCAGGATGGCGCCATCCGCAGCCTCGTCGGCGGCTTCAGCTTCCAGCGCAGCAAGTTCAACCGCGCGACGCAGAGCGCGCGCCAGCCCGGTTCCGGCTTCAAGCCGTTCCTCTACTCGGCCGCGTTCGAACACGGCTTCACGCCCGCGTCGGTGCTCAACGACGCGCCAGTGCAGTTCCCCGATCCGTCCAAGCCGGACGGCGTGTGGACGCCGAAGAACGACGACGACACCTTCCAGGGCCCGATCCGCCTGCGCGAGGCCCTGGTCAAGTCGGTCAACCTCGTGTCGGTGCGCCTGCTCGACGCGATCGGCGTGCGCTACGCGCGCGAATACATCACGCGCTTCGGCCTCGCGCCGGAACAGATCCCCGAGAACCTGTCGATGGCGCTCGGCACGGCCGCGGTCGCGCCGATCGCAATGGCGCGCGGCTACGCCGTGTTCGCCAACGGCGGCTACCTCGTCGATCCGTACTACATCAGCGAGATCGTCGATCGCGACGGCAAGGTCGTCTACCACGCCGACCCGGTCGTCGTGTGCACCGCGTGTCCCGAACACGCACTCGCGAACACGCCGGCGACGCCGGTCGCGGACGGCGCGGCGACGACGAGCGCGCTGAACCCGCTCGGCGACGCGCACGCGGCCACGCCGGCGCCGGCGCAAGACGCCGCCGACGGCACGCACAGCGCGCCGCGCGCGATCGATGCGCGCAACGCCTACCTGGTGACGTCGCTCATGCGCGACGTGGTCCGGCGTGGTACCGGCTCGGCCGCGATGTCGCTCAAGCGCAACGATCTCGCCGGCAAGACCGGCACGACCAACGACCACCGCGACGCGTGGTTCTCCGGCTTCAACGCCCGGCTCGTCGCGAGCTGCTGGGTCGGCTTCGACGATTTCGGCTCGCTCGGTCGCGGCGAATTCGGCGCCAAGGCGGCGCTGCCGATCTGGATCGACTTCATGCGCGTCGCGCTCAAGGACATGCCCGAGCAGCCGTTCGACATGCCGCCCGGCATCGCGCGCGTGCGCATCGACGCCGCCACCGGCCTGCTCGCCGCGGCGGGCGATCCTGGCGCGATCCTCGAGGTCATGAAGACCGAGGACGCGACGCGCCTCGCCTCGCAGCCGCCGCCGACCGACGAAACCAGCGAGCAGCACGAAGCCTACGACGTCTTCTGATGGCGGGCCGCGGCGCCATGCGCACGCAGGAGGCACGCCGGCGCATCGCGCTCGAGGCGGCGCGGCTGATCAGCGAGAACGGCTTGCGCGACTATCGCCAGGCCAAGGAAAAGGCCGCGGCGCGCCTCGGCATCTTCGACGAAACCTGCCTGCCGAAGAACGCCGAGATCGAGGACGCACTGCGCGAACACCAGCGCCTGTTCAGGGCGGAGGACCAGCCACGCACCTTGCGCGAGCGCCGCGAAACCGCGCGCGAGGCGATGCGCTTCTTCGCGCGCTTCGAGCCACGGCTCGTCGGCGCCGTGCTCGACGGCACTGCCGACGAGCATTCGGCAGTCTGCCTGCACCTGTACACCGACCAGCCGAACGCGGTCATCGGCCTGCTGCAGGAACGGCACATCGCCTACGACGAGCAATCGCGGCGCGTGCGCCTCGATCGCGACACCGCGCGCGACTACCCGGTGCTGCGCTTCAATGCGGGCGAAGCACCGATCGACCTCACCGTGCTGCCGTACGACCTGCTGCGCCAGGCGCCACTCGATCGCGTCAGCGAGAAGCCGATGCGGCGCGCGACGCTGGCGACGGTGGAGGCGTTGCTCGAGGAGCAGTGAGAGCGAGTTCGTCCGCCATGCGGACTAAACCCGCGAGGTCCGCGCGGTAACGTGGCGAGGCGTTCGTCCGCTGCGCGGACGAACCTCGTTGAGACCCGGCCTGCTCGCGAGCGAACCGCAGGCGATCGCCCTCAGCGCTTCCCGATCGCGACGTAGTCGCGCTGCGCCGACCCCGTGTAGATCTGGCGCGGACGGCCGATCTTCGTCTCCGGGTCGTTGTGCTGCTCGAGCCAGTGCGCGACCCAGCCGGCGGTGCGCGCGATCGCGAACATCACCGTGAACATCTCGGTCGGGATCTTCAGCGCCTTGTAGATGATGCCCGAGTAGAAATCGACGTTCGGATACAGCTTGCGCTCGACGAAATAGGAATCCTTGAGCGCGGCCTGCTCGAGCTCCATCGCGACGTCGAGCAGCGGATCGCTGACGTTGAGGTCCTTGAGCACCTTGTGGCACATCTCGCGGATGATCGTCGCGCGCGGGTCGAAGTTCTTGTAGACGCGATGGCCGAAACCCATGAGGCGGAAGCCGGAATTCTTGTCCTTCGCCTTTTCGACCGCTTTGCCGACGTTCTTGGCGTCGCCGATCTCGGCGAGCATCTTCAGCACCGCCTCGTTCGCGCCACCGTGCGCGGGCCCCCACAACGCGGCGATGCCCGCGGCGACGCACGCGTACGGGTTCGCGCCGGTCGAGCCGACCAGGCGCACGGTCGACGTCGACGCGTTCTGCTCATGGTCGGCGTGCAGGATGAACAGCAAGTCGAGCGCCTTCGCAGCCACCGGATTGAGGTCGAGCGGCTCGCTCGGCACCTCGAACATCATGTGCAGGAAGCGCGTGACGTAGTCGAGGTTGTTGCGCGGATAGCGGATCGGCCAGCCGATCGAATAGCGGTATGCGGCCGCGGCGATCGTCGGCATCTTGGCGATCAGGCGGATCGCGGCGAGGCGGCGCTGCTCGGGATCGTTGAGGTCGAGGGTGTCGTGGTAGAACGCCGACAGCGACGCGATCGAGGCGCACAGCATCGCCATCGGATGCGCGTCGTAATGGAAACCGTGCAGGAAGTTCTTCAGCGCCTCGTGCATCATCGTGTGATGCGTGATCTCGTGCTCGAACGAGGCGAACTGCTTGCCGTCCGGCAGCTCGCCGTTGATCAGCAGGTAGGCGACTTCGAGAAAACTCGACTGCTTGGCGAGCTGGTCGATCGGATAGCCGCGGTAGAGCAGCACGCCGGCGTCGCCGTCGATGAAGGTGACCGCGCTGCGCGTCGCCGCGGTCGACATGAAACCGGGGTCGAAGGTGAAGTAGCCGGTTTCCTTGTTGAGCTTGCCGATGTCGAACGCGGGGTCGCCGATGGTGCCGGTCACGACCGGCAGGCTGGTGACCTTGTTCGTCGCGGGATCGGTGAGCTGGACGGTTTTGCTGTCTGACACGGGGAGCTCCTTCTGGCGCTGCCGGCGCGGCCGGCCGGATGCGGCGCCACGCCTTGCACGTTGGATGCGTTCGGCGATCACGATGATGGACCGCGATCAACGCATAATTATTGCATGGAGCACCGCCGAAGGCGCATCCGCGCGCTCCCGGCCGGCGTGGACGATGGTCGTGCCGCGGCGACGGACGAGGCGAAGGCGCACGAACGCGAACGCCGGCACGAGGCCGGCGTTCGGGAAGTCGCTGGGGACGGCGTGCCGGGTGTGCCGGCGGCCGCGTCGCGCGCGGTATTACTTGGCGTAGCGGCGACGGAACTTGTCGACGCGACCCGCGGTGTCGACGATCTTCTGCTTGCCCGTGAAGAACGGGTGCGAGTGGCTGGAGATTTCCACCTTGACCAGCGGATATTCCTGGCCGTCCTCCCACTTGATCGTTTCCTTGCTCGTCATCGTCGACTTCGTGAGGAACGAGAAATCGCTCGAGATGTCCTGGAACACGACCGGCTTGTAGTTCGGATGGATGTCGGCTTTCATGGGCTGGCTCCGCGGTTCGGCCGCGATAAAAGAGCGGTAGTTTAGCCGGTTCCCGGACACCGGCGCAAGCCGTCGCCTCAGCGGGCGGCCGGGATGCCGAGCGCGGCGGCGACCAGCGCCTCGAACCGCGCCTGGTCGACCCCGAGCACGATGTTCGCGTTGGCCCGGCCGCCGAGGCGGTCGTGCCAGTCGACCACGGTCGCGCCGCGGCTGAGGCCGGCGGCGAGTTCGATCGCGACGTGGTGGCGCTCCGCGCGCGTGACGATCGCCGGGTCGAGCGCGACCGCCATCGCGAGCGCGTCGGCCGCGATCATGCCGCGACCGCGCGACCGGTTGAACGCGCGCGCCTTGCGCGAGATCGCCGCGTAGAAACCCGCGCGCTCGTCGCCGGCCGCGAGCATGCGCTCGAAGGCCTCGAACGTCATCGCATGGCGCAGGCACGCTTCCCAGTCGACGAGGTCGAACTGCGGCCACTCCGAGAACACGACGTGAGCCGCCTCGGGGTCGAAACCGATGTTGAATTCGACCGGTGCGAGATGGATGTTGCCGTGCCCGGTCACCGCGCCGCCCATGACGACGAGGCGCGCGAACCGCGACGGCAGGTCGGGATCGAGGCGCAGCGCGAGCGCGAGGTTGGTCAGCGGAGCGAGCGCGACGAGCGTGAGTTCCCCCGGCCGTTCGCGCGCGAGCCGCACGATCGCCGCGGCCGCGTGCTCGCCGTTCGCGCGACGCGCGGCCGGCAGGTAGGCGGTATCGCCGAAGCCGTCCTCGCCGTGCACGAAGCCTGCGCCGGGTGCGGGCAGGACGAGCGGCGTCGGGCAGCCGGCGAACACCGGCGTATCCACGTCGATCGTCTCGACCAGCTTGAGCGCATTGCCGACCGTGTGCGCGAGGCCGACGTTGCCCGCGGCGATGCACAGCCCGACGACGCGCGCGTGCGCGTGCGCCATGAGGATCGCCAGTGCGTCGTCGACGCCCGGGTCGGTATCGATCAGCAGTGTCGTCATCGCCGCATTATCCGTGCGCATGCGACGCGCGCGCTAGGCCCCTGCATAGCGCGCGGCGCTGCCGATCCAGCGCGCGAGCAGACGCTCGGCCGCCTCCGCGTGGTCGCGCAGCATCACCTCGCCGACACGCTGCACGGCCGGCAGCAGGTGCGCATCGCGCGCGAGGTCGGCGACGCGGAACATGAGCTGGCCGGTCTGGCGCGTGCCGAGCAGTTCGCCGGGTCCGCGCAATTCGAGGTCCTTCTCGGCGATGCGGAAACCGTCGGCGGTCTCGCGCATGACTTCCAGGCGCGCGCGCGCATTCGACGACAGCGGCGTCTGGTACAGCAGCACGCAGCTCGACGCCGTGCTGCCACGGCCGACGCGGCCGCGCAGCTGGTGCAGCTGGGCGAGGCCGAGGCGCTCGGCGTTCTCGATCACCATGAGGCTCGCATTCGGCACGTCGACGCCGACCTCGATCACCGTCGTCGCGACGAGCAGGCGCGTATCGCCGCGCTTGAACGCGTCCATCGTCGCCTGCTTCTCCTTCGCCTTGAGGCGCCCATGCACGAGGCCGATGCGCAGGCCGGGCAAGGCCGTGGTGAGTTCGGCGAACGCGACCTCGGCCGCCTGCGCCTCGAGTTGCTCGGACTCCTCGATCAGCGTGCAGACCCAATAGGCCTGGCGCCCTTCCGCGCAGGCGGCACGGATCCGCTCGATCACTTCGCCGCGGCGCGACGACGACAGCGCGACCGTCTGCACCGGCGTGCGTCCCGGCGGCAATTCGTCGATGACCGACACGTCGAGGTCCGCGTACGCGGTCATCGCGAGCGTACGCGGGATCGGCGTCGCGGTGAGCACGAGCTGGTGCGGCACGCGATCGCCGTCGCGCCCCTTGTCGCGCAGCGCGAGGCGCTGGTGCACGCCGAAGCGGTGCTGCTCGTCGATGATCGCGAGCCCGAGGTTGCGGAACGCGACGCCTTCCTGCAGCAGCGCGTGCGTGCCCACCACCAGCGGCGCGCCGTCCGCGACCGCGGCGAGGGCGGCGCTCCGCGCGCGACCGAGCACCTTGCCGGCGAGCCAGACCGGTTCGATGCCGAGCGGCTGCAGCCACGCGCGGAACGTGTTGCAGTGCTGCTCGGCGAGCAGCTCGGTCGGCGCGACGAGCGCCGCCTGCGCACCCGCTTCGACGGCGGCGAGCGCGGCGAGCGCGGCGACCACGGTCTTGCCCGATCCGACGTCGCCCTGCACGAGGCGCAGCATCGGCGTCGCGCAGGCGAGGTCGCGCTCGATCTCCGCACCGACGCGTTGCTGCGCGCGCGTGAGCGCGTACGGCAGGTTCGCGCGCAGCGCGCCGCGCAGGCGGCCGTCGCCGGCGAGCGGTGGCGCGCCGTGCCGGCGCACCTGCGCGCGCAGGCGCTTGAGGCCGAGGTGGTGGCTGAGCAGTTCCTCGAACGCGAGGCGTTGCTGCGCCGGATGCCGGCCCGCGAGCAACGCGTCGACGTCGGCGTCGGGCGGCGGCCGATGCAGCAGCAACAGCGACGCCCGTAGCGAGGCGAGACCGAGGCGCTCGCGCAGCCCGGCGGGAACCAGCTCGAGCACGTCGTCGCCGGGCAGGCGCTCGAGCGCGCGCGCGACGACGCCGGCGAGGCGCTTCTGGCCGAGGCCCTCCGTGCTCGGATAGACCGGCGTCAGCGCCTGCTCCGCGACGGCGACCGCGTCGGCGGCGAGGCGCCGGTATTCAGGATGGACGATCTCCGGGCCGTGCACGCCGTGGCGCACCTCGCCGTAGCAGAGGATGCGCGCGCCGGGCGCGAACTGCTCGGCCTGCGCGCGATTGAAATGGAAGAAGCGCAACGTGAGCGTCGCCTGCGAGGCGTCGACCAGCGCGACGCGCAGCTGCGGGCGGTAGCGGAACCCGCGTTCGACCGCGTCGACGACGCCTTCGACCTGCGCGCTCGCGCCGATGCGCAGCTCGCGGATCGGCGTGACGCGCGTGCGGTCCTCGTAGCGCAGCGGCAGGTGGAACCAGAGGTCCTGCACGCGCGCGAGGCCGAGCCGGCCGAGCGCCTCGGCGAGCGCCGGGCCGACGCCGGACAACGTCGTCAGCGGCGCGAGGCCGCTGTCGGCGAGGGCGACGGTGGAACGGGCGACGCGCGACGGCATGCGCCTAGGTTAGCAAGGCACGTCCCGCGAGCGAGCGGGCGCATGTAGGATCGGCGCGCTTCCCTGCGGTGGAGATCCGGGTGAACGAGTTCGAATACATCTCGGTGCTGCTGTCGATCCTGATCGGCCTCGGCGTGACGCAACTGCTGTCGGGCATCGCGCGGCTGATCCGCGACGGCCGCGCGCTCGCGCCGGCATGGTGGATCTTCGTGATCACGGCGACCCTGCTGCTCGGCAACTTCCAGGTCTGGTGGATTTCGTTCGCCTGGCGCGGCGTGGAGGAATGGACGTTCTTCTCCTACGTGACCTTCATGGTGCAGCCGGTGCTGCTGTACCTGCTCGCCTACCTGATCCTGCCGGCCGACCTGCACCTCGACGGCGAGGCGCTCGCGCGCGCGTTCATCGCCAAGCGCAAGCCGTTCTACGTGATCGTCGCGCTGGTGCCCCCGGCGACGTTCCTGCAGCAATGGATGCTCGCGCACGCGGCGCCGCAGCCCGACCTCGACACCGGCCTGCGCCTGGCCTGGTTCGCGCTCGCGCTGCCGGGCTACCTGTCGCCGCGCACAAAGGTGCAGGCCGCGGTCGCGACCGGTTCGTTCGTGCTGCTGCTCGCGTACATCAGCCTGCTGTTCCTGCGCATCCGCTGATGCGCAAGTCGGCGACCTAGCCGGCGAGCACCATGATCGCGTCGACCTCGACGTGCGCGCCGCGCGGCAGCGCCGACACCTGGATGGTCGAACGCGCCGGATACGGCTGCTGGCAGTACTCGGCCATGACCGAGTTGACCGCGGCGAAGTCGCCGAGGTCGGTGAGGTAGATGCCGACGCGCACGACGTCGGCGAGCGAGCCGCCGGCCGCGGCGCACACCGCGGAGAGGTTCTCGAACACGCGCCGCGCCTGCCGGCTGATGTCGCCGCCGACGAGTTCGCCGGTGGCCGGATCGAGCGGGATCTGCCCGGACAGGTAGACGGTGTTGCCGGCGCGCACGGCCTGCGAGTACGGGCCGATCGCCTTCGGCGCCTGGTCGGTGTGGATGATGCTGCGCGACATGGGGACTCCGGCTGCGACAAACCGGAAAAGCTTGCGCGAGTGCCGCGCGTTGCGCAAGGGCACGCGCGACACGCGCGCGCTCAGACCGGGTGGCGCTTCACCGCGGTCACGACCTGCAGGCGGCGCACGCGGCGCATGACGTCGGCGAGGTGCTTGCGGTTCTTCACCTCGATCGTGAACAGCATCGTCGCGGTGGTGAGGTCGCGTTCCTTGTACTCGACGTTCTCGATGTTCGAACCCGCCTCGGCGATCGCCGCCGCGACCTGGGCGAGCACGCCGGGCCGGTTGGCGACCTCGATGCGCAGCTCGACCTTGTAGTCGCCCTGCACCGCGACGTCCCAGGCGATCTCGATGCAGCGCTCGGGCGACTTGCGCAGCTCGGGCACGTTCGGGCACTCGAGCCGGTGCACGACGATGCCCTTGCCGGCCGAGAGATAACCCATGATCTCGTCGCCGGGCAGCGGATGGCAACAGTTGCCGAAGCTCAGCACGCCGCGCTCGCTGCCGTTGATGAGGATCTTCTCGCTGCTGCCGCTGCGCGCGACGTGCGGGTGTTCGCCCTGCGCGGCGAGCAGCGCCTGCGCGATCGGCTCGGCGGCACGATTGCCGAGCGCGATGTCGGCGAGCAGTTCCTCGAGCCGCTTGTACTTCTGCTCGCCGAGGTAGCGTTCGAGCGCCGCGTGCGGGATCGCCTCGAGCGAGGCGTCGAGCGCGCTGAACGCGCGGTCGAGCATGCGATGGCCGAACTCGACCGCGTCCTCGTGCTGCAGGCGCTTGAGGTGGTGGCGGATCGCCGTGCGCGCGCGCCCGGACACGACCCATTCGAGCCACTGCGGGCTCGGCGTCGCCGACGGTGCGGTCACGATCTCGACGGTCTGGCCGCTCGCGAGCGGCGTGCGCAGCGGCACGAGGCGCTTGTCGACGCGCGCGGCGACCGCGTGGTCGCCGACGTCGGTATGCACGAAGTAGGCGAAGTCGAGCGCGGTCGCGTTGCGCGGCAGGGCGAGGATCTGCCCCTTCGGCGTGAACAGGTAGACCTCGTCCGGGAACAGGTCGACCTTCACGTTCTCGATGAACTCGAGCGGCGACGGCATCTCGGTCTGGCGGTCGACGAGGTTCGACAGCCATTCGCGCGCGCGCGACTGCGCGCTGTTCGCGGGCGTCGCTTCGGTCTTGTATGCCCAGTGCGCGGCGACCCCGCGCTCGGCGACCGCGTCCATTTCCTCGGTGCGGATCTGCACTTCGATCGGCGCGCCGAACGGCCCGAACAGCACCGTGTGCAGCGACTGGTAGCCGTTCGCCTTCGGGATCGCGATGAAGTCGCGGAAGCGGCCGTCGAGCGGCTTGTACAGCGCGTGCACGGCGCCGAGCGCCTGGTAGCTGTGCGCGACGCTGTCGACGACGACGCGGAAGCCGTACACGTCCATCACCTGGGTGAACGACTTGTGTTCCGCGCGCATCTTCGAATAGATGCTGTAGGGGGACTTGATCCGGCTCACCACGCGGTGCGCGATCTGCTCGGCGCCGAGGCGCGTGTGCACCGCTTCCTCGATGCGCGCCATCGCCTCGCGTCGGTTGCCGAGCACGGCGCGGATGCGCTCGGCGATGACGCGGTGGCGATCCGGGTAGAGCATGCGGAAGCCGAGGTCCTGCAGCTCGGACTTGAAGCGGTTCATGCCGAGGCGCTGGGCGATCGGCGCGTAGATCTCCAGCGTCTCGCGCGCGATGCGCCGGCGCGACTCGGGCTCCATCGCGCCGAGCGTGCGCATGTTGTGCAGGCGGTCGGCAAGCTTGATCAGGATCACGCGCAGGTCGCGCGCCATCGCCAGCAGCATCTTGCGGAAGCTTTCCGCGGCGGCTTCCTGGCGGCTGCGGAAGCGCACCTTGTCGAGCTTGGTGACGCCGTCGACGAGCGCCATCACGGGCTGGCCGAACTCGGCGGTGATCTGTTCCGAGGTGAGCGAAGTGTCTTCGAGCGTGTCGTGCAGGATCGCCGCGACGATCGTTTCCGCATCCATGCCGAGCTCGGCGAGGATGCCGGCGACGGCGACCGGATGCGTGATGTACGGCTCGCCGCTGCGGCGCGTCTGGCCCGCGTGCGCGAGCGCGCCGATCTCGTAGGCGCGGCGCACGCGCTCGACCTGCTCGGGCGGCAGGTACGCGGCGAGTTGCTGTTCGAGCGCCCGCATGTCGGCCGGAGGACGATTCGCCTCCGGCGCCTTCGCGCGCATGGACGTGGTCGTGACCATGGCGCCGGCGCAGCCCGTCAGGCTGCCCCGTGGGATCGGCTGCTTCGGCGGGCAGGATCCATCAGAGGTCGTCGCCGCCCTTGCTGAGGTCGTCGTCGACTTCGGCCGCGGCCCACTCGAGCGCCTCGCGCTCCTTGCGCTCGCGTTCCTGCTTGTCGATCTCGTCGATCATGCTGTGGTCGACCTTGCGGTCGGCGATCTCGCGCAACGCGAGCACGGTCGGCTTGTCGTTGTGGCCGTCGACGGCCGCCGTCGCGCCCTTCGCGAGCTGGCGCGCGCGTCGCGTCGCCATCAGAACCAGCTCGAAGCGGTTGTCGACCACCTCGAGGCAATCTTCCACGGTGATCCGTGCCATTCTTGCTCTCCGCTGAAATTTGAAGCCAATTCATGGCTTTACGATCGGTCATTCTAGCGCCACGAATTGCTGCGGTGCAATCTCCCGCTGAACGGGGTAAAAACCGCGGCGCCGGGGCATGGGTGCATGCCCGCATCGAATTCGCGTAGCCTTGCAACGTGGAAAGGAATACCCACGTGCTGCGGAGCCCTGCGTCCGCGCCCAAGAGACCCGTGATGTCCCCGACTCCGACCGCTGCCCACCTGCGTGCGGGCCTGATGGCCTTGTGCGTCGCTCTCCTCGCCGGCTGCACGGTCGCCAAGCCGCGCACCGACGATCCGCTCGAGGGCTTCAACCGCAAGATGTACGCGTTCAACGACGCCGCGGACAAGGCGGTCATCCGTCCGACCGCGATGGCGTACCGCAAGGTCACCAGCGCGAACATGCGGCGCGTGATCGCGAACTTCTTCGCGAACATCCGCATGCCGATCACGATCGTCAACGACCTGCTGCAGGTCGAACCGAAGGCCGCGCTGCGCAACACCGGCCGCTTCGCGATCAACACGACGCTCGGCTTCGTCGGCCTGTTCGACCCGGCCAGCGAGATGCAGCTGCCGCCGCAGGAAACCGACTTCGGCGTGACGCTCGCCAAGTGGGGCCTGCCCGAGGGACCGTACCTCGTGCTGCCGCTGATCGGCTCGACCTCGGCGCGCGACGTCTGGCGCCTGCCCGCCGACCACTACCTCGACCCGCTCGGCTGGTACGCCGACCACCGCGACCTCAAGTTCCACGCCGAGCAGTTCCCGAGCCTGATGTACCTCGTCACGCTGCGCGCGCGCGGCATCGAAGCCGAGGGCCTGCTCGAAGGCGTGTACGACCCGTACGTGTTCTACCGCGACGCGTACCGCCAGCGCCGCCTCTACGACATCTACGACGGCCAGCCGCCGGCCGAGGTGATCGAGCAGATGCAAGGCACCGGCGACGTCGACGTCGACCAGTTGCTCGAAGAGCAGCAGCAGTACGAGAAGAAGAACGGCGGCGGCAACTCGCCGTGAGTCGACGCGCGTTCGCGTC
>Ga0068853_100002368_pt1 | contig 14096 bp, 14 predicted proteins | sample KBSCornC32_FD_65655 | JGI IMG/M metagenome (GOLD analysis project Ga0068853, IMG submission 65655) | Corn rhizosphere microbial communities from Kellogg Biological Station, Michigan, USA - KBS Corn C3-2 | ecosystem: Host-associated > Plants > Roots > Rhizosphere > Soil ... | reverse complement strand
GCCGGGGCTGAGGCAAGGGAAAGCCTGCCCTTCACTTGACGCCAAAGGCCGGTTTCTCTATGGAGGCGCCTCGATTACCAAAGCCCATCGGGTCTGGCGCGGGAAATCCCTGCCGCCGGGCTGTTTTTGTGAGGATTTCGCCATGGCGCGCCGCTGTGAACTGACCGGCAAGGGTGTGATGGTCGGCAACAATGTGAGCCACGCCATCAACCGCACCAAACGCCGCTTCCTGCCCAATCTCCTGAACGTGACGCTGATCTCGGACGTGCTTGGCCGTTCGGTGAAGCTGCGGATCTCGGCCAACGCGCTGCGGTCGGTCGAGCATCGCGGCGGGCTCGATGCGTTCCTACTCAAGGCGCATGACGATGAGCTCTCGCCGCGCGCGCTGCTCCTGAAGCAGGAAGTGCGCGCTGCCGCCGTCGCGGCGTAATCGCCCGGACATCGCTGATCGAAAAATGGCCGCCGATGCGGCCATTTTCTTTTGCGGCTATTGCGGCAGCGAAAACTCGAGCAGCAGGCTCCGCTCCCAGTCGTTGAAATTGTCGTCCGAGACGATGGTAATGCGCGTCTCGCCGGACGGCATCTGATGGACGGCGAGGCCCTCCATATTGTCGAGGTCGCCGCCGACGCCTGAGAACAGGACCTCGCCCGACATGGTGCTGTCGGGCTTCACGTCCGCGGCTTTGATGCGCACGAGGCGTACCGCAAAGCTTACCAGCGACACACCGCGTTCGAGCACCAGGAGATCGCCATTGGGAAGGAAGGCGCAGTCGCTGGGGTCCGTGCCGTTACCCGAGCGATAGCTCATCGGTCCCTTGTCCGATTTGCCCAGGAGGTACCCCGAGTGGTTGCCGTCATCGTCGATGACGCCTTCGGTGAGGAGCAGGGTTGAGCCCGCGACCGGCGAGCCGGCTGAGGCGAGGCAGACGGCTTCGAGCGATTGGTTGGTACGCGTCTGGGTCAGCCAGTCGGGGATCGGGACTTCCGTGGCCGCCCCGGTCGGAACGCCATTTTCGAGATGATAGTCGGCAACGCGCGTGAGGTTCTCGAAGCCGACGCGAACCACCGATTTGTTGTCCGGCCGTTCGATGATGGTCAGCCCCTCGGCGTCGCGGGCGAAGGCGCGTGGCAGGTCTGCGCCCTTGGAGTTCTGGATTGGATCGATAGTGACACCGGCGAGCGCCAGCGGCACACCCGCCTCGTCATAGAGCAGACGGCCGGAAACGAAATGCCCGCGGTCGGAGACCATCACCAGCTTGCCGTCGTTGCCGGTGAAGCCGATGGCACTAAGTCCACCGAAGGTATCGGTCGCGCTGTGCAGCTCGAGGCCGCCGCGAAAGATCAGGCCCTGGATTTGCGCGCCGAGCGCGACGCCGTCGAAATGGTCGAGCCGTGCAGCAGTAACGGTTGCGTCGTCAGCGAGCACTGGAGAAACGAGCAGTGCGGCCGCCACCGCGAGCAGCCGCCTCATGCGTAGCGGGCCCTGCGGATATCGGCGGGCGGCTCTTCGTCGAACAGCGATGCCAGCTCGTCGGTCAGCGCGCCCGCGAGCTCTTCCGCATCGAGCAGCGTGACCGCCCGGCGATAATAGCGCGTCACATCGTGGCCGATGCCGACCGCAACGAGCTGGATCGGTGTTCTGGTCTCGATGTCCTCGATGACCTGCCGCAAATGCGCCTCGAGATAATTGCCTGCGTTGACGCTCTGGGTGGAATCATCCACCGGCGCACCGTCGGAAATCACCATCAGGATGCGGCGATTTTCGGACCGCGCCATCAGCCGCTTGCGGGCCCAGTCGAGGGCTTCGCCGTCGATGTTTTCCTTGAGCAGGCCCTCGCGCATCATCAGCCCGAGATTGCGGCGCGCGTGCCGCCAGGGCTCGTCGGCGCCCTTGTAGATGATGTGGCGTGTGTCGTTGACGCGGCCCGGATTGGCGGGGCGTCCGGCTTCGAGCCAGGCTTCGCGCGATTTGCCGCCCTTCCAGGCGCGGGTGGTGAAGCCGAGGATTTCGACCTTCACGCCGCAGCGCTCGAGGGTGCGCGCGAGGATATCGCCACAGATCGCCGCGATCGTAATCGGGCGGCCGCGCATCGAGCCGGAATTGTCGATGAGCAGCGTCACCACGGTGTCGCGGAAATCGGTGTCGCGCTCGACCTTGAAGCTGAGCGCCTGCAGCGGGTCAGTCACCACGCGTGTGAGCCGCGCGGTATCGAGCAGGCCCTCGTCGAGATCGAATTCCCAGCTGCGCGACTGCTGCGCCATCAGGCGGCGCTGCAGCTTGTTCGCTAGGCGCGCGACGGCGCCGGCGAGGTTCTCGAGCTGCTTGTCGAGGACGGCACGGAGCTGGTCGAGCTCTTCGGGTGGACAGAGCTCGGCCGCCTTGACGATTTCGTCGAATTTCTGCGTGAAGATCTTGTAGGTGAACTGGTTGGTGAATTCCTTGGCGTTGGCGCCGGGGGGCGGCAAGGGGGCTTCATCGCCGGCCTCGCCGGGCTGATCCTCGTCGCTCTCCTGGAAATCCTGGTCGGAGCCTTCGGTCTCGCCGGTCTCGTCGCTTTCACCGGGCGACTGCTCTTCCTCGGCGGTCGCGTCCTCGCTCTCGCCTTCGCCCTGCTCGGGGGTCTTCTCGTCGTCCTCGCCGCGCTCGGGCTCGTTGTCGTCGACCGCCTCTTCGTTGTCGCCGTCGCTGTCATCGAGCTCACCCTCGGGCACGAGGTTGAGGTCGCGCAACAGCATCTTGGCGGCGCGCGCGAAGAGATCCTGGTCTTCGAAGCGGGTGAGGAGATTGGTGAGCGAGAGCCCGCCCTTCTGCTCGATCTCTTTTTTCCAGAGATCGACGACGGCATTGCCGGATGGCGGAATCTCTATCCCCGCGAGTTTCTGGCGCAGGATCAGGCCGAGCGCCTCGGCGATGGGCGCGTCGTCCTTGTTGCTGACTTCGGCGAGGTTCGAGCGGAACAGCCGATCGTCGAGCATTTCGTGGATGTTGCCCGACATGCCCGGCATGCGGATGCAGCCGAGTGCCTCGACGCGGGCCTGCTCGAGTGCATCGAACGCGGCGCGTGCTTCGGGCTCGGCGGGGGAGCGCCGGCGGTGGACGTCCGGATCGTGGCTTGCGAGCCGCATGGCCATGGCATCGCCCTGGCCACGCGCGATCGCGATATCGCGGCGCGTTGGCAGGCGGGGCAGGTTGGCGAGGCGCGCCTTGTCGGACGTCACGAGCGGCCGGTCGGCGGAGAAGGTGACCTCGAGCTCAGGCTTCCCCGCGATCGCGCGAACGGCCGCGCCCATCGCCGTCTTGAACGGCTGGGTGGTGTCAGGCTTGTTCGGTTTTCCGCGCGATGCCTGTGCCATTCAACAACTAGGCGGTCACCGCCAGATTGGCCGCGCTTTCCGGCAGATCCTCGCCGAAGACGCGCTGGTAGAACTCGGCGACCACGGGGCGCTCGAGTTCGTCGCATTTGTTGAGGAAGGTCAGGCGGAACGCAAAGCCGAGGTCGCCGAAGATCGAGGCGTTCTCGGCCCAGGTAATCACGGTGCGCGGGCTCATCACGGTCGAGAGGTCCCCATTGATGAAGGCGGAGCGCGTCAGGTCCGCCAGCCGCACCATGTTGGCGACGGTCTTGCGACCCTTCTCGTTGTTGTAGGCCTTGGCCTTGGCGAGGACGATGCCGGCTTCTTTGTCGTGCGGCAGGTAATTGAGCGTGGTGACGATCGACCAGCGGTCCATCTGGCCCTGATTGATCTGCTGCGTGCCGTGATAGAGGCCCGACGTGTCGCCGAGGCCGATGGTGTTGGTCGTCGCGAACAGCCGGAACGACGGGTGCGGGGTGATGACGCGGTTCTGGTCGAGCAGGGTCAGGCGACCGGAGGATTCGAGCACGCGCTGGATCACGAACATCACATCGGGCCGGCCGGCGTCATATTCGTCGAACACCAGCGCGACATTGTTCTGCACCGCCCACGGCAAGATGCCGTCGCGGAACTCGGTGATCTGCTTGCCTTCCTTGAGCACGATCGCGTCCTTGCCGACGAGATCGATGCGGCTCACATGCGCGTCGAGGTTGACGCGAACCAGCGGCCAGTTGAGCCGAGCCGCGACCTGCTCGATGTGCGTCGACTTGCCGGTGCCATGATAACCCTGGACCATCACGCGGCGGTTGAAGGCAAAGCCGGCGAGGATCGCGAGCGTGGTGTTGCGGTCAAACAAATAGTCCGGATCGACCGGCGGCACATGCGGATCGCTCTCGGCATAGCCCTTCACCTTCATGTCGGTGTCGATGCCGAATGTCTCGCGGACGGAAAATTCCTTGTTGGGCAGGTTGGTGTAGTCAGCCATTTTTCGGGGACTCAGAAAGGAATTGAGCCGGCACAGGCCGGCCCAAGGATTTCGGGCTCTATAGCAGCAACGTTTCGGCGGGGCAAAGAGGCCAATAGGGGCCAGTTTCCCAGCCTGAGATATGGGGTTTTCTGGCCCGCGATCCAAGCGGTGAAGAAAAGGCGGTGTCGCGTGTCGATATAGCGTGCGGGGGTTCGTCGTGAAGGCAGAGCGGGCGGTGTCCGCCAAACCGACGATGGAGACCCAAATGGCCCTCGCTGATTTCCCGTTTGTGATTGCCTCATCCCCGCTGCACGGATTGCGGGCATTTCCCCGGTGGCTCGCCGACCGTCGCCGAGCCCGCGCGCAGCGGGCAGCCCTCAACGATCTGCTGAGCATGCCTGAACACAGGCTGCGCGATCTGGGGATCGATCCGCGCCGCGTCGCTAGCGCGATCGACGCGCGCTACTGGCCCACACGGAAATGACGATCGGGTCCGCACCTCAGGTGCGGGACGCGAGCCAGATCGTGTGTCGTGCGCCCTTGCCGTTGGCTCGCTCGCGCACGGATTTTTCCTCGACTTTGAACCCGGCACTGGCGAGCCGTCCGGTGAATCCGGCGTCGGGGGCGGTTGACCACACCGCCAGGACGCCGCCCGGACGCAGGCCAGCTTTCGCGGCACCGAGCCCGGCGGCCGAATAGAGTCGATCGTTGCCGGGTCGACTCAGGCCATCGGGCCCATTGTCGACATCCAGCAGGATCGCGTCCCACGCACTCCTGCCGGCGCCAATCACGGCCGCAACGTCGGCCGTGCGGATTTCGACGCGAGGGTCGTCGAGGCTGCCCTTCACGATCGGGGCCAGCGGTCCGCGGGCCCATTCAAGAATTTCCGGAACGATCTCGACAAGGTCGATGCGCGTGCCGGGGGTCGCGCTCGCAAGCAGGGCCCTGAGGGTAAAGCCCATCCCAAGGCCGCCGACGAGCAGGCGCGGCGACGGCCGGCTCGCGACGCGCTCCCAGCTCAAATTGGCGAGGGCTTCTTCCGAGCCGCTCATCCGGCTGTTCATCAGCGGGATGCGCCCGGCCATGATGACGAATTCGCTGCCGCGCTGCATGAGCCGCAGCTCGCCGCCGCCGCCCGGTACGATTGCGGTCCCCAGTGGCACCCATGGCAGCATGACTGAACGCTTCCGGCGCTAGGCGACCACGAAGCCCTTTTGCTTGAGATGCGTGTAGGCCGCGATGATCGAGCGCAGCCGCTCCTCTGACGCCTTGTCGCCGCCATTGGCGTCTGGATGGTGGATCTTCACCAGCGCCTTATAGGCGCGCTTGATCTCATCCGATTTGGCGCCGGTCCTGAAGCCGAGCGTTTCGAACGCGCGGCGATCCGGTTCCCCCAGCTTGATCTCGCGTTCCTGTGCCGGTCCGCGCTTATTGGCACGCGCGTAGCGCGCCCAGATGTGGAGCGGATCGGAGAAGCGCTTGGCGCCGGTGGCACCGGGATCACGCTTGGGCATGCGGGGGCCGTTATAAGCGCCGGGCTTTGACCCCAGCCCCCAACTCGGCCGCCCATCGGTCTGGGTGGTATTATAGAGGTGACGCTCGCGCTCCTTCTCGTCCATGCCGGCAAAGAAGTTGAACACCTGATTGTAGTGGCGGACGTGCTCGAGACAGAAATGGTGGTACTCGCCCTCGAAGCGATGACCCTTTGGCGCCTTGTAGAGGCCGGGCTGATCGCAGCCTTCCCACGCGCAATCGGGGACTTCGTGGTGGGGTTCGGGCGCATTGTGGCGCGGGCTGATCCGGATGCGGTCGAACAGCTTGGAATCGAGCTTCATCAGTCCTAGGTACGTCTCAAATTCAGGGCAAAGGGCAAGAGGCTACACATATGCCCGTTCGTGACGCGATTGTTGCAAAACTTTCTTCGAAGTTCGCCCCGAGCGCTCTTGAAGTGATCGACGAGAGCGCACGACATCAAGGGCATGCGGGGTCGCGTCCCGAAGGCGAGACGCATTTCCGCATCCGAATCGTTGCGGATTCGCTCGCCGGCAAATCTCGAATCGCCCAGCACCGCGCCATCATGGAAACACTCGATCACGAGCTCCAAAACGGGGTGCATGCCCTCGCGATTGAGGTCGGACGAAGCACGTAAGGCAGTTTTCCCCGGTCCAGCCGAATCAGTTTGCGCACTATTTTTGGCGCCCGTTCGGTTTGCGGCTTTGCTGAGGCAGCCCTCTATCTTGTGACGCCGGAACGCGAATTTCCGCCGCGAGAGTGGCGCTTATCCCACATTGGGGCGGAACTCGGCAGAAACTGGGTCACCGTGCCTTGGGCTCGGCGAAGTTTCGCCCGTCTCGGTTCCTAGCACTTTTCATGCAGACAGCTTCAGGAGGGCGCAATGAACTGGTCGCGAATAGCGACAGCCATGGCCGCTGCATGCATCGCCGCGTATCCGGCGAGTGTTATGGCCGCAGACAGCACTTTGGTGCTGGTAATGGGGGGCGAAGCCTACGACGGTCCGCCCAAATTCGAAGTTGATTTCGACGGCAAGACCCTAGGGCAGGGTACAGTCGCCGCCGCGATCGATACCACGAGCGCCGGCCGGTTTGCCGACGCCCACGACAAGACGCAATACGTCCAGACGTTCACCTTCTCGGTGCCGGACGAGATGTTCAGCCCCGAGGGCGACGTCACGGTTCGGCTCCTCAATGAGGCGAACAGCGGGACCACGGGTGAACGGACGCTCTATCTGGCGTCGGTCAGCATCAACGGGCGCGCCGTTACGGCCTCAGGGCTCACGACGCGGCTCGACGGAAGCGATGCGCCCAACCAATTGCTCGGCGAATTCCTCGTCATTGGGGACCAGAGCCGGGTGGGGGTATCGCCCGCGCCAAAGGGAGGCTGGCCCCAACCTCTTCCCGTCGTTGCAGATGCGGCGGCCGCAGCGGCCAACGCTCCCGATCTCATCCAGACCGGCAGCATCGGCCGGGCGAGTGCAGCGCAGGAGTCTCTCCAGAGCGCGGCCCTCGATCCCGATCCCGAAGGCAGCATGGCGGTTTGCGATCTGCACGAGGTCTATAACGTCATCGGCTTCAACGAGAACTCGAACGAGCTCACGCCGAAGCTGACCCGACGGCTCGACCAGGTCGCTGCCGATATCGGCGATCGCAAATGCAAGGTCGTGGTGACCGGCTATTCAAGCCGGCAGGGAGCTCTCGCTTCAAACGCCCTGTTCGCGGTGGAGCGGGCGCAGAACTCGCTGAGCTATCTCAAGGCGCGCGGAGTGAGCTTCGTGCGTGCCATCGCCACCGGCGGTGGTGCCACAGATCAATTCGGTTCCGACTACCTCTCCAACCGGAGGGTGGTGATCTCGGTCACCCCCTAGCTGTCCGAAGGAATTCCCTCCCCCTCGCCAGGGAGGGACGGATAGGCCGCCGAACGGCCTATCCCTCCGGCGTCGCTCAGCTCCCGCAAGAGCAGAGCCCAGTGGTTGAGTGTAGTACCCGAGTCGATCTGGATCCCGGTTGGAGGCAATACTCGTGTGTCGCACGCGAGGCCGGGGTGACGCCGGACCTTGGACGGGCAATCTGCCCAAGGTCGAATCCCCTTAAAGGGCAATACTAGCGCGATTCATCCAAATAGTCGCGTACCGCCGCAGCGTCGACGTTGCGCTCGATGAACGCCTGCCCGATTCCGTGGGTCAGGATGAAGGTCAGCGCCCCCCGCACCACCTTCTTATCCTGCGCGATGGCGTCCATGAGCGCCTCGGTGGGCGGCAGGTTCCCGGCAATATCGCTCATTTTCGTCGGCAGGCCGGCGCGTTTCAGATGCGCGGCAATGCGGCCCGTATCCTGGCTCGGTGCCAGTCCAAGCCTCGCCGAAAAACCATGCGCCAGCACCATACCTACGGCGACGCCCTCGCCATGGAGCAGGCGGTCGGAATAGCCGGTGACCGTTTCCAGCGCGTGCCCGAAGGTGTGGCCGAGATTGAGGAGGGCACGAACCCCGGTCTCGTGCTCGTCGGCCAACACGAAGCGCGCCTTGGCGGCGCAGCAATGCGCGACCATTTCCGTCCGGGCCGGGCCACCTGCGACGATCTCGTCGAAGTGCTCCTCGAGCCAGAAGAAGAAGGGCTCGTCGTCGATGAGGCCGTATTTCACGACCTCGGCGTAACCGGCCGCGAATTGCCGGGGTGGCAAAGTGCCAAGTGTCGAGAGGTCGGCCAGCACCAGTTTGGGCTGGTGAAATGCGCCGATGAGGTTCTTGCCGTGCGGCGAGTTGATGCCGGTCTTGCCGCCGACGGAGCTGTCGACCTGCGCGAGGAGGCTCGTCGGCAGCTGCACGAAATCCATGCCGCGGCGCGTGACGGCTGCGGCAAAACCCGCGAGATCGCCGATGACGCCCCCGCCGAGCGCGAGAACGATGTCGCCGCGCTCGAGCTTTGCTTCGAGCAGGCCCTCCACTACATCGTTCAGCCGCCCGATGGATTTGCTGGCTTCGCCATTGGGGATGACGATCGCCGAGTGTTTGAGGCCTGCTTTGTCGAGCGATCGCGCCAGGCGAGGCAACTGTGCGGTTGCGACTTCGCTGTCGGTGACGATGCCGAAGCGTCGGCCTGGGAACATCGCCTTGAGGCGATCGCCGGCGCTGTCGAGGAGATTGTCGCCGATGACGATGTCATAGGCACGCGCGCCGAGCGGAACGTGGACGGTGAGGGGCTCAGCCATGGCGTTGCCCAAGATGCGCGAGCATTGCGTCGATCACTTCCTCGGCCACCTGGTCCTGCGGCACGTCTTTGCTGACAATCGTGACATCGGCCTCGGCGTAGGTCGGGTAGCGCTTGTCGATCAGTGTCTGCAATGTCTCGCGCGGATTGGCGGTCTTCAGCAGCGGTCGGTTGGAGCGGCGCTGCACGCGCTGGAACAAGAGCTCGAAATCGGCGCTGATCCACACCGACACCGAGCAGGATTTGATCAGCGCGCGGGTCTCGGCGTTCATGAAGGCGCCGCCGCCGGTGCCGAGCACGAGGTCGCGGTCCTTGAGCAGGCGGGCGATAACGCGGGCCTCGCCGGTACGGAAATCGGCTTCGCCGTGCTTTGAGAAGATTTCCTCGATGGTCATGCCGGCGGCCTTTTCCACCTCCTCGTCGCTGTCGACGAAGTGGCGACCGAGGCGCGTGGCCAGACGACGGCCTACCGTGGTCTTGCCTGCTCCCATCATGCCCACGAGCACGATGGGGCGGCCGGCGAGCAGTGCGTTGAGCTCCTCCTTATGCGTCTCCCGCGATGCGGATGCGGCCGAACTCATTTTGGCGCTGGTCTCAAAGGTTCGCGGGTTGAACCGTTAGGACCGGGTAAAGTCAATCCCGCTAAGGTCGGAAGACTTGCGGCGAGCTTGATCGCGCCCCACAAAGGCGGGACAAGACCAGACCCAAGCCGATTTGGATTGCCATGCCGACTCTCATCCGACTCTTCCTGTTCCTGATCTTCATCGTGGGGCTCGGCTTTGCCGGGATGATCGCGCTGACGGTGATGGTCGATCCGGGTGAGAAAGACATCACGATCAAGATCCCGGCGCGCGAGCTGACGCCCGCCAGCCAGCCGATCGATCTCAACAATCTGCCGGCACCGGTGAATGTGGCGCCCAAGGATGCTTCATCCGGCGCCAGCGCTGCGCCGCAGCCACCGGCCGACAATGCATCGATCGACATGACCGATACCGGTGCCAGCGCGTCGGGGGTCAAGACCGTGGATGTCGGCGGCGGCGAATGAGCACCAGTGGGCTCTTCATCGAGTCCTTCCTCGAAATGATGAGCGCCGAACGCGGCGCGGCCAAGAACACCATCGAAGCTTATCGCCGCGATCTGGATGACTATACCGGGTTTCTTGCGACCAAGGGCAAGAGCGCGGCCACCGCGCAGCGTGAGCAGGTGGTAGCGTATCTGAGCCGGATCGATGCCGAGGGACTCGCGCCATCATCGGCGGCACGCCGGCTCTCGGCGCTTCGGCAATTCCACCGCTTCCTTTGCGCCGATCAGATCCGGCCCGACGACCCGACCCGCATCGTTGCCAGTCCCCGTGCGCGTCGGCCGCTGCCGCACGTGCTGTCGGTCGCCGAGGTCGACAAGCTGCTGACGACGGCCGAGACCGAAGCGAATGCAGAGGCATCTGAGCAAAAGCATCTCGCCTCGCTTCGGCTCTATGTGCTGCTGGAGCTGCTCTACGCAACAGGAATGCGCGTCAGCGAGATGGTCTCGCTCAAGCGCTCCGCGGTGATGCGCGACGCCTCGTTCCTGACCATCATCGGCAAGGGGAACAAGGAACGCATCGTGCCGCTCAACGATCGGGCGCGCGATGCAATAAAGACTTGGCTCGGCACGCTCGAGGCGGGGCCTTGGCTGTTTCCTGCCGGTGGTGAGGACGGCTATCTCAGCCGCCAGGTCTTTGCCCGCGATCTCAAATCGCTCGCCGGCCGTGCCGGAATTTCAGGCGCGCGGGTCGCGCCCCACGTCTTGAGGCACGCCTTCGCGAGCCATCTGCTGCAGGGCGGCGCCGATTTGCGCGTGGTGCAGGCGCTGCTTGGGCACGCCGACATCTCGACCACGCAGATCTACACGCACGTGCTCGACGAGAAACTACGAACGCTGGTCGAGACTCACCATCCGCTGGCGCAAAAGGATTAGCGCAGCCACACCGTGAGCGTCGCGGCAGCGTCGAGCCCGATGGTCTGCGCGGCGCGCAAGCCTTCGGCGGTCAGCACCTTGCGCGGCTCGCCGGCAGAAAAGCAGGGCAGCCCATCGGGGATGGTGACGTCGGCGACTCGCACCAGCTCGAAGGCGGTGAACAGTGGCAGGAAGAGATCGAAAACGCGCGTTCCCCCCGTGACCGCGACGGTGCCCTCGGCAATGCCGAGCTCGTCCAGTACGGCATCCGGCGGCACCGCGCCGGGATTCCACAAGATCGCGCGCGGATCCGCGGGATCGATGTCGAGCCGCGGCACGCGGGTGGTCGCCACCAGCCGCAGGCGGCCTGGATTTGGGTGCGCCTCGTGCCCTAGCCGGCCGAGCACCACGAGGCGCGACTGGTCGAGTTCGGCCTGGAAGCGCCGCCAATCCGCATCGCTGCGCAGTTCGGTTGGCATGGCGTGGTCGCGGGTCGCGATCATCCCGTCGGCGGAAACGATGGCGTGGCCGACGATTTCCAGCGGCAAGCCGGCCTCCTTCAGGCTTTGTTCAGGGCGGAATACCCATAAACGGCGCCTCGGAGACGTTTCTGTTCAATTGTACCGGCAATTGCCACAAAGGCTTGGTGGTTTTTCACTATTCCCGGCGCAGGTAACGGCCCGGTTCAACTGGTCATCACAGGGAGAGCCATCGTGCTCAAGATTTCTCGCGCGGCGCTCATTGCCGCGACGCTCGGTCTGTCGGGTTCATGGGGCCTCATGGCCAACGCGGCCCTGGCGCAGGACAGCTCGAGCGAAATGGCGGGCATGGACATGGGCACGAGTTCCGAGGCGAGCTCTGCCGAGCCGTCCGCCCCCAGCACGGTTACGAGTTCCGTCACCATCCAGTCGGTCGCAACCGTCGGCTCGAACATGGACGAAGGCGCCATCCGCGATGCGCTGAGCGGAAATTTCCCGCAGCATGCCGATGAAATCGCCAAGCTCACTGCCACCTCGATCGACATCCCCGAGATCGATTTTACCGTCTCCTCCACGGGCGCCGAGGGTCCGAAGAGCGTGACCATCGCGCTCAAGGCGCTCTCGCTGGCCAATGTGAAGGACGGCATCGCCGGCAGCTTCAGTGTGGGCTCGGTCGAAGCGACCAGCAATGACGGCAGCTTCAAGCTCGGCAAGCTCTCGGCGGCCAACGTCGACTTCCACGCCCTGCTCGGTACGTACGGTTTCGTGCCGCAGGGCTCGCCCAACGATCCGATGAAGGTCGTCTATCAGGATGTGAGCTTCGAGGGCGGATCGATTACTGCCCCAAAGATAAGCTGCACCATCGGCAAGGGCGCCTTCGGGCAGGCGCAAATGCGGCCGACCGCGGTTTCCTACACGGATTTGCAGAAGGCCATGCAGTCCAAGGATTCCGGCGGGTCGCTTTCGCCCGATGCGATCGACAAAGTCGCGCGCTACTATGCGAGCTCCCTCAAATCGACGCTGGGCGGGCCGTTCGATTTCGATGGCCTCTCCTGCAAGGGGACCGACGACGCGAACAAGCCGGTTGAGGTCACGGTCGGCAAGATCCATGTCGATGCTTCGACCACGCCGGGCGTCACCGCTCCGGCCACGTTCGCCGGTCTCAAGATCGAGGGCGACGGCAGCACGGTGACGCTCGATCAGTTCACCCTCAAGCCGATCGATTTCACCCAGCCGATCGCGGTGGTCGATGCGCAGTCGGGCCCGATCACCGTTGCCTGGCTTCTAGGGAATTATCGCAAGCTCATTCCGGCGTTCGGCGGCTTCGGCTTTGGCGGGCTCGGCATCAACGGACCCGATCCGGAAGCGCCGGGCAGCAATATCGACGTCAAGGTCGCCAATTTCGACCTCGGCATGTCGGATTATTTGAACGGCATTCCAACCAAGCTCACATCGAGCGCCTCCGGCATCGAGGTGCCGCTGCCGGCCGACTCGAGCGACGAGCAGGTCAAGATGCTGCTGGCGCTCGGGATCACCAAGGTCAACCTCGGCTTCGATCTCAGTGCGGCATGGGACAAGGCCACGCAAACGATGAACGTCGACAAGATCGCCGTCAGCGGCAAGGACCTCGGCAGCGTCGCCGTCGCGGCGGTCATTGGCAACGCCGCCGAGCAGCTCTTCGACATCGACCCGAACGTCATGCAGGCCGCAGCGATGGGCGTGACGCTCAAATCGCTCAAGCTTGACCTCACCGACGCCGGGATCGGCGACAAGATCGTGCCGTTGTTCGCGGCGCAGCAGGGTGCCGACCCCACCGCGTTCCGCGCACAAATCGCGGGAGTCGCGGCCGGAACTGCGCTGCAACTCGTGGGGGCGACCGATGCCGGCAAGGCACTCTCGGATGCGGTCGCCGCCTTCCTGACCGGGACCAGCAAAGCGGTGAACGTCACCATCACCTCCAAGGACCCTGCCGGGATTCCGGTGCCGGTGCTGATGCAGGCGGGAGATGACCCGACGGTGCTGTCGAACGCTGTAAACATCACCGGCGCGTCGCAGTAAGGCCAATACGGGCGGGCGGTTCGCGCCGCCCGCCGCTTGACTCGCCGCGGCCCCGCCGCCACTTTCCGGCCACGCCGGGCGGCAATAAGCCCGCTCCGTTTCGAGGCCTCCTGTCCGCCATGCAGTCCTATCTCGATTTCGAAAAGCCGGTCGCCGATCTCGAAGGCAAGATCGCCGAGCTCAAATCCATCTCCGGTGGCGACAAGGCGGTTTCGATCGACGATGAGGTTGTGGCGCTGACCGCCCGGGCCGACCAGGCCCTCGCTGATATCTACAAGAAACTGTCGCCCTGGCAGCGCACGCAGGTCGCGCGGCACCCGCAGCGGCCGCATTTTTCCGATTATATCCGCTCGCTGATCACCGACTGGACGCCGCTCGCCGGCGACCGGAAATATGGCGAGGATCCGGCACTCCAGGCCGGCTTCGGGCGCTTCAACGGCGAGCCGATCGCCGTCCTCGGCCAGGAGAAGGGCTCCGACACCACGACCCGTCTCGCCCACAATTTCGGCATGGCCAATCCCGAGGGATACCGCAAGGCCGTGCGCATCATGGACATGGCCGATCGCTTCAACATCCCGGT
>Ga0068853_100002361_pt1 | contig 14123 bp, 9 predicted proteins | sample KBSCornC32_FD_65655 | JGI IMG/M metagenome (GOLD analysis project Ga0068853, IMG submission 65655) | Corn rhizosphere microbial communities from Kellogg Biological Station, Michigan, USA - KBS Corn C3-2 | ecosystem: Host-associated > Plants > Roots > Rhizosphere > Soil ... | reverse complement strand
ATCATCTCCAGTGGCGGCAACTCGGGCTCCCAAGCCACCTCTCTGTTGATTCGAGCCCTGGCGCTCAACGAGGTGAGCTTGAGCGACTGGTTCAAGGTTTTCCGCCGTGAGGTGGTCTCGGGCCTGTCGCTGGGTCTGATTCTGGGGACGATTGGCATGTTGCGCATTTGCCTTTGGGAATGGCTGGGCTGGCAGAACTATGGCGAGCACTGGTTCCTGATCGCCTCGACGGTGGGACTTTCTCTGGTGGGGATCGTCCTCTGGGGGAGCGTCTCCGGGGCCATGCTGCCGTTCATTCTCAAGCGTCTGGGGCTGGACCCCGCGACCTCTTCGGCCCCCTTTGTGGCCACGCTCGTCGACGTCACCGGCTTGATCATTTATTTTTCGGTAGCCCGGGTTATCTTGCACGGGACGTTGCTGTGAACATCCTGGATGGAACGGCAATCACCGACGCGAGCCTGGAAACGCTTGGCTCGATGCGCAGCCTGACCCGCGTGTCATTCAAGAACACGCAAGTCACCGCCCCCGGTGCGGCGGTGCTTCGTAATAAGAACGCCAAGCTGACGGTGATCGGGCCATAGACTCTCGGCCGCATAGCGGTCGTTCACTCCCCCTCTTAGGAAGGGGGGGCAGGGGGGGTCGCGCGGCATGGTGATAACGCTCTGCTGGCAGGTCCGCATTGCCGGCAAATACATGCTCACGGTAGTATTGCCGGCGCCCGTGAAACAAAATTATTGCAATCAATTCATCGATCTCACCCGCTCGATAAGGACTCGCTTCATGCCGACACGATTTCGATGGGCAGCTCTGTCGATTTTCTGCGCCTCGCTCGTTTTCAACTCCTTGACCGCTGCGCAGGATAAACCTGCCACGAAGATCGAGCCAGATAAAGACGGCGCTCCGCTCGTGCCGCACGCAACGGTCAAAGTCGATAAGGGGAAACTGACCGCCAGCGTCACGGTGAAAGGGACTGTCGCCGGCGACAAGACGACCGAGGTCAGCGTACGGATCAAAGGCTGGGCGGGGCCCTTGACCGTCGAGCAGGCCGTCGAACACGGGGCCCGCGTCAAGAAAGACGACGTGCTGCTCGCGTTCGATGCCGAGAAACTCACGCAGGCGGTTGCCGCCGCGCGCGAAGAGCGCTCCCTGGCCCGGTTGACAATCAAGCTGGCCGAGCTCGAGCTGCCGATCGCCCGGCAACAACTGCCTCTGGATCTGCTCGCCGCCGAACGCAGCAAAAAGGAGACGGCCGATGACTTGCAGCGATTCCTGAAGGTCGAAAAGCCGGACCAGATCGAGGCAGCTCAGTTCGCGGTGAAAAGTTCTGAGTTCAGCGCGCTCTCGGCCAAAGACGAGCTGGCGCAACTCGAGAAGATGTATCGCGATAAGGACCTCACCGAAGAGACCGAGCAGATGATCCTCAAACGCTACAAATTCTCGCTCGAAAGCGCCGAGTTTTATCTGCGTTCCGCGCGGCTGCATACGGAACGCACGCTGACTATCGACATTCCCCGTCGCGAAGAGGCATCGCATCTGGCGGCCGCCAAGGCGAACCTGGCGTGGGAGCACGCGCGTGAGCAACTGCCGCTGCAATTGAAGCAGAAAGAGCTGGCCCTGGAAAAACTGCGCTTTGATGACAATCGAGCCCAGGAAAAGCTGGCCGAGCTCGAAAAAGACCTGACGCTGATGACGATCAAGTCGCCTGCCGCAGGAGTCGTCTACCACGGACGCTATTCCCAGGGAAACTGGACGAGTCAGCCGGCCACGGCATTTCTCAAGGGAGGCACGCTTCCCGCCAATGACGTGGTGCTGACGATCATCACGAACGGCCGGCTGTTTCTGCACACCGAGGTCGAAGAGAAAGAGATCGGCGACGTCAAAGTGGGCCAGGTTGCCCGCTTCGCTCCGACCAGGTCGCCGCAGAAGAAGCTGGCAGGACGGGTCGATCGCGTCGCCCCGGTTCCGCAGGCCGGCAAGTTCGAAGTGGTCATCGCGCTGGCCGACGATGCGGCGGAGGGTCTGGTACCGGGGCTGACCGGATCGGTGAAAATTGTGACGGCACAAAAGGAGAACGCGCTCACGGTCGCCAGCACGGCCGTGTTCGAAGATGCGGACGACGACTCGCATTACGTTTACGTGCCCGGCAAGCCGCCGCAGAAGAAGACGGTGAAAATCGGCCTGGTCGTCGGCGACAAGACCGAAATCGTCGAAGGTCTCGCCGCCGGCGACGAGATCCTGGCGTCCAAGCCGTAAATCAGGAGAAAGGCAAAAAGATAAAGTGGCAAAAAAATAGTCGCTTGCCCGAGCGGTCGACGAATACAGAGGACTCATTTTTTTGCCGTCAGATTTTTTTTGCCATAAGGCCGTAAAAACGTCGCCATCCGTGGGAATATTCCTTTTTTGTACTATCTAAAAGTAGGCAGCCTGACAAACTGACGGTTAGTAATATCACTCGCTGGGAATCTGCCATGAATTCGCTTCGCTGCATATCGGTCATGGCTCTCTGGATCGCGTTGACGGCGGGTGCTCTTTATGCCGCTGACGATGCGGAACCGCCGCCGGAAAAGGCCCCGCGGCCTGCCGCGCCAGAGCCCGTCCCTGCGGCCGATCTGGAAGCGGCCCTGGCGCGCGGCGTCGATTACTTGGTTCAGCACCAGAACAAAGATGGTTCGTGGGGTTCCCCAGCAATCAAGGGTGGCGTTCCCATCATTGCCGGAATCGGTTCGCATCACGCCTATTCCGTGGCGGTCACTGCGATGAGCGTTTCGGCTCTCATTGAGAGCGGCACTTCGTCGGCAGCGGTTGTCCAGGCGATCGAACGTGGCGAGAAACACCTGTTCGACCAGCTCCCCAACGTGCGCCGCGACGATCCAATGCTGATCTACAACGTCTGGTCGCATGCCTACGGCATTCAGGCACTGGTCCGCATGTACGAGCGGCTTCCCAATGACGCTCCGCGCCGCGAGCACATCCGCGAACTGATCAAAGGGCAATACGAGAAGCTCACAAAATACGAATCGGCCGAGGGAGGCTGGGGTTACTATGATTTCGACGCCGGAACGCAGCGCCCCGCCGCCTCGTCGACCAGCTTTGTCAACGCCGCCGTGCTCGTCGCCATGCACGAAGCCAATCGCATCGGCGTCGCCCCGCCAGAAAAAATCCTCAAGCGCGCCATTCAGATGACGAAGACCCAGAGGTTGCCCGACGGCTCCTATATGTACGGCTACTACCTGCACATGATGCCCACGCACCCGGTCAATCGGCCGGGAGGCAGCCTGGGCCGCTCGCAGGCATGTGGCCTCTCGCTACGGATCTGGGGAGATCGAGAGATCACCGACGAAGTCCTCGAATCCTGGCTCGACCGCCTGATCACGCGCAACGGCTGGCTGAGCATGGGTCGGAAGAAGCCGATTCCGCATGAATCGTTCTACATGGTCGCCGGGTATTTCTTTTACTTCGGCCATTACTACGCCGGGCTGTGCATCGACCAGCTTCCCGCGGACAAACGCGATTTCTACAAACACCACCTCGCCCGCGTGATTCTCGAACTTCAGGAAGCGGACGGCTCGTGGTTCGATTATCCATTCTACGATTACCACAAAGCCTACGGCACGGCGTTCGCCGTCATGACGCTCAATGCCTGCCGCGCCAAGCCAACGTGGCGGTTGCCGCCGCCGGCAGAAAATGCCAAGTGAGCTCATCCTCCGTTTAGCGGGGAGGCGCAGCCGAGCCCTGGTACCAGCACGGCCTCAATACTGAGGTGCACTCGGCTACGCCTCGCGGCTAAACAATCGTCACTTTGTGCCAACGCAAACCAGGCTCTTGGACGTCCGCAGGAAGAACCGTCCCTGCGAGATCGCTGCCGAGGCGTACACGTCTTCGCCAATTTCGTTGCGTGCGAGCTCTTGATAGTCGGGCGCCATGGCGTCCACGACGAGCGTGCTGCCGGTTTCGTCGGTGAAGTAGAGTCGGCCGGCCGCGGCAACCGGAGACGCCGTGAAGCGGCCACCCAGCCGTTTCCGCCACAGCACTTTGCCGGTCGCGGCTTCGAAGCACGAGGCGATCCCCTTGTCGTCGGCCACATAGTACCGATCACCCACGGCAATCCCCGAGGGAACAAACGACGTGCCGCGGTCGTTGCGCCAGGCGACGCGTGATTCGGTGACATCACCCATTCCACCTGGCCTGACGCCAAAATGGGCGCCGTTCGGACCGCTGACCGAGATGACCAGGCCATCGGCCAGCACGGGCGTCGGCACGCATTCGCGAGCCAGGCCTCGCACGGTCCAGAGCAACTTGCCGGTCCGCGGGTCGTATCCGTCGAGCTTCTCCGAGCCGGAGATGACCAGCTCGAAACGTTCGCCGCTGGGCACGAGCTGTGGCGATGACCACGACAGCCAGACATCTGGCCGATCGGCTTTCCAGATATTCGCGCCGGTCGACTTATTGATGGCAATGACGTACGACGCACCGTAATGATCGCATTGGTGAATCAACAGGTCCTCGAACAGCAGGGGCGAACTGGAGGCGCCGAAACGATTCTCGAAGACGCCGTATTCATCGGAGAGGGCCCTTTGCCAGACCAGGCCGCCGTCCATATCGAAGCAGAAGATGTCGCCGGTTCCGAACGCCACCCACAGATGCTTTCCATCGGTCACGGGGGAGGGGCTGGCCATCCCGCTCTTGGGATAGAACAGTGTCGGTGCGGTCCCCCACAGCCGCCGATGCCAGCGTTCGCGGCCCGTGTCGCGGTCGAAGCAAAAGACGTGCAGCTCTCCCTGATCTTGCCCGTCCGAGGCGGTAAGGAACACCCGTTCGTCCCAGACGACGGGATTGGCGGTGCCGGTGCCGGGAAGGGGAGCTTTCCAGAGAATGTTCTCGGTCGCCGACCACGTCGTCGCCACGCCCGTCTCGCTGGTCACGCCGGTGCGGGCAGGTCCCCGCCAGCCGGGCCAGTTTTCGGCTATCGCGATTGACGTCAGCCCCGTCGCGACGAGCAGCAGAGCTGCCCAAGCTCGAAGAATGGAAATCATTCGGGCACCCCCGTCTTGAATGCGACACCTCGTCCGTGTTCATCGCAGAGACGGAGCTGGAGCGACCAGTTGTTGGGGACTTCAGGATCTTTATGCTGTGGGCCCTGGCAAACTTTGACCAGCAGCGTATTGCGCCCTGCGACGAGCGTGATCGGCGTGATGAAACGGTCAAAGCGAGTCCCGTTCAGCCATTGATCGCGGGCAAACACTTTGCGGCCATTCAGCCAGACTGAGCAGTTGTCGTCGGCGCTGCAGCGCAAGTGAGCGGGCTGCGCGCGCGCGACGTCGATCTCGGCATAGGCATATCCGACCGCCTCGCGCGTCGCTGCCAATGCTTTGTTGAGATCGACCTGGCCCAGCGGGTCGGTCGTGCAGTGTTTGATCCAGCGAATCTTCTGGCCTGCCTGTCCCTGATATGTGGCGTCGAGATCGACTTTCGACTCCGGCGCGAAGGCGAGCGCGAATCCGGTCTTTTCGGGTGCGTCAAAGGGACCGACCAGCCACCACGATGTGACCAGCCCCAGATGGGCGAAGACGTCGGCTGGTTCGCCCAGTGTGTTCAGCTTGTTTGCCGCCTGTGTCACCTGGCCGCTGTCGAGGGCATGGTCGAAGGCCTTGTGGAATTCGGCCTTCGCCCGCGCGTTATTGCCGTCGCGCAGCGCGTTTTCACCGGCGGCCAGCACGCGGGCGACGGCATCGCTGCGAAAGTCGGGATCATCCAGCCGGCTTGGCAGCCATTGTTCGCGAAAGGCCGGCTCGAGCCTGTCGAGCAGCGTCAGAACCAGGGCCCGCGGCCGTCGGGCATTCCGGCCGTCGCTGACGTATTCCTTCAGAAAGGCGCTCGGCCAGATGGTTTCCGTTTGGGCCAATCCACGCTCAACAATCTCCTCGTAGATTGAGCGATACCAATTGGCCGCAACGACGTTGGATGTATTCATCGCCGCCAGCAACTGCGGCAGAATCTCGACGCCGCACCTGGCCAGCTCATCCCGCGCCGGCCGCGCCGCCGCTGAACCTGTTCCCTGCGGTCCCACTTTGGCGATAACGGCGATTTGAGTTGCCACCGAGTCATCGGCGACAGCAATCGAACCCGCCCCCGCGGCAATGACTGCGAGCCAAGTGGCAAATGCAAGAATCGACGTGTGACTTGAATGCAGGTTCATCATATTCCTCAACAGCGGCAAGAAGATGAGCAACAAGAATACCGCGATTCAGGCTGCGATTGCCAGTTCGCCGTGGAGTCAGCACCTGATTCGAAGACATACGAAGAGAACACCGTCGATTTCACGGATGACGCGGATAAGAAGAGACATCCGGTCATCCGTGCCTTCCGTGAAATCAATGGCGACCCCGTGCTGAATGCACCGTCGTGACGTTTCGCGCTCGTTTAGCCGCGAGGCGCCGCCGAGTGCTTTTTCACGGTTGACGTCAACTCCGAGCTGCACTCGACTGCGTCTCGCGGCTAAACGGCCGTCTCGGCGTCGATGGTCACCAGCACACTCTTGAATGCCGGGGTCTTCGATTCGGGATCGACGGCGCGGGGAACCAGAATATTCGCCTCGGGGCAGTACATCATCGCGTTCCCCTGGCGGACGTCGAACGCCCGCACGCGCTGATAGCGCATTTCGCCGGCCGCGCTGCGCACCCGCACCGGTTGATCGACAGAGAGTCCGAGCCGTTGGATGTCGGCCATGTTGAGCAGAATAATATCGCGTCGGGTCTGCCCGCGATACAGGTCTTCGTCCTCATAGACGACCGTGTTGAACTGCCCCTCCGAACGAATCGTCATTAGCCGCAACTGGCCGCCCGTCGCATCGGGCGCGGCCGGCAGCGCCACGGCGTGAAAGCGGGCCTTGCCGCTGGGAGTGGGAAATTGCCGCTCGGCAAGCTGACGTCCGGCGATGTGGAATTCCTTCCGCGTGCGACCGATCTCGGCAACCGGCTCGTAGCCGGGAATCAGCTCGCTCATGAGGACCCGCACGGCGTCGTGGTTTTCCAGCTTGCGCCAGTCGATCGGTCCTGCTTCACCGAGGACCCGACGGCCCAGTGACGTGAGCAGCGAAACCTCGCTGCGCGGGCCGGCGTACCGCGCGGGGCCGCCGTCGCTCAAACGGACGTAACTGAACATCGACTCTTGCGTCGTCGGTTGCGGTTCTTCGTCGCGCGGTAATACGGGCAGCACGAGTGTCTCGCGGCCGCGCCCCCAGGCGTGAGTCGTATTGAGCGTCGTCGTGAGGTACGCCACGCAGCCGATGCGCGAGAGGGCCTTCTCGGCGAACGCCGCATCGGGATTGCTGCCGTACAGGTTGCCTCCCAGGCAGACGGCCACGTCCATCTCGTCGTGCAGTGCGGCTTCCATGCAGGCCATCGTGTCGAGGCCGGGTGATATGGGCGCTGCGATTCCCAATCGCTTCTCGAAACGCTCGAGCATGGATTTCTTCAATTGCGGCGACACGCCCACCGAGCCGATGCCCTGCACGTTGCTGTGCCCGCGAATGGGCATAAGGCCGGCGTTGTGACGGCCGACCATGCCGCGCAATAGCGACAGGTTGGCGATCATTTTGACGTTGTCGGTGCCGTGCAGATGATGGGTAATTCCCATCGTCCAGCCAAAAACGACGTTTTTGGCCTGCATGTACAGTTTGGCGAAATGGCGAATCTGGTCGCGCGAGACGCCGGAGCAGCGCTCGATGTCGTCCCACGATGTCGAGTCGACCTGCCGCTCGAAGTTGCTGAAGCCTTCGGTCGCCTGGGCGATGAACGCCAGATCGTGTCCGCCGCGAGTGAGCACTTCCTTGGCCAGGCCGGTCAACAGGGCGATATCGCCGCCGATGTGCGGCTGCAAATACAGGCTGGCGATTTCAGAGCCGAACAGCAGGCTGCGCACGTCGCTGGGAACGCGAAAATTGACCAGCCCCAGCTCGCGCGTGGGATTGACGACGACGACCTGTCCGCCGTTTCGCCGCAATAGCATCAGGCTGCGCATCAGCCGGGGATGATTCGACGCCGGATTGCCGCCGATGAGGATGTACAGGTCGGCGTGCTCCAGGTCTTCGAGCCGGATCGTGCCGGTCCCCGCGCCGACGCTCGCGGCCAGTCCGACGCCCGAGGCCTGATGGCAATAGTACGAGCAGTTGTTGACGTAATTCGTGCCGAACACGCGGGCCAGAAGTTGCAGCAGGAACCCCGCCTCGTTCGACGAGCGGCCGCTGGCATAAAAAAAGCTGCGAGATGGTCCGGCCGCCTTGAGGCGCATCGCGAGCCGGTCGATCGCTTCGTCCCAGGTGATGACGCGGTAGTGCGAATCGTCGGGCCCGGCATAGAGCGGAGTGACCAGCCGGCCGCTGGCTTCGAGTTGCCGCGGGGTCATTCCCCGCAGCTCATTGAAACCGTAGCGGGCAAAGAACTCGGGAGTGATCCCCGCCTGCATGTCCGAAACCATGGCCTGAAACGATTTTTTGCAGACCTCGGGGAAGTAGCCCCCTTCGTTGACCATGCCGCCCAACTGGCCCCCCATACCCAGCGCGCACGTTTTGCATGCGTTCTTGCTGCGCATGGCGTTCCAGAGTTTCTGCCAGCCCACGCGATTGGCCATTCGCAGGGTGTACTCGATCGCTTTGAAGCCGCCGCCGGATTTGAGGTTCATACGAATTCAAATTTATCGACTGCGATCTTGCTTGTCGCGTGTGGGGAAGGTTTCCAACCTGCCTGTGCGCGAGATCTGCCGCCTGGTAACGGCCGCGCGCCATTGTGCAGGTTAAGAAAAGACGGATTAAGCCCACGGATGGCGGGGCGGCCGCACGGATAATTCCGGCCGGGCAAGTGTGTATTACGATCAACTCTTTTTATCCGTGGGTCTGCCTCGCCATCCGTGGGGATTCTTTAGTTTTTTCCGTATTCGGTTGCACCCTACCGCCGTAATCAAACAAAAGAAAACTACCACGGATAACACGGATATCACTGATGGGCCGATTCACCGTCTTTCTTTTTATCCGTGCCATCCGTGAAATCCGTGGTTCGTATTCGTCGACCTTTCCCGGACCAACAATGCGCGCAGGCTGATGCGAAACCGACAAGTAGCAATACGATGTGAACGCTTATCGCGTGAAGTGTGTGTCGACGCGGCCGCGGGTATTGCAGCGCGTGCCGGGCTCACTGTCCGCCGGGAAACGGCATTTCGCTGCGCATGGCTTCGGATCGCAGGTTGTTTGCCCGGTTCTCGATATCCTGCGAAGGTTCGATGTTTTGGGGCGCGAGAGCGTAAGTCACTTCGCGGCGGTCGTTGATTTTCATCAGCGCGAAGTTGTCGGTCACGAATTCCAGTGGGAAGATCTGATACCAGGGCGTCGACAGCTTGACCGGCGTCGTCAGTGTCTGGTAGCCGTCCTTGATCAGCCGGATCTCGCGGGTCGCGTAATAAGTGTAGTCGAAGGAGACCGGTGTATAGCCGATCTCTTCGCCGTCAATCAGCACGAGGGCTCCCGGCGGATCAGATCGGACCGTCAGCCGCCGATGCATGCACCCGCTCGAGAAGAGCGCCGCCGCCAGCAGGGCCAGGAGCGGGAAACGCCGGTCGAATCGGGAAAACGCCGCGCCGGCCGACGTTTTCAGGGCAGGCCTGCCTGAGGAAGTCGGATCAGTTTCAATGGGTAACGGTATTGAGAGCGGGGTCATCAAGTGCACGCAGGCGGCACACGTTCGGTTGGCGAGAATTCCGGCGGGAATTGGGCCGGATTCTAGCGGCGACGCGAAATTCTGCCAACGGGAGTTTCATTGCCTCGAAAACCTGTATAATTGAGCAAACCGTGTAAAAGACGGCCCGATTGCGGGCTGAGTCGGGTAGGGTGGGTCGAGTTTTTACCAGGCCCACCGGCTCGGAAGGCGTCGGTGGGCCTCGTAAAAACTCGACCCACCCTACTTCTGCGTTGTGCAAATAAAGATAAAGAGGGCGCCGGCGACGATGTTCTGGGAGCAAAAAATCGAGTATGCTGCTCTCACCGACATCGGTTTTCGCCGTCGGAACAACCAGGATTCGTACGCCGTCCAGGTCGCTTCCGATCGCGACCGGTGGGCCCACCGTGGGCACCTTTTTCTCGTTGCCGACGGCATGGGGGGGCACGCCGTCGGCGAACTGGCCAGCAAAATCGCCGCGGACACGATTCCCCACACCTACCAGAAACTCCAGGCCGAGGATCCCGCCGAGGCCCTCAAGTCGGCCGTCGTGACTGCGAACGCGACGATCAACGCGCGCGGAGAAATGAACCGCGATTTCACCCGTATGGGAACCACCTGCACGACACTCGTGCTGTGCCCCAAGGGGGCTGTGATCGCCCACGTCGGAGACAGCCGCGCGTATCGCGTGCGGGCCGATCGAATCGAGCAATTGACGTTCGACCATAGCCTGCAATGGGAGCTGCTGCGACAAGGCAAAATGTCGCCGGAAGAAATTTTTCGCAACGAGCCACGAAACGTGATCACGCGCAGCCTGGGCCCGCATCCAGCCGTGCAGGTCGACGTCGAGGGGCCCTATGCGACCCGTCCCCACGACGTCTACCTCCTGTGCAGCGACGGCCTGACGGGGCTGGTCAGGGACGAAGAAATCGGCATCGCCTGCCGCGAGTTGCCTCCCGCGGAAGCCTGTCGACTGTTGGTGGACCTGGCCAATTTGCGCGGCGGGCCCGACAACATCACCGTCGTCATTGTACGCGTCGGAGCCATTCCACCCGAATTGCCGCAGGAGACCGAGATCGACGATGACAATTCCGCCGAAGGGCAATTCGGGTGGAGCTGGCTGATCGCCGTTTTTCTCGCCGGAATCTTGATTATCGTGGGGCACGCCTGGCCCTACTTTAACTTCGAGCGGCGGATCGAGGGATTGTCGATGGAGGCGCTCGGCGTTACGGGAGTCGGGGCGCTCATGCTCACCTGGCTGCGGATGCGACGCCGGGCGCGGGAGCTGGCGGCCCTCCCGCAAATGACGCCGGGAACACCGTATCGCACCGCCTCGGCAAAACTCACGCCGGAATTCGTCACCGAGCTCGCCAATCTCGAAAACAACCTGCAACGGAGCGCAGTCGAGGAAGGCTGGTCGATCGAATGGACGGAACATAACCGAGTCTTCGAAGCAGCTAAAACCGCGCTGGCCGAGCGCCGTTACACCGAGTCGCTCCGCGATTTCGCGCGGGCCATTCATGTTCTCGTGGGGGGTATCCATCTGTTGCGCAAGCAGCGTGATCAGATCCTGCGCTGGGGCGCCAAGCCGCAGCCCCCCAAGGGTGAAGAGTCGGTCGAGGGGAAATGAATGGTGAGTCACCGCTCCATCATGGACTGAATCTATGGCCGCGGAGTAATCCGGGCGTACACCCATATGGCAGATTTGCGCCTGGAGCTTTGGGACTGCGGCAGCATCCCGGCGGTCACCTCGCCATCGCGATCGCAATACAAATCATTTGCTGGAAATAACTTCCGGCGAGCCAGATCGAGCTCCGGATCGGGCAGATTTCAGCGACAGCCAGGCGGCAATTCCTCGAAACGTTCCTGCGGAACCTCTGGAACGCCAACGTCTTTGCAAGTTTGCCGAATAATCCGCCGATACTGGTTATACCTATCGTAGCGTCGTACCTATTCCTGGTTGGGGGTACGCCCTGATCTGCCCGCGTTTCGACCCGCACGAGGGCAGTTCTGGTCCGGATTGTGAACGTCGGCATGTCCCAATGCTGCCGTCAGAGCGGTCTTTACGTTCAGTACGACGGACTCGCAATGAGCCTTACCCGCCAGCTCCTGCATCGACGGTTGTGGAAGAAGCTGATCAGTCTGACGCTGATCGGAGCGATGCTTCCCGGCTGTTCTGGGCCCGACAAAAAGATCACCTATCTGGGCAATCCCGAGCCGCTCGATTACAAAGACCACGTGATGGAAATCGACCATCCGGACGTCGATGAACCGACGCCCGACGCGGTGGCGGCAACGAAGAAACCACGAAAAATGGGCGATCGCAGCCGCGATGAGATCTGGGATCTGTCTCTCTCCGAAGCAATCCATCTGGCCCTGGTCAACAATAAGATTCTGCGCGTCCGCGGGGACTTTCGCACGGCCGGATCGCAGGTGTATATTAATGCCGACGGCGTGCCGTCGGTGTACGACCCGGCGATCCAGGATTCAGGCGTGCTGTTCGGCGGGCGCGGCGTGGAAGCGGCCCTGTCGGCGTTCGATCCCCAGTTCACCACGAGCATGCTGTGGGGCTCGAACTCGGCAATTCAGAACAACCTGTTCCTCTCCGGCGGGTTGTCCACAGGATCTGTCCTGAATACGGACACTGGGGCTTTTTCTACGGGCATTGGGAAAACCTTCGCCAACGGTGGCAATCTCTCAGTCGCCGAAAACACCAACTACCTGTTCAGCAACGCCGTGGCGCAACTGTTTCCGTCGGTCTACACCGGCAACGTGCAGCTCCAGTATACGCAGCCGCTGTGGGCTGGCGCCGGAACCGAATATACGCGGATTGCCGGTCCGGCCAGTACGAATATCGGCGGCGTGTCGGGCGTGTCCCAGGGTGTCGTGATCTCGCGGATCAACACCGATATTTCGGTCGCCAATTTTGAGATGAACGTGCGGAATAACCTGCGCGATCTCGAAGAAACGTATTGGGACCTGTATCTGGCGTACCGAACTTACGACACGAACGTCGAAGCCCGAAACAGCTTCCTGCGTTCGTGGCGGTTCGCCCAGGCGAACAAGGGAGTGGGGAAGTTCAGCGATCTGGACGAATTGCAGTCACGCCAGGCATTTTTCCAGGGACGGGCCGCCGTCGAAGATTCGCTCCAGAATCTGTACAACCTGGAAACGCAATTGCGACGCTTATGCGGGCTGGCCAGTGCCGACGGCCGCATCATCCGTCCCAAAGACGATCCCAACACCGGGGAATACATTCCCGACTGGAACCTGTGCCTGGCCGAGGCCCTCACCCGGCGTGAAGAGCTGCGCCGCGAGAAATGGAACGTCAAGAGCCTCGAGCTGCAGTTGCAGGCGGCCAAGAGTCTGGTTGCTCCGCAGCTCAACTTCATTTCGTCGTATCAGATCAACGGCTACGGCAATAACCTGTTCAACATCAAAGGCGCACCGACTCCCGGACCCGGGGGTGTCGATCTGCAAAGCTACTTCCAGACGTTGACGGCCGCCAACCAGAACGGTTTCACGACCGGTTTCCAATTCGCGATGCCGTTCGGGTTCCGTCAGGCCCGGTCGCAGGTCAGAAACTACGAGTTGCGGCTGGCGAAAGCCAAGGCAGTACTCGAACAGCAGGAGCTGGAAATCTGCCACGAGCTGACGACGACGTTCCAGAACATGGCCTGGCGTTTCCAGACCGCGCAGTCGAATTACAATCGCTGGCAGATCGCCGAGGCCCAGATTGCCGGCCGCGAAAATCGCTACCGCACGGGCGTTCCCGGAATTGACACCAGCGTCCTGTTGCAGCAATGGCTCACGACGCGCACCGACGCGGCCACGGCCGAGGTCACATTCTACACCAGTGTGATCGAGTACCAGAAGGCGCTCACCGATCTGCATTTCCGCAAGGGCACCTTGCTGGAGCTGAACAATGTTCATCTGGCGGAAGGGACCTGGACCCCCGAAGCCTACGACAACGCTTTGCGGCGAGCCTGTGCGCGCAGCTATGCGATGGACGCTCCGGACTTCGACCCGGTCCATACGGAACCTCCCGTCTTCGATCGTAAAGGAATGATTCCAGGGATCGACATGATCGACGCCGGGCAGCCTGCCGCGGGCGATCCGAACGACCCGCAGGGCGTGCACAGCAAGTCAGGCGCGCTGTCATTCCCCGCACCGGCCAAGTCGGAAAGCATGCCCCCTGAGCAATCGCTGCCGGACGAGACGCCGGTGAAGTAGCTTGTTTACTTCACCTTCGGCGCCGCATCCGGCGACGAGGTCACGACGACGGCGTGGCCGAAGTATTTCTTCACGACGGCGACCACGTCATCGACTTTGACTTTGCCAATGCGCTCGGGGAACGATTTCTCGTAGTCGTATCCCAGTCCATACAATTCGTCGATCGACGCCTGGAACGCCCGCTGG
>Ga0068853_100002356_pt1 | contig 14137 bp, 14 predicted proteins | sample KBSCornC32_FD_65655 | JGI IMG/M metagenome (GOLD analysis project Ga0068853, IMG submission 65655) | Corn rhizosphere microbial communities from Kellogg Biological Station, Michigan, USA - KBS Corn C3-2 | ecosystem: Host-associated > Plants > Roots > Rhizosphere > Soil ... | reverse complement strand
GTGATCTCAAACTCCGACGGCGACAGGTCCAGCGGCGTCTCCGTACAGCAGAGCCTGTCCGCCTCAAGGTTAAAATCGATGGTGAATCCCCGCTGTTTAAGGCCATTCACGGCCTCTGCTACAGTATCGTATGTGTACATGGCGCGAAGTTACGAATTACTCAGGATATCAGCTGGTGCGTCTGCTTCACCACCCCCATCACAAACGTACTCTGCACGTGCCCAATATTCTCGACCTGCCCCAGCTTGTTGACATGAAAATCATAGTAAGCATCCATATTCTCCACCGCCACTTTCAGTAAAAAATCAAACTCCCCCGAAATGATAAAACACTCGGTGATTTCAGGGATCTCATGCACCGTGCGGATGAACCGGGCCCCCGACTTCTTGTTGTGCTCCTTCAGCGACACATAACAAATGGCCAGCAGCCCCCTCCTGACTTTCGAATGATCCAGCAGGGTCGCATACTGCCGGATAACACCCGTCTCCTCCAACCGCCTTATCCGCTCGTGCACGGGCGTGGTGCTCAGATGGACCTGCGCCGCAATCTCCCGGACCGTGATCTTGGCATTCTCCTGCAAAAGACGCAGGATCGCCTTGTCCTTTTCGTCCAGGTCAACCGGCTCGTTAGCCGGTTTTTCTTTTAGAGGGTCTTTTTCCATGGCATACTTGCATTTTGTTCCATAAAAGTACGTTAAACTATACTTTTATTCCAAATTTACCGGAAGAACCTATAATTTTGTTCTACAGAATTACCTTTGCAAAAACTAATAAAAGAATTCCCAAATGGCAACAAAAACTCAGAGCATCGACCTGAAGCTCCCTTATAAAGTGAAAGACATGAGCCTGGCTGAGTGGGGCCGGAAAGAGATCCGTCTCGCAGAAGCCGAAATGCCCGGCCTCATGGCAATCCGTGAAGAGTATGGCAAACAGCAGCCGCTGAAAGGCGCCCGCATCGCCGGCTGCCTGCACATGACCATCCAGACCGCCGTGCTGATCGAAACCCTCGTTGCGCTGGGCGCCGAAGTCCGCTGGAGCAGCTGTAACATCTTCTCCACCCAGGACCAGGCCGCTGCCGCCATCGCCGCAGCCGGCATCGGCGTATTCGCATGGAAAGGACAGACCCTCGAAGAAGCCGACTGGTGTATCGAACAGACCCTCTTCTTCGGCAGCACCGACCGCCCCCTAAATATGATCCTCGACGACGGCGGCGACCTGACCAATATGGTTTTTGACAAATATCCCGAACTGGTACAGCATATCAGAGGCCTCAGTGAAGAAACGACTACCGGTGTTCACCGCCTGTACGAAAGAATGGAAAAAGGCACCCTGCCCATGCCGGCGATCAACGTCAACGACTCCGTTACCAAATCCAAGTTCGACAACAAATACGGCTGCAAAGAATCTCTCGTAGACGCCATCCGCCGCGCTACCGACGTCATGATGGCCGGTAAGGTCGCCGTCGTAGGCAGCTACGGCGACGTAGGCAAAGGCTCTGCCGCCTCCCTCAAAGGCTCCGGCGCCCGCGTCATCGTCACCGAGATCGACCCCATCTGCGCCCTCCAGGCCGCTATGGACGGATACGAAGTAAAGAAAATGATCGACGCCGTAAAAGAAGCCGACATCATCGTCACCGCTTCCGGCTGCCGCGACCTCATCACGGAAAAACACTTCCGCGCCATGAAGGACAAAGCCATCGTTTGTAACATCGGCCACTTCGACATCGAGATCGACATGGCCTGGCTGAACAAGAACTACGGCAACACCAAAGACACTATCAAACCCCAGGTCGACGTCTACAACATCGACGGCAAAGAAGTGATCATCCTCGCCGAAGGCCGCCTTGTCAACCTCGGCTGCGCTACCGGTCACCCCTCCTTCGTAATGAGCAACTCCTTCTCCAACCAGACCCTCGCTCAGATCGAACTGTGGACCAACACCAGCAAATACGAGAACAAAGTATACGTCCTGCCCAAACACCTCGACGAGAAGGTAGCCCGCCTCCACCTCGCCAAGATCGGTGTCGAGCTCGACGAGCTGACCCAGGAACAAGCCGACTACCTTGGCATCCCCAAGGCCGGTCCGTTCAAACCCGAACACTACCGCTACTAGTAGCACATATAACGAAGATCCCCGGCCAAAGCCGGGGATTTTTTATTTAACAAGACTTACCACCGCCCACAATGCCACCCCCGAGATCATCACCCACAACAACACCCCCTGCATCAGCGGCTTAACCCAGGACTTCGTCGGAGCGTCGTCCCTCGAGACCTTCGTCGAGGCTTCGTCCCTCGCCTCTTCTCGGTCGTTCCCTTCGATTCCTCGGGAACCTCGTCCGTTCCCTTCGCTACGCTCGGGAATTTTCAAAACCTGCCCCGACAACCCCGACCCGATCAGGAACAACGTCAGCGTCAACCCTGAATGCGCCGCCCCTACGATCGCATGACTCACCACCGGCACCGGCATCCACGTATTCACCAGAATAGCCACCACAAACAACCCGATAAACCACGGCACCTTCACCTTCCCCCCGGGCTTCCCATGGGCTGGGGCGCTACCCCCTCTTCCCCCAAAAGCCAGCGCCGCCGCCACCGAAACCGGAATGATCCACAACGCCCTCGCCAGCTTCACCGTAGTAGCGATCTGCAACGCCTCCGGACCATACCTGCCCGCAGCCCCAACCACCGACGAAGTATCATGTATCGCTATCGCACTCCACAGCCCAAACTGCGTCTGCGACAACCCCAAAAAATGCCCAACTACGGGAAAAAGAAACAAAGCCACCGAATTCAAAATAAACACCACCCCCAGCGCTACCGATACCTGCCGCTCCTCCGCCCTGATCACAGGCGACAGCGCCGCAATAGCACTCCCCCCGCAAATAGCCGTTCCACCCGAGATCAAAAGCGATGTCTTCCTATCTATCCGGAAAAAACGCCCCATCAGCAAACCCACCGCCAGCGTTCCCAGTATTGAAACCACCGTAAACAGGAACCCTTCCCGACCGGCTTTCACCGCCGAAGAAGCATTCATCCCAAACCCAAGCCCCACCACAGATACTTGCAGCAGAACATGCGTCGCCTTATGATTCAGATGCAAAAAAGGATGCCCGATAAAAAGGGCCACCACCAACCCCAATACCAACGCCACCGGCGGCGTCACCCAGGGCGTCAGACAAACCAGAACGGCAACTGCAAATAACAGCTGCCGCGTGCCCTCGTGCCGACCGAAAACCTTTGTTGTGTCCATAGTTCATCAATTTTTCTATGACACAAAGTTCGATCACACGCTCCCCCCGGAGAAATGGCCATTTGTAATGACCTATAACTATATGTTATCAGAGACCCTTCTTCCGATGCCGCTGCGAGGCAGACCTGCCCATCGCAAACTTCATAAACAATTCCGGCAACGCCTGCGTATCCCCCTGCAACCTGGCAAAGTAAAAACTTCGCCCGATATCCAACCCCTTCACATCCAATATAACACACTCATTATTCTGCAACTCCTTCGCAACCGCATACACCGACAGGAACGCCATCACCGGCGCGTGCAGCAGATACGACTTGATAACCTCGGTACTATTCAACTGCATCTCCTTCTTCAACTGCGACAACTTGATCCCAACCCCTTTCAGCGCATGCGCCAGCACCTCCAGCGTCCCCGACCCAGGCTCCCGCAACAACAACGGGATACTCATCAATTCCTCCGGCCGGATAACGGACTTCCGGGCCAGCGGATGCGCAGGATTGCTTACCAGCACGATCTCGTCCTTCATGAACTCCGTATACTTTATCGCCGGATTACGCGAATGGCCCTCCACGATCCCCAGATCGATCTGCTGCTCTTCCAGCGCCTGCTCTATCTGATGGGTATTCCCCGTGGTGAGACTGACCTGCACTTCAGTATAACGGCTATGGAAATCCGCCAATATCGGCGGAATGACATAGGGCGCCGTCGTCATGCTGCCCCCCAGAAATAACCTCCCCTTATGCCCCTCCGTCAGGCTGCTCATATCGAATTCGAGATTACGGTACACGGCAAAAAGCTCCTCGGTATGCTGCAGCAGCCGCTGCCCCGCCGGCGTCAGCCGGATACGCGTGCCGTTCCGCTCGAAAAGCTTCACTTTGAAATGCTGCTCCAGCTCCTGTATATGCCGCGTCACCGCCGGCTGCGTGATAAACAGCTCCTCCGCAGCCCTCGTAAAGTTCAGCCGCTGAGCCACCGTATGAAAAACCTGCAGACGAAAGTCAAAATTCATGTACGCGTTCTTTTTCGTTCGGCCCGCGGGCCGCTACGGCAGCACCGCCGCCTTCAGGCCTGCAATATAGCTTATTCGGGCCTGCCCCGAAGCATTCTCATTTCCACTGTAAGCAGCCCCGGCCCCGGTATATTTCACCACCTCCACGGTACGGACCGCCGCAGGTATCCTCCCCCCAAACCAGTGCGGATCATCCCGCTGCTCCCAGGTCACCAGCGTCACCACCGCCCCCGTAGAATAGGGCTTGCCAGCCCGGGCGTCCTTTACCGCCGCATCATTCCCATAAAGAGTAGACATGGTTCCCTCCCCCGGGTGAGCGAGAGTCGTGATCACCTTCCCCATCATCGGCCGCAAGGTGTCAGCCCCCGCAAGCCGCAGGGTATCCGTCGCCGCGAGCTCCAGCGTATCAGCCAGCGGGATCGTAAAAGTCTGGTCATTCGACGCCATCGGCTTGTGACAGTTGATACATTCCATCGTAAAAGAAGGGTCATGACCATACGGCTTCAGCCCCAGCCCGCCTACCCAGCGGGCCCAGCCCCAGCCACCCGTAGTCGAATATTTCTGACCATCCCGGATCATGAACTCGACTTGTTTGAAAGCCCCGGTGCGTATCTCCCCCGCCGAATCAGGCAGCTGATCCCAGGCCACTTTGGCAAAAACGGCGCCCTTCGGCCAGGGATTCGTATGCCCCTCCCGGATAGCCCTTTCAACGACGGCATTACCAAGGATAAGCCGCATTGTCCCGTTGTCAAAACGTTCCGTCGTACTGACCGCCGTCCAGTTCCGGAAACCCGCAAGGTCAGCATACCCGACGCCATCGTATTCGTCGGCAACCGGCCCCCGGGACCCAACGGCCTCCAGTATCCACTTCTCATACTGCTCCGCCGAAGCCCGCTGCTTCACCGTATCAGGCATGGCTCTGGGTGTAAGACTCAGCAGATACTGCCTCAACAGGGCTACCTCCTCCGGCGACACCCTCCCTCCATGATGAAAAGCGGTATACTGCGACAGCGGCATCACGTTGTATTCTATCTGGTTCAGCGACTCGTACAGCTTCCCCAGCTGCTGCCCCTTCGGAAGACTATCCCAGTTGGAAAAATTCAATACCATCCTCCCCTTCTTCACATGGTCGGCAACCAGCCAGTATGCCGGCGCCGGCAGGTCGAACCACGCCAGATGCGTTTCATTGGAATGACAGTCATAACAGGCCCGCCGGATAACGGCCTTTACGTCCGCGGGAGCCTTGAAGTCCCCGGTAACCGGCGGATTATCCAGGCGCGGACGAACGAACTGGATACAAACAAAAAGAATGAGGAGCACAACTACGATGGGACGAACTTTCTTCCATAAAGACCGGGCTGAGATCATATATGAGCTTTTAGATACCGCAAAATACCGGACTATCCCCCCCGGACCAGCCAGGAAACGTCGGAACAGGCAAAATAGTCGTTGAGCCCGGCAAAACAGCCGGCGAACTCATCGCTGAAAAACTTCGGGATTAAAGACGGACGGCGGGTGCCCCGCCTGCGGCCCCAGCCCAAGCGCAGCGATCAGATTATCTGCCGCCAGACTCGCCAGCCCGTGCTGCGCCTCCGCCGTACCCCCGGCGATATGCGGGGTCAGGACCACATTCGGCAGCCCCATAAGCCCGGGATGGATCGCCGGCTCGCCTTCGAACACGTCCAGCCCGGCCCCCGCTATCCGCCGCTCCCCCAACGCCGCAGCCAGCGCCTCCTCGTCGATAAGCCCGCCCCGGGCGATATTGAAAAGCATGGCCGAAGGCTTCATCAGCCCCAGCTCATTCGCACCGATAAGATGATAGTTCCCGGGACTCATGGGCATCGCCAGCACGATAAAATCCGATTCTTTTAACAGCTCTTCCTTAGTCCGGTAGCTGGCCCGGCACTCCTGCTCCAACGCAGGGTCAAGCCTGCGCCTGTTGTGATAGAGCACGCCCATCCGAAACCCGATGGCCCGCCGCGCAATGGCCTGACCAATACGTCCCATACCAACGATCCCGATCGTCTTGTCACAGAGATTGACGCCAAAGAAAAGCCTGTTCGCCGTTCCCTTCCACTGCCCCTGCTCCACCCAGTGAGCGGCCTCTACCAGCCTCCGGGCCGTGGCGATCATCAATCCCCAGGTAAAGTCGGCAACGGTTTCGTCGGCAGGACCAGGTGAATTCGTTCCGATGATACCCGCACGCGTCAGCGAAGCCACGTCTACATTATTATATCCCGCCGCGGAAACACAGATCGCTTTCAACCCCGGCAGCCCCGCCACAACGGCATCATTGATCTTCTCCCCACCGGCCACGATCGCACCGGCCTTGTCGCTCAGGGCCTCCCTCAGCTGCTCAGAATTATAGCGGGGACCCTCATTAACGGTAACGTCAAAATACTCCCGAAGTCTGTCGACTACGTCGGGGAACAATGGCCGGGTGATCAGGATCTTTTGTTTCATGGTCTGTTAAAGGTATGCTAAAGGCCCATGACTTTACAGCTAATAAATCAAAAAGTGGCTTTATGATTTCTTTAATAAACCCACTCTACCTTTCACGGTCTATTATACAAACACCGGAAATAAAAACGCATTAACCTAAAAATTTACAGTTATGAATTACGAAGTAATCACAAACACCGCTGAAAAGACATATATGAACGTGAGCAAACTCTTGATAATCCTTCTGATGCTGACCTCGATAGTAATCAACGGTATGACCAGCTATCATTTGTTCAGGGCTTCTTCTTATGACCTTTCAAGCCTCCTGATAATCGCTTCTTATCTCTCTATCGTACTCGGCATTTATGTGGTGACTATGCGCAAACCCAAATCCGCGGTCACCAAATAAGAGCTCTGCTATAAAAGACCACGAGGCCGGCCCCAAAGCCGGCCTTTTATTTTTGATATCCTTTTCTTACCTTTCCACCGACCCGATCTGCCGCGCCCAAAACCTTCCATATGACGAGATCCATTTTCCGATGGTTCAGAGATATTTCCATTGCCAAAAAACTATACTTCACGGTCGGCATCATGGCCCTGCTCATCGCCGTCGAGGTGGCCGTCCTGTTCTTCTCGATCAATACCCTGTCTTCTGTCCGCGCCTATGTCGGCGGTGAAGGACTATGGTCCAAAGCCCAGAAGGACGCCCTCTACCAACTTCTCAAATACGCCCGCACCCACGAGGAAGCCGACTATACCAAATTCGTCGGCTTTATGCGGGTCAACCAGGGCGACCACAAGACGAGGATGGAACTGAGCAAACCCCATCCCAACCTCGACAGCGCACGCCAGGGCTTCATCGAAGGCCGCAACCACCCCGGGGACGTCGACCGGATGATCAACCTCTTCATGAGGTTCCACAGCAATAAATATATTCACCGCGCTATTGTTGCATGGACAGAGGCAGACCAGGTCATCACCGGCTTTATGGCCATCGGCGAACGGCTGCACGTCGCCATCAACGCCAAACCCTATTCACAGGACGAGGTCAACCGGCTGCTGGCAGCCATCGACCCGCTGAACGACCAGCTCACCCCCCTGGAAGACGAGTTCTCCTACGCCCTCGGCGAAGGCTCCCGCTGGCTCGAAGGCGTCGTGCTGAAGCTCCTGCTCATCGTTGCCTTCTCCGTCGAATGCACCGGGCTGCTGCTGGCCATCACCGTTAGCCGCGGCATCCAGAAAGGTCTGCGGGAGATACTGCTTTCCGCAAGAGCCGTGGCAAAAGGCGATTTCAGCCGAAAGGCCAAATCCTTCTCCCGCGACGAGATAGGTTCCCTCGCCAATAGTTTCAATTCTATGGCCGACGACCTCAACCGCCTCGAACAGGAGAACAAAGAGGTCAATAACTTTCTGGAGAAAAAGGTGCGGCAGCGGACCGCCGAAATGGAGAGTAAGAATAAAGAACTCGAACAGTTCGCCTATGTCGCCTCCCACGACCTGCAGGAACCCCTGCGAACCATCTCGGGATTCGTCGACCTGTTGCAAAAAGAATATCGGCAGACGCTGATCAATGGCAACGGAGAAAAATACCTCGCCTATCTTTCGCAGGCATCCGACCGGATGAAGGTCCTCATAAAAGACCTGCTCGACTACTCCCGCATCGGCCGCGAAAAACAGGCAAAACCCATCGACTGCAATATGCTAATGGACGAAGTCCTCGCCGACCTGGGCAAAAGCATCCGCGACAGCGGCGCCAACGTCCACGCCGGCGACCTGCCCTCCCTCTATGCCTACCCGACCGAACTAAAACTGCTCTTTCAAAACCTCATCGCCAACGCCATCAAGTTCCGGCACCCCGAACGCACCCCGGAGATCACGATCACGTCCTCCCGCGACCCCGGTTACTGGAAATTCGTCGTCAGCGACAACGGCATCGGTATCGAACGCCGGTTCCTCGACAGGATATTCATCATCTTTCAGCGCCTGCACACCAGAGACCAGTACGAAGGCTCAGGCATCGGCCTGGCGCACTGTAAAAAGATAGTCGAACTGCACGAAGGGAACATATGGGCCGAATCTGACCCGGGAAAAGGAAGCCGCTTCTATTTTACGATCAATACCGACCTCTAGATCACCTTCTCTTAACCGTATCGGGGATAGTTTTGTTCTTCGGCATTGTGTCTGTGATCGGCCTCGTCTTGTCCTTCTCATAGGCTGTGTCCGCCAAAGAAGGATTATTGGCGGCATTATTATCCGGCGCCGGCCCGATCGGCGTGGACGTGGTATCCGAAGCCGTCTTAACTTTATGGTCCGAACCGCCGCATCTGGAGAGGACAATGCCGCCCAGCACCAGAAGGGCGATAATGATAAGATAGATGCTGGAGCTTTTCATATGAATCGTTTACCGGGTAAATAAAAAAATTATGCCATCCCTCCTTAACTTTGTAAAAAAAAGGCCATAAAATGGATTTTATCGACTACTATAAAATATTGGGGGTAAATAAAACGGCCACCCAGGATGAGATCAAGTCCGCCTACAGGAAACTGGCCCGGAAACTCCATCCAGACCTTAACCCCGACGATAAAGAAGCGCACAAAAAATTCCAGCAGATCAACGAAGCCAACGAAGTCCTCTCCGACCCCGATAAAAGGAAAAAATACGACCAGTACGGCAAAGACTGGCAGCACGCCGAGGCCTTCGAAAAGGCCCAGCAGGAAGCAGGCCGCAGCGGACAGCGCAGAGGCGGCAGCGGTAGCTTCAACAGCGGAGACTTCCAGGGCTTCGGCGGAGACAGCTTCGGTGGAAGCAGCTACAGCAGCGAAGACAGCGGCGAATTCTCCGACTTCTTCGAATCCCTCTTTGGCAACGCCGGCGCACGCAGCGGCCGCCGCACCAGCTTCCGCGGCCAGGACTACCAGGCCGAACTCCAGATCAGCCTCGCAGACGCCGCGACCACCCACCAGCGCGTACTCACCGTGGACGGGAAAAATATCCGCATCACGATCCCGGCAGGGGTGGAGAACGGCCAGGTGATCAAACTCAAAGGACACGGCGCCCCCGGATCGAACAACGGCCCGGCAGGCGATCTTTATATCACGTTCACCATCGCCGAAGACCCGCGCTGGAAAAGGGACGGCAACGACCTGCACGCCAAAATACCGCTCGACCTGTACACGGCTATCCTCGGCGGCGAAACGACAGTCGACACCCTCACCGGGAAAGTAAAGCTGAAAGTAAAACCCGAAACGGCCAGCGGAACGACAACCCGTCTCAAAGGCAAGGGCTTCCCCGTGTATAAGAAAGAAGGAAGCTTCGGAGACCTCTATGTCACCTTCGAGCTACAGCTTCCCAAAAACCTTTCTGAAAAGGAAAAACAACTGTTTACCGAACTTCAAAAATTGGATCAGGCAAAAAAATAACCTAATAAAATTGACTATATGCAGCCGGAAGATCTCATCCCCGCGGGCGATTTCTGCACCTATCACCACGTCGAACTGTCCTTCGTCCAGCACCTGCACGAATCAGGACTCATCGGAATGACCATCCGGGACGGCTCCGCCTACCTTTCGGCGGGCGAACTCCCCAGCCTGGAAAAATTTGCCCGCTGGTTCTACGAAATGGACATCAACCCCCAGGGTATCGAAGCCCTCTCCCACGTCCTCGACAGAATGCACCAGATCATGGAAGAGAACAGAACCCTCCGCAACCGCCTGCACCGCTATGAGGACAACGACGCGCCCGAACCCGAAGATATCTTCTAAACCCACCGGCCTCCACCCAACACCGGCACCCGTCCCCGCCGGCGGAATCCCACTCTGGCACAGGACTTGCCCCTTCCCTGGAAAAACTTCCATGTACAACACTATTGTCACCAGCCAGGACCAGGCCCTCTGCCACCTCTTTTTTCACTGCTGCCTCGAAGACAACCAATTCAGCGAGCAGGAAATGAACGACCTCTCCGGCAAACTGGTAGCGCTGGGGCTACGCGACAGGATCCATATAAAGGACGAACTCGTGTCCTACCGCAGCTACAAACCCGAAATAACGGACGAACAGGCATATATCCACTGGCTCCTTGGTCTGATCAAGCCGGTCAATGAACTCGCCCTGTACTCCTATTGCGTCGAGCTCTGCATCGACGATCCTATCATGGACGCCAAAGAAGAAGCCCTGCTGGTAAAGGTCGCCGGCGAACTCGATATACCGATCCAGGACTCCCTGCTCATCAACCGCCTCGTCGCCCAGCGCAGAGCCGTCGAACTCCAAAAGATATTCTAACAACCCTCCTTTGAGGAATATTTTACCCCTCAGCCCGCCGCGGGACGTGGCATGATTTTACCAGAGATGTTATTTAAACGATGATTATGCAAACTACAACTGAAACCATCGAAGTGCTGAACGACCTCATCCAGATCAATAACGACCGCATCGCCGGCTACGAAAAGGCCATCAGGGAAACGAAGCCGGAAGACGACGATCTCAAGGTGCTGTTTGCTACTATGATAGCAGAGAGCCACCGGATCCGGATTGCACTGTCGACCGAGGTTCAGGCGCTCGGCGCCGATACCGAACAGGGCACCACCGCCACCGGCAGGATCTACCGGGCCTGGATGGACGTAAAAAAGGCCCTTGGAGGCAACGGCCGGCACTCGCTGCTGGCCAGTTGCGAATCGATTGAAGACTCGACCCAAAAGGCCTACAGGTCCGCGCTCAGCCACGACCTGCCCTCATTTATCCGCGACCTTCTGCTCCAGCAACAGGAAGCGCTACGCACTTCTCACGACGAAGTAAAAGCGCTGAGAACATACGCTTAGCAACGCTTCCTCTGATCACAAAACTTCCTCTGGACACAAAAAATACCCTCTGGACACGAATAATGGCGCAGTTAAGACTGCGCTATTGTTATTTTACCCCCTGCGCTATTATTTTTTCCGCCACCTCCTGCCCGCTCGTCAGCGCAGCCTCGATCGTCCCCGGCGCGATCCCCTCATACAACGCCTCCCCTGCAAACCAGATCGTTCCCTCCACCGACGCCGACAACCGGGCCCGGGCATCCGCCGCCCCCACCGTATCATAGCTGTACCCGCCCCGCACAAAAGGATGCTCCGCCCAGTCGATTATCCGCAAAGCGACCACCTCCTTCCTCAATACACCGGTATCCAAGGAAAATATTCCCGCCAGCGACCGCAGACAGGCCTCGACCCGCTGTTCTTCTCCCAGCCGCAGAAACGCCTTCATCTTCCCTCCCGCCAGCCATCCCGTCAGCAAACGTCCCCCGTCCTCCGGCTGCGTCCACCACGTAGGTACCTCCTCCTCGCTGATGACAAACAACGTCTGACCCGCAGTCTCCCGCAAAGCAGTCTTCACCTCAACCAATATCTTCACGACCGACCCGTAACCCAGCTGTACAGCCGCCTCCCGGTGCCCGGCGATATCCGGCGAAAAACGCAAAGCCCCACCCTGCAACACTCCCAGTGAGGCCGTCACGATCAGTCCGTCGGCGACATAACGCTCACCAGCATCCGCAACAACCTCAACCCGGCCAGGGCGCCAAAAAACCTCCTCCACCCGGGACGAAAAACAAAACCTGCAGCCCATCTTCCCGCACTCCTCAACCAAAAAATCCACCAACCCCTGATACCCTCCCTCCAGCCGGTACTCCTCATCCTCTCCTTCCCTCGCCCACTCATTATACAGCGCCTTCGTGCTCACCCGCTGAATATCCGCCAGATCATAGCCTTCGGCAAAACGGTATACCGAATCCCTCAGCGCCTGATACCTTTCCCCCGCAAAATATTCGCCCATGAAACGGTCTACCGGCATATCCTCCTCCAACTGTTCCATCTTCTCCATCAGCTCGCCCCAGTCCCTTCCCATAAAAGCGTTGTCTTCGCTATCGTTCAAACTCCGCCCTTTTGGAAGCCGAACCATATGCCCGTTAACAGGCAGCAACGCTATACCCGCCTCCTTAGCCAGCTGCAGGCTTATCGGCAGCTCGCCGTGGATAAACTCGGCTCCTCCTTCCACAGCAGAGGAAAATCCTTCCGACAATGTCATAACCCTGCCCCCGGGCCGGGCGGCCGCTTCCAGTACGGTCACGGTAAATCCTGCCTCGCTGAGCCTTCTGGCGGCCAGCAACCCGCTGACCCCGGCTCCGATGATGATGATCGATGATGCCATGCGCCAAAAATAGCTCATGATGGCTTATTTTTGCAGTCTGAATATGCCCCAACCAAAACGCAACACTTTTTTCGTCATCCTGATACTTGGACTGCTCTCCGCCATCGGTCCGTTTTCGATTGACATGTACCTCCCCGGCTTCCCGGACATCGCCAGGTCAATGTCGACAACCATCGCAAACGTGACCCTTTCCCTGTCCAGCTTCTTCATCGGGATCTCGGTCGGACAGTTCATCTACGGCCCGCTGCTCGATCGTTTCGGAAGAAAGAATCCACTCTATGCCGGACTCTCACTCTACCTGATCGCCTCCGCCTGCTGCATATTCTCCAGCAACGTGCAAACCCTGATCGTGCTGCGCTTCCTCCAGGCCATCGGCGGCTGTGCCGGCATGGTAGCATCCAGAGCACTCGTCCGCGACCTCTTCGACGTCAGCGAGAACGCAAAGATCTTTTCCCTGCTGATGCTGGTCGTCGGCGTATCCCCCATAATCGCACCGACGCTCGGCGGGACGATCTCCTCGACGCTTGGCTGGAGATATATTTTCGCCGTGCTCACCGTTATCGCCGCTATCATCCTCATAGCAGTACACTTCGCACTGCCCGAAGGCCGCAAGCCGGTAAAAGATCTTTCCCTGAAACCCGGTCCCATCATCTCCGGCTTCTTGTCCGTCGCGCGCGAACCCCAGTTCTATACCTATGCCCTGACAGGCGCCACCGCCTCCGCAGGCCTCTATGCGTATATCGCCGGATCTCCCTATGTATTCATGGAGCTTTTCCACGTCACCGAACGCCAGTATGGCTGGATATTCGCCATCATCGCCATGGGACTCATCGGCAGCAGCCAGCTCAACAGCGTACTCCTGCGGACCTGGAAAAGCGAACAGATCATCCGCATCGCGCTCTTCCTGCAGGTGGCTACAGGACTCACCCTGCTCACCGGCAATCTCCTCGGAGGACTGGGCTTGTTCAGCACGATCTTCCTGATCTTTCTATTCCTCTGCTGTCAGGGCTGCGTCTTTCCCAACTCGTCAGCCCTGTCCCTCGCCCCCTTCTCCACCAATGCCGGAACAGCCTCAGCCCTCCTGGGAGGCATCCAGATGTGTATTGGCGCACTTACTTCTGCGTCAGTAGGCTGGCTTAGCAACCAAACCGCCATCCCGATGTCAGCGGTCATGGCCGCCTGTGCAGTCACCGCCCTCACCATCCTGCTTCTGGGCAGAAAGATCATCCGGTATCAGACACAACAGGCTGTGGTCGA
>Ga0068853_100002355_pt1 | contig 14138 bp, 7 predicted proteins | sample KBSCornC32_FD_65655 | JGI IMG/M metagenome (GOLD analysis project Ga0068853, IMG submission 65655) | Corn rhizosphere microbial communities from Kellogg Biological Station, Michigan, USA - KBS Corn C3-2 | ecosystem: Host-associated > Plants > Roots > Rhizosphere > Soil ... | reverse complement strand
GGTATCGATGTGGCCGAGTACCGGTATACCCGGGAAACAGCGGCCCTGAAGAGTTACGGCATCGACCCCGGCGTTCCCTACATCTTGTTCGTGGGCCGGATCACCAGACAAAAAGGTGTAACGCATTTGGTAGATGCCATTGGACATCTGCCGCCGAATACGCAGGTGGTTCTCTGCGCAGGGGCCCCCGATACGCCGGAAATCGCCGCCGAGATGCGCAAAAAAGTCGACGAAGCGCGGAGAAACAATCCACGCGTGATTTGGATCGAAAAGACAGTGGCTCGATCTGAGGTCATTCAACTGTATAGCCACGCGCGTGTTTTCTGTTGCCCATCTGTCTATGAGCCCTTCGGAATCATCAACCTCGAAGCGATGGCGTGCGGCGCGCCCGTGGTAGCCAGCAGGACCGGCGGCATCCCGGAAGTGGTGGTCGACGGCGAAACCGGATTTTTGGTCTCGTTCGACCCGGATCCAGTCACGGGTTTCCCTGTGGAACCCGGCAAATTTGCGCTGGATCTCGCTGCCAGGCTTCGCGAGCTACTCGAAGACGAGCCGAAATGCAAGCGCTTTGGCGAAGCGGGCCGCCGGCGTGTAGAGGAAAAATTCAGTTGGACCAAAATCGCCGGCGAGACGATCCAACTCTACGAAAGCCTGGTCTAGAAGAGATGGCGCTTAAACAAACCATAGTTCGCACCGAGACTCGCCCGACTCCTGCGCCAACGCTACTGGTTGACGGACGCAAGCGCGTGATCGTGGAAGGCATCACGCCCCAGGTGGACGGTGGCAGATTTCCAGCCAAACGCACCGCCGGCGATATTGTGCGCGTCGAGGCCGATATTTTTACCGACGGCCACGATTCGATTTCGGCAATGGTGCTGTATCGTCACGAAGATTTGCACGGCTGGCAGGAAAGCCCCATGCAGGTGCTGGTGAATGACCGATGGGCCGGCGAGTTCACGGTGCAGCAACTTGGCCGTTACCGCTTTACAATTCATGCCTGGGTGGATCACTGGGAGACCTGGCGCCATGATTTGGCCAAGCGGATCGACGCGAACAGTGACGCGGCGCTCGACTATCTGATCGGTGCGAATCTGATTGAAGAAGCGGCCGCGCGCGCGGCCGGCGAAGATGCCGAATGGCTGCGGAAGCAGGCCCACGCACTGCGCATCGAGCAGCCGGTGGATTCCCGCCGTAGTGTGGCAATTGATCCTCATCTCGATGACGTGGTCAGCCGCTATCCCGACCGGCGTTTCGCGAGCGAGGCAGAGCGCGAACTCGTAATCGTCGTCGACCCGGTGCGGGCGGCCTTCGGCGCCTGGTACGAAATGTTCCCGCGTTCCACATCTCCCCAGGCCGGGCGGCCCGGAACGCTGGCCGATTGCGAGGCGCGCCTCCCCTACGTCGCCGCCATGGGTTTCGATGTTGTGTATCTTCCGCCGATCCATCCCATCGGCAAAGCATTCCGCAAAGGGAAGAACAATTCCGTAACGGCGGCGCCGGGCGATACTGGTAGCCCTTGGGCCATTGGCGCGGCGGAAGGCGGCCATAAAGCCATCGACCCGGAGTTAGGCACGTTCGATGATTTTCGCCGCTTCCTGGGACGCGCCTCAGAACTCGGCCTCGATGTCGCGCTCGATATCGCCTTCCAGGTCTCCCCCGATCATCCCTATGTGAAAGAACACGAGGAATGGTTTCGCAAACGTCCGGATGGCTCGATTCAATATGCTGAAAACCCTCCCAAGAAGTACCAGGATATTTATCCTTTCGATTTCGAAACGACCAACTGGCTCGAACTCTGGCAGGAACTGAAGAGCGTCTTTGTTTTCTGGCTCGAGCATGGCGTGCGCATTTTCCGTGTGGACAATCCACACACCAAAGCGTTTGGGTTCTGGGAATGGTGTATCACCGAACTGAAACGCGATTTTCCCGATGTGCTCTTTTTGTCCGAGGCGTTTACCCGGCCGAAAGTCATGTATCGCCTGGCGAAGCTCGGTTTCAGCCAGTCATACACATATTTCCCTTGGCGCAACGCGAAGTATGAGCTGACTACCTATCTGACCGAAACATCGCAGTCGCCCGTGCGCGACTTCTTTCGTGCGAGCCAATGGCCCAACACGCCGGATATTCTCACCGCCTTCTTGCAAACCGGCAACCGCGCTGCCTTCATGATCCGCTTCCTGCTGGCCTCTACGCTGGGCGCAAACTACGGTATCTACGGCCCCGCGTTCGAACTGCTCGAGAGCCGTCCGGTGCGGCACGGCAGCGAAGAGTATCTTGATTCGGAAAAATATCAGATTCGTCACTGGGATCTTGAGCGGCCGGATAGCTTGTGTTCACTGATTACCTCTGTCAACCGGATCCGACACGACAATACGGCGCTCCAGAACGACTGGTCTCTCACCTTTCATTCCGTCAGTAACGATCAACTCTTGTGCTTCAGCAAACATTCACACGATGGGTCGAATCTGATTGTTGTCGTAATTAATCTGGATCCGAACTTGACGCAGGCCGGCATGGTGGATCTGCCGCTCGACCGGTTTGGGATCGACGAAGGTCATCCCTACGTGGTTCACGATCTCCTCACCGGAGCACGCTACACATGGACAGGCAGGCGGAATTATGTGGAACTCAATCCATTCCGGAGCGTCGCCCATATTCTGCAGTTTCAGCCGCAGTTGCGTGCCGAGAGCAACCTGGACTACTTCTTAAAGCCGTGAACCAACTCATTGCGGACCTGGAGCGTTCGCTTCCCGCGTACATCTCCTCGCGTCGTTGGTTTCGCGCGAAGACACGCACGATCCGGCAAGTAGAGATAGAAGATCTCATCGAAGCGCCTGGGTTCTTGATTCTGGTTATTTGTATCCACTATCAGGATGCCGCCAGCGACGAGTATCTATTGCCGGTGGCCATCGCCTGGGACACCAAAGAGCATAAAGATGCCATTGGATCGGTCCGCGACGAAAACGGGGGCAGGGAAGGCGTGGCTTACGATGCGCTGCTCGATGCCCAGGTTCACAACGCTCTGCTAGAAGCCGTGGAGAACGAGCGGAAGTTCGAGGGGCGCGCGGGCGCGCTGTGCGCTACCCACACACCGGCGTTCGCCAAATTGCTGCCCCTCTCCGGCGCGCTATCGGATAGCTTTGTCTCGCGCGCCGAGCAAAGTAATACTTCCATAATTTATCCAGACAAATTCATTTTCAAGCTATTTCGCAAACTTGAACCAGGCGTTAATCCGGATGTTGAGATCGGCCGCTTCCTGACCAGCCGCGGGTTCCGCCACACACCCGCGGTATATGGCAGCCTGACGTATCAAAGGCGGTCCGACGCTGCGGAGCATTCGGCCGGAATTCTGCAGCAGTTCGTCGCCAATCGGGGGGACGCATGGAAGTACACGCTCGAATCGCTCAGCGAATTTTTCAAGCGCGTCTTGGCCGGCTCGAGCACGCTGCCGCCGGAAGCGCCCCCGCATCATCCGCTCGATTTGGCGCAGCGCGAAGCGCCGTCGGACGTGCGGGCATTGCTGGGCGAGTATTACGGCTCGGCGCGCCTTTTGGGAACCCGTACCGCCGAGATGCATATTGCGCTCGCGGATTCGAATGGCGGTCCGGACTTCGCGCCCGAACCGTTTACCGCCGCCGATGCCCGCTATCTTTACGAAGAAACCAGCGCGCAGGCGGTTAGTGGATTCGATGCGCTGCGGCGCATGTTGCCGGCGATGAGTCCGGCCGCTGCGGCCGACGCTCGCGCGGTTCTCGAACGAGAACCCCAAATTTTTGAGCGCTTGGAGGCCTTGCGAAACACTTCGTCGACTGGCGCGGTTCGTATCCGGCACCACGGCGATTATCACTTGGGCCAGGTTCTATACACCGGACACGATTTCATGATCATCGATTTCGAAGGGGAGCCGGCGCGTCCTCTGACTGAGCGGCGCGCCAAAACTCTCGCGATGCGAGATGTCGCGGGAATGCTGCGCTCCTTCCAGTACGCTGCCTACGCGGTGTTGTTCGGGCAGGTGCCCGGGATTTCGCCGGCATCGGCGGAGAGCCATCGAGTCGAAGGTTGGTCCGCGTTTTGGAATGCCTGGATCAGTGCAGCGTTTTTGCAGACGTATCTCCAGCGGGCCGCTTCGTGCTCCTTTCTCTCGCCTGAGCCCGCCGCCAGACGCTTAATGCTGGGCGCTTTTCTGCTCCAGAAGGCCGTTTATGAAATCAGCTATGAGTTGAATAATCGCCCGGATTGGGTCCGAATCCCGCTGCGCGGAATCCTCAGTCTGGTTGCCTAAACAACGTGCTATCATCCCGCACTAGGGACTCTAATGCGAATAGATTCGTGGTCTTCGGTGCTATTGGCCGCTGTGCCGGCTAGCCTTTTTTTATTAACCGGTTGCGCTGGTTCTCCGCATGAGCCCGCAGAAAAATACATACTGGTTGTCGATAATCAAAAAATTCCGTATTGGCAGACGGCGGTCCAAGGCCTTCACCGGGCGGCCGCTGAGATGAAAGTGAAATCGGAGCTGCAGGGTTCGGACAGTCACGATCCCCATGGTGAGCGTGAAGCATTCCGTCGCGCGGTGGCGGAGAAGCCAAGCGGCATCCTGGTATCGCCTACCGATGCGGCACTTCTGACTCCGGAAATCAACGCCGCGATCAATCAAAATATTCCAGTCATCACCATCGATTCCGACGCCCCGGAAAGCGAGCGGCTTTTCTTTGTGGGAACTGATAACTACAACACGGGCCTTCTCGGTGGCAGCCGGGTTACTAAAATACAAAACGGCAAAGGCAACGTGGTTTTCTTCACGATCGAGGGACAACCGAATCTAAAGGACCGGCTTCACGGCTATGAGTCCGCATTCGCCGATCACACGGACGTGAAAACGATGCAGGTGGTCGACATGAACGGCAATTCCGATATCGCCTTCGACTCCGCTAAAAAAATGATCGACAGCAAAGCCAAAGTGGATGCCTTCATCTGTCTTGAAGCGTTATCCTGCTCGGCCGTTGCCGATGTAGTGAATCGCAGCGGCATGACGGGCAAAGTTACCATCATCGCCATGGACACCGACCCGGGCACCGTCGATTGGGTCAACAAGGGTGTGATATCGGCGACCATCGCCCAGAAGCCCTACACTATGGCCTACTACGGAACAAAGCTTCTGGACGATCTTCATCATCATCCGATCACTCCATGGACAGGATGGGACAAGAAGGTGTACTCACCCATTCCAAGCTTTGTGGATACCGGCACATTTATCGTTAACAAGGACAACGTGGGAAGCCTGGCTCAGCAGCCGCCTAGCAGCGGGCAGTAGAGGCTTCGGCCATTTTCAGGCGCGTATAGGCCGCATCTACTCGGAGTAGATAGGCCCTGCCGATTTTTTGAAATTCTTGTGGGCTGATCCCCCGCCGCCTGGCATCGCGTGCGATCTGCTCATGCTCCCGTACGGCCCGCTGCCAGTCTTCCAGAAGCATCTGGACGTTTTTGTCTGCCATGCTCTCAGTCTGCCGTCTCACACCCCTGAGACTCAAGGGCGCTAAGGGGGCTCGGGTCCCATTTTGTGACCAGTACGACCTCTGACTCTACTCGGTGTGAGGTGTGGGGTATTAAGGTGCGGAGCCGCCGGTTGCACGGCGCTTCGTAACATATAGGCAGGGCCGGAATCGAAGTGAGGGACGCTCAGTTGCGCCGCAGGATGCTCTGCGCGGTATGTGCCGCGTGCTTAAGCTGTGTCTTCTCGCCGTCGGGCTTGGCGGAACAAGGAGAAGGCCCTTCTACGCCGGGCGTTGCCGATCAGCAAAAAATACTCGACAGCATCCGGGATTATGCCGGTGACTACATCTCTCATTTGCCTAACTTCATCTGCCAGCAGATAACGCAGCAACTGGAAGCGGGCAAGAAGCCCACTAAGTGGCGCAAAGGCGACACCATCGTTTCGAAACTCGTCTTCAGCGAGGGGCGCGAACAGCGCAGTCTTCAGTCGGTAAACGATAAGCCGGTAGCGCCCTCCCGCTTCATACGGCGGCCGCTCGTCACAGAAGGGGAATTTGGCGTTCTGCTCGCCAACGTCTTCAACGACAAAACGGAAGCCGCATTTTCTTGGAGCGGGTGGCAGACTCTGCGGGGCCGGCGCGTCGCTGTGTTCGATTTTGACGTTGCGAAGGAGCACTCCACACTGCGGTTGAGCCTGAGCGATCTGGCGCACGCCACCGTGCCGTATCACGGTACGGTCTTTGCCGATCCATCCAGCGGCGCCGTGCTTCGCATCACTAATAGCGCCTACGATATTCCCGCCGCTGTGCGTACCCGGAGCATTGCTACCACGATCGATTACGACCCGGTCGCGATTGGCGGCCGGGACTACCTGCTTCCGGTTGAAGCCTCCGTTTTACTCGATACCGGCTCGCATCATGTCTGGAACCGTATGCAATTCCGTGATTACCAGAAATTTGGAGCCGATTCCACTATCACTTTCGGGTCGGAGGCGCCATCGAAATGAAACATCGAGCGAGGTGATTCCGTATTCCCATCATGGAATCGCTCGTCGCCGATATCCGGCAGTCTTTTCGGCTGATGCGCAGAAGCCCGGCGTTCACGGCGGTCGCCGTGGCTGCGCTCGCTTTGGGGATTGGAGCGAATACCGGCATCTTCAGCGTGGTAGACAAGGTGCTGCTCTCACCGCTGCCCTATCCCAATCCAGACCGGCTAGTCCGCTTGAACCGGAAGTACCCGAATGGGGAAAGCAGTTCCGTCTCGATTCCTAAATACATGGCCTGGCGGCAGAATGACGCATTCTCCGCCATGACACTTTACGACCAATCCGGACCCGGTCTTAACCTGGGTGGGGCCGGGCGGCCGCGGCAAATTAAGGGCGTCCACATCTCGGCCGATTACTTCAAGGTTTTTGGCGCGAACCCGATGTTGGGCCGAACCTTTACGGCCTCCGAAGACGCTCCGCATGGTCGCAAGGCAGCAATCATAGCCGAAAGCCTCTGGCGATCCTATTTTGCCGGTGATCCTACCGTTCTCAACCGCACGATCATGCTGAACAGCGAGTCATATCCGATCGTAGGAGTGATCGCGGATAGCTTTGCCGCGGACCCCGCGGCTGAAGTATGGATTCCTCTTCAGGCCGATCCGAATAGCACGAATCAAGGGAACTATCTTTACGCCGCGGCACGGCTCAAGCCGGAAGTCACCATCGAGCAGGCGAGAGCGGAGATCCGGGTGGCAGGTGATGCCTTCCGTCGTGTCAACCCCAAGTGGATGGACAAGACAGAGAGCGTCGGAGTTACGCCGATGCGCGATTCCATTGTCAGAGATGTAAAGCCGGCGCTGCTGATACTGCTGGGAGCCGTTGCTTTCGTCCTGCTGATCGCTTGTGCCAATGTGGCCAATCTGCTGTTAGCGCGTGCGGCATCGCGGCAACGCGAACTTGCCATCCGGGCTGCCGTAGGAGCCAGCCGCTGGCGCGTGGTTCGCCAGCTTCTTACCGAGAGCGTCATCCTCTCCGGATTGGGCGGCCTACTCGGATTTCTACTTGGTATCTGGGGAGTCCGAGGCCTGCTGCTCCTGGTTCCCGGCAACATCCCACGCCTCGGAAATCCGGCGAAGATGCAAAGTCTGTTCTCGCTGCTCGACTGGCGCATGGTGGCATTCACCATGGCCGTATCGTTTGTCACCGGAATCTTGTTTGGGTTGTTTCCCGCGCTCCAGATTTCAAATCCCGATGTCGCCTCCACGCTCAAGGAGGCCAGCGGGCGATCCGGCACCGGGCGGAAGCAGAATCGCGTGCGCAAGCTGCTGGTCGGGGCTGAAATGGCTCTTGCTCTGGTGCTGCTTGCGTCGGCGGCATTGCTTATTCGTACCTTTGTCGGATTGAGTCAAGCCGATCCCGGAATCGATCCGCACCATGTTCTTACCATGCAGACCTCGCTCGCCGGCGGGCGGTATGCGAGCACCGCAAAAGAAAACGAGTTTACGATACAAGCGCTGCGCCGTATCGAGAGTATCCCAGGCGTGGAAGCCGCAGCCACTTCCATCGCCCTGCCCACAGATAACCAAATCGACCTTCCCATCAACATCGCCGGCCGACCTCCCAAGAGCGGAGAGATGTACAACGGGGACGAGCAATGGAGGTCGGTCACGCCGCATTATCTGACAGTCTTCAAAATTCCGCTGCTCCGCGGCCGTTTCATCGAAGAAACGGATACTGCCGCGGCCGCAAAAATCGTGGTGATCAATCAGGCCATGGCCAAGAAGTACTGGCCGAAGGAAAGCCCGATCGGACAGGTGATCTCTATCGGCAAGAATCTCGGTCCACAATTCGAAGATCAACCCCGGCAAATCGTGGGTGTGATTGGGAACGTGCGCGAGACTGGCCTGCGCGACATCAATGTCCCCGTAATGTATCTGCCGCAAAGCCAGCAGCCGGAGGGCATCACCCAACTAGCCAATTCGGTACTGCCGCTCTCGTGGTCGGTGCGCTCACGCATCGATCGAAATACGCTAAATGGTCTGGTGCTGCGGGAAATTCAGGCGATCGACGGCCAAATGCCGATCGCGAGAGTGCGTACCATGGAGCAGATCTTATCGCAAAGCACGGCGCGCCAGAACTTCAATATGCTTCTGCTCAGCATCTTCGCAGGCATTGCGCTGCTGCTTGCGGCAATCGGTATCTACGGATTGATGTCCTACGCCGTGGAGCAGCAGATGCAGGAATTCGGAATTCGTATGGCATTGGGCGCAGACTCGCCGGCGCTGCTGCGGCTGATTCTGAAGCAAGGGATGACTCCGGCGCTCGTCGGTGTCGCCGCCGGACTAGTGATCGCTGTTGCCGTCACGCGTTTACTCGGAAGCCTTCTCTACGGTGTGAAGCCAAACGATCCGACGAGTTTCGCCGCGGTTGCCGTGGTTCTCACGGCAGTTGCGCTGGCAGCCACGTACCTGCCGGCCCGGCGCGCCGCCGGATTAGATCCGGTAACCGCTTTGCGCGAAGAATAGAGCGCAGCACGTTTCAGGCTCAATCCTTTTTAGCCGCAAAGTTAGAGTGGTGTTGTGGCCACTTTCGGGTCTCCCATGAAGCAAGGCGGCAGCGCGTCCGATCCGCTCTGGTACAAGGACGCCATTATCTATGAGCTCCATGTCAAAGCATTTGCCGACAGCAACAATGACGGCGTCGGAGATTTTCGCGGGCTTATCGAAAAGCTCGACTATCTCCAGGGCCTCGGCGTCACCTGTCTGTGGCTTTTGCCTTTCTTTCCCTCTCCACAGAAAGACGACGGTTATGACATCTCGGATTACCTGAACGTCCACGAGAGCTACGGCACGATGGAGGATTTTCAGGACTTCCTGACGGCCGCCCACGAACGCGATCTACAGGTTCTTATAGAGCTGGTGGTCAATCACACCTCCGATCAGCATCCCTGGTTTCAAGCCGCGCGGCTCGCGCCGCCTGGTTCCCCGGAACGCGATTTCTATGTCTGGAGCGACACGGCCGAGAAATACAAGGACGCGCGCATTATTTTCACCGATACGGAGAAATCGAACTGGACGTGGGATCCGGTGGCGCAGGCTTATTATTGGCATCGCTTCTTCTCGCATCAGCCGGATCTGAATTTCGATAATCCGCGCGTGATCGAGGAAGTACTGAAGGTCTTTCGCTACTGGCTTGACCTCGGTGTCGATGCAGTGCGGTTGGACGCCATTCCGTATCTGGTGGAGCGCGACGGCACAAATTGCGAAAATCTGCCGGAGACGCACAAGGTCATCAAGCAAATGCGCGCGGAAATTGACGCGGGCTACGAAAATCGCATGATCCTGGCGGAGGCGAATCAATGGCCCAGCGATGTCCGGCCCTATTTTGGCGATGGGGACGAGTGCCATATGACGTTCCACTTTCCCCTGATGCCGCGCATCTACATGGCGCTCAGGCAGGAGGACCGCCTGCCGATCACCGATATCATGGCGCAGACGCCTGACATTCCGGGGACATGCCAGTGGGGCCTGTTTCTCCGCAACCACGATGAATTGACACTCGAGATGGTAACCAGTGATGAGCGGGATTACATGTACTTGGCTTACAGCGCGGACCCTCGGATGCGGATCAACCTGGGTATTCGCCGGCGGCTGGCGCCGCTACTCGACAACAACCGCCGCAGAATGGAGCTACTAAACAGTCTGCTCTTTTCGTTTCCTGGAGCGCCCATTCTGTACTACGGCGATGAAATCGGCATGGGCGACAACATCTATCTCGGCGATCGCAACGGCGTTCGCACACCGATGCAATGGAGCGCCGATCGCAATGCCGGCTTTTCGCGCGCCACTCCCGCGAAGCTTTACAGCCCGGTCATTATGGACCCGGTGTTCGGCTATGAGGCGATTAATGTAGAAGCGCAGCAAAGCGACCAGGCTTCTCTGCTGACGTGGATGCGCAACATGATAGCACTGCGCAAGCTGTTCCGTGTATTCGGCCGCGGAACGCTCGAGTTCCTGAATCCAGCGAATCGGAAGATTCTCGCTTATCTTCGCCAGTACGAAGGCGATCAAGTCTTGTGCGTCGCCAACTTATCGCGTTTTGCGCAGCCGGTAGATCTCGACCTTCATGCTCTGGAGGGGATGGTGCCGGTCGAGATGCTGGGCTATGTGGAGTTTCCCATCATCACGCGGCAGCCATACCGGCTGACGCTTGCGCCGTACGGCTTTTTTTGGCTTGAATTACATAAAGCGGCGGAACCCATATCCGAAATTCCGCGTGAGGACTTGACGGAATCCAGATTGAACCTGCGCACTGGGTGGGCGCCCTTGTTCGAGGGTTCGGCGCGGAGCCAGTTGGAAAGTGTAATACTGCCCGACTACCTGGGGAAGCAGCGCTGGTTCACTGGGCAATCCCAGTCGATCGAGTCCATTCGCGTGCTCGACTGGGTGATTGGCAAGACAGTCAATGCAGCACTCTGCTCCGTGGCTGTGCAGTACACCAATACATCTATCGAGACGTATTCCATTTTCATTTCGATCGCTATTGGTAAAAAAGCGGACGATATCACCGCCAGCTCTCCGAATGCCGTGATGTCTACCATTCGGACCTCAGAGGGCGACGGGGTAATCTACGATGGTCTGTCCGATCCGGATGTATATGCCGCTCTGATTGCATTTGTGCGCGATGGCCGGAATATAGCCACTTCACGCGGCGAGATCCGGGGAGTGCCAAGCGTTACAGCGAGGGAGAGAGAACAATTCACTCTTAAGGTATTTCGCCGTTGGGATCCGGGCGTCAATCCGGATGTCGAGATTACGAGATACTTGACCGAAGTGATGCACTTCGACGGAATCGCACCGTTTGCCGGAACCGTTGAATATGCGAATCAGGACGGGGAGCCGATTGTGGTGGGAATGCTACAAGTGAGTGTGCCCAATGAAGGAGACGGCTGGACATGGACTCTCGAAGAGTTGGAGCGTTACTTCGAGAACTGCGCGCCGCTAACATTTCCTACGGAACACGCTGCTGAGGAAACAAGCGATTTCTTCGAACTCTCCGAACAGCCAACTTCGGCCTTTGCGCGAGACCATGTGGGCATTTATCTCGATTCGGCGACGGCGCTGGGCCGGCGCACCGCTCAGCTGCATATCGCTCTGGCGTCACCATCGGAGGATCCAGCATTTTCGCCGGAGCCGACAACGATGGACGATTTGCAATCACTCGTCACAGGTCTGCGAAAACACGCCGCGCAGGTCTTCGATGTCTTGAAGGCAAACGTATCGCAACTGCCCGATGACCTAATAGAAATTGCAGGACTTGTTCTGGCGCGCCGGCGCCAAATTGTTGAAAATTTCGGACAGCTCGATCATCGGCAGATCCGGGCGCTGCGAACCCGTATACATGGCGATTACTATTTAGGCCGTGTATTGCGCGCGAAGAGCGACTACATTGTTGTCGATTTCGACGGCGAACCTCTGCGTTCGCCTGCCGAGAGGCGTGCCAAGCAATCCCCGCTGAAAGACGTTGCCGGAATGCTTCGCTCGTTCAGCTATGCGGCATATGTGGCGTTGATGAACTACACGGCGAGGCGGCCGGAAGATTTTACCAAATTGATGCCATGGGCCCAGCTCTGGGAGCGATCCGTAGCGGGCGCATTTCTGCGCGCCTACCGGGAGGCGGCGGCGGGAGCCGCATATTTGCCGGCCGATCCCGCCGATTTTCGTCAACTGTTGCGGGCGTATCTTGTAAACAAGGTATTGTCGGAATTGATCTATGAACTGAAAAATCGTCCGGCGTGGGTCCGCATTCCATTAGAAGGGATTCTGTCGCTGCCGGTCTAGGGGCATTGTGATGGCTGAGATCGGTACCATTCCGGAGCAAACGAAACAGCGGTTAGAGACCATGGGAGCCGCTGATATCGTCATTGGGCTGATAGATCAAAAGGGTGGCGGTGACGTGGCATCGACCGCCGACGGCATTCGGCGAGCGCTGGGCGGTTTGACTACGTCGGTTCGCGCAGTTGTGGTGTACAACGACACAGCCGCGAGTCCAGGTCCCCCGCGTCTGCCGGAAGGTGTTGAGGACGATTTTCTACGATTTCTACCCTACTCACTGCCGGCTCTTGATCCATCGATAACACTGGCGCAGAGCATCGCGAACGCGCATCGTGCAATCTGGGGAATCAGTGACACGATCGGCGCGCGGGCGTGCGTGATTTTGACGTCCGCGCCCGAAGATGTCACGCCCTCGTGGATCCACGCTCTGGCGGAGCCGATTCTTGAACAGAATTTCGATTTGGTAGCGCCGTGTTATGTCCCGCACAAATTCGAAGGATTACTTAACGCCGCGATCCTCTACCCCTTGACTCGCGCAGTATATGGCAAGAGAATCCAAAACCCACTCGGGCCTGATTTCGGTTTTGGGGCACGCTTGGTCCGAAGCCTGCTACAGCTAGATGCCGCGAAAGCCAAAATTGGCGCAGCTAATCAGTTTTTGCCCGTGGGCCCCGTTGCCGTCGTCAGAGGGTTTAAAGTGTGTCAAACGCATCTCGGCGAACGCGCGCATTCGCCCGTTGACTGGAAAAATTTGGATTCCGTGATAGCCGGCGTCCTTGGTCCGATGTTTCTGGATATCGAACGGGACGCTCCCTTCTGGCAGCACATTCGGAACTCGGAGGCGGTCTCGACATATGGCGATCACCGGCTTCCGGCCGAAGAACAGGAAAACGTTGCGTTCGATCTGCACCGGCTTTTGGATCCGTTTCAGCTCGGATTTCGCAATTTGCGGGAGATTTGGGCTCTGGTTCTGCCGCCTGGAGCGTTGCTCGAGCTGAACAAGGCACACCGCCTCCCGCCAGAACAATTTCGAATTCCTGACGAACTATGGACTCGAATCATATATGACTTCGCTCTCGCCTATCGATTGCGAACAATTGGGCGCGACCACTTGCTTCGCGCCATGACACCTCTCTATCTCGGATGGGTCGCATCCTATGCTCTCGAAGTGGAGAGTATGGAGGCGGCCGGTGTGCAAAAGCGCTTGGAGCGCCTGTGTACGGCATTTGAGAACGGCAAGCCCTATCTCCTCTCGCGATGGCGCTGGCCGGATCGTTTCAACCCGTAGCGGGTGTAAGAAAGGAATTGAAAGATGTGGATCGAAATCCAACAAGCTCTGAACCAATCGACCGGCCGGGTCATCACAGAGATCGCCAACCTTTTGCCTGGAATTGTGGCGCTAATCGTGGCCATGCTGGTTGCCGGAATACTCGCCTGGATTGTCGCTTTCCTGCTCCGGCGGTCGCTGCGTAAAATCCATTTCGATGAGCGGATGACGAGCTGGGGATTCCATAGCGTTAACGAATGGTCGCCTGCCCACACGCCGGCGGTGCTGTTTACGCGCAGCGTCACCTGGGTGATTTTGCTGATTGGCTTTCTAATTGGAATATCCGCGTTTAACGTGACCTTGACATCGCAGCTCGTGGAGCGGTTGTTTACTTACATTCCGCACGTATTTGCGGCTCTGATTTTGCTTTTTGTCGGAAACCTCGTGGCGAGATTTCTTTCACGAAGCGTGCTGATCGGCGCGGTAAACATGAACTTACAATATGCGCGGCTGTTGAGTGCGGGCGTGAAATGGATGGTGCTGGTAGTCACTCTGGCGATGG
>Ga0068853_100002351_pt1 | contig 14143 bp, 10 predicted proteins | sample KBSCornC32_FD_65655 | JGI IMG/M metagenome (GOLD analysis project Ga0068853, IMG submission 65655) | Corn rhizosphere microbial communities from Kellogg Biological Station, Michigan, USA - KBS Corn C3-2 | ecosystem: Host-associated > Plants > Roots > Rhizosphere > Soil ... | reverse complement strand
GCGGTTCACCCGGAGCCAAACGGCTCCCAAACACCTCCGCCCACCGCCTGCTTGTCGCCCAAATAACCGCGCGCTCGGTCTCGCTCCCTGAAACACGCCTTTTTTCAGCAGCCTGTTAGAACTTCACCCGAACCCCGTACCTTAATCGATCAAGGAACGGGTCCGCTTTTCCGATGGTAGCAAAGCTCTGCCTTTCACGCGAAATTTGGGGGAAATTAGATTTCCACTACGGCCTTAATGACTCCCGTTTCTGGCTTCAGCCATGTCGGGAATATGGTAGGCACCTCCTCGAAAGCCGCGTGATGGGTGATCCAAGGTCGAGTGTCGATCTCGCCCTTTTCGATGAGGTTAATGATGCGAGCGAAATCGCGGCTGAGTGCATTGCGACTGGCCATGATGGTGAGTTCCCGTCGGTGGAGAAATGGCGCGTGCGGAAAATCGAGCTTTTGTTGGGTGATTCCGACATACACGACACGTCCGGCAAAGGCGGCGAACTCCATGGCGCGGGCCATCGAATGATTGTTGCCCGTTGCGTCGATCACCACGTCGGCCATCTGTCCGCTCGTCATTTCCGCTACGGTCTTAATGTCTGATTCCTCGCCTCGAACAGCCACCGTGTCGGCCACGCCCATTTTCTCCCGGACGAAAGCGAGGCGAGACTCGGACAGGTCCATCACGATCGGCCGCGCGCCGGAGAGTCGCACGAACTCGAGCGCCGAGAGCCCAATCGGCCCCGCGCCGATGATGAGCACATTCTCGGCGGGCTGCGGATGGCCGCGATCAACGGCGTGGCAGCCGATGGCGAGGGTTTCCACGAGTGCGCATTGCTCAGGGGTAAGCTTTGAGGCCAGGTGGAGTTTGCGCGCGGGCAGGACGATGCGCTCCGTGAGGCCGCCGTCACACATTACGCCGAGCGTCCGGTGATGCTCGCAGCAATTCGTGAAGCCGCGCCGGCATGAATAACATTGCCCACAGTTGAGATAGCACTCCACCGCGCAACGATCGCCCGGCTGCACGTTTGTCACGCCGTCGCCAACCGCAATGACTTCCACGCCGAGCTCGTGACCGGGAATCCGGGGATACGAGAAGAATGGCATCTTGCCGAGGTAGCCGCCGAGGTCGGTGCCGCAAATGCCCACGCGCAGCACCCGCACGAGCGCCTCCCCCGGTCCTGGTGGGGCTGGCTCCGGGATTTCGATCAGGTGCCAGGTCAGTGGCTTTTCGAGTTGCAGTGCTTTCATGTGGTAAATTGGGAGTGAAAGGCGGTCAGTTGTTCTCCGGCAGTCCCTCGACGTGCCCTATATTCTTCACCGGCGCGAAGATCGCCCGGACCTCCCGCAGAAGCTCCTCGTCGATCGGCTCGGCGATCCACTCGGCCCACTTGCGGATGTTGAACGGGTTTGCCGAGCCGGCGATGGTCGTCGCGATCTCGGGATTCCCGCAGGAGAATTGAAGCGCGACCTTGGCGACGTCGCTTCCGCGACCGGCACAAAGCGCGGCGGCTTTCCGCGCGGCGGCTTTCACTTCCTCGGGCTCTTTAAGCCACGCGGGAAGCGGCGCGTTGGTCAACAGCCGCGCGGAGAAAGGCCCGGCGTTCATCGCACCGATGCCCCGCGCGTTCAGCGCGGGCACGAGTTCGTCAGCGAACCGCGTGTTTTGCAGCGTGTATTGGTTGTAGCTCAGCACGCAATCGAGGTCGGCTTGCTCGAGCACGAACTTGAACACCTTCATCGGGTAGCCGGAGATGCCGATGAAGCGGATCTTTCCAGCCTGCTGCGCTTGGCGTAGTGCGGGCAGCGTTTCATCCACGATTTGCTGCAGCGGGATGAACTCGATGTCGTGGCACAGGACGATGTCGAAGTGATCCGTGCCGAGCCGGTGCAATGACACGTCCACGCTTTCGGCCACACGCCTCGCGGAGAAATCGAAGTGCGCGAGATCGTAGCGGCCGAGTTTGGTGCAGAGCGTGTAGCTGTCCCGCGACACATCCTTGAGCGCCATGCCGAGCAGCACTTCACTCATCCCCCGTCCGTAGAAAGGCGAAGTGTCGATAAAGTTGAGGCCGCATTCCAGCGCGGCGCGCACGCTGGCGAGCGCTTCGTCGAGGTTCACGCTGCGAAATTCCGCTCCGAGCGATGATGCGCCGAAGCTGAGAATGGGCAGATGAAGGCCGGTGCGGCCGAGCGGGCGGGTGGGAAGAGCGTGGTTCATAGATCGTAAAAGCGCGCGGCATTGCCACCAAAAATCCCGGCTTCCGCTTCGGGACCGAGCGGGGCGAAGTAATCCTTCGCGAGCCCAAAGACCTGCTCATAGCTCGCCGCGAGAAGCGCCACCGGCCAGTCGGAGCCGTACATCAGCCGGGCCGGGCCGAAAGCTTCAAGGGCTGTTTCGAGATAGGGCCGGAAGTCGTCCGCGCGCCACTCCCGCCAGCGCGCCTCGGTGACCAGACCGGAGACTTTGCACATGACGTTCGATGCCCGCCCAAGTTCGCGGATGTGCTCGCGCCACGGTGAAACCGCCCCCTCGCGGATCCGCGGCTTCGCGAGGTGATCGAGCACGAATGGCTGTTCGGGGAACTTTCGCACCAGCTCGATTGCCGCCGGAAGCTGCTGGGGATAGATCAAGATATCATAGGTCAGTCCGAACGCCCGCAGCTTGCTAATCCCGCGCTGAAAATCTTCGCGGAGCATGAAACGATCATCCGGTTCGTCCTGGACGACATGCCGCACGCCGACGAGTTTCGGGTGGGCAGCAAGCCGCGCGAGTTGCTCTCCCACTTCCGGTGAGCAAAGGTCCACCCAACCGACCACGCCTTGGATGATGGGCGAGGCATCCGCCAGTTCGAGCAGCCAGCGTGTTTCCTCCAGGGTCTGCCGCGCCTGCACGGCGATGCAGCCATCGAGTCCGCAAGTACTGAGCGCAAGCTCGAGATCCTCCGGCAAATAGTCGCGTCGGATCGGCCACTCCGATCGCATCCACGGGTACTCCTCCGCGGCATACCGCCAGAAGTGCTGGTGAGAATCGAGGCGCATCGACATTACACGGTGCGGCCGCCTTCCCCGACGAAAAGTGGGCGCAGGTGCCGCGCGTAGAGGTTTTCGGTCACATTTCGTCCGACGATCTCCTCATGGGCTTTGAGCAAATCCAGATACCGCGGCCCCTTCTTCGCCGCGAGTTTGAAGGAAACATGGAGAAGCTGGCGAAAGCTCGGATTGAAGAGCGAGTGCTTTTGATCGTGCCGCAGCGCGCCGGAAAATTGCCCGCTGGTCCACCCATGAGCTTCAGCCGCGCTCGGGAGTTTGGCGCGATCGATGTCGATGACCGTGGCATAGGGTCCGGTGAGTTCATCGATGTGTTCGATGGCGCAGGCGTAGATCTCCTTGGCCAGCGCGAGTCCCTCCCCGCCGGCCTCGGCCAGGCCGATCAATTCTTCGAGCCAGGTCGTGCCGGCAGTTTTGAGATGAAGACCGGCCTCGAACTTCGGGAGTGCGCGGCGGATGATTGGATAGAGCGAAAACTTATCCGATCCGGAGTGCACACTGAGTTTGAGGTTTATCGGCAGCCCGTAGCGCCGAATGGCGAAGGCGATGACCGCAAGATCGTCGTGAAACTCCCTTTCGAACTGCGCGAGGTCGCCGGCGTAATCAACCCCCTTGTTGAAACGCCCCGTGAATTTGGGGGCGATCGTCTGTGCCGGAATGCCTTCCTCGGCGATGGCGGCAAGAATCACGAGTAACTCGGTCGGAGTCTGCGGCGAGTCGGTTTCATCCATGGACACCTCGGTAATGAAATTTCCGGCGCCCTTCTGTCCCGCGATGTGGCGGTAGATTTTTCCGGCTTCCTGTACGGCCAGAAGGAACTTGCCAGCGATGCGCTCGATCTGAGTGCGGGTGACTTGGAAAGGCTCCTGAATCCGCGGGATCGAGAGCGTCCCGATGAGCTCCGGATGCCGTTGGATGAAGGCTTCCACGTCGGCGGAGGCGGCGCGCTGGCCGATGGCTTCGGCGACATCGAGCGTAAAAAAATCCGAGTGCGGGATGAAGCGGTCGACGGTCTTGAGGCCGATGTGGTCGGCATCAACATGCCAGCCCTTTTTCCAGTCGAGAGCTTCAACGGCCTCCCGCGCGGCGGCGAGAACGGTCGACGGTTCGCTACCGATGAAGCTGTGCTCCCGGTTCGACTTATTCCAAACCGGGACCACGTCCACACCATCCTGGGCGATGAGCTGGCATGCGCGCAATTGCGCCTTGGCTTGATGAGCGAAGCGGTCGCCGACGCCGATGGAATACTTTTCAAGTGTGAGCATGAGCAGGTGAAGCACGTTATCGCCGACACCCGATTCTGGAATGGCTTGGATTGACCAAAGCATGCGCATTCTTAACCTGTTCGAACATGCCCACGGCCGTTGCTGACTCCACGAAACGCCCCGCGTTTGTCTCCACGCAAGTTACCGAGGCCGATCGCTACTATCTCGATCTTAATCCGAAACGATTGGTGCCCATGCTCGTCGTGTGTGGTGGTTGCGAAAGGTTGCACCCAGATTACGTCGTCGAACGGAGGACGTTCCCCTTTCTGTGTGTCGAATTCGTAGCCGAGGGTGCCGGCTCCCTGCAACTCGGCGGCAAACGTTACCCGCTCCGTCCCGGCATTGCCTTCGCCTACGCTCCGAATGTTCCGCATCGGATCCGCAACGACCCCGACCGCCCCATGCGCAAGTTCTACGTGGATTTTGTCGGTCGCGAAGCAGCTCGGCTGCTCGCGAGCACGCCGCTGGGGGCATGGGTCCCGGCGCAGATCGCTTCACCGGAGGAGATCCTCGATATCTTTGCGGCGCTCCAGCGCGATGCCTTTGCGGATGACCGCGCGAGGGAACAACTGTGTGCCGCCCACTTGCGGCTTCTGCTCCTCAAGATTGGGCAGAAGGCGCTGCCTTTCCGAACGGCTGAGCCCCGCGCCTTGGCCACCTATCAGCGCGCCCGCCGCTATATGGAACAGCACTTCGTAAAGCTGCAGACCGCCGAGGAGGCGGCCCAAGGCTGCCACATGACCCCGGTTCATCTCTCGCGTGTCTTCCGCCGCTTCGCCCGCAGTACGCCGTACCGCTTTCTCATGCGACTCAAGATGAACCGCGCCGCCGAGCTGCTGTTTGACTCTGGCCTGATGGTGAAGGAAGTGGCGGAAGCGCTCGGCTTCTCAAGCCAATTCCAGTTCTCCCGCGCCTTCAAGCGAGTCTATGCGCTGGCACCCGACCACTTCCTGCGCCGCAGCCCTCGCCGCGGGAACAAGGGCCGCGACTAGAGCGAATCATTCGCCCTTACGGAGCCGTTGAGGCCTGGGCAATGTGATCACGACATCGCGGGCGGGCTTTAATTTGCCGGCAGGCGCTCAAGGCGAAAGTTTGATTTTCAGATCTGTCACGGGAGCGCCCGTTTTATCCAGAAAGCGCATGGAGCCCTGCCAACTGTTCTGTTCGTTGATCACCTTGAAAACCACGACGTTGACGCCCTTCTTCAGGCGGACCTTTCCTTTGTCGGCGTCGAGTTCAAGGGTGCGCGCGTCTTGAAAAGCGTAGATGTCCTTCCCATTCAAATACAGGCGCGCCTGATCATTACTGCCCAGCGCCATCGTGACGTCGCTCATTTCTCGATCGCACTCGAAGTAGGTGACCATGTAACCGGCCGCGTGATCGTTGACGCTTTTCAAGAGGGCGTTGAAGTCAAAATACTTGGTGGAGGCGGTGATGTTCTGCCAGGTGAGTTCTTTTCCGTATACTTTGACCGTGTCGCCTGCCTTGGGTTGAAGCTTGGCCTCGTTCGTTACCTGTTCCTCTATGACTAAATCTCCGGCCTGCCGCCCTGGAGGCAGAGGGATTGGGGCGAGCATGACCCAGTTGCGGATGTAGCCGTCGGCGTCGGGTTTCATCCCGTCCTCCGCCCGAACATCTGGTGCCCCGATCAGGGAGCAGACCACCAGTCCAACGCCGGTGAAGAAGGCTTTGGCAAACAGTCTGCGTCCAGATTTCCACCCAATCTGTTTGGCGAGAAGTTCCGACATATTACTTGGACTGGCTGGGTTTTGGCACGGGAACCGTCACTCCATCCTTCGGGGGTGTGGTGAGTGTTTGGAGAAAAGCCAGAATGTCCGCCAGCTCCTGCTCTTTCAACAACAGGCCGACGGGCGGCATGGGAGAGACGCCGAGATTTTCAAATCCCTTGGCCAGTTTGGCGTTGGGCTCCATGAGGCTTTGGACGATGTAGTCCTTGTCGCTGCGGACCGCGATTCCATCGAGGATGGGGCCGATGACGCCGCCCTTGCCGCCGACCGTGTGGCAAGTGGCGCAGGCCGCCGTGGGACTATTAAAGAACAAGTTCTCACCGCGCTTCGGATCGCCCGCCGCCACTTTCACTTCGTTTTCCCCGACGCCGGACACTTTGTGGATGCGCCCCAGCAGGGTCAGGGCATCGTTCAAGTAGCTGTCGCTGGAATTGATGGGAATGCGCGGGAGTTGCGCAACGACGGTCTGGATTTCCGGAATCGTCGGGAACTCCGCCAGTTTCACGAATGCGGCCTCTCGCGTGAGCAGGTCCGGATCCTGGATTGCGGAACTGCTGAAGAACAATTGGCGTCCATCTTCATTCGCCGGCAGGGCGCGGATGGCGTTGCGGCGAAGAGCGGAGTCTTTATCGAGCAGCGCTTTCTGATGCGTCTCTTTATCCAGCGCTCCAATTCCTTCGAGCGCCCAGAGCGCATGGACCGCACCTTTGCCGCCGGTGCCGGAAGTCACGCGCTTTTTCAGCTCCGGCGCGGCATCCCTTATTTTGTGGTCAACGATCAGGCGCTGGGCCGTGAGACTCCAAAACTGGTTGCCGCTGTCGAGCGCCTGAACGAGTTCCGCGGGTTTCGCCCCGGCGAGCGAATGGATGGCGCTTCTCGGGCCGTCCTTCCAGACGACGCGGTAGATGCGACCGTGGATTTGATCGCGCAGGTTGTTCGTGGTCATATAGGCCCCACCCTGGCCGGTGGTGGCGTCGATGCCTGCGGAGCGAACGTTCGGCGTGGGATTGTGCTGAATGATGAAGCTATAGAAATCGATCACCCAGACGGCGCCGTCCGGACCGACATCGGCAAAGATGGGCGACATCCATTCATCCGTGCTGGCGAGAAGATTGAACCCGTCGCTCGCCTTGTAGCCACCACCATCCGGTTGAATGTTCATGATCCCGATGAGCTTGGCGGTCGGTTCGGTCACCAATGCCTTGCCTTGAAGGCGCGGGGGAAGAGCATCGCTGATCATGAAGGCGTGCCCAGCTCCCGCTGTGTAGCCGCCAAAATTATCCACCATGCGAACGTTGGGGGTATTGGGATGCATGCGCATGCCTCCGGCCATGGAGCGCGCCGACGGAATGCGGCGAATTTGGGGTGCGTCTGCGTCCGCGGAATCGGGGTTCCGGAATCCTCTGCGCCGGCCGCCACCAGCGAGCTGGGTTGGGTCAAGGATGTAGGCCGGGAGATAGCCGTAGAACGTGGGGTTGCCATTCGCCGTCGAGCCGAAGATGTCTCCATCGGCGTTCTGGCCGAAACCCCAGGTGTTATTGTTGAACTGGTAGAGGAACTCCAACGCGGAGCCATCCGCTTTGAAGCGGAAGATCCCCTGGCCGAACTGAAGATCCTTGCCGCCCACCTTGCCGCGAAAACCTGAGTAACCCACGGCACCGTAGAGCCAGTTATCAAAACCCCGGGCGAGGTTGCTTTGCATCGCGTGCGTGTCACCAATCCCCCACCCCGGGAGCAGCACCTGACGGACGTCGGCCTTGTCGTCTCCATCCGTATCCTTCAGGAAGAGCATCTGGCGCGCATCCGACACGATGACACCTCCATTGACGAAGACCAACGAGGTCGCGAGGTTTAATCCATCGGCGAAGATCGTGAATTTGTCCGCCTTGCCGTCTCCATCGGTATCCTCGCAGATCTTGATGTCCGCCTGCCCCGGCTTGCTGTCGGCCACCAAGCCATGGGGATAATCGCGTGCCTCGACGACCCAGGCGCGGCCTCGCTCGTCCCACGCCATGAAGATCGGTTTGATGACGTCGGGCTCGGCGGCAAATAATTGCAGATCAAAATCTGCCGGCACTTGCGTGTAATGCATGCTGTCCTGCGGGTTCAGCGGAGCCTGTAATTTGACCGCTTCAGGGCGGTGCTCGTAGTTCGGCACCTCGCCCGGCAGGCGCTGTAGCGGAGGCCTGGAAGCGGTGTAAGCTTCCCAAGCGGATTTGGCGCTTTTGCTCACACCATCGAGAACGGCCTTCCGGAGATCCGCGTCCTCCGGCCGTTTGCGATCGGTGAATTTGATCCACCCGTTGCCTGCCGCCTTGAAACTCTGGAGCAACGTTTGCGATGCGGCACCGACCTCGGAATCGGGAACCGCCTGCACCACCGCGTCAAAGTGCTGCAAATAGGCGTCGGTGAGATTGGCGACATCGGGGCGATAATCAAAATAGATCGCTTCGGGGGCTAAAGTCTGACCCGGCAGATAAACGTAGTTCGTCCGCCCACCGCCCTGCCCTCCAAAACCACCGCGACCTCCGCCGGAGCCGACCGAACCGAGATAGAGCACGTGGAGGGGGTGCGGCGGACCATCCGCGGCGAAGGTATTCAGGACCATCAATCCCCCGGCCAATAGCGGAAGAGCTTGCTTCAGGAATTTCATACAAGTGTGAGTGGTGACGGGAGCCTCAAATTAGTTGGTGGTGGGTTTGAAAATGCGCTGGGCAAAGTTGTAGAGCGCCTTTTTCCAGTGCTGGAAGTCGTGGGCATGATCATCCACATGCCAGATGTGCGGCACATTCTTCTCCTTCAGATAAGCATGGACGCCCTGGCTGATCCGGATGATGCCGTCTTTGTTGCCCGCGGAGATCCAGAGGAGTTTCAGTTGTCTCGTGGCGGCGGCGGGATCCGGCACCAACTCTGCCGGAGACTTCGTATTCGGAGCGGAAGAGAATCCGCCCACCCACGCAAAGGTATCCAGATTCCCAAGACCGAAGTTCAACGACTGTCCGCCCCCCATCGATAAGCCGGCCAAAGCCCGGCTCTCGCGGTCTGTCTTGACGGAATATTTCGACTGAATGAACGGGATGAGGTCGCCCAGAAGGTCCTGGTCGAATTTGCCAAAAGCCGGAGCCGTGCTCATCGCATTCGGGCCCGGGCGATCGTCGGGCTGGGCGCGGCCGTTGGGCATCACGATGATCATGGGCTCGGCTTTTTTGTCCGCGATCAAGTTGTCCAAAATGATCTCGGGATGGCCGCCGCGAACCCATTCATTTTCATCACCCCCGATGCCGTGGAGCAGATAAAGAACGGGATACTTCTGGTCCGACGAATAGCCTGGCGGCGTGTAGACTTGAGCCCTCCGCTTATTGCCCACGGATTTGGAGTCATAATCCACCATCTCCAGCTTGCCGTGAGGAATGTCGTCGCGCCGCTTGTCAAAGCCGGCTGGCTCCTCGGGCACGGCTCGCTTGTCGTCCGGTCCGAGCGTAATGGGACCGCCAAATCCCCGGCGGCCCGCGCGCGCGCCCGCGGCCTCGGGATTTCCCGGCTCGGGTTGCGCCGCCACACGCACCGCTGTCGGTGCGGACGCTTCGCCGGTGGCGGACACCGGTCCGTTGAAAAGCAATGGGGCAAATTCGTGTAGACTGCGCCGCCACGACTGCCATTCGTGGGCCGTGTCTGGCGAAATGTAGTAGTGACTGTTGACCCCGGCTTCGTGGAGCGCGTCCACGCTCGTCTTGGGATCGCCCCCGCGGCGCGGACCATTTCCACTGACCTCGCGGCTGCCGTAGCTGACGAAGACGAGCTTATTCGCCGCTTTGAACGCCACCATATCCGGGATGTCGGCGGGGCTAATGCTGCCGCCGCTAAATAGACCGATGTGGGAGAACTTTTCGGGATGCTTCAGCGTAATGGTTCTCGTTTCCATCCCGCCCATGGAAAGGCCGGCCATGGCACGATGGGGCTGGTTGGCCAGCGTGCGGAAATTGGAATCGATGTAGGGGATCAACTCGTCCACGAGGACCGACTCAAAGGCCTTGATGTCAAAATTGCGGATGCCGCCGGGCTGAGTGTCATTGGTCATGCCGTACGTCATGACGATGAGGAAGGGCTGGGCTTTGCCCTCGGCCAGGAGGTTGTCCATGATCAAGGAGGCGCAGCCCTGCACACCCCAGCCGTATTCATTCTCACCCCAGCCGTGCTGCAAATAGAGAACCGGATAGCGTCGGTCCGGATTCTGGTCATACGCCGGTGGTGTATAGACAAACGCGTGCCGCACGGAATCGGTGCTCTTGGAGTAAAAATGAATCTCGCGCAGTTGACCGTGGGGCACGTTCTTGAGCGCGTAAAATTCCTGATCCTTGGCGGGCACTTCGACCCCGCTGCCCCAGCGATTTGCTCCAAAAAAATATTTACTGTTGGGATCGGGAACTTCCGCCCCGTCGATCTTGATCGTGTAATAGTGGAACCCTTGGTCCAGGGGGCGCGTGTAGCCAATCCACGCTCCGTCCTCTCCCTTCGTAAAGGCGCTGCTATCCTTGAAACTCACGCCGACGCTCGTGGCCTGCGGCGCCACGATCCGAAATCTGACGCGGCCCTCCGAATTCACCTGCGGGTATTGTCTGCCGCTCTGATTACTCGGGGCCGGTTTCCAGTCATCGGCCGGTGGGTTGTCTTGCGCCAGACAAAGCTGGCCGGCCATGATCACCGCGAAGGTGACGAGGGATCGTTTGGTTTTCATCTGGTATTGGGTCGGGTGGTGGAACTGGCTCTCGGTGAAAAAGTTTCTACGGTCTTTCGTCAGATGCCGATGCCCGCTAGCGCGGCGGTTCATCGCTCAAAAACAGCGAGCGAATTTCCGCATCCGGCAGGGCGCGGCTAAACAGGCAGAACTCGTCCATCGCGCCGCTGAAGTTTCGAATCATCAGCGGGTCGTTTCCGGGGAAGCCGCGCGCATTCCAGTTGCCCAACTCGGCGGTGCCGACGCGAAAGGGCGGTGGGATTTTGAGGGCGGTGTCGCTCACCCGCTGACCATTGACATAGTGCGACACTCGTCTGGATCTCCCATCGAGGACGACCGCGAGGTGCACCCACCTACCGAACTGGTCCAACCGAAGCACGGGAGGGCTCGCCACGATTTGGACATTTCCGGCTCCCGCCCCGACGACCGTCAGTCCCAGTACGCCATCATTGCGAATCAGCCAATGCAGCCCGCCGGCATCGAAGCCATCGCACATCAACAGGGCGTTGAACTTGCGATCCAGCCCATGGACCCGCACCCAGGCTGCAAGCGTCAGGGATCCAAATTCGCCCGGTGCGCTCAGACGCACGCGGTCGCTCACGCCCCGAAATTCCAGCGCGGGCTTGGCCGGCCACCGGCCCTCGACCCATTCGCAGCCGACAATCGTGCCCTCCGGCCCGCCCGCCCCCTGAGCGCTGGCGTTGTGCAGCCGCCAGTCCGAGACCGAAGCGTGTTCAAAATCGAAATGGACCAGCAGGGAAGGATCTTGATTGAGCCGCTGGCTCCGCGCGCGCCACTGCTCGTAGCGCGATGACTCCGCGGCGAGGGATCTGCCCTGCAATTCGAACAGCGGCGCAAACGCAGCCTCGTTCGCCGTAATCAGTCGAGGCGGTCGCGACCCATCAGCCCATGCGCCGGAGCCGGCCCGCAAATTCTGTTTTGCGGCCCCTATCACTGGCGAGAATTCCACGCTGCCTTTGAAGACGTGCAACTCCGTCGCTGCTTCCTTCACCTCCAGGCCGAACACCGTGCCGAGATCGGTCACATTCATTTTCGGAGTTTCAATCCGAAACCCCCTCGCTTCAGGTGGCACCTCGGCGGTGAGCTTGCCCATGCGGCAGGAAGCGGCACTGGGTGAAAGGAGCTCGACTTCAGCCGGCCCTTCGATCGCCACCCGCGCCCCGCTATAGAACACCACCTGCACCAAACCCGATTTGAGCCGAAGCCAGCCGGGATCCAACGGCGCGCCCAGTTGCGGTGCTTCGCCGGGTGTACTCCACTGCGCGTCCACCACTTTGCTCAGCATCGCGACGGCCTTGCTCGTCGCGCCCTGGCTTTCGTCCCGCGCCGGCTCGCGCGCTATCCACCATCCAGCGGCCAGTATCGTTAGGCAAGCGGCGAGGGCGATCCCCCAAACGAGCGCTTTCCTCCGCCTGCGCGAAGGCCGTCGAAGCGGAATGACCTTTGGCGGATGTTCGCGGAGCGAAACCGGCTGAGACACCGCGTCGGGCTTCGAGTCCACGGCGGCGAAGAGGTCTGGATCCGAAGCCAGCCGTGCATGCATTTCGACGCGGAAGAGGTATTCGTCCCGCGCTGCCGGATCGCTGCGGAGCAGCCCGTTCAAGGCCTGCGCCTGCTCGTCGGAAACGGTGCCATGGCAGACCGCCGCCACGGCCTCGTCAAACTCGTGCGAGGGATAGCCCAGTGTCATGTCGCGGCTCCCTCCGGCTTCCCCGCGTGCTCGATGCAGGCCTGCAGAGCCTGTCGCACGCGTTGCAGCATTTTATAGGTGGCCGCCACGGTTCGGCCGGAATTTGTCGCCAGCGTTTCCATGTCGTCCCGGCGGTAGTAGTAACCTTCAATCAGCTCCGACTGCTCCGCCGGAAGCTTTCCCAGGCAACCTTCCAAATGCTTCAGCCGCACATCCATCTGTGGCCGCAATTCCTCGCGACGTTGGGCCAACTCCTCGGCCAGCCCACCCTCCAGCAGCGCCTGCCACCGCTGGCGTCGTTCGAGCCACTTCCGAGTTTTGTTCAGCGCAAACCGGCACGCCCAGGGCGTAAAGGGCTGGCCGGGGTCGTAGTCGTGGAATTTCTCCCACAGCACGAGCGCCGTCTGCTGTACGATGTCCTCGGCATCCGCCACATTCGGCACCAGCGCCGCCACGTAGCGAAAGACCTCCCGCTCGCTGCGCAGAAACAGCGAGAGAAACCGCTGCTGTGCTTCCGCAGGGTTTTCAAAATGGTGCTTTGGGTCTGACGACATGCGCGAGGCTGTAACCTTACTTCCCACGAACCGTGGATTTTGGACAAAGAACCTTAAAGAATTTTGGGCTGCGCCGACATGGATGCTTTTTCCTCGAGGTGGCCGCGCAGTGTCAGGAGTCCATCGACTTCGGGACCGAGGGGAATTTTTCCAAAAGCTTTTGGTTATGAGATCCGGGGCGGCAGGAGCGGGGCGGCAGGCCTGCCGAGAAAACAAAAACCCGCATCGTCCCGGACGGGCGACTCGGCCGAATTTTGTTTTAGAGCACTCCAGCCGAAAAAAGTTGACGCCGCGCCCGCCATAAGTGCATATACACACTACGATGTCGAAAACCTTGGATTTTTCACTTCCAGAGAATTGCGTCTGTTTCAACTTGCGTTGGGTGACGCGGACCGTAACGCAGTTTTTTGACGCGGAAATGCGGCGTCATGGAATCCGTCCCACACAGGGGACTCTTTTGCTGGCATTGAATGCAAAGGAAAGTTGGACGATGGCGGAATTAAGCGATTCCCTTGGGCTGGAGCGCACGTCACTCGTGCGGAATCTTCAGCCATTGCGGCGGGATGGTTTGGTAACGGCAGACGGCGGCGGGCGCGAGAGGCGCGTGGAGCTGGCGATTACAGCCAAAGGTCGAAAACAGGTTGAGAAATTCATGCCGGCCTGGGAATCCGCCCAAAGCACTGCGGTTCAGGTCTTGGGGGAAACGCGCTGGTCGGCGCTCCTCGCCGATTTGGAGAAGGTCGCTTCCGCACTCAAAATTAAGAAATCAACTCCCCCCCTCCATTCACGACACGGAGCCCGTCACCATGAATGACGTCATCATCATCGGCGGCAGCTTTGCCGGTCTCGCCGGTGCCCTGCAACTCGGCCGTGCCCGCCGCAAGGTCACTGTTCTCGATACCGGACTGCCGCGCAACCGTTTCGCCAGCCACTCGCATGGCCTGCTCGGCCACGATCACAAGCCACCGCTGGACATCCTCGCCGAGGCGCGGCGGCAGCTAGCGCGTTATCCCACGATTAAGCTGGTCAATGCCCGGGCCGACAGCATCTCCGGCGCCATCGACGATTTCTCCGTCCTCACTGCCGATG
>Ga0068853_100002350_pt1 | contig 14145 bp, 10 predicted proteins | sample KBSCornC32_FD_65655 | JGI IMG/M metagenome (GOLD analysis project Ga0068853, IMG submission 65655) | Corn rhizosphere microbial communities from Kellogg Biological Station, Michigan, USA - KBS Corn C3-2 | ecosystem: Host-associated > Plants > Roots > Rhizosphere > Soil ... | reverse complement strand
CCCAGCTGGCAGTTGATGGTGCGCCGGGCCGAGGGCACGTACTGCTTGGCCACACCGACCGAACTGTCGCCGTTCTTGGGGAAAACGGCTTCCTCCAGCACCCACGCCTGCGGTGGCGAGGTGGCGGCGAACTGGGTGGCCAGGCCGCGGCGCACCGGCTCCCACGCCCATGGACTCTGGTTCACGAACTGCTGCAGGCATTGGTCCGCGCGCCAGCCGAGCACGTGGTCGGAAATACGCCGGATGGACTTGCGGCCCTGCACCTCGATCAGGCCGCGCACGTACACCTCGGCCCAGCGCCGCTGATCCGAGCGGGGCAGGGAGGCGAACAGGCCCTGGCAGAACCAGGACAGGCCGCTGTCGGCGGAAGTCGTTTCGGAGCTCGTCATCTTCGCAATCGTGTGCATTACTCCCCCACCGTGACAAAGAACGATTTCTCGGTTGACCTGGCGCGTTCTCAGTACACCGGGCGTGGTGCGGCGGAGCCCCCCGCTGCGCCGCATTCCCTTTCCGGTCGCGGTACCTCGTTCCGATAGCGCAGCAGCGAGCAGATCGCGTCCGCGTGCGCCGCGTACCGGGTGCGGCTGTCCTGGAATGCCTGCCAGGACTTGTCGCTGTCCCGTTCCACCGGCAGGCCGGCGGCCACCGCGCAGCGCACGGAGTCGGAGAACGCCCGCTCCTCACGGCCGTGCAGGCTCACCGACGGCACCGCCAGCCGGATGTCGAGCTGCCAGGCCAGCCGCTGGATGCAGTCGCTGCCGGCGGCGAGCAGCACCCGCACGCTCGGCGGCGCCCACATCGGCGCGACCGCCTCGGTCAGCGCGGCCGCGTCCAGCACGATGACCGCCGCCTCCACCCAGCACATGTCGCCGGCCGGGCGCAGGTACAGCAGCGCCGGGCAGCTGGCGTGGCTGGACCGGATGTCGGCCAACCAGTCCGCCCAGTGCTCGAACGCCGTGCCCAGGTCGGACCGCGTGCCGCCGCGCAGCCGGTCGGCCAGCACCACCTCGGCGTCCAGCAGGCTGGTGGCGCGCGCCTGAAGCCGGGTGGTGATGGCCTCGCGGCGCTGGTACTTCTCGATCAGCTTGCTCAGGTACACCGCGAACAGCAGGGCCTCCAGGACGGCCAGCGACCAGCCGGCGGCGCGGACGCCGTCCTCGGTGCCGGCCGGCAATCCGTAGGCCACCAGCCAGCACGCGGCCGCGGTGCCGATCAGCCAGCTGCCCAACAGGGCGGCCAGGCTGACCGGAACACACAGGTCGAGAACACGCTCCTGGCGTCGCCGCGGCAGTGCGGACGAGCCGAGCAGCAGGGCCCGGTACGCGTACCGGGCGGTCAGCCGGGCCGCCAGCGACGAGCGGTCCCGAGGGTTGACCACGGTGCGCAGCACGCTCAGGCCGGTGACCACGGCCAGCGTGATCCCGGCGAGCAGGGCGACCAGTTCGACCACCACGCAACCCTCCCAGTCTCGACGGTGACTCCAGCTTGGGTCGAGTCGAGCCCGTGCGGGCAGACTCAACTTGTGGTGGCACTCGCGGTACCAGCACTCGTGAGCGGCCGGTAAGTGGTCACGCCACCAATCAGGCGAACCTTCCCTAACCAAAGGTGCAGGGTCGGCGCGTTCCGTCACAAAAATGGGCCACACGAGAGGGCACCGTTGCTCGATCTGAGCGGAAGTTCTGGAATAATGTCCGGTACTGGGCGACCTTGGGGGTGACATGCGTGTCGGTTGAAGGGGGCAATCGCCACGAACTGGCGGCGTTTCTACGCAGCCGGCGCGAACGCGTGACCCCGGAATCGGTCGGGCTGCCGTCCGGTGCCCGCCGACGAACTGTGGGACTGCGCCGTGAGGAAGTCGCGGTGCTGGCCGGGCTCAGTCCTACTTGGTACACATACCTGGAACAGGGTCGAAACATCCGACCGTCGGCCGAGGTGCTGGACAGCCTGGCCCGGGTGCTGCTGCTCGACGAGGACGAGCGGCGCTACATGCACACCCTGGCCTACGGGCACACCAGCGTGTCGGCGGCCGAGCAGAGCCGGCAGGAGCGGGAAGAACTGCTGCGCGGTGTGGTCGACATCACAGACACGGGCACCGCGCCGGTGTACGCCGGCGACCGGTTCTGCGATGTGCTGGCCTGGAACCAGGCCGCCAAGGAGTGGTACACCGACTTCGGCAAGATACCGCCGGAACGGCGGAACATGCTGGTGTGGATGCTTGAGGATCCACAGGCTCAGTACTGTTTCGTCAACTGGGAGTACGACGTCAAGGACCTCATCGCGCGGGTCCGCTGGATAACCGCGCCCTACCGCGGACATCCGCGGCTGGAACAGGTGGTCGCGATGGCGACCGCCGCGCACCCGATGTTCGCCCAATGGTGGGCCGAGCATGACGTGCACGTGCAGCGCACGCGCGAACGTCGATTGCGTCATCCCGTTCACGGTGAGTATCCGTGGCGTTTCACCGCGTTGTACCCGAGCGATTACGACGACATCATGGTGATCTTCCATCTGCCGTAGTTCGGACCGCTGCCGCCCGCAGTCCGTTAAATGCACGTTGACAGGCGGGAGTCCATTCTGACAATTAATGGAGCGGACAGACCGTCAACGGCGACGGTTGCCGACCGTCACGCGGATAGGCCGTGAAGGCCGGCGCTCGGGGGAGCGCCTTCGCCGCAGGTGGCAGTCAACACAAACGGTTGCCGCGCGGGCACACTCATGCCGTTCCCGCGGGCACCCGACTACGCATTCTTCAAGCGAGGCACAAGGGTGGGGGACACCGATGGCTTGGAGCTTTGTCGGCAGAAACGATGAGCTGGACCGGGTCCGTTCGACCTGCGACCGGCGCGGCAGCGCGCTGGTCGTCGTCGCGGGAGAACCCGGCATGGGACGCAGCAGCCTGCTGGGCGAGGTCGCCGGCCGGCTACCGGGCGGCCCGACGACCGCGCTGCGGTTGACGGGCCGTGCCGGTGATGCCGATTTCGGCCTGCTGCACCGACTGTTACCCGGTGTCGGCACCGGACTTCCGCTGCGGGAAGCGGTCCGGGCCGGCACACGAGCCCTGTACGAACTGAGCGAGCACGGCCGGCGGCCGGTCTTCGTGGACGACGCGCACCTGGCCGACCACGCCAGCATGCTGGTGCTGCGCGAGCTGCACCGCGGCGGTCGGAACCGGTTGGTGCTGACCCATCTGGCCGGCCGGGCCACGCCGGATCCGTTGGACTGCCTGCGTTACGAGCGTGACGTCAGCACGATGAGCTTGGCGCCGTTGACATCCGGCGAAGTGAACCTGGTGGTCGGCAACCTGGTCGACGGTCGGGTCGACACCGCGTCGTCGGACGCGTTGCACGCCGCCAGCGGCGGAAACCCGACGCTGCTGCGGGAACTGGCCGGTCGGGGCCGGCTGGCGCCGCGGGACGGGAAGTGGCGGGTGGCCGGCGTGACCACGGCCGGCACACCGCTGTCGGCCGACGCGGACGGCCGGTTGGCCGACGCGATCCGGTCCGCGTGGGAATCCCTTGACCTCGGCCGGATCGAGCTGCTGTGCGGCCTGACCGACGGTCTGGACGACTGGACGCGCCGGGTGCTGGCCACCTCGATGCTGCTGCGCTCCCGCCCGGCGGAATGCTTGCGGCTGCTGGAATCCGCGCCGGCGGGCAGCAGGACGGCGCTGCTGCGGGCGATGGCGTTGGCGTTCGGTCTGCGCCGGCACGAGGACGCCGACCGGGCGCTCGTCGCCGCCGGGGCGTCGGCCGGGATGCGGGCCTGGATCGCCGCGGTCGGCGGCCGTACTGCCGCCGCGTCGGCGCTGCTGGCCGACGAGCCGGCACTGCACGACCGGGCCGAGATCCTGTTCGACCAAGCCGCCCGCGGCCTGGTGGCGATGGCGGAAACGCGGCCGTGGCAAGCGATTCCGCACATCCGGCGGGCCGTCGCGGCCGGCGAGGCCGGGCACGTCGACCTGCCGTGGCTGGCCCCGTACCTGCGCGCCCTGCTGATCGACGCGCTGCTGCTGGGCGGGCGTATCGGCGAGGCGACCGCGATGGCCTCGGGCTTCCATGCGGCCCGCCGCAGCAGCGGCTGGTCCGTGGCGGTGGCCATCTCCTCACTGGCCGCCGGCCCGCTGCCGGCGCTGAGTACCGAGCCCACGAGCACCGTGGTGGTGGCCGGATGAGCGCCTTCGACCAGTCCCGTCAGATCGCCATCGTCGGCATGAGCTGCCGGTTCCCCGGCGCCTCTTCGGTTGCCGAGTTCTGGGACGTGTTGGCCGGCGGCCGCGACACCATCACCGAGGTGCCGCTCTCCCGCTACGACGCGGCCGCGCTGCACAGCGACGACCCGCGCAGCAAGGGCACCGTGACCAGCACCCGCGGCGGCTTCGTCGACGGTGTCGAGGAGTTCGACGCCGCCTTCTTCGGCATCGCGCCACGGGAAGCCGTTCGGATCGACCCGCAGCAGCGAATGCTGCTGGAGTCCGCGTACGAGGCCGTCGAGGACGCCGGTCTGCGGCTGGAGGACATCGCCGGCACCGGGGCCGGGGTGTACACCGGCGCCTGCCTGATGTCGGAGTACTGGGACCTGCTGCGTGAGGCCGGCATGGTCGACCTGCACTCGATCATGGGCGCCGGCATGTACGGCACGGCGGCCGGCCGAATCTCGCACGCGTTCGACCTGCACGGCCCGAGCATGTCCGTGGATGCCACCTGCGCCACGGCGATGATGGCGATCCAGACGGCCTGCCAGGCGCTGCGCGCCGGGGAGACGGACCTGGCGCTGGTCTCGTCGGTGTCGTTGCAGCTGACCCCGCACCACGCCATCGCGTTGTCGCAGGGCACGGTCATCTCGCCGGACGGCCGAAGCCGCTTCGGCGACGCCGACGCCAACGGGTACGTGCGCGGCGAGGGCGTGGCCTCGGTCGTGCTCAAGCGGCTGCCGGACGCGGTCGCTGACGGCGACCGGATCCACGCCGTGATCGCGGGCGTCGCCAGCAGCAACGACGGCCGCAGCGGCGGTTCGCTGATGACGCCGAGCAGTGTCGGCCAGGAGCTGGCGCTGCGCGGTGCGTACCGGGACGCCGGCATCGCGCCGGCCGACGTGGACTACGTGGAGGCGCACGGCACCGGCACGGTCACCGGCGACCGGGTCGAGTTGCGCACGCTGGGCGCGGTGCTCGGCGACGGCCGCCCCGAGGGCAGCCGGTGCCTGGTCGGCTCGGCCAAGTCCAACGTCGGGCACCTGGAACCGGCGGCCGGGCTGGCCGGTCTGATCAAGACGGCGCTGGCGCTGCGGCACGGGATCGTGCCGGCGACGCTGCACGTGGAGAACCCGCTTTCCCTGCTGGCCGACGAGAATCTGCCGCTGGAGCTGCCCACGGCGGGCCGGCCGTGGCCGACCACCGGTCGCCGGCGGGTCGCGGGCGTGAGCTCGCTGGGCATCTCCGGGTCGAACACGCACGTCGTCCTGCTCCAGGCGCCGGACGAGGCGCCGCACCCGCCGAGCATCCGGCAGCGGCCGTACCTGCTGCCGATCTCGGCCCGGGCGCCGAAGGCGTTGACCCGGCTGGCCGAGCTGACCGCGGACCGGATCGACGGCGAGGAATCGCTGCGGGACATCGCGTACAGCGCGGGCGCGCGGCGGTCGCACCACCGGTTCCGTCGGGCCATCGCCGCCGACGGCCCGGCCGAGGCGGCGGCGCTGCTGCGCGCGACGTGGGAGCCGAGCATCCTGCACAAGGACGTTCAGCCGAAGGTGGTGTTCGTGTTCTCCGGCCAGGGTTCGCACTGGACCGGCATGGCGCGGGATCTGCTGGAGAACGAGCCGGTGTTCCGGGCCCGGCTGGCCGAGTGCGACTCGGCGGTCCGGTGGGAGCTGGGTTTCTCGCCGCTGCGGCTGATCGCCGAGGGGCAGCAACCGGTGGGGCCGTGCCAGATCCATCCGACGCTGTGGGCGGTGCAGGTGTCGCTGGCGGCGGTGTGGCAGCAGTGGGGGGTCTGGCCGGACGAGCTGGTCGGCCAGAGCATCGGCGAGATCGCGGCCGCGACGGTGTCGGGAGCGCTCACCGTGGCCGAGGGCGCGGCGGTGACCTGCCGCCGGGCCAAGCTGATCACCACTCTCGACCACGACGGCGGGATGGCGCTGCTGCGGCTGGCCCCGGCGCCGGCCGCGGCGGCGATCGGCGAGTTCGCCGGGCGGGTGAGCATAGGCGCGATCAATGGTGTCACCAGCACCGCACTGTCCGGGGATCGCGCCGCGCTGACCACGATCGTCGAGCGGCTGCGGGCCGACGACGTGCCCTGCTGGATGATCGACATGGACTTCGCCTCGCACTCCGAGCACGTCGAGCCGTTGCGGCCGGAGCTGGTCGACGGGCTGATCGACCTGCAGCCGACGGCCGGGCGGGTGCCGATGTGGTCGACCGTCACCGGCGAGCTGGTCGACGGGTCCGGGATGGACGCCGAGTACTGGGCGGACAACCTGTGCCGGCCGGTGCAGCTGGCGTCGGCGATCCGCGCCGCCGCGGCGGCCGACCGGCCGACCGTGTACGTCGAGATCAGCACGCATCCGCTGCTGCTGGACGAGATCGAGCAGGTGGTCTTCGACGCCGGCCGGGTCGGCATCGCGGTGGCGTCGACCCGGCGCAACGAGCCGGCGACGCTGTCGCTGCTGCAGTCGGCCGGCACGGTGTACTCCGCGGGCTGCGAGCTGGACTGGGACGAGATCAACGGACCGGGCCGGTACGTCGACCTGCCGAGCTATCCCTGGCAGCGCAAGCGGTTCTGGGTGCCCGAGACGGACGCCACGATGGCCGACACGGTGCTCACCTGGGACGGCGAGCTGGGTGCGTCGGTGGAGGAGACGCTGCGCACGGCGATCGAGGAGCTGTTCGAGAACACCCGTTACGTGATCGAGCAGAACCGGTCGGTGCGCCCGCTGCCCAGCGACCCGACGGCCCGGACCGTGCGGGTGATGCTGCGGGCGACCCGCGGCGGCTGGCAGTACGAGCTGTGGGGCCCACAGCCGTCATCCGAGCGCACGCGGCGTTGGTGCGTGCACTCGACCGGCCGGCTGGCCAAGGCGGCCACCGCCCGCACGGTGCCGGTGCTGCGGGTGGCCCGGGCCCGACCGCAGCGTCAGGACATCGAGACCCTGCTGGTGGAGCACGTGACCACGTTGCTGGCCCTGCCGAAGGAAGAGGCGGATCCGACCATGCGGCTGTCGGCCCTCGGGCTGGATTCGCTGATGGCGGCCCGGCTGCGCACCCGGCTGAGCAACGACCTCGGCATCCCGGTGTCATTGGGGGTGCTGCTGTCCGGCACCCCGATCGGTGAGCTGGCGGCCGAGCTGAGCCAGGCCGTCGCGGCCGGCTGAGCCCGACACGAAGGGGCCGCTCCCGGTGGGAGCGGCCCCTTTCGCGTGCCCCTGACGTCAGGGGGATCGGTGGACGGCGAGCATGGTGATGTCGTCGAACTGGTTGGCCTGGCCGACGTGCAGGCCCAGCTGCGTCTCCATGATGTCGAGCAGCTGCTCGGGGGTGTCGGCCGGCGTGCGGACGGCGTCGAGCATGCGCTCGTAGCCGAACAGGCCGCCGTTGGGGTCGCGGGCGTCGACCACGCCATCGGTGTAGACGAACAGGAAGTCGCCGGGGCCGAGTGTGGTGTGCCCCAGGGTGTACGAGCTGTCGGCGAGGATGCCGACGGCCGGCCCGGTCGGCCGCAGCGTGGTGATCTCGCCGTCGGCGCGGACCAGCACCGGCGGGTTGTGGCCGCCGTTGATGTACAGCAGGGCCCCGGACGAGGGATCCAGCACGCCGAAGAACAAGGTGGCGAAGTAGCCCTGCCGCAGGTGGTTTCGGGCCATGTAGCGGTTGGTGCCGACGACGGACTGCACCAGTGGACCGGCGCCGACCGACAGCAGCGGCGGCAGCGCGCCACCGGCCTCGACCTCGCTGTCCACCAACACTTCCTGCACCACGTCGTCCTGCCACCAGCTGCCGGTGTGCTCGGCGGTGTGCCGCAACAACGTCCGGATCAGCGCCATGAACAGCGCCGCCCCGACGCCCTTGTCGCACACGTCGGCGACCAGGAAACCCAGCCGCCGGCCGTTGACCAGCTCGAAACCGTCGTAGAAGTCGCCGGCCACCTCCTTGGCCGGCCGGAACCGCACCGCGAAGTCCCAGCCGTGCGCGGCCGGCAGCTGCTCGGGCAGGAAGCCGGCCTGGATCTCCCGAGCGATGCTCATATCCCGTTCGTACTCGCGCAGGTTGGCCACCGCGGCCATGTCCTCCACCGCGATCGCCAGCTGCGACCGCTCCCAGCAGGTGGACAGCCGGCTGCGCAACAGCGCCGGCAGGAACGGTGGCATCACCCAGTCGAAACCGGCGGCCACGCACTCCTCCAGCACGGTGTAGTCGTCCTGCGGAAACACCACGATCGTCGGGCTGAAACCGTCAGCGGCGAACCGCTGCCCGAGCGTGGCCAGCCGGTGCAGACCAAGGGAGGCCGACACCAGCACGATGTCCGGCGGCTCCGCCGAGGCGGCCACGGCGTGTTCCTGCCCGGGCACGGCGTGGCGCACGGCGAATCCCGCCGTGCGCAGCGCCCGGTCCAGCTCCCGCGTCGTGGCGTGCTCCTCAGCGACCACCAACGCGATCGTCGCTGCCATCCGTTCCTCCGTCCGTCTCCCGGACCTCCCCCGCGCGCCGCAGCATCACCAGCGTGTTGACGTTGCGACCGTCCACATAGGAGTGGTCGAGGCGGTCCAGTCCGTTCAGGGCGAGGTACAGCCCGAGGCCGCCCTCGCCTTCGTGCGCCACACCGTTGGCCAGGCGCGGTCCCGGGTCGTGGGAGTGCGGGTCGAACGGGGGCGCCTCGTCGGTGATGCGCACCCAGACGCGCTCCTCGTCGACCGCGCCCTCGATCTCGACCAGTCCCCCCAGGCCCCGGTAGCCGTGCTGGCCGATGTTGGTGGTGATCTCGTCGACGGCCAGCCGCAGCCAGTACGAGCGACGGCTGTCCAGGCCCCCGGCGCCGGCCAGCACGCCGACGAAGTCGGCCAGCCGCCGGCCCGCGCCCGCCTCGCCGCCGCGCAGCGTCAGCCGGTGGCCCGTCATCACCGCTCCACGGGATCCTGCATGACCAGGCTCCGGTCGAAGCCGGTCAGGCTGATCGTCTCCGCCACCTCGGGGGTGGCCCCGACCAGGACGATGTCCACGCCACGGCCCAGCTTCTGGTGCGCGAACACCAGGCAGCGCAGGCCGGCCGACGACATGTAGGTCAGGTCCTCGGCGAGCAGCACCAGCCGCCGCACCGTACCCGCGGTCGCCTCCACGATCACCTCGTTGAGCGACGGCGCCGACCGCGAGTCCAGCTCGCCGGTCAGCCGGATGGTGACGACACCGTCGTCACTGTGCACCTTCGTGGTGAAACTCATGTCCCGCTCACTCCTCGACATCGGTTTGCTTGGCCACCAACACAACGGTCGAGCGGGGCTCGACCCAGATCCGATCGCCGGTCAGCTGCGGCTCGGCGCCGGGCTGATGGACGTCGTTCCCGTCGGGCTGGGCGGTGTCGGCGAACAGATGCCACGCCACCCCGTCCGGCAGGCCGGGCAGCTCCAGCTCCCGCCCGTCCCAGTGCGCGTTGGCCGCCAGGTACACGCAGTCGTGCCCGTGCGGACCGTGCTCGTAGAACATCGCGGCCACCAGCCGCCGCCCCGCCGACCAGTCCGGCGTCCAGGCCTGCTCCCCGTGCCAGCTGACCTCGGGGAACCACCCGGTGCCCTGGTGCCCGCGCGGGTGCGAGGCCCGGCGCAGCGCCGGGTGCGCCTTGCGGAACGCGATCGCGGCCCGGGTGAAGCGCAGCAGGTCGGCGTTCGTGTCGGCCAGCCGCCAGTCCACCCAGGACAGGTCGTTGTCCTGGCAGTAGGCGTTGTTGTTGCCCCGCTGGGTGCGGCCGAACTCGTCGCCCGCCACCATCATCGGGATGCCGTGGCTGGTCAGCAGGAGCAGCAGCAGGTTGCGCAGCTGCCGGGCCCGCAGCGCCAGCACCGACTCGTCGTCGGTCTCGCCCTCGGCCCCACAGTTCCACGATGCGCTGTCGTTGTCGCCGTCGCGGTTGCCCTCGCCGTTGGCGTCGTTGTGCTTCTCGTTGTACGACACCAGGTCGTGCAGGGTGAAGCCGTCGTGCGCGGTGACGAAGTTCACCGACGCGGTCGGCGCGCGGCCGGCGTAGAGATCGGGCGAGCCGAGCAACCTCGTGGCCAGCTCGCCGGCCACGCCCTCGTCACCCTTCACGAAACGCCGCACCGTGTCACGGAATTTTCCGTTCCACTCCGAGAACCGGTGGTAGTTGGGGAAACTGCCGACCTGGTACAGGCCGCCGGCGTCCCATGCCTCGGCGATCAGCTTGCAGTCCCGCAGGATCGGGTCCGCGGCCAGGCTCTCCAGCAGCGGCGGGTTGGGCAGCGGCGCGCCGTCGGGCGCCCGCCCGAGGATCGCCGCCAGGTCGAAGCGGAAACCGTCCACATGGAACTGCGACGCCCAGTGCCGCAGGCAGTCCAGCACGAAGCCGCGCACCACGGGATGGTTGCAGTTCAACGTGTTGCCGGTGCCGCTGAAGTTGTAGTAGTAGCCGTCCGGGGTCAGCATGTAGTAGACGCTGTTGTCCAGGCCACGGAAGGACAGCGTCGGCCCGAGCTCGTTGCCCTCCGCGGTGTGGTTGAACACCACGTCCAGGATGACCTCGATACCGGCCCGGTGCAGCTGCTTGACCATGTTCTTGAACTCGTCGGCCTGCATGCCCAGCCGCCCGGTCGCGGCCAGGCCGGCCTTCGGCGAGAAGAACCCGACCGTGCTGTAGCCCCAGTAGTTGCGCAGCTGCTCGCCGCGGTCCGGGTCCAGCCGGTCGTTGTCCAGCTCGTCGAACTCGAAGACCGGCATCAGCTCGATCGCGTTGACCCCGAGCTCCTTGAGGTACGGGATCTTCTCCACCAGGCCGGCGAACGTGCCCGGCTCGCCCACCTTGGACGACGGGTGCCGGGTGAAGCCGCGCACGTGCGCCTCGTAGATCACCAGGTCCTGGCTGGGCAGCCGGAGCTGCCGGTCGTCCTCCCAGTCGAAGTCGTCCAGCGCGATGCCCGACCGCAGCGGCCGGCGCTGCCCGCCCCAGGAGTCCCTGCCGTGCAACAGGGTCGCGTACGGGTCGAGCAGCACCTGCTGCCGGTCGAACCGGTGCCCGGCCTCCGGCTCGAACGGGCCGTCGGCCCGGTAGCCGTACTCGATGGCCTCGGCGTCGATGCCGAACACCGTCATCGAGTACACCGCGCCGGTCACGAACTCCGGCGGGAAGTCCAGCTCCGCCAACGGCTCGACCGCGTCGCGCCGGTACAGCACCAGCGTCATCCCGGTCGCGCCGGCGGAGTACACGGAGAAGTTGACGCCGCCGGGCACCCGGGACGCGCCGAACGGCAGCGGCCGTCCGGCCCGCACCCCGAAGCCGGCGATGTGATGGGTGGGGAACGCGTCCAGGCGCTCCGGCGTCCGACTCATGCCGCCAGAACCTCCACACCCTCGTCGACGGAACCGGCCACGGTGAAGAAGGCCAGGAACCCGGTCGCGGCCATCACCGCCTTCACCTCGTCGGAGATGCCCGACACCATCACCCTCGTGCCCAGCTGCTGGCACAGCCGGTACACCAGCAGCAGCACCCGCAGCCCGGCGCTGGACATGTACGTGGTGCGACTCAGGTCGAGCAGCACCATGCCGTGCACCGGGACGAGCTCGTCGAGGCCCTGCTGGACCTTCGGCGCGGTCGTGCTGTCCAGCTCCCCGTTCAGCGCGATCACGGTGACCGGGCCGCGCATCTGCTTCTCCAGTTCCATGTCCACCACTCCAGCCGCAGCGCTCTCGCTTATCGGTTCTCTAAGGGAGACAAGTGCGCCCGCACCACCACGTCCTGGGTGGAGTCGGGCAGCGACACCGTCATCGCCACCGGGTCGAAGTCGCCGTAGGGACGGCCGTCCACCTCGACCCATTCCAGCCGCACCCGACCGGGCGGCAGCGCGTCCGGCGCCACCCGCAGCACCCGGTCCTTGAAGCCGTCCGGCCGCGGCCGGAACCACAGCGTCAGCGGCTGGTTGTGCAGCAGCAGCCGGCCGTACACGGTGGCCAGGAAGGCCAGCTCGGAGGCGTGGTACATGCTCATCGAGTGGCTGCCCTTGAGCCGCTCGGTGCCCAGCAGGTACGGCATCCCGTTGGCCAGCACGTTGAAGTAGACGCCGCCCTCGTCGTGGTCGAGGAAGTAGTCGTTGTAGAACGACGACGCCTCCCGCGCGTGGCGCAGGAACTCCTCGTCCCCGGTGTTGCCGGCCAGGATCAGGTAGGCCAGGATCGCCTGCTCCTGCTGCCACCACGCCTTGCGGTCGTGCCAGCTGAAGCGCGGGATGCCCTCGCCCTCCCGGATGGTCCGCTCCACCACGTCGTACCAGCCGCCGCGGCGGGTGTCGCTGCCGATGGCCGGCATGCTGCGGCCGAGTTCCTCGGCCAGCGTGCGGTAGGACTCCTTGGGGCGGATGGCGTTCATCCGCATCAGGTTCCAGGCGATCTTCAGGTTGTGCCCGACCACCGCCCGGTTCTGCTGCCAGCCGTACTCCTGGTCGGCCGACCAGTCGGCGTGGAACCGCTCCTGCACGAAGGGGCTGTCCTTGGCCGGGAAGTGCTCGGTGATCAGGTCGAAGGTCTCCTCGAGCATGTCGGCGTGCCGCTTGTCCCCGGTGGCCAGGAACAGGTTGATCAGGTACGCCGGGGCGTGGTCGCCGACCGAGTTCCAGTTCTTGCGGGACCGGTTGGGGCCCAACGACTCGTGGTGCGGGCTGAGCAGGATCGGGTCGATGTGCGAGAAGTAGCCGCCCCGCTCGGGGTCGTGGAAGAACTTGTGGAACAGGCGAAGCGTGCCGTCGATGTCCTCGGCGATCCGCGGGTCGCCGGTGACGCGGAAGGTCTGCGTCGGGCCGACCAGCGCGTAGATCTGCTCGTACGCCGGCAGCGCGTCGTAGTCGTCGCCGAACTCCGAGGTGAACAGCTTGGTCTCCACGCCGTCACGCACGTCGACGCCGTGGTACCAGTAGACGACGTCGTCGTCCCGGTCCACGAACCGCATGTGCCCGCGCAGGTACTCGGTGCCCTTCTCGGCCACGCCGAGGAAGTCCTCGTTGCCGGTGAGCATGTAGGCCGACGCCATGCCGTAGACCAGCCGCGAGATGGTGTCGGTCTCCTGCACGTGGTGGTCGCTCTTGTCGCCGCCCAGCCGCAGGGTCGTGCGGTAGTCGGCGTAGTCGACCGGGTTCTTCTTGCCGAACTGGGCGCGGCGGTAGAACTTGGCCAGCTCCTCGAGCTGCGCCGCCCACCAGCCCTGCTCCTCGAAGTTGTACTCGCCGGGGCGGCGGCCGAGGAACGTCAGGTGCTTGGCCTCGAACCGCCCGCCCGGGTAGCCGATGCCCTGCATGTGCACGTGTCGGCCGGGCACCAGCATCTCCCGCACGTGCGAGGTGGCGTCGATCGACGGCGCGCCCAGGTTGCGCAGGAACTCGGCGTTGGTCAGCGAACTGGTGTCGGCCCGCAGCGTCTTGCCGTCGCTGGTGCGCAGGTCGAGCAGCGCGCGTTCGTGGTCGTAGCCGGTGACGTAGCCGGCGACCGTGTCGGAGAAGGTGAAGTCCAGTTCAGCGGACATGACGCACTCCTTGCAGTGCCGGCCTCGGCCCGCGGTCCCACGAGCGGCGGTGGTCGGTGCGCGCGACGACGAGGTCGATCAGCGTGCGGGCGAACAGGTGGCAGTGGCCGGCGCTGCGGCCGGTGATCAGGTCGTTGTCCACGACGACGTCCTGGTCGGTGTAGCGGGCGCCCATGTTGCGGACGTCCCCGATGAGGTTGTTGTGGCAGGTGAGCCTGCGGTCCTTGACCACCTCGGGAATGGGCGACACCAACCACATGCCGTGGCAGATGATGCCCTTGAGGATGCTCGGCACGGCGAACGCGCGCCGCAGCAGCTGCACCGCCGGCGCCAGTTCCCGCACGTCCTCGGTGTAGCGCAACCGGTCGGACACCATGCCGCCCGGCACGATCAGCGCGTCGTAGCCGTGCAGCTGCTCGTCGGT
>Ga0068853_100002343_pt1 | contig 14161 bp, 13 predicted proteins | sample KBSCornC32_FD_65655 | JGI IMG/M metagenome (GOLD analysis project Ga0068853, IMG submission 65655) | Corn rhizosphere microbial communities from Kellogg Biological Station, Michigan, USA - KBS Corn C3-2 | ecosystem: Host-associated > Plants > Roots > Rhizosphere > Soil ... | reverse complement strand
GGATGGATCATCGGCAAGGCCTTTGCCACCTACTGGCCCCCGGACCGCATCGGCATCCTCTAAGCCGGCGGCGAAGGTCAAGCTCCACCAGCGTCGGCTGGCGCGCACGCGTCGCCTCTTTGCCTTCGACCGTGGCCTCGACAGCCGCTGGGTCGCCGGTGCCGATGAGGCCGGGCGCGGCTGCCTTGCCGGGCCGCTGGTCGCGGCGGCGGTGCTGATCGACTACGAGACGCTCTCTCACGCCGACCGCCGCACTCTCGCCGGCCTGCATGACTCCAAGCAGATGCACGCCGAGAAGCGGGCCGAGCTGTTCCCCTGCGTGCTCAGGGCCGCCGAGCGGGTCAGCGTCGTGATTCGCTGCGCTCGCGGGATCGACCAGCGCGGGCTGCACGTGACCAACATCGAAGCGCTCTCCAACGCGCTCGAACGCCTGCGACCCGACGCCGATACGACCTGCCTCGTCGACGGCTTCTCGCTGCGTCAGTGCAGCGTGCCCCACCGAGCCGTGATCGAGGGCGACGGCACGAGCGCCGCGATCGCCGCCGCCTCGGTGATCGCCAAGGTCACCCGCGACCGCTACATGCAGCGCGCCGCCGCGAAGCACCCCGGCTGGGGCTTCGAGGAGCACGTCGGCTATTCGACCCCCGAGCACCGCGAGGCGATCGAGCGCCTTGGCATCTCACCCCTGCACCGTCGCTCCTTTCAGTCGGTGGCGTACTCGCAACTCGAGCTGGCGGGCTAGAACGCGCTCTCGATGTGCTCGACGTCGATCGCGCGATCGGTGCGGTCGAAGCTGACGCCGACGGCGTCGAAGCGAATCCCCGAGTAGTAGGGCAGCCCTCGGCGTTCGCCCAGCCAGGCAGTGGCGAGGCGGCGGATGCGTTGCTGCTTGCGCCAGTTGACCCCATGGACGGGGCGCTCTGGGCCGAAAGTGGAGTTGGCGCGGCCGGCCTTGACCTCCACGAAGACGAGGGTGCGGCCGTCGAGCGCGACGATGTCGAGCTCGCCGTAGCGGGTGCGGGCGTTGCGCTCCAGGATCTGCCAGTGCGTGGCGATGAGACGAGCGGCGACGAGGTCCTCCGCGGTGCGGCCGAGACGTTGTCGCTGAACGGTCATCGCGGCCGACGATAGGACCGAGAAGGGCTGATCACAGCCCACGTGGGATTTACGTGCGGGCGAATTGTCAGAGCCGTCGCGCTGATCGCGCCACGCGTCGGATTTGCCTCGTTAGCGTCCTCGCCATGCTGGCAACGGCCCAAACATTCACCCTCGACGGCATCTCGGCGCGACCTGTGCGGGTCGAGGTCGACGTCCATCGTGGTCTGCCGGCTTTCTCTGTCGTCGGACTGCCCGACGCGGCGGTGCGCGAGGCTCGCGAGCGAGTGCGGGCGGCGCTGGTCAACTGCGGCTTCGAGTTCCCCCTGCGGCGCATCGTCGCCAATCTCGCCCCGGCCAGCCTGCGCAAGGCCGGTCCGGGTCTAGACCTGGCGATCTCGGTCGCCCTGCTCACCGCGTCGGGTCAGCTCGAGCTAGAACGAGGGTCCATCGCGATGGTCGGCGAGCTCGCCCTCGACGGCTCGGTGCGCCCTGTGCCCGGCGTGCTGGCGATTGCCGAGGCGGCCCGGGAGCGCGACTGCGAGGCGATCGTCGTACCGGCGGAGAACGGCGCCGAGGCGGCCCTGGTCAAGGGCCTCGAGGTGATCTGCCTCGAGAGCCTCGCCCAGGTCGCGGAACTTGCCGCTGGGGAGTGGATGCCGCCCCGGCCGCGGCCGATGTCGCTCGATCGTCGCGCGGGAGAGGCGCTGCCGGACCTCGCCGATCTGCGCGGCCAGCGACACCTGCGCTACGCGCTCGAGGTTGCCGCCGCCGGCGGGCACAGCATGCTGATGGTTGGGCCTCCCGGGGCGGGCAAGTCGCTGGCGGCGAGTCGCCTGCCCTCGATCCTGCCGCCCCTGGCAATGGAGGAGGCACTCGAAGTGGCGCGGATTGCCAGCGTTTGCGGCAGGCTCGGCGGAGAAGGAGTGAGCGGCAGGCCATTCCGCTCGCCACATCACTCGATCAGCCCCGCGGGTCTGGTCGGGGGCGGCAACCCACCTGGCCCCGGCGAGGCGACCCGGGCTCACTGTGGAGTGCTCTTCCTCGATGAGCTCTGCGAGTTTCGCCGCGACACCTTGGAGGCACTGCGGGCCCCGCTCGAGAATGGTTGGGTCGCGGTGGCAAGGGCGGGCACCTGGCGGCAGCTGCCCTGCCGGTTCATGCTCGTTGCCGCGTCCAACCCCTGCCCCTGCGGGCGCGGCGAGAGCGATCCGGAGTGCAGCTGCGCACCGTTGGCGGTGCAGCGCTATCAAGCGAGGCTGAGTGGCGCCCTTGCCGATCGCATCGACGTGCTCGCCGCGATTCGCCAGCCCAGCGCCGAGGAGATCGGCGGACCGGCCGGTGAGTCCTCGGCCGCGGTCCGCGAGCGGGTCATCGCCGCGCGCGAGCGTCAGGAAAGCAGGCTCGGAACCGGCCGCAGCAATGCCGAGATGACCGCCGCCGAGGTACGTGAATGCGCGCTCGAAGAGAAAGCGGCCACGCTGCTTGCCGAGTCCTACGCCCGCCGTCGCCTCAGTGGCCGGGCGCACGACCGTGTTCTGCGGCTGGCCCGAACGGTTGCCGATCTGGCTGGCAGTGAGACGATCGGCCATGAGCAGATTGCCCAGGCTCTGCAACTGCGACGGAGGGACAGCGAGTGAGCGCGCCGAACGCCTGCCTTGACTGCCTGCGCCGCGCGCGACTGCTCGCTCACCTGGCCCCCTACATCGAAAAGATCGCCAGTGCCGCCCCCGGCTCACGCTCGCCGGAACTCCTGCGACTCTCCAACGAGGACCTGGCCGCGGCTGCGGCGCCGCAGATCGCCGCTCAGGTACTCGGCGAGGTTGGCGCCGCGCCGGAGCGGCGACTGCGGGCCGACCTGCTGGCCGCTCGCTGCTGGGCCTGCTGTTGGCACGATCCGGCCTTTCCACCTGGGCTCTACGACGCCGCCGACGCCCCGTGGGCGCTGATCGGGCGCGGAGATCCCGGTCTACTTGGGCGGCTGGAGCCGCAGGAAACGGTGACGATCGTCGGCGCGCGGCGCGCCAGCGCCTACGGGCGCGAGATGGCACGCGAGCTCGCTCGCGAACTCGCCGCCGCCGGGCTGTTGGTGATCAGCGGCCTCGCCTTCGGCGTCGATGCCTGCGCGCACCGTGGCGCGCTCGACGCCGACACGACCGTCGCCGTGCTCGGCTGCGGTGCCGACATCGCCTACCCGGCCTCGCACCGATCGCTCTGGCGGCGGATCTGCGAGCGTGGCCTCGTCCTCTCGGAGCTGCCGCCGGGGACCGGGGCGTGGCGCTGGACCTTCCCGGCCCGCAACCGGATCATGGCTGCGCTGGCTGGGATGACCGTGGTCGTCGAGGCGGCACAGCGCTCGGGTTCGCTGATCACCGCTGACCTCGCCGCCGACTTGGGCCGTGACCTCGGAGCCGTGCCCGGCCCGGTCAACTCGCGCGCCTCGGCGGGCACCAACGATCTGCTCGCAGGCGGCGCCTGCCTGATTCGCGACGGCCAGGACGTGCTCGACGCGATGCTTGGCCCGGGCGTCCGCAGGGCTGAGCGGGTTGGCGCCGATTTGGACGCGCGACTGCGCGAGGTGCTGGCGGTCTTGGAGCGCGGGGCTGAGACCAGCGACGCGATCTCCGCCGCACTCGATCTCGACGGTGCTGAGGCAGCCTCGGCGCTGGCCACGCTCGAGGCTCTCGGCTACGTCTCCTGTTCTCTGGTCGGCGTCTACTCACGAACGCTGCTTTCGGCGCCCGCCATCTAGGCTGCGATCGTGTCCTCACTCTCGATCCCAGCCGTGCTCTCGATTGCGGGGTCGGACTCCGGCGGCGGTGCCGGGATCCAGGCCGACCTAAAGGCGTTTGCGCGCTGCGGCGTTCATGGGATGACGGCGATCACGGCGATCACGGCGCAGAACACGGTCGGGGTGGAGGCGATCGAAGCGGTCTCGCCGGAGATGATCGTCGCTCAGGTCGGCGCCGTCGCTGAAGACATCGGCGTTGCGGCGGTCAAGGTCGGGATGCTCGGCACAGCCGAGACGGTCGACGCGGTGGTCGAGGCTCTGGGCTTCGTCGGCGACGCACCGGTGGTGATCGACCCGGTGATGGTCGCCGAGAGCGGCGCCGTGCTGCTCGACGACGAGGCGCGGTCGGCGCTGGTCGAGCGCCTGCTGCCGCTGGCGACAGTAGTCACGCCCAATATTCCCGAGGCGCGCGTGCTGACCGAGGGAGACGAGCAGGATTCCCAGGAGGACCTGGCCCGGGAGGTGCGGGCGCTCGGCGCTCACTCGGTTGTCGTAACGGGCGGGCACAGCGAGCGCGTCGTCGACGTCTTCTTCGACGGTCGCGAGTCGGCCGAGATCCTCGGCGAACGGCATGCCGACGGCGCCGCCCACGGCTCCGGCTGCACCCATTCCTCCGCGCTGGCCGCCCACCTGGCACTTGGTGCCTCGCCGTTGGAGGCGGCACGCAAAGCGCGGGCGATCGCCGCTCGCGCCGTCGCCTCCGGCCTGCGCGAGATCGGCGAGGGGCCGGGACCGGTCGACGTCTTCGACCTGACCTCTCGGCCGCCTCAGTAGATTTTGGCGATGAGCTCAAACGGCGCGACCACGACCAAGCTTCCCCGTCCCCGCTCGAGTGCCCTCTTCGACGGACCCGACCGGGCCCACTCGCGCGCCTACATGAAGGGCATCGGCTACGACGACGACGCGCTGAGCCGGCCGACGATCGGCATCGCCAACACCTGGGCCGAGGCGAACTCGTGCAACTTCCACCTGCGTGGGCTCGCCGAGCACATCAAGGAGGGTGTCCGTGCCGCCGGTGGCACGCCGCTCGAGTTCAACACCGTGGCGATCTCCGACGGGATCACGATGGGAACCCAGGGCATGAAGGCCTCGCTGGTCAGCCGCGAGGTGATAGCCGACTCGATCGAGCTGATGGCTCGCGGCTACCAGTTCGACGCGATCGTTGCACTCTGTGCCTGCGACAAGACGATCCCCGGCTGCGCGATGGCGCTTGCTCGCCTCGACGTTCCCTCGGTCGTCCTCTACGGCGGCTCGATCGCTCCCGGCCACTGGAACGGGCGCGACGTGACGATCCTCGACATCTTCGAGGCGATGGGCGCGCACAACGCCGGTGACATGAGCGACGAGGAACTGCACGAGCTGGAGGGCGTCGCCAGCCCCGGCGCCGGCGCCTGTGGCGGCCAGTTCACCGCCAATACGATGGCCTGCGCCTTCGAGGCCCTCGGGGTCAGCGCCGGCGGCTCGGCGATGGTCCCGGCTGAAGACGGGGAGAAGGGGACGGTGGCGGAGCGGATCGGCGAGCTGGTCCTAAACGTCCTGGTCGAGGACATCAGGCCGAGCAAGGTGATTACCCGCGACTCGCTGGAAAACGCCGCCGCCTGCGTCTGCGCCTCGGGCGGCTCGACCAACGCCGTCCTGCACCTGATTGCGCTGGCCAAGGAGCTCGACATCGAGCTGACGATGGCCGACTTCGAGCGGATCTCACGCGCCACGCCGCTCTTCGCCGATCTCAAGCCTGGCGGCCGCTTCGTCGCCACCGACCTCTACGCGGCGGGTGGCGTGCCGGTGATCCTCAAGCGCCTGGCCGAAGCCGGCCGCCTGCATGAGGACGCGATCACGGTCACCGGCAAGACGATCGGCGAGGTCGCGCAAGAGGCGAGCGAGGCGCCCGGACAGGAAGTCGTCCGTCCGCTCGGCGACCCAAAGAGCCCGGAGGGCGGTCTTGCGATCCTCGAGGGCAATCTCGCTCCGGAAGGGTCAGTGGTCAAGCTTGCCGGCACCGAGCGGACCCAGCAGACCGGGCCCGCCCGCGTCTTCGACTCCGAAGAGGAGTGCTACCGCGCGGTCAAGGACCAGCAGATCAACCCCGGCGACGTTGTCGTGATCCGCAACGAGGGCCCAGTCGGCGGTCCCGGTATGCGCGAGATGCTGCAGGTGACCGCCGCGATCGTCGGCGAGGGCCTGGGGGAGAGCGTCGCGATGGTCACCGACGGCCGCTTCTCCGGCGCCACCCGTGGCTTGATGATCGGCCATGTCTCCCCCGAGGCGGCAAGGGGGGGCCCGATCGCGGCGATTCGCGAGGGAGACGAGGTCACCGTAGACATCGACAATCGCCGCATCGACGTCGATCTATCAGACGATGAGATCGCCCGGCGGATCGTGGATTACAAGTCACCGTCTTCGCCCTTCGGCAAGGGTGTGATGGCCAAGTACGCGGCCACCGTCTCCTCGGCCTCCCTCGGCGCCGTAACTAGCTGAGCGTTGGCGCCTTAGTCGCAAATATTGCGACTAAGGCGCCAGGAACTCTTCCAGCACAGAGTTGAAGCGTTCCGGCCGCTCCATCTGCGGCACGTGCGCCGTGCGCTCGAAGATCTCCAGCTTGGAGTGGGGAATGCGCCGGTTGTAGCTCAGGGCGGCAGCTGAGGGGATCACCCAGTCGTCGGTTCCCCAGACGATCATCGTCGGGATCTGGATCTCTTCGAGGCGGTCTCGGGCGTCGTATTCGATCACCGCGTCGAGGGCGTCGGCAAAGCCAGGGCAGGGCACGCCCGATGCCATCTGCTCCCAGAGCAGCTCCTTGCGCAGGCGGCCCGGATAGCGGATCGCGAAGCGGAACATCAGCCAGCGGGCGCGGCGGTGGGTGACGAAGAAGCGGGCGGCGGCGCCGAAGGGGCGGCCGAAGGTGTTCCAGGCGCTCGAGGTCGCCTTGCCGCGTTGGTGGGGCAGCCAGGTATTGATGAAGCCGGCGGCGGAGACGAGGACGAGGCGGCTGAATCGCTCTGGCTCACCCAGCACGGTCTCCGCGGCGACCAGGCCGCCCATTGAGTTTCCGACCAGCGTCGCGTCCCGGCCGATGTCCAGCTTCTCGCAGAAGTCATGCAGCATGCGCCCGTACGCGAACATGTCGATCGGCCAGGACGGCATTGGGCTGGCGCCGAAGCCGGGCAGGTCGAGGGCGATCGCGCGGTGAGTGCGGCCGAAGTGGGGCAGGTTTTCGAGCCAGGCCTGCCAGGAGCTGGTCAGGCCGTGGACGAAGACGATCGGCTCGCCCTCGCCGATCTCGACGTAGTTGACCGTCGCCCCCGGCAGCTCGAGCCGGTGCAGGTGCGGCCGCCAGTCGATCCTCAGCCAGTCGGGATCTAAGTTGCCGTAATCGTCGTCACGCATAGCCCATACGTTCGAGTATGGGTATCTCGCGGATCTGCGGCGGTTGCAAGTGATCCCAGAGGATTCCCCGCGGGCGCTCGTACTGGCGCTCGACCTCGATAACGGCGCGGGGCGTTGCGATCACGTCGACCGGCAGGTCGTGCGCAGTCATCATCAGGTGACGGCGCAGTACCTGGGTCGGGTGCACCGTGGTCGCCACCGTGGTGTGGCTGTCGATCTTGCCGGCGTCGATCAGCACCCCGTACTCGAGGTCGGAATAGCCGCCGCCCTTGCCGACCCGGGCGCCGCTGAGGTTGACCGCGACCGAGCCGCAGAGTACGAAGTCGATCTCGGGCAGCTCGTCGAGGGCAACGACGCGGCCGTGCTTGAGGGCACCCTTGATCGTCGCCGCCTCTTTGACCGCCCGTTTGGAGAGCTTCTTCGGGTCGAGGACGCGGAAGGGGTGAGGGTCGCGCAGTCGCGGCACCGCCATGATCACGGTCTTGCCCTCCTCGAGGGCGATGCGGCGCGCGTAGGTTTGCGGTGAGTCTGGGTTCGCCTTGATCACCCGGGCGCGCCGCCAGAGGCGCTGTCCGGCAAGCTTTTCCGCCGCCATCTTCGCTCCGGCGAAATTCGGGATCCGGCCCTCGGCTCCGGGAAAGCGCGAGACCCCCTCGCGGTCCATCGCCTCCCAGACTTCCTCGCGAACGGTGTCCTTGCTGGCGTTCGGCGGCACGACCCGAAAGATATCCGCAGCGCCCGTCACCCTGTCGGACGTGGATTTGCAGGTGATCTGAGTATTTGGGCCGAATGATCCGTCTGCCTAGACTTTTGCGAAGTCAGGTTCGGGCGGGTATATGCCGATTGTTGGGGAAAGATGATGGGGCGTAAGACTCAAATTGCGATTCTCGCCCTCGTGGCGTTGCTGCTTCTCGGCGTGGCGGTCGGCTACGCCTATGACAGCTCGGAGAAGGACAAGATCGCCGACGGGGTTACCGTCGGCGGCGTCGACGTCGGCGGCATGGACGAAGCCGAAGCCAAGCGAGCGGTCAGCCGCCAGCTGCTCGGGCCGCTGAAGCATTCGCTGCGGGTTGGCTATGACGGCAAGGGCTGGACGCTGCCTGGCAAGCGGCTCGAAGTCCACGCCGACATCGATGCGGCGGTCGAAGAAGCGCTGGACGAAAGTCGCGACGGCGGCTTCCCCGGCCGCCTGGTTCGCTACGTCACCGGCGGCAGCCTGGACAAGCAGATAGACGCCGACGTCAGCTACGCGAAGCCCGCAATCACCCGCTTCGTGCGCAAGGTTGCGGCGAACGTCGACCGCGAAGCGAGGGACGCCACGGTCGAACCGAGCGCCGATTCGCTCGAAGTGGTTTCGGCGAAGAACGGACGCAAGCTGCGCGACAACCTGCTCACCCGTCAGCTGCAGGCGGCGGTGCTCAACGCCGACGCCGACCACACGATCGCCGCCCACACCCACGCGACGAAACCGGAAGTGACGACGAAGGAAGTCGCCTCCGCCTACCCGTCCTACCTCACCCTCGACCGCTCGACCTTCACTCTGCGCCTCTGGAAGCACCTGAAGCTGGCGAAAACGTACACAGTGGCGGTGGGCCAGGAAGGCCTCGAAACCCCGGAAGGTCTCTACCACATCGAAGAAAAGCAGGTGAACCCTTCCTGGCACGTTCCCAACTCCGCCTGGGCGGGCGACCTCGCCGGCCAGGTGATCCCTCCCGGCCCGGAGGATCCGATCAAGGCGCGCTGGATGGCGATCTTCGAAGGGGCCGGGATTCACGGCACCGAAGAGGTCGAATCGCTCGGCTCCGCCGCCTCGCACGGCTGCGTGCGGATGTCGATCCCGGACGTGATCGAACTGTATCCCCAGGTCGAAGTTGGCACACCCATCTACATCGGCGGCTGAGCGGCGCGAGAACCGGCGCATATCGGCGTCCTCGGTCGCTCGCTGCTGAGCGGGGCGAGAACCGGCGCATATCGGCGTCCTCGGTCGCTTGCGTGCAGAGCACGCTGCGCTCCCTGCGTCCTTGATCTGCTTGATTCTCGCCCCGCTCAGAGGACGTAGGGCGAAAAACTCGAATTCAGTTTTGTGAACTGGGGGGACGCTCTTACCGCGTATGACCGAGACCTGAGGGGGCGGGGGGCGGCCGAGCGGACCCGCAAGGCCTATGGGGTGGATTTGGGTCAGTTCGTCGCCTGGGCCGGTGAGCGGGAGCCGGGGGAGATTCGCCACCGGGACGTGCGGCGCTTTGCCGCCGGGCTCTCGTCGGACGGGGCGGCGCCGGCGACGGTCGCCCGCAAGCTGGCGGCGGTGCGTGGCCTCTTCGATTTCCTCGTCCGCACCGAGCGCGTCGGGCAGAACCCGGCCGACCTCGTTTCCAGCCCCAAGCGCGAGGAAAAGCTGCCGCGGGTGCTCACAGTCGAACAGGTGCGCGAGCTGCTCGAGCGGATTCCCGCCCGCACGCCGCTCGAGCTGCGCGACCGGGCGATGCTCGAGCTCGCCTACTCCTGCGGCCTGCGCTGCGAGGAGATCGTCACGCTCGACGTCGGCGCGCTCGATTTCGAGACCGAGCAGTTGCGCGTCCTGGGCAAGGGATCGAAAGAACGCCTGCTGCCGGTCGGGGAGCCGGCGCAGCATGCCCTGCGCCGCTACAGCGAGCGCGGTCGCCACGCCCTCACCGCGGACCCCCGCGAGCAGGCGCTCTTCCTCTCCAAGAGCGGCAGGCGGCTGTCCAACTCTGACGTAACCCGCCGGCTCGGGCTCTGGGTGCGGGAAGCGGCGCTGGCCGCCGGGGTCTCGCCGCACTCGCTGCGCCACAGCTTCGCCACGCACCTGCTCGAGGGCGGCGCCGACCTTCGCACGATCCAGGAGCTGCTCGGCCACGCCTCGATCTCGACCACACAGGTCTACACTCGGGTCGATGCGGCTCGCCTCCGCGACGCGTATGCGGCCACCCATCCACGTGCATGAGCGGGCAAAACTTGTCAGCGACCTTAGGATGCAGGGGAATTAGATGGAAACCGGGGTAAAAGAGGTCGAGCTGCGCGATCTGTGGCGCCGCTACAAGGGGGAAGGCGATGCCAGCGCTCGCGAGCGTCTGGTCGTGGCCTACTCGCCGATGGTCAAGTTCGTCGCCGGCCGCCTCGGAGCCGGCCTTCCCTCACACGTCGACGACGCCGACCTGATCTCCTACGGCCTGATGGGTCTGATCGGGGCGATCGAGCGCTTCGAGCCCGAGCGGGGAATCAAGTTCGAGACCTTCGCGATGACCCGGATCCGCGGCGCGATCATCGATGAGCTGCGCTCGCTCGACTGGGTGCCGCGCTCGGTCCGCTCGCGCGCGCGTGAAATCGAGGCGGCCCAGGCCAAGCTCGAGCACGAGCTGCAGCGCGCCCCGAGTGAGGCCGAGCTTGCCGCCAGGCTCGACGTCAGCGAGGACGAACTGCAGACCTCGCTGCTCGAGATCGCCAACTCCTCCGTTTACGCGCTGGACGAGCTCTGGACCGTCTCGGACTCCTCCGGAGACCAGGTCTCCCTGCTCGACACGATCTCCGACCCCCGCGCCGAGGATCCGCAGGAATCGCTCGCCAGCAGCGAGGTCAAGGACCGTCTAACCGAGGCGATCGCCTCGCTGCCCGAGCGCGAGCAGCTCGTCGTCGCGCTCTACTACTACGAGAACCTCACCCTGCGCGAGATCGGCGAGGTCCTCGGTGTCACCGAGTCGCGCGTCTCTCAGCTCCACACCAAGGCCGTGATGCGCTTGAAGTCCGGCCTGCAGGCCGCCTGATCAACGCCAGGCCGCTGCTCCCGACCCGTACTTATTCCGGTTGAGTTCTGAGACTCGACGGGTACCTTCAGGTGCGTGGCTCATAAGGCCGCAGACCGGATTCGCAATGTTGCCCTGGTCGGGCACCGGGGTTGTGGAAAGACGAGCCTGCACGAGGCGATGCTGTTCGAGGCCGGCGCAATCAAGCGCCTGGGAACGGTGGCCGACGGAACCACGGTTTCCGACCACGAGCCCGACGAGCAGGAGCGCTCGCTGTCGATCAACGCCTCGCTGGCCTGCTTCGAGCACAGCGGTCGCGAGATCAACCTGATCGACACGCCGGGCGAGCCGAGCTTTGTCGCCGATGCGATCGCCGCCTTGCGCGTCGCCGACGCGGCGGTGGTCGTGGTCAACGGCGTGGCGGGGGTCGAGGTGCACACCGAGCGGCTTTGGCGCCGCGCCGATGCCGAGGGGCTTGCGAGGCTGGTCTTCGTCAACATGCTCGATCGCGAGCGTTCTGACTTCTACGCGGTTCTCGACTCGCTCAAGGCGGCCTTCGGCGCCCACGTGGTCGCCACCGAGATCCCGATCGGCTCCGAGCACGACCTGCGCGGCGTGATCGACCTGATCGATCAGAAGGCGTTCCTCTACGAGGGCGTCGGGCCGGGGGCGGCGCGCGAGGTCCCGATTCCCGACGAGCTGCGCGAGCGGGCCGAGGAGTACCGCGAGCGGCTGATGGACGAGGTGGCGGAGAACTCCGACGAGCTGATGGAGCGCTATCTCGACGGCGAGGAGATCGACCACGACGAGATCGTGCGCGTGCTCAAGCAGGGCGTCACCGCCGGGCAGATCTTTCCCGTCACCTGCGGCGTTGCGACCGCCAACCTCGGCACCGGCCGTCTGCTCGAGGCGCTGGTCGAGGACCTTCCCTCCCCGGCGATGCGTGGTGCCCTGGCCGCGAGCGGGCCGGACGGAGAGCCGATCGAGATCGAGCCCGACGAGGGCGGGCCGCTCGTCGCCTACGTCTTCAAGACCCTCGCCGACCCCTACACCGGCCGCGTCAACCTCTTCCGCGTCTACCGCGGCACGCTCGCCTCGGACTCGCAGGCGTTCAACGTCAGCAACGGGCAGAAGGAGCGGATCGGCCAGCTCGGCCAGCCGCTGGGCAAGGAGCTGCGACCGTGCCCGGAGCTCGGCGCCGGGGACATCGGCGCCGTCGCCAAGCTGAAGCAGACCCGCGCCGGCGACGTGCTCTGTGCCGGTCCGGAGGAGATCGCCTTCGAGCCGCTCGACCTGCCCAACCCGGTGATGGCCTTCGCCTATGAGCCGAAGTCCAAGGGCGACGAGGAGAAGGCCGCCGCCGCCGTGCGCCGCCTCACCGAGGAAGATCCCACCCTCGACGTCCACCGCGACGCGCAGACCGGCGAGCAGATCATCGCCGGCCTCACCCAGGTTCACGTCGAGGTGATCGTGGCGCGGATGAAGCGCCGCTTCGGGGTCGAGATCGAGCTGCACCCGCCGCGCGTGCCCTACCAGGAGTCGATTCGGCGCCCCGCCGGCGCCCACGCCCGCTACAAGAAGCAGTCGGGAGGTCGCGGCCAGTTCGCCGATTGCCAGATCGAGATCGAGCCGAGCGAGGACGGCGTCGGCCTGGAGTTCGTCAACAAGATCAAAGGCGCGGCGATTCCCGGCGCCTTCATCCCCGCGGTCGAGAAGGGGGTCGAAGAGGCGATGGCGCACGGCACCGTCGCCGGCTACCCGGTCAAGGGCGTGCGGGTGCGGCTCGTCGACGGCAAGCACCACGACGTCGACTCCTCGGAGATGGCCTTCAAGATTGCCGGTGCGATGGCCTTCAAGGAGGCGATGGAAGCGGCTGACCCGGTGCTGCTCGAGCCGATCGTGCGGCTCGTGGTGAGCTGTCCCGAGGAGGTCGTCGGCGACGTGATCGGTGACCTCAACTCGCGCCGCGGCCATCCCCTCGGGATGGAGCCGAAGGGCTCGGTCACCGAGGTGCGCGCCGAGGTGCCGATGGCCGAGGTGCTCGACTACGCACCGGACCTGCGCTCGATCAGCGGCGGGCGGGCCGACTTCGAGGTGGACTTCGACCGCTACGAAGAGGTGCCGAGCCATCTGGCTGAGAAAGTCGTCGCAGCGATCGGCTGAATCGGGTCGCACGAGCCGAGGTGGACTAGCTTTGGGGCGTGAGCATCTACCAGCGCGATCCCGCCGCCCCGGGAGCGAACATCAGGCGGCGGCAGGCAGAAGCGCCGGGCAGCCGGCTCGAGCGCGGCGTGGCCTGCTTCAACGAGAGTTACGCCGGCCGCATGGCAGCGGGCCTGACGCGCAGCCTCGGGCGACCCACGGTCTCGGTCGGGGCGGCGGCCGGATCGTCCAGCGAGGTGCGGATCACGGTCGCCTGGGAGCTCTGCTGGTATCAGTGGGCGGTCGACCAGGAGGGAGGTGTGGTCGAGATCGCCAAGGGGGAGGACGTCGAGCAGCTCGACCGCTCTGCCCGGCACTGGAACGCAGGTGTGGGGGAGGCCGGACAGCTGGTCTTCGGTGCCGCTGGCCAACTGCCGGTGCGCCGGGCTTTTTGGCGGAGACGACGGTGAAGGTCGTCGTCAACGTCGACGGCGGCGCTCGCGGAAACCCCGGGCCGGCGGCGATTGCCGCGGTCGTTCAGGACGCCGATGGCGGGGTGCTCGAGGAGCGGGGTGAGCGGATCGGACGGGCGACCAACAACGTGGCCGAGTACAAAGCGCTGCTGCTGGGAATCGAGCGGGCCGCGGCCTTGGGCGCCGACGAACTGGAGCTGGTAGGAGATTCCGAGCTGATCGTCAAGCAGGTCAAAGGCGAGTACAAGGTCAAGGACGCGACAATGCGCGAGCTGCACGCCGAGGTGAAGAGGGCGCTGCGGGATTTCGACAGCTGGTCGATTCGCCACGTGCGCCGCGAGCACAACGCCGAGGCCGATCGCCTCGTCAACAGGGCGCTCGATGGCTGAACCGATCGATCCCGGCGTCGACATCGGCCATGTCCACCTCAAGGTCGCCGACATCGACCGCGCGCTTGCCTTCTATTGCGACGTCCTCGGCTTCGAGCTGCAGCAGCGCTTCGGCGAGGAAGC
>Ga0068853_100002341_pt1 | contig 14167 bp, 8 predicted proteins | sample KBSCornC32_FD_65655 | JGI IMG/M metagenome (GOLD analysis project Ga0068853, IMG submission 65655) | Corn rhizosphere microbial communities from Kellogg Biological Station, Michigan, USA - KBS Corn C3-2 | ecosystem: Host-associated > Plants > Roots > Rhizosphere > Soil ... | reverse complement strand
AAGGAAGACCTGTTCACCTCGGTGCATATTTCCGAATATGAGCTGGAGGTTCGTGATACGAAGCTTGGGGAAGAAGAGCTGACCCCGGATATTCCCAACGTATCGGAAGAAGCCACCAAGGACCTGGACGAGAACGGTATCATCCGTGTCGGCGCCCAGATAAAGGAAGGCGATATCCTGATCGGTAAGATCACTCCGAAGGGTGAAAGCGATCCTACTCCGGAAGAAAAGCTGCTGCGCGCCATCTTTGGTGACAAGGCAGGTGACGCAAAGGATGCTTCTCTGAAGGCTCCGAGCGGTACTGAAGGTGTGGTTATCTCCAAGAAGCTGTTCCAGAGGGCTAAAAAGGATAAGAACGCCAAGGTTCGCGAGAAGGCTGCCCTGGAAAAGATCGAAAAGGTACACGAGAAGAACGTGTCCGACCTGATGGAGATCCTGCTGAGCAAGCTGACGGTGCTGCTGAAGGAGCATGTCTCTGCCGGTGTCAACAACAACTTCGGTGAAGTTCAGATCGGTAAGGGTGCGAAGTTTACCGCCAAGAATCTGGCCGGTATCGACTACCTGAACGTAAATCCTCTGGGCTGGACGGGTGACGCAAAGACCGACGAATCGATCAATATTTTGCTGCACAACTACAGCATTAAGTACAATGAAGAGCTGGGTCGTTACAAGCGCGAGAAGTTCAATATCTCGATCGGTGACGAGCTGCCTGCAGGCGTACTGAAGCTGGCCAAGGTCTATCTGGCCGTCAAGCGTAAGCTGAAGGTGGGTGATAAGATGGCCGGCCGGCATGGAAACAAGGGTATCGTTGCCAAGATCGTGCGTGCGGAAGACATGCCCTTCTTATCCGACGGAACGCCGGTGGACGTGGTACTGAATCCGCTGGGTGTACCTTCCCGTATGAACCTGGGTCAGATATATGAAACGGTTCTGGGCTGGGCCGGCGAAAAGTTGGGTGTGAAATTTGCAACGCCTATCTTTGACGGAGCTACTGTCGAGGAGATCGCCGATCATATCCAGAAGGCCGGGTTGCCGAGCTTTGGTCATACCCATCTTTATGATGGTGAGACGGGAGAGCGGTTCGACCAGAAGGCCACGGTGGGGATCATCTATATCATCAAGCTGCACCACATGGTTGACGATAAGATGCACGCCCGTAGCATCGGACCTTACAGTCTTATCACGCAACAGCCGCTGGGTGGTAAGGCCCAGTTCGGCGGCCAGCGTTTTGGTGAGATGGAAGTTTGGGCGCTGGAAGCCTACGGTGCATCGAATATCCTGCAGGAGCTGCTGACGCTGAAGTCGGATGATATCATCGGCCGTGCGAAGACCTATGAGTCGATCGTGAAAGGTGATAATATCCCGAGGGCGGGCATACCTGAATCCTTCAACGTGTTGGTACACGAATTGAGGGGATTAGGGCTGGATCTGAAGTTTGATTAAGCCGTCGGTGCGGCGGTTAAAACTGGCTCCGCTAACTGATGAATAAATACGCAAAGCCACCTGGGGGACCGGGTGGCTTTTTTATGTTTTAGAGGTCAGGAGAGCGGTTTTGCGGCGGGCGAGGAAGCGGTCCCGGAGGCGGAGGAAGGGTTTTTCGATGAGGAGGTGGAGGAGCCAGCCGCCGAGGAAGGAGGCGATGACGGCGATCCAGAAGGCGATATAGCTGTCCTTGCTTATGCCGTATTTCTCGAGTAGGGTGTGTGTGAGGTGGATCAGCTGTTTATGGGTGAGGTAGATCGAGTAGGAGAGGGTGGCAATGAGGCGCATGGCGCGTGATGAATAGCGGTAGAGCAGGCTGGAGGGGCTGAGGGCGCCGAGGACGGCGAGGCCGTAGACGACGGATATGAGTGGAAAGCCGAAGACGGCGCCGGAGAATTTGTACTGGTAGTCGTCGTGGTCGGCCCACCAGAGGCCGATTAGCAGGAGCAGGCTGGTGAGGAGCAGCGGGTTGCCATAGCGGGTGGCTTTTTGCCAGCTGTTGGGGCGGAAGTGGTAGAGAGCGGCCAGGGCTACGCCGGCGAGCAGGCCGTCGAGGCGGGTATAGGTGGGATAGTATATATAGCGATAGTATGCGAGGCCGAAGCTGGCGCTGGGCTGGACGAGGAGGTACCAACTGGCCAGGCGGACGGCGAGGCCGAAGACGAATACGATGGGAATGAGCCAGACGGCCTTGCGGCTGGCTTTCATGCTGACAAAGCCGATGATAAAAAGCGGGAGGACGAGGTAAAATTGTTCTTCGATGCAGAGTGACCAGGCGTGGGAGAAGGCTCCCTGGTGGATGATGTCGAGCCCGAAGTTCTGTGTAAAGGTGAGGAATTTCCAGGTGGGGGGCAGTTCGCTGCGTTCTTTAAACCCCGGAAACAGGAGGTAGAGGGCGAGCACGAAGAGGTAGGCGGGGACGATACGCAGAAACCTTTTGAAATAGAATTCCCCATAAGAGATGTTTTCCTGTCTGGCCATTTTGGCGAAGAGCTGGCCGCCTATCAGAAAGCCGCTGAGTACAAAGAAAAGGTCTACTCCTGTCCAGCCGAAGCGGCCGATAAGGCTCAGCCCGTCCGGGTGGCCGAAGATACCATAGTGATAGATAAATACGAGGATGATGGCCAGGGCCCGGAGGTGGTCCAGGCCGGCGAAACGATTGAGGGAAGCGCCGGTTTGCACAGGTAAATTGATGATGAGCTATTACCTGTAAGATAGCAGGAAATCCTTCAACTCGTCATAGCGCGGGGATATTTTTTTGCTTTGTTTTTCCCTTTTCAATAACGGTGCGATGGTGGGCGGGAGCGCGATCTTTTCGCCGGTGACCTCTTCGACGGTATCGTAGAATTTTACGGGGTGTGCCGTTTCGAGGAAGATGCCTTTTTCGCCTGGATGCCAGTCGAGGTAGTTCTTCAGAGCGAGATAGCCCACGGCTCCGTGCGGGTCGGGCAGGTAGTGGTGATTGTTGTAGAGGTCTTTTATTGTCGTGACCGTTTCTGCGTCCGAGATACTGGATGCGCTGAGTGTCTGTTTGAGTTGGGGTAGTTGCTGGCCGAAGAGCTCGAGTATACGGACGAAGTTGCTTGGATTGCCTACGTCCATTGCGTTGGAGAGTGTAGGGCGGGCGAGTTTGGAGCGGTATTGCCCTGTGGCGAGGAAGAGGGGGACGGTGTCGTTGGCGTTGCAGGCGGCGATGAAGTGTTGTACGGGGAGTCCGGCGCGCCAGGCCATGAGGCCTGCGCAGATGTTGCCGAAGTTGCCGCTGGGTACGCTGATCACCGGAGGGTGGGTTTTGTCGGCCCATTGCTGCCAGGCGAAGAAATAGTAGAATTGCTGGGGCAGCCAGCGGGCGACGTTGATGGAGTTGGCGGAGGTAAGGAATAGCTGCTGCTGCAGTGTCGGGTCGGCGAATGCGTCCTTTACCATCTGCTGGCAGTCGTCGAAGCTGCCTTCTACTTCGAGCGCCTTTATATTCTTTCCGAGGGTGGTAAGTTGAAGTTCCTGTACGCTGCTGACTTTTCCGGAGGGGTACAGGATGACGACCTCCACGCCTTCCACGCCGTAGAAGCCGCTGGCCACGGCGCCGCCGGTATCGCCGGATGTCGCCACGAGGACGGTTACGGGCTTGTCGTTACCCCGGACGAAATAGCCCAGGCAGCGGCTCATGAACCGGGCGCCCACGTCTTTGAAGGCGAGGGTAGGGCCGTGGAAGAGCTCGAGCGACCAGGTGCTGTCGGTGACGGGCACCAGCGGGAAGTCGAAGTTGATCGTTTCGGAGACGATGCGTTGAAGCTCGGTGTCGGGCAGTGTATCGCCGGTGAAGGGGCGAATGACCTGTGCCGCGATCTCTTCGCGCGAGAGGTCTTCGATGTTGTCGAAAAAAGATGGGGGTAGGGTAGGGATATTTTCCGGGAAATAGAGACCCCTGTCGGGGGCTTGTCCGCGGATGGTGGCTTCCCTGAAATCGACTTTGTCGGATGGATTGCTGAGGCTATAGTAGATCATTGTTATATCGGTTTTACTCCCTCCTGATTGATGGTGGTCACGTAGGTGTGGTGGTCGAGGCCGATGCGGGAATAGACTTCGTGCATGATCTTTTCCAGCTGCTGGGCCGTGCTGTGGTCTTTGCTTAGCATGAAGATGGATGGGCCGGAACCCGAGATACCGCCGCCCAGGGCGCCTGCCGACTTACATTTTGTTTTTATTTCGTCGAAGCCGGGTATGAGCATGCTGCGGACGGGTTCGATGATGACGTCTTCCAGTGAGCGGCCGATGAGGTCGTAGTCCTCCTTCATAAAGCCGGCGACCAGGCCGGCGATATTTCCCCACTGCCGGATGGCGTCCTTCAGCAGGACCTGTTTGCGGAGTATCTGTCTGGCGTCGGAGGTGCGGACCTCGATCTGAGGGTGTACTACGGTGACGTGCAGCGATGGCGCGGGGATGGAAACGATGTCGAGGGGGAAGATGCTGCGGATAAGGGTGATGCCGCCATAGATGCAGGGGGCGACGTTGTCGGCGTGTTTTACGCCGGATGCTACTTTTTCGCCGAAGAGGGCGAAGCGGACGAGGTCTTCTTTGGAGAAGCGGTTGTCCAGCAGGTGATTGGCGGCGACTATTGCGCCAGCGGCGCTGGCTGCGCTGCTGCCGACCCCGCTGCCGGGTTTTATTTGTTTGTTGATGATGACCTCGAAGCCGATGGGTTCGCCGATCTCTTCCAGCATGGCGATCAGCGGGGCTCCGGCGGTGTTCTGGGCCGGGTCGGAGGGCAGTTGGAAGCCGTCCCTGCTGGAGATCAGGATGCCGGGCTGGTCGAGGAGGCGGACCTCCATGGTGTCGTATGGTTTATTCAGGGCCATCCCCAGGATATCGAATCCACAGACGAGGTTTGCTACGGTGGCGGGACATTGTACGGTGACCTGTTTCATTTATCTATGGGATGTTATGAATTGATGATTCGGAGGATGTCTGCGAATACGCCGGATGCGGTGACCTCTGCCCCGGCTCCTGCGCCCTTGACGACGAGGGGCTGTTCGGAGTAGCGGTCGGTAAAGAAGAGGACGACGTTGTCCTTGCCATACAGGTGATAGAGGTCGTGGTCGGGACCGACGTGGTGCAGGCCGACGGAGGCTTTTCCGTTGTCGTAGCGGGCTACGAATTTCAGTTTTTTGCCTTCTTTTTCCGCGGCAAAGTAGAGCTTTTTGAAAGTCTCTTCTTCTTTCATCATTGCCTCATAGAAGTCTTCGACGCTGCCCTGCATACAGGAAGCGGGGAGGAAAGAGTTGTTGGTGATGTCTTCCATCTCGATCTTTTCTCCTGATTCGCGGGCTAGTATCATGATCTTGCGCATGACGTCCGTGCCGCTGAGGTCGAGCCGGGGATCGGGTTCCGTATATCCTTCTGCCTGTGCCTGGCGGACTACGAGAGAGAAGGGGCGTTCGCCGGTGTAGTTGTTGAAGACGTAGTTGAGCGTACCACTGAGTACGGCCTCGATGCGGCGGACCTTGTCGCCGCTGCGCAGCAGGTCGTTGAGGGTGCCGATAACGGGGAGGCCGGCGCCGACGTTGGTTTCGAAGAGGAAGCGGGCGTTGTATTCGCGGGCCAGGTCCTTCAGGCGGCGGTAGTTGCCGTAGGGGGAGGAGCAGGCTATTTTGTTGCAGGCTACGACGGAGATGCTTTTCTGGAGCAGGGCGTCATAGACCTGGGCGACTTCTTCGTTGGCGGTGACGTCGGCGAAGACGGCGTTGCGGAGGTTAAGGGAGGTGATGCCGTTTACCCATTTATCGAGCTGCATCGGCTGACCGTTCTCCAGCCGATCTTTCCAGTGGCGGAGGTCGATACCGTTGTTGTCAAAGACCATTTTGCGGCTGTTGGCGAGGCCGATGACCCTCACGTGGACGCGCAGTTGCTGTTCGAGGAAGGACTGCTGCTGCTGCAACTGGTCGAGGAGACGGCGGCCTACATTGCCGGTACCGGTGACAAAGAGGTTGAGCTGCCGGTAGGAAGTTTCGAAAAATTCTTCGTGCAGAACGTTGATGGCCTTTCTCACGTCTTCCGAGGAGATGACGGCGGAGATATTCCTTTCCGAGGACCCCTGGGCGATAGCGCGGACGTTGACCCCATTGCGGCCGAGGGCACCGAACATTTTACCGCTGACGCCGGGATGGCTCTTCATGTGTTCGCCTACGAGGGCGATGATGGAGAGGCCGGCCTCGATGACGAGGGGGTCGACGGTTCCGGCGTTGATCTCGGATGTAAAAGCGCTGTCGACTGCTGTTCTGGCGGCCGCGGCGCTGGACTCGTCGACGCCGACGCAGATGGAGTGCTCAGAGGAGCCCTGGGTGATGAGGATAACGTTGATCTGCTGGCTGGACAGTGCTTCGAAGAGGCGCCTGGAGAAGCCGGGAATGCCGACCATTCCGCTGCCTTCGAGGCTGAGCAGGGCGATCCTGCCTATGCTGGTGATGCCGCGGATGCTGCTGCCGTTGTGGGCGGCTTCGGGGGCAATGACCGTTCCCGGATCGGAGGGAGCGAATGTATTCTTTATCCAGACGGGGATGTCTTTCCGCATGACCGGCTGGATGGTGGGCGGGTAAATGACTTTTGCGCCAAAGTGGGACAGCTCCATGGCCTCCTGGTAGGAGATATGGGGGATGAGTTTTACGTTGGAGACGAGGCGCGGGTCGGCCGTCATCATACCGGATACGTCGGTCCATATTTCGAGGACTTTTGCGTCGACTGCGGCGGCGAGGATGGCGGCGGTATAGTCCGAGCCTCCTCTGCCGAGGGTGGTAGTGATGCCTTTTTCGTCGGAGGCGACGAAGCCGGGGAGGACGAACAACCGGGTATTCGCTTCGCCTTTCATAAAGTCGAATATCTGGCGGTTCGTGGTGACGAAGTCAACGGCGGCGTGGCCGAAGCGGGAGTCGGTGCGGATGAGTTCCCGTGAGTCCTTCCAATGGTGGGGGACTTCGAGGGAGGTGAGCCGGGCGTCGATGATCAGGGACGAGAGCAGTTCGCCGTAGCTGACGATCTTGTCCTGGGTACGGGCGGATAGCTCACCGAGCAGGAAGATGCCGCTGCAGATGTCCTCTATTTCGTTGCAGCGGGTCTTTACAAGGCTGAGGGCGCTGCTTTGGCGGGTTATGGGAAGGAGGGCCTTTACTGTGTCGAGGTGGCGGCGTTCGATGTCCTGTACTTTTTCCTTGTAGGATTCGTCGCCTGATGCGGCTGCCTGTCCGGCCTGGATCAGCATGTCGGTAATGCCGCCGAGGGCGGAGACCACCAGGATGGTTCGGTCAATGACGGTTGCTTGCTTAACGAGGTCGATTACTTTATTTATGTTGTCGGCATTTGCTACGGAGGAGCCGCCGAATTTTAGAACCTGCATATCTATACAAATTGTAGATTTTTAAGAACGATAGCCAGATGAGCCCAGGAGGTAATATGGAATTGTACAACCCTTAACGGGTTGTGGAGGTGATAATAGTTGTAATTTGTGCAGCCGTTGTGGTTGCACCGGAGAAGAGGATGGTATCGTGTGTTCTCTTTATCACCTTTTGAATCTGAATGCAAGATAAGAGAAATGAATGGTAAAACAAAAAATGGCGGTTTCTTTAGGTAAAATAAAGTAATTTCGAGCCTCCATTGAAGGACTACTGCGCTTTAGGTGTATTCTTTGAACAGTTTTAAATTTCTGTTATGAACTATCAACCATCCCAGGGGTTGCAGCAATTCAAGAACCTGGTCGGTATCAAGTTTCAATTATACAACAGTCTTTTTACTTCTCTGCCTTTTCACCGAATAGAGAAGACGGGGATCATGTTGTCCCTTTTGCTGACGATCTGTGAGGAGGGGTATCTGAAAAAGCAGAGTCCGGAGCAGATACTGGAGGAATTCTTTAAGAAGTATACGGCGGCCGGCGGAGAGCGGGAGAAGGTGGATGTGCTTTTCCGTTTCGTCCAATATGTGGAGCGGCAGATCGTTCTTTTCGATGCGCTTGAGGATGCCGCATTCCGGCATGTGAATGATATGGGCGGGTCGGGGACGATGAAGAACCTGCTGTCGGAGGTAGTGAGGACGGGGAAGGAAGAAGAGCTGGAAGAGAAGCTCAGGGATTATTCGGTCCTGATGGTGCTGACGGCGCATCCCACCCAGTTCTATCCCGGGCCGGTGCTGGGGATCATCAATGATCTATCCCGGGCGGTGATAGAGAACAATGCGTCGGAGATCAATCTTTATCTGCAGCAGCTGGGGAAGACTCCCTTCCTGAAGAAGCAGAAGCCGACGCCATATGATGAGGCGGTAAGTCTGATCTGGTATCTGGAGAATGTATTTTATCAGGCTAGCGGGCGTATCATTTCTGCGCTGCGTGAGCAATTCCCGCATGCACTAAGCAATGAGAATCCGGTGATCAAGATGGGTTTCTGGCCGGGAGGGGACAGGGACGGTAATCCCTTTGTCCGGTCTGAGACGACGCTGCGGGTTGCGGAGGCTTTGCGGGGCGCCATTATCCGCTGTTATTATTTCGATGTGCGCCGGCTCAAGCGGAGGCTGACCTTTAAGGGGGTTGACGTGCTGCTGGCTGAGCTGGAGCAAAAGCTGTACAATAATATTTTTGTTCCGAATCAGCGGACGGATATTTCCAGGGAGGAGATACTGGAAGTGCTGAATCAGATAAAGGAGATCATCATTTATCAGCACAATGGTCTGTTCGTGGACAAGGTCGATAACCTGATCGGGAAGGTGATGATCTTTGGGCTCCATTTTGCGACGCTGGATATCCGTCAGGACAGCAGCGTGCATGGGAACGTTCTAAGGGCTATTGCAGCGAATGAGAAGTTGTTGCCTTCGGACTATGATGCTTTGTCCGTTGCAGAAAAGATAGAGCTGCTTCCTTCCCTGAAGGGGCAGGCTCAGCCGGAGTTATACGAAGACGCGCTGATCCGGGATACGATAGAGAGCGTGGCTGCTATGCGGACTATCCAGGAGCTGAATGGGGAGAATGGGTGCTGCCGCTATATCATCAGTCAGTGCAGCAGTGCGCTGAATGTGCTGGAAGTGATGGGGTTGCTGCTGATGGGAGGATTCAGTAGGGATTCCCTGACTGTAGATATCGTACCGTTGTTCGAGACCGTGGACGATCTGAAGGCGGCGGCATCGGTGATGCAGGAGTTGTATGAGAATCCCGCTTACCGGAAGCATTTGAAAAAGAGAGGGGATGTGCAGACGATCATGCTTGGTTTTTCGGACGGCACCAAGGACGGTGGTTATCTGATGGCCAACTGGGCGATCTATAAGGCGAAGGAGGAGCTGACGCGGATATCCAGGAAATACGATCTGGACGTCGTGTTCTTTGACGGACGGGGCGGTCCTCCTGCGAGAGGGGGAGGCAAGACCCACCGGTTCTATGCGTCGATGGGTAAGAATATCGCGAACAAGCAGATACAGCTGACGATCCAGGGGCAGACCGTGAGCTCGAATTTCGGAACGATCGATACGGCCCAATTCAACATCGAGCAGCTGCTGAATGCGGGTATCTCCAATGATCTATTTTCTGCAAAGGAAGAGACGCTTCAGGAAGGAGAGGAAGCCCTGCTGCAGGCGCTGGCGGAAGAAAGCTACAAGGCTTATATCGCGCTGAAGGAGCATCCATATTTCCTGCCTTATCTGAATGAGGTGAGTCCTTTGCGGTTCTACAATGAGACCAATATTGCCAGCCGGCCTACGAAGCGGAAGAGCTCGGGCAGGCTGGAACTGAAAGATCTGCGGGCGATCCCGTTCGTTGGCTCCTGGTCGCAGCTGAAGCAGAATGTCACGGGTTATTACGGCGTGGGGAAGGCTTTGCAGACGCTGGACAAGCAGGGGAAGTGGAAGTCGGTGAAGCATCTTTATGAGAACTCGCCTTTTTTCAAGACGCTGCTGGACAACTGTGAGATGGCGATGAAGAAGTGTTTTTTTCCGCTGACCGAGCATTTTTCGCGTCACCCGGTGTATGGGGAGCTGTGGACCCTGATCTATGATGAATTCGAGCTGACGAAGAAATATATCTTCAAGCTGTCGGGGAAGAACGAGCTGATGGCGGATTATCCGGTGGAGCAGTTGTCGATACAGATGAGGGAGCGGATAGTGTTGCCGTTGAGTACGATACAGCAGTATGCGCTTACGAAATTCCAGGCGTTGGAGAAGGGTGGGGATAATAAGGCCATGAAGGAAGTTTATGAGAAGCTGATCATGAGGAGTAGTTTTGGGATTATCAATGCGGCGAGGAATTCGGCTTAGGATTAGCCGCTTACGCGGCCAGAAACCTAACGGGACCTTAGTACCTGGTTTATATATATCTGATATATGTCAGCGGACATATAGGACTGGACCATGCGCCATTCGACGGCGTTGCAGTGGGTCATCAGCGTAGAGAAGGAGTAGATGAAAATGTTCTCCACTGCGCCGCGGACCAGGGCGTTGCCTTTTTCATAGAGCTTGTGTACGAGGCTCATACATTTTTCCACTGTTTTGAAGTCGTGTTCGAGTGCCATTCTTTTGGTATAATCGGCCAGTATCTGGATGGACTGGTAGGCCGAAGGTTGGGCGCATGCGCCGGAGAGCTCGAGTTTTATTTCGGGGACGCGGAAGGCGATGAAGTTGGGTACATCGTATTGACTTAACATAGTTGCTGGTTTTCTTTTGGGAGAGGGTCCAAAGGAAATGCCGGATTTTGTATGATGTTGAATTTTAGATTGTTGTGTTATTGGGTTGGGTTTTATGCCTACCGTTATGGAAGGATGTTTACTGAATTGGTGGGGATGATTTTGGGGTTTTGTTTGATTATCAGCGGATTGTGGATTTGGAGCCCGGTTTGCCCTTATGGTTCCAAACTTTATTACAATGGAAGAAGAGTCAGATGAATTCGGGTTCCAGGTGCGTACTGCAGAGCCTAAGGACGTAAAATATGTTTATCCTATACTGGAAGAGATGGAGCGTTCTGCGCGCGCCCGTGGGACGGGTATCGCGAGGCGTACGCCCCAGTCCATTTGCCGGAAGATCTATGACGGGAAGGCCGTTATTGCGTTGACGGAGGGTGGGGACTGGGCCGGTTTCGTCTACCTTGAAGTGTGGAGTGGTGGTGAGTTCGTATCGAACAGTGGTATGATCGTCAATCCGGCGTATCGTAATCAGGGGGTGGCTTCGATGATCAAGGACAGGGTGTTTGCGCTTGCGCGTAGTCGTTATCCGATGGCGAAGATATTCAGTATAACGACCGGTGCGGCTATCATGAAGATGAACCACCGGTTGGGATTTGAGCCGGTAGTATATTCGTCGATCACGAGGGACGGCGGGTTCTGGGATCAGTGTAAGCAGTGTGTGAATTATCCTATACTGGAGAGTAACAGGAGGGAGAAGTGTCTTTGTACGGCGATGGTATATGATCCGCTGGAGGAGGTAGTTGGGTAGATGTTTTGAAGGATATTGGAGGGCCACCATCAGGTGGCTCTTTTTTTTGGTGACTGCTACAGTGCCATATTGGAAGGGTAGTCTGTTTTTTTGGAAGGGCCGAGCGATGACGAGAATTTTTAAGTGATTGAGGGATAGGTCTTTGACGTTTAATTAACAATAGGGAACACCGTTTGACTTCTGGATAGCAAATCAATGAAATGAAAAAGAAGATTTTTACAGGTGTTATTTTGATTATGACCTTTGGGGTTGTGCGAGCGCAGGACGTGGAGGAGAAGGTTCGACGGCAGGCGATGGTAGAACAGATCAAGAAAGAGTTGCTCGACTCCCTGCGGAGGAATCCAGGTTTGCTGGACAGGGGAGCGTCGGCGGGAGGTGTTGCTCCCGCGCCGGTTCCGTCAGGGACCAGAGTGCCATTTGACGATATTGAAACGAACTGGCAGAACGGGAGTGACAGAAGGGACTCGCTGCCTTTTGCCGGCAAGTATTTTACTCCGAGTCTGATGGTAGACGTGAATTATACGTATTCGTTCAGCAATCCGATCGACAATACGGTGGTTGGGTCGACGGCGCTGGCGCGGGATAATGAGATACAGCTTGCGCATCTGATACTTGGGGGGGAGTTCAATTATGAGAACGCCAGGGCGAAGGTCTCGTTGCAGATGGGGACGAGGTCGCAGGTAGTGCCGAGGAACGACCTCAGCCCATACAGGGGGCAGTATAAACTGGCCGATGTATATCGTTATCTGAGCGAGGCGTATGCGGGATATCATTTCAACAAATGGTATGGTATCAATGTGGACGCCGGGCTTTTCCTTTCCTATATCGGGCTTAATTCCTATTATCAGGTGGAGAACTGGGAGTATCAAGCGTCCTATACGTCGGATAATACGCCGTGGTTCTTTAACGGTGTGAGGATCCAGATATTTCCGACGAAGCATCTTAAGATCGAGCCGTGGATCATCAACGGGTGGCAGAGCTATGGCAGGTTCAATTCGATGCCCGGCTTTGGCACCAATATTACGTGGAACCCGACCAGTAGTTTCAGGATACTGACCAACGATTATTATGGCGCTGATGCGGCTGGTATTCCGCAAAGAAAAAGGTTTCACTCGGACAACAGTGCATTGGTGAGGTATTATAACAATCCTGCTTCGAATGGGATCAGCAGGATGGCTTTTTCGGTGACGGGCGATATTGGATTTGAAAAAGGGGGAGGTGTGAATGGTTTTAAGAACGGCGATTCTGCGCAGGGACCCGCTCAGTATTTTTTGAGTGCCATGGCCTATAACAGGATCTGGTTTGCCAAAAATAAATTTGCATGGACTATCGGAGGTGGGGTGATGAACAATCCCGGCCGTTATCTTGTGCTGTATCCTACGGGGCAGGCGAGTCCGTTGCCTGATCCCAACAATCCCACACAGACGGAAGGGAAGTTCCCTTTCAGCGCCAATCCTGGAGATCCGTTCAAGGCATGGGACTGCTCTACCAATTTCGACTGGATGCCGAATCAGAGTTTTACTGTCCGGGTAGAGTATGTGCACAGGCATGCCAGTGTACCTTATTTTGCGGGAAGGGGCGGAGTTACTTCCCCGAATGGTTATACGACCACGCCTTTGCCTCCGGACTGGAGGCCTGATCTGGTGAAGACGGAGGACAGGGTTATTTTAGCTGTATTATTCAGATTATAATGGAATCGAATATTCTGGTGATCGACGAAGGGACGGGTCCGCATGAGCTGCTGCAGAAGCTGAGTTTCCCGAAGGAATAAAGGTATTGGAAGTAGCGGATGGAAGGTCTGCGGAGAGGGCTGTTATTAAGGTGGAAGCGGCGAAGCTCCTGAATATCGGGCTGACGACGGTCTATCGGAAGATCGAGGAGTATGGGTTGGGATGAGAGCTCGGGGTGTTATAAAGCGAAAGAGGTCCGCCGTCGGCGGACCTCTTTATTTTTAGTGTGCGGGTTTTTTTGCCAAAGGCGCCAGCAACACGGCTAGTAAAACGGCGAAAGAGAGAATCGTTGTCATACTTGTGGATTTATATTATGACGTAAAGTTAAGAGGAATATTGCTTGAAAAATAGCGTGCGCAAGCGGGGTAGTCGGCTGAAGCCCTTTACTGGCGAGGGTTTCGGATGATGGCGTAAAATGAAAACGCGGATTTTTCGGTCGATTGCCGGACGAAAGAGTGGGGAAAATACTAAGAGATCATTTTTTTTGGAGATACCGGATGGGAAAGAATGGTGAAATGAACAGGGTTGAGTAAATTATTATTTTTAATAATATGAATAAAAAAAAGTCAATAATTTTTTGTTAACGGCAAAAAAAAACCCGGGCGGTTGGCCCGGGTTTGCTATGGGAGTAGAAATTATGCCTGAGACGGGTAGGCTTCGATGCCGTGTTCGAACAGGTCGAGGCCGCCTGGTCCAGTTTCGCCTTCGGGTTCGACGCGAAGTTTCCAGGGGTAGGGTAGTTGTTTGATCACCCACATCAGGATGAGGGCTACGACGAAAGTACATATAGTGATAACGGCGCTGCCGATGAACTGGGCTTCCAGTACGCTGGCGCCGCCGCCGTAGAAGAGGCCTGTAACGGGAGCGGAGTTATCGGCGCCGGTGGGTCCTGTGATCCCGTATTGACCGCTGGCGAAGAGGCCCAGGGAGAGGGTACCCCAGATACCACAGCCTCCGTGTACGGCTACGGCACCGATGGGGTCATCGATGCGGAGGTATTCCAGCAG
>Ga0068853_100002337_pt1 | contig 14172 bp, 23 predicted proteins | sample KBSCornC32_FD_65655 | JGI IMG/M metagenome (GOLD analysis project Ga0068853, IMG submission 65655) | Corn rhizosphere microbial communities from Kellogg Biological Station, Michigan, USA - KBS Corn C3-2 | ecosystem: Host-associated > Plants > Roots > Rhizosphere > Soil ... | reverse complement strand
CCGGCCCCCTTTGACTACGCAGGCGCAGCGCCGGATCTGAATGACCTTTTCCTGACCCTCTCGGGATTCTCGCGATTCACTCGCCACGAAGCACCTCTGGAAGAAGCTGTAACAATCGCGAAACCGCCAGCGTTGTATGCGACCCGGCGCGCCTGCGATTATGATTTCGCACGGTCGGATGCTTGCGGTTCAGCGAATCTAAAAAACTCAAATCAAAAGTCGAGGCCGCCATCGCGAGCGGCATCTGCCAGTGCGGCAATCCGGCCGTGATAGCGATAGCGTCCGCGATCGAACGCAATCTGCTTGATTCCTTTTTCGATGGCCCGCAAGGCGATGGCCTTGCCGACCTTGATTGCGGCGGCCTTGTTCCCGCCGTTCTCCCCTTTGGGACAAATGTCGACTTCGGCAGTGCTGGCCGAAACCAGCGAACGCCCCTGTGTGTCGTCGACAATCTGGGCATAAATATGCTTATTGCTGCGGAACACAGTCAACCGCGGACGTTCGGTCGATCCCGAAATATTCTTGCGGACCCGCCAGGCGCGAACGAGCCTTTGATGTTGAACGCGTTTGGAAATCTTCATAATGCTCTCGTCACGCGAGACTGAAATCGTAAGTTTTGAAAATCAAGCTCGCGAAACCGCAAGCGTGAGTTGCGACCGATTAAAAAAGAACGAGAACTAGCCGCCGCTCGCGAAGGCTTTGCCGGCCTTGCGACGCACATGTTCGCCTTCGTAACGAATGCCCTTCCCTTTATATGGCTCGGGAGGGCGTACCTTGCGAATGACCGCGGCAAACTGTCCCACGGCCTGTTTGTCGGCGCTAGCCAGATGGATGTGAGTATTGTCGGGCAACGTGCACTTGACGGAAGGGGGGATCGGCAGCTTGATCACATTGGCGAACCCCACTTGCAAGTTCAGCGTTTTCCCGCCGACCGAGGCCTGGTAGCCGACACCCACGATTTCCAGCTTCTTCTCGAACGGCTTGACGACTCCCGCAACCATGTTGTTGACCAGGCTGCGCGTCAACCCGTGCAGCGCGCGGTTCTGGCGCGTATCGTCCGGACGCACGACTGAGATCTGCTTAGCTTGTTCGTCAACCTGAACCTTCATGGCCGAATGAAATTTCAGCTTCAATTCGCCCTGGGCCCCTTTGACCGAAAACACGCCTCCTTCGACCTTGGCAGTGACGCCGGCAGGCAGCGGGATCGGCTTTTTTCCAATTCGAGACATTTTCTCTCATCCCATACGACAAGCGTTATTCGCGAAACCGCAAACGTTATTTGCGACTTCTCTTAATAAACCGAACACAGCACTTCGCCGCCCACGCCCTTCGACTTGGCTTCGCGATTGCTCATAATTCCCTGGCTGGTAGAAACGACGCTGATCCCCATGCCTTCCAGTACGACGGGCAATTCACGAGACTTCTTGTACACGCGGCAACCGGGCTTGCTGATCCGCTTGATTTCCTGAATGAGGCGCTCGCCGTTGGGGCCATATTTCAGGTTCACTCGCAATATCTGCGAGGGTTTCTCGTCGATCACTTCGAAATCCCAGATGTAACCTTCGCGATGCAGGACCTGAGCAATGCCCACTTTTTCGTGCGACGACGGCATGTCGACGGAAGGGCGTTCAATGGCCACCGCATTACGGATGCGCGTGAGCATATCGGCGATGGGGTCGGTCATCATAATGTCACCAGCTTGCCTTCTTCACTCCGGGAATCAAACCATCCAACGCCATGTCGCGGAAACACAACCGGCACAATTTGAACTTACGGTAAACGGCGCTCGGGCGGCCACACAACTGGCAGCGCCGCTCGCGCCGACAACTGAATTTTGGCTTCCTGTTCGCTTTTTCGATTTTTGCCTTGCTGGCCATGAATCTATTACTCCTCTATTTCTTGACCGCTTCCGCGCTGATCGGTAAACCAAGCTCCTTGAGCAACACGCGGGCTTCATCGTCGTCGCCTGCGCTGGTCACCAGCGATATGTGCATGCCCTGTGTGTGCGTGACCTTGTCGGCCTCGATTTCTGGGAATACCAGTTGTTCTGAAAGCCCCAGCGTATAATTCCCGTTTCCGTCGAAGGCGCGGGGGCTCAAGCCGCGGAAGTCGCGCACGCGCGGCAAGGCCAGCGAAATCAACCGGTCGAGAAATTCGTACATCCGCTGCCCGCGCAGGGTCACCTTGCAGCCGATCTCCATCCCTTCCCGCAGGCGGAATGCCGAGATGGCCTTCTTGGCCTTGGTGACGAGCGGCTTTTGCCCAGTGATCGTCGCCAGATGCCCGGTCGCTTCTTCCAGCCGTTTGCGGTCCTGCGAGGCCTGCCCCACTCCCATGTTGACCACGATCTTTTTCAATCGCGGCAACGAGTGCGGGTTTTCGCGGCCGAATTGTTTTGCCAACCGCGGCAGAACTTCTTTGAAATACTTTTCCTGTAATCTTGCCATGTTCCCACCAGATTGCGTCCACCGCTTTCGCATCGGCAGACTCTATAATTTCAACCGCCCTAATTTACAGACGTATTTGATTCCTGAGCGTGAGTGCTTTACGAGCGTGCCGCATACTTTGCCCTGGCGGGACTGACCGTCCCCAGATCGGCCTGGCACTTCCGGCAGTGCCGGCTCTTGCTGCCGTCGGGCTTGTACTTGAAACCTACACGGACGCCGCGCCCGCAGGCGTTACAGTAAAGCAGCACATTCGAGATGTCAATTGGCATCTCCCGTGACAGGCGTCCCCCCTGCGGGCTTTTCGGGTGTCCGCGGCGAACATGCTTGTAAACGCGATTGACTCCCTCGACAACAACCTTCAAGCCGCCGTCGACGACCGAAAGAACCTTGCGGGGCTCTTTCCCGGCATCGTCGCCCACCAGCACCTGCACCATATCTCCGCGTTTAATTTTCATGGCTTATACGACCTCGCTCGCCAGGCTGATAATCTTCATGAACTTGCGGTCGCGCAATTCCCGGGCGACCGCCCCGAAAATTCGCGTCCCCTTGGGGTTGAGCTCGTTGTCGATCAGGACCACCGCATTGCGGTCGAATCGCACGTAACTGCCGTCGGCGCGGCGAGTCGGCTTCTTAACTCGCACAATCACGGCCCGCGCTACGTCCCCCGCTTTGACTGCGGCGCCGGGAATCGCCTTCTTGATGCTGACCACCACGACGTCCCCCAGGCTGGCAGTTCGGCGAGACGTGCCTCCCAGCACCTTAATACAGTAAGCCACTTTGGCCCCTGTATTGTCTGCCACGTCCATCATTGACTGCATCTGAATCATGGTGTCTTCCTGCCTCTCGGCTGTCTCTTATCACTTGTCTCGAGTCATCTGGCTCTGGTCACTGGCTCATCTCACTCGGATCGAGTCACGCGGCCCTAAACTGTTTCCACCTGCACGTTCGTCGATTTCACCATCACGCGAACCAGGCTCCAACGCTTGGTCTTCGACAGCGGACGACTCTCGATGATCTCAACCAGATCCCCGACGTGCGACTCGTTATTCTCGTCGTGAACATAGCAGATCGTCTTCGTGCGGAGCGTCTTGCCGTACTTGGGATGCCGAAACAATCGCGGCACTTCCACGCGCCGCGTCTTCAGCGTTTTGTCTCGCGTTACCTTACCGATTGCTCGTTTGCGCATATGTGCCGTTCCCGAATTGACTGTCTCTGTATCTCTGGTAACTGTATCTCAGGTAACTGGACCTCTGGATGATTGCCCATCGCCGCCCGGTCAAACGCCGATTCACTTACCGGCTGTCGCGCCGGCCGCCGCCGCTTTGGCCCGCTCGCGCTCGTGAATGACCGTATGCAACCTCGCAATTTCACGCCGCGTCTTCTTCAAGTTGCTGGGTGCGTCCAGCTTTTCCGTCGACGCCTGAAATTTCAGGTTGAACAGCGACTCCTGGGCCTCACGCAATGAGAACGCGAGCTGATCGTCGCTCATCTCTCGAACTTCTTTGGCCTTACTCATGCTGTTTTCCTGTCTGACCGCTTCGCTTCAGCGTTCCGTTTCAATGATTCGTTCGATACCTAAATCTATTCACCGATGCGGCGGCCGATCATCCGCACACGGACGGGCAACTTGTACGCGATTCGCGCGAGGCATTCGCGGGCCGCATCCTGCGGCAGCCCGGCTACCTCGAACATCACCGTTCCCGATTTCACCACGGCCACCCAGTGATCCGGTTCACCCTTGCCCTTACCCATTCGAGTTTCGAGCGGCCGAGCGGTCACCGGCTTGTGTGGAAAGATGCGGATGTACAATTTTCCGTCGCCGCGAATGTACTGCATCGCGGCAACGCGACAGGCCTCGATCGTCGTGGCCTTGACGTACCCCGATTGCAGCGACTGCAGCCCGAAGTCTCCCAGCGAAACGCGATTTCCGCGCGTCGCATTACCTCTTATGCGTCTTCTTTGGCTTTTGCGGTGCTTGACCCGCTTTGGCATTAGTGCCATCGGAAGCTTCCTCTTCTGCGTAAGTGCCCAGGTTGATCCACACTTTCACGCCGATCATGCCTTGGGCCGTTAATGCTTGTGCAAATCCGTAATCAATATGCGCTTGCAGCGTCGACAGGGGAATCGACCCGCGAGAGGCCTTTTCACAGCGCGACATTTCGGCGCCTCCCAACCGTCCCGACAACTGCACTTTGACGCCGTACACCCCGGCTTCCATCACCTGATCGAGCGCGCGCTTGATCGTGCGACGGAAACTGGCCCGCTTTTCGAGCTGCTGGGCGATGTCTTCAGCCACAAGCTGCGAACTGCGATTGGCGTTGTTGATTTCGATGATCTTCAGGTCCATCCGTCGACCGGTAAGATCTTCCAGTTCGGCCTTCAGACGATCGACTTCCTGTCCTTTGCGGCCAATGATGATTCCCGGTCGGGCACACGACAGGTGCACGATCACCATGTCGCGGGTCCGTTCGATTTCGATCTTGGGAATCCCTGCAAACAGATACTTCTTCTTGATGAACTTGCGGATCTTGTGGTCTTCGACCAGCAGATCGCCGAATTCCTTCTTCGAGGCGTACCAGCGGCTTCGCCATTCTTCGACGATTCCAACCCGGAACCCCGTGGGTCGCGTTTTTTGTCCCATAAAACGAGCAGCCTAAAAAAATGACTGGTGTCTGATAACTGACGTCGCGAAACCGCAAGCGTCTGAATTCACGCAAATCTCAAAACCCAAATCTCAAGCCTGAAGCTCACACTTGAACTGGCGCGTCAATGGCGACGTCGATATGAGCGAAGCGCCGCTTGATCATGTATGCCATGCCGCGGGCCCGAGGCATGATTCGTTTGAACATCGGCCCGCCGTTCGCGCGGGCATCGACGACCAGCATTCGATCGACGTTGCGGGCCCCCTGGTCTTCAGCATTCGACATCGCGCTTTTGAGCACTTTTTCCAGCATCCGAGCCCCGCGATTCGGCACATATTTCAAAAGCTCGACCGCCTCGCCGGCCTGTTTACCCCGAATCAAATCGGTAAACGGACGGACCTTTGTGGCTGCAATACGAGCGAACCTGTGTGATGCACTATAGGGCATGACTGGAATTCCTCTTCAACGCCGAATGCTATCTTAACTGCAATCCTGATTGTCTTTGTGATGAACTGGCGACGAATCGCGAAACCGCAAGCGTAGTTCGCCAGTCGACTACTTGGCTGGCGCCGCTCCGGCTTCTTTGGCCTTCGAACCCTTCCCGCTATGACCGCGAAACGTACGAGTGGGAGCGAACTCGCCCAGCTTGTGACCGACCATTTCTTCCGTGACATAAACGCTCAAGTGGGTCCGTCCGTTGTGCACGAGAAACGTATACCCGATAAAATCGGGAGGAATCGTGCAACGCCGCGCCCACGTCTTGATCGGCTCTTTCGAACTGGAGCGCATCCGTCGCTCGACCTTCTTCATGAGCTTAACGTCGACGAACGGGCCTTTTCTAAGCGAGCGTCCCATAAACTGACCTCACACCTGTGTAGATGACTCTGTGCGAATTGTTGGCTTGTGTAAAATGTTGCAATCGCGAAACCGCCAGCGTTGTCGAAGGCGAGTCCCGATAGCTGAGAATTCTGTATTTACCGTGACTAAACCTTGAGCTGCCCGTAACGCCGCGATTTCCGGCGGCGAATGATTGCCGATTTGGACGGTTTCCGCCGTTTGCGTGTCCGCCCGCCCTTGGCCAGCTTTCCCGTCGGACTGCATGGATGCCGTCCTCCCTTGCTGCGGCCTTCACCGCCACCCATCGGGTGAGCGACTGGGTTCATGGCGACGCCGCGTACATGCGGACGAATCCCCATCCGCCGCTTGCGCCCGGCCTTGCCCAGACGAATCGTGCTGTGCTCGGAATACCCCAAGGCCCCCACCGTCGCCCGGCACTTTGCCGGAATGCGCCGAACTTCGCCCGACGGGAGAGTGATTTGCGCCCAATCGCCTTCGCGGGCATTCATTACGGCCGACGTTCCCGCACTGCGGCAAAGCTTGCCACCCTGCCCAGGTTGCATTTCGATGTTGTGGACGACCGTTCCGGGAGGAATATTCTCGAGCGGCAGGCAATTTCCCAGGTTGGGTTCAATTGAACTGCCGCTTTCAACTTTCGCCCCGGCCTTCAGCCCTTCCGGCGCCAGAATGTATGCCTTGCTGCCGTCGGCATAATGCAAGAGGGCAATCCGAGATGTGCGATTCGGGTCGTATTCGACCGAAAACACGACGGCCGGAATGCCATCTTTCGTCCGCTTGAAATCGATCATCCGGTAAATCGTCTTCGATCCGCCGCCACGCTGATGAGCCGTGATTTTCCCATGGAAATTACGGCCGCTGGGCTTCTTGAGCCGCACGAGGAGCGATTTTTCGGGTGGCTTCTTGCGGTCGGTGATATCCGCAAAATCACTGACCGAGGCGCCCCGCCGCCCGGCACTCGTCGGTTTGTAGTAGCGAATTCCCATGACAGACTCTTTCCTAAAAGAACGCGATCCGATCGTCTTCGTGCAATTTTACGATGGCCTTTTTCCAGGGCTTCAAATTCACGACCACCGTCTTTGTCCGCCGGGGCTTGCCCACCCGATTCTGGGTTCTCACCGCCAGCACCCGCACATTCCACAAAGCCTCGACTGCCGTCTTGATGTCGGTCTTGGTGGCCAGAGAATGCACTTCGAAAGCATAGGCATTGTGCCGGCTGGAAACGTGCGTTCCCTTTTCGGTGACCAAGGGGCGCAGCACGATCTGGTGCGGCTGAAGGTCGACTCCATGTTGACTGACGATGGCCATCGCAATATTCCTGTAATCCTGAAATCCCAACTAACCTGCCTGCTTCGCCTCATCCTTCGAATTCAACGCCCGGAATTTTCCGCTGCGGATGAGATCCAGAGCCCCCTTAGTCACCAGAATCGACTTCCGTTGCAGCAAATCGTACGCGTTCAGATCCGCAGCCGGCGAGACCGACAGCTTCGGAATGTTCCGAGCCGACTTCCAGACGTTGGCGTCATGCGTCTCGATCGTCAGCAGGCACGACGATTCCGACAGCCCCAAGGCTTTCAGCAGGCCGACCACATCCTTCGTTTTCGGAGTCGCGATCGCCAGTTCGTCCAGGACTGTCACCTGATTGTCGAGAAACTTGCTCAAGAGCGCCATCCGCGTCGCCAGTGCGACCGCCTTTTTCGGTAGACGATATCTGAAATCGATCGGGTGCTTGCCAAACGTGTGGCCGCCACCACGACGGATGGGAGTCCGCTTGTTGCCCATGCGGGCCCGGCCGGTTCCCTTCTGTTTGTACATCTTCTTCTTGCAGCCCTGGACCATGCCGCGACTCTTCGTCTGCACCGTTCCTTGGCGGCGATTTTGCTCGTACATGACGACGACGTCGTGCAAGAGCTGACGGTTCACACCAGCCGCCAGGTCCGCCGGGTCGAACTCGTACGTCCCGACCTGCTGTCCGGCTCGATTATGTAAAGGCAAAGCAATCATGAATTGAATCCTAAGCTTGAACCTTTTTCTTCTTTGTCGTCTTCTTGATCATGACGTATCCGCCGTCAGGCCCCGGAACGGCGCCGTACACCAGGATCACATTGTTCGGCTGATCAACCTTAACGACTTTCAGGTTACGAACGGTGACCCGCTCATTACCCCAGACGCCGGCCATCCGCTTCCCCTTCTTGATCTTGCCGCTGTTACCGCGATCGCAGCCGTGCGAACCAATACTTCCACCGGCACGGTGGTGGCGTTGCACGCCGTGACTGGCCCGCAAACCGTGGAAATTGTGCTGTTTCATCACGCCGGCCGTGCCGCGCCCCTTGATCATGCCGATCACATCAATGCGAGCCACATCTGCCAACAATTCCAGCGTTAACTTCTGCCCGACTTCGCACGCCGCGTCGTCCGCGTCGGTACGGAATTCACGAATATACCGTGGCGGCTCGCACCCCGCCTTGGCAACAGGCTCAATCTTAAGGTCGGCGCGTGCCTTCGACCTCTTGCTGCTAATGGCTGCCACGTGACCACGCTCGGCCCGAGAGGCCAGCCGCCGAGGCTTCTCGCCATAGCCCAACTGCACGGCACTGTAGCCGTCGCGCTCGGGAGTGCGAACCTGCAACACAGAGCACGGCCCCGCTTCGATCACAGTGACACCGATGGCGCGACCATCTTCGCCATAGATCTGCGTCATTCCTACTTTCCGACCAAGAAGACCGAGAGCCATGATATCTACCTGCATCCACTTGATTTGTTTTGTACCGTATTTATTTTGCACCGTATTTATTTTGCACAGTGCGGCGACAAAAATACCGCAATCATGACTGTCATCATTTACGGTGCAAGCCTCACGTTGCGGAACGCGGACCTACCCAGTCGAAACAGGCCGCCAGAAACACCGCCACTGGCAAACCCTACCGACAAACAACCTGCCACCGGCATCCCGCGGCCCAAACCAACACTGAGCCACGCCGGCGACACCACCCCGAAACCGAGCTACCCACCCGCCGCCTGGGCTTTAATCTTGATATCAACTCCAGCCGGCAACGACAGCTTGTTCAAAGCGTCGATGGTCTTGCCAGTCGGTTGAATGATGTCAATCAGCCGTTTATGCGTGCGGATTTCGAATTGCTCCCGCGACTTCTTATCGATGTGCGGGCTGCGCAACACCGTGTAACGCTCGATCCGGGTCGGAAGTGGTATGGGACCATGCACAATGGCGCCCGTCCGCTTGGCCGTATCGACAATTTCCGTCGCCGACTGATCGAGAACGGAATGATCGTACGCTTCCATGCGAATGCGGATTCGTTCTTGTTTCTTCCCAGCCACTCCTGAACCCCTTCACACTAATAGAGTTGCGCCGAATTGCTGCGCAACGTACATAGACAATTTCCCTGCACTCCGCAGGGCGGAAAGCTCAGGATCGTAGTGGGGGTGGCCAGATTTGTCAAGAATCGAGAGAAAGTTTCGCAATTTTTCCTCGCGGTGAAAGTGGCAAAAGGCCAGATGTCCGCGATGAACCCTTTAAACTCGTTCTTGACTAGTCGATTCGAAATGGGGCACTTCGCTCAAGACGTGCCCGTTCATCGGGTGACATCGAATTACGCGCGGCCCGAACTGTGAATCCCCCGACCAGCTTTCCATTCTCGACGAACATCCAGTCTGAAATCTCTTCCCGGTCAATCGAGATTTTGTCGCCTGCGTTGATGCCGACCACGGTGCCTGGCGCGTTACCCAGTGTGCCGTGGAACTTCTGACCGTCGAATTTCACATTCGTCAGCCACATGTGCTCTGTGTTTTTGCCGTCGGTAAATGGGACCTTTACGGAAAACATTCGCTGCCCAAACTTGGGTGATTTCAACGCCGAGATAAATTCTGCGGTCGTAGATCGAGCTTCGACAATAGCCCCGTTTATATTCGGATCATCGTCACTGAATGTCGAGACCATGTCTTTCGAACGCAACTTGCCCTGGCCTGCACTCATGAAGCACCATAGCAGGACAGGAAAGGTAATGGCCGCGACGACGAACAACAGCACCGGCGTCCTTATGCGGAAGTGCCCCATTTTCGGACTGTACGAATTCATTCCGAACGAACCCTGACGCACTACGAGAAACTATCCGCCGATAGAATACATCGGCCGATCGGGCTGAATGAACCGGGCCGTGTTGATTTCGTGCCCTTCTTTTTTGGCGGCGATACTCGCGCGAATCGCCTGTGCGATTGCCGCCTCGCTCGTCCCGTTCCGCAACATGGTTTTCACGTCGGTTTCTTCCAGGCTGAACAGGCAGTTGCGCAGCTTGCCGTCGGCCGTGATGCGGAACCGATCGCAGCTCATGCAGAACGGACGGCTCACCGAGGCAATAAAGCCGATTCGGCCGATTCCATCTTCGAATTCGAATTCACTGGCCGGCGCGTGCGGATCCTGCCCGGCACGAGGAACCAAGGGCATAATCTCAGCCGACAGCTTCTCGATCATCTCGTGCGCGAACAACACTTTTTCGCGCTGCCAGGCATTGTCGGCATCGAGCGGCATGAATTCGATGAAACGGATTTCTACGCCCGTGCGCCGTGCGAAGTGCCCAAAGGGTACAATCTCGTCTTCGGTCAGTCCGCGGACGGCGACGGCATTCACTTTGACCGGATTAAAGCCGACAGCTTGTGCCGCCTGGATGCCCGCGATTACCTTTTCGTATCCCTGCCGGCGCGTAATCTTCTCGAACTTGACCGGATCGAGCGCATCCAGGCTGATATTGATGCGGCGCAATCCGGCCTCGTAAAGCTCCTGCGCCTGCTCGGCGAGCAAAATGCCGTTGGTCGTGAGGCCGACGTCTTCGATCCCCTCGATCGCGGCCAGTTTTCTGACGAGCACATGCAGACTCTTCCTGACGAGCGGTTCGCCCCCCGTGAGTCGAATTTTTCGCAGCCCCAGCGGAACGGCGACCTTCACGATCCGCTCGATCTCCTCGAACGTGAGCAGCTCGGCCCTGTCCATGAATTCGACATTTTCGGCCGGCATGCAATAGAAGCAACGGATATTGCAGCGATCGGTGACGCTGATCCGCAGGTTGGTGTGCACGCGGCCGAAACTGTCAATCAATGGGCTCGTTAACGCAGATTCGGGCATGGCGGAATGAATGAGGGCATGGCGGAATGAATGACTAGTGATTTGTGTAGGCAGCCGAACAGTCAATTGTATCCAAACGGCACCGAAGCGGACGCATCGGACAGAAAAATGTGGACAGAAAAATACGAATTTTCGGCAGGCGTTCTCGGCATCTCTGTCCGTATCTTTCAGTCCATCGCTTCTTCCATCATCCGCTGCACTACGTTTCAGTCCCAGGATGCACCCACTCGGTGGTGCCGTCGGCCCAGTTTTCCTTTTTCCAGATGGGGACGACTTCTTTGAGCCGGTCGATCAGGTGCTTGCCCGCCTCGAAGGCCTGCTGGCGATGCGGCGTGCTGACCGCCACCGCGACGCTCACGTCTCCCAGTTCCAACCGGCCTAAGCGATGGGCAATTGCCGCCTGAACCACGGGCCATTTCCGGCGGGCCTCGACCAGCAGTTCTTCGAGCTTTGCCTCGGCCATTTGCGGAAACGCTTCGTAATCGAGGGTGACCGTCTGCCGGCCGTCGGTCATTTCGCGGACCGTTCCCAGAAACAAGACGACCGCCCCGGCGGCGTGCGAGCGGACCGATTCCGTAAGAGCCGTGTAATCGATTGGGTCATTGGTGAGATGAATCATTTCCATGTCATTGCCTCGTTTAGCGGCGAGGCGTAGCCAAGTCACCCGCCACTCACCGGTGGAAAACACGAGACTGCCGAATCTTGAGTGATTATGGTGCACTCGTCCGCGTAATCGTTGCCGATCGCGACCAGCAGGTTCGGAACCAGTGGCGACACTTGGGGATATTTCTCGGCCAACGAGCTCTTGAGGTCTGCCACCCGCGCGGTCACAGGCAAATCGAGCTCGACTTGACCGGCGCCGGCGAGGTCGCGGGCACGGGCATATAAGTTCACTTTGATTTTCATGGAAGAGCAAATTCTGGCAAGCTGGCAACTTACCGCTGCGGATTACGACATGACGAGCCTGCGGCGGGACGGTTGCAATCGCTGCTGGATTTCAGGCATCAGGCCGTACGAGAGGGCCAGAAGTTTCAGGGGGTGCAGCGTGGGAACGTGGGTTCCCTGCTCCATCTGCATCCGGCAGGCACTGCATTCGGTAACGCCGGCTGCGAGATCGCCCGCACGCATCCGCGAGATCAACCCCCAACCGATACGAATTGAACTTTGAAAATTATGTTTGGTCAGGCCCCACGCCCCGGCCATCCCGGAGCAGCCCTCTTCGATTGTACGTACCTGCAGGTGCGGAATCAAATTCAGGAGTTTCATCAGCGGCGTTTCGACTCCCAGTGCCTTGAGGTGACACGGCGTGTGGTAACCGACCACCATGTCGAGCGGTTTGAAGTCGGTTCGCAACCGGCCTTGTGCGTGCAACTGTGTCAGGAAATCACCGGCCTCGATCACTCGCGAGGCGACGACGTCGACGTCGGGGTGATCAAGCAACATCGGATATTCCTGCTTGAGACACAACGCGGCTGCCGGTTCGGTGCACACAATCTGGCAGCCATCGCGAGCCAGGTCGGCCAGGGCGCGCAAGTTTTCGCGAGCCATTTCGCGGGCCGGTTCCAGGTCGCCGGCCGATATCACCGCCATACCCGATGAAATCTGCTCAGGAGGCACGTGCACGTGAATCCGGTTGTGCCGCAGAATCGCCACGAAGGCGCGCCCCAGTTCGGGATCGTGATAGTTCGCAAAATGATCGACGAAGTACACGACCGGCTTCTCCGCGGTTGTGATCGACGGCTTGGCGAGCAATTCCCGTTTGGCCGACCGCAAGAACGAACGGCGGGCGAACCGCGGGAGCTTGCGATGCCGCGAGATGCCAGTCAGCCGCTCCAGCAGCCAGCGCGCCACGGGGCTCGCGAGGATCCAGTTGAACGCGACGGCCGCCATGCTGCCGGCGGTCTGAAACGAGTGCGCTCGCGAAAGGATCCAATCGGCTTGCGCGAGCCCGTGCTCGGCGACATAGGCCCCTTTGGCCTCGATCATCATTTGTGGAACATTCACATTCGACGGACATTCCAGCTGGCATTGCTTGCAATTGAAGCACAAGTTGGCGATGCGCTTGAATTCGGGCGTTGCCAGATTCTCTGGAGCAAGCTGGCCTCCGATCAACTGCCGCATCAGGTTTGCCTTGGCCCGCGGACTGGCCTCTTCGGAGGGATCGACGTGGAACAGCGGGCACATGCGCGACGGCGCAGTTTGCGTCCGGCAATGCCCGCAGCCATTGCAGCGCGAAGCTGCCTGCCACAGCTCCTGGGGCTTCCAGCGCAATTGCAGCGATATCGTCTCGGGCGGTGGCGCGACGGCGGCCCGCAGATTGCGCACGGTCAAATGCGGGTCGTCGGTCAGAACCTTGCCCGGATTGAGCAGGTTGGCCGGATCGAAGAGTTGCTTGACCTTGACGAACACGTCATACAGGGGGCCATACTGCTCCCGGACGTACGCGCTGCGCGACAGGCCGGTGCCATGCTCTCCGCTGATTGTGCCGCCGCATTGAAAAACCAGCGCATACAAATCCCGCGAAATCTGTTCGAGCTGATCGGCCGTCTCCGCCGTCGGCGGAGAGAGAAACGGGCGCAAATGCACTTGTCCTGCCGCGGCGTGAGCGTAAAGCGAGGCGGTGACGCGATGCTTCTGGAAGACGTTTTGCGCCCGGACGAGAAAATCATTGAGCACATCGGGCGGGACTGCGACGTCCTCGACAAACGGCAGCGGGCGGATCGACCCTTGCAGGCGCGCCAGGAGCGGCACGACCTTCTCGGGAAGCGACCACAAAAAGTCGATCTCGTCATCCCGATAGGCTTCGTGGGCCACGACGGCGGCATCCGGCAACGCCGTCGAGCATTTTACCACCATCTGGATCCGATTTCGAATCTGCGGCTCGTTGAAACCGGTCTGTTCGACGATCAGGGCTGCTTCGGCCTGCGGAGGAATCAGTTCGCGAAAACGCGCGTCGGCCTCGCGGGCCAGCGACAGCAACCTGCGGTCGAGCAGGTCGCAGGCGCTGGGTTGCTGCCCGGAGATCACTTGGACGGCCCGAATCGCCGCTTCCATTTTTCCGAATAAAAGCAACACGACCCCGCGATGCGCGGGA
>Ga0068853_100002336_pt1 | contig 14180 bp, 13 predicted proteins | sample KBSCornC32_FD_65655 | JGI IMG/M metagenome (GOLD analysis project Ga0068853, IMG submission 65655) | Corn rhizosphere microbial communities from Kellogg Biological Station, Michigan, USA - KBS Corn C3-2 | ecosystem: Host-associated > Plants > Roots > Rhizosphere > Soil ... | reverse complement strand
GGGCGTGGTGCTCGGGACTGCCGCATATATGTCGCCAGAGCAGGCCCGTGGGAAGGAGATCGACGCGCGATCGGACATCTTCAGCTTCGGCGTGATGATGTACGAGATCCTCGCGGGCCAGGTGCCTTTCCGGGGCGAGACGATGATGGACGTGATCTCGGCGATCATGCATGACGAGCCGCCGCCCCTGCTCACTGCTGCACCGCATCTGCCAAAAGAGCTGCAGCGCATCGTCCATAAAGCTTTAAAGAAAAAACGGGACAGCAGATACCAGAGTATCCACGACCTTTTGACCGATCTAAAAGAGCTAAGGGACGAGATGCATATCGAATCGAGGCTTGAGCGGACGGCCGTGCCGGACAGGCCTGAGCGTCAGGATTCGATTTCCTCAGGCTCCAAACTCTCAAGCAGCTCGGGTGGGATGAAGGATGCACTGCTCCTGACCGAGTTCGATAACACGACGGGCGAAGCGGTCTTTGACCAGACGTTAAGAATGGCCCTGTCATTCTCGCTTGCCCAGTCGCCGTTTCTCGACATTCTGTCGGATAATGCGGTCAGCCAGACGCTGCGTCAGATGGGGCGGCAATCTAATGAGCGAGTGACCCGTAAACTGGGTGAAGAGATCTGTGTGCGGCAAAATCTGAAAGCCTTTATCACGGGCTCGATCTCCAGTTTCGGTTCGATCTATATTCTGACGATCGAAGCGGTCTCAAGAAACGGTGAAACTATCGGCCGCGAATACGAACAAGTCGATTCGAGAGAAGAGGTCCTCAACGCACTCGGCCGGCGGGCAACCGCCCTGCGCGAAAAGCTCGGCGAGAGTTTGAGCTCTATCAAACAGTTTGACCTGCCTGGCGGTTTTGTAACGACATCCTCCCTTGAGGCTTTGAAATACTACGCCCTTGGACGGGAACAGACGCTGATCGGGACAAACCTTGAATCTGTTCCCTTCTATAAAAAGGCTCTCGAGCTTGACCCAAACTTTGCCTCCGTTTATTCGAGTTTATCGGTCGTGTACGCCAACCTTAGACAATGGAAACTGGCGGCTGAAATGATTTCCAGAGCCTACGATCTGAGGGAAGCTGTCAGCGAGTACGAAAAGCTCCGGATCACCTATTTTTATCACATGTATGTGACGGGCGAGATCGATAAGGCCATCGATGCACTCGAGTTATGGCGCAGGACCTATCCGTCAGATGCCGTAGCCGCGATCAATCTTGCTGACACATTGGAAAGAACAGGCCAATCAGAAAAGGCGGCCGCCGCTGCCCGTGAGGCCATCCGCTTAAACCCTTCAAATGCAGTCGGTTATTTAAATCTGGTGGCCGCCCTACTGTTGCTTGACCGTTATGCGGAAGTTAAGGAAACCGCGCGACAGGCAATTGAAAGGGATCTCGACAACGGATATTTTCATTATTCTTTGTACTCCGTTGCCTTTATAGAACGGGAGGCGGCAACGGCTGAAAACCTGAAATGGTTCAGCGGGCGCAGTGATGAGTACATGGCTCTCGATCTCGAAACCGGAAGCGCTGCCTTTTGCGGGAAATGGCGAACAGCCCAGGACCTTTCGCGTAGGGCGATCGACGTGGCGGGCCGCAGCAATGCCGGCGAGGTTGCCGCCCGATGCGCTGTCGAACAGGCCCTGAGGATCGTTTTCTGGAGCGACGGCAGCGGACTACCCAAAGGCGACACCGGCAGGTTAAGAACTGTACTTAAAGCGCAAATCAACAGGGCACTGGGTCTTGGGCGAAATCAAGAGGTCATGGCCCGAGCCGCGATCGCCCTCGCAGCCGCCGGGCAAACCGATGAAGCCGGCGCACTAACAGATGAGCTGCATGCTGAACGTCCGAAAGACACGCTGCTCAACGAACTCTGGCTGCCGCTCGCCCGCGCTGCCGGCCTGCTTTACAATGGCAAAGCTAAAGAAGCCATCCACGAATTGGAACCGGCCGAGAGACTTGAAAAGGCAGCCGAATTTTATCCGCAGTATCTTCGCGGCTTGGCCTATTTGCAGATGAACAGGCCGAAAGCCGCCGTACGAGAGTTTGACAAGATACTTGGTCACCGAGGCGAGGGCCCGTTCTCCTCGATCTACCCGCTTGCACAACTCGCAAAAGCTCGCGCTTTAAAAGATAAGACCGAATACGAGAAGTTTTTTGAGCTGTGGAAGGACGCCGACGCGGACATGCCTGCGCTGGTTGCTGCAAAAAAAGAATTTAAAGCTCTCGTTTAGCCTCTCATCAATTCTACAAATTGCCTGAAAAGATACTCCGAATCATGCGGGCCTGGCGCGGATTCCGGATGGTACTGGACCGAGAATATTGGCAGCGATTTGTGCCTTAATCCCGCGACGGTGTTGTCGTTCAGGTTCACGTGCGTGATCTCGACGTCAGACGGGAGCGATTCCCGAGAAACGGCAAATCCGTGGTTGTGCGAGGCGATCTCAACCTTTCCGGTATCGAGATTTTTGATCGGCTGATTGCCACCGCGATGGCCGAATTTCAGTTTGTAAGTCTCGCCGCCGAAAACCTGTCCCAGAAGCTGATGGCCGAGGCAGATGCCGAAGATCGGCGTTTGGGTTTCGGTGAGTTTTTTGATCTCGGCAACGGTCTCCTTCATCGAAGCCGGGTCGCCCGGACCGTTCGAGAGAAAAATGCCGTCGGGTTTTAACGCGAGAACTTCCTCGGCCGAGGTTTCAGCCGGAACGACCGTTATGCGGCAGCCGAATTTTGAAAATTCGCGCAGACTGTTGGTTTTTACTCCGAAATCGAAACATACGACGTGATATTTCGCATGTGTATCGGCCGTATATTCGAATGGAGCCTCGACCGTCACCGCGCCTGCAAGCTCGCGGTTTTGCATCTCGGGCGAGTTTAAAACTTTCTTCAGCAAGCTCTTTTCGTCCAGATCGACGGTAGAAATGGCTGAGCGCATGGCGCCTTTGTCGCGAATGTGCCGGACGAGCGCACGCGTGTCGATATGCTCGATGCCGACGATGTTATTGCGTTTCAGATACGCGTCAAGCGTCTCGGTCGAGCGCCAGTTTGAGGCGATGCGGCTCGATTCGCGAACGACAAAGCCCTCGACCCACGGGCGGCGCGATTCGACATCGTCCTCGTTAACGCCGTAATTTCCGATCAGCGGATAGGTCATGCAGACGATCTGGCCGGCATAGCTCGGGTCGGTCAAGATCTCCTGATAACCCGACATCGACGTGTTAAAAACTATCTCGCCAAAGGTTTCGCCCTCGGCACCAAAAGACGCACCGTGGAAAGTGCGTCCGTCCTCAAGAACTAAAATCGCTTTTTTCGATAAATTCATTTCTTAAATGATGAATTATAAATGGTGAATGGCGAATTTGAGAAACACGAATGTTTCTTAATTCACCATTCACCACTCATAATTCGTCATCAAACCTTATTCGTCGTCGCTTTCGGCGTGTACGCTGTTTGGGTTATCGTCCTCCGGTACGTTGTAGGCGCCGTGTTCGAGAAAGCCGATGCTGCTCGGTTTCCAGTAGCGAAAAAACGCTTTGCCGTAAATATATTTTTCAGGAACCAGGCCCCAGTAACGCGAATCGGACGAGTTGTCGCGATTGTCGCCCATCACAAAATAATGATGCTCCTCAACCTTTTTTGGCGGAAAACTGGGCAGCGCCTGGTTGTGTTCGGCATCGAGATATTCCTCATCCAAGACGCGGCCGTCGATCAGCACCTTGCCGTTTCGCACCTCGACCGTTTCGCCCGGCAGACCGATAACGCGTTTTACGTAGCTTTTATCTGGCTCGCGCGGGTACCAGAAAACGACGATGTCACCGCGGCTTATGTGTCCCCAACTGACGCTTTGTATCTTGTAATAAACAAGCTTGTTCACCAACAGACGCTCGCCGTCGTGAAGCTCGGGCAGCATCGATGTACCCTCGACCACGACCGGCTGAACGACAAATACGCCGAACAGCACAAAGACAACGATTATCAGGAAAATATCGCGGACAAGACGGAGACTCTCGCCGAAAAGGCCTTGCCTGGATTCGCGGCTTAAACGCACCACTTCGATGTCGGGGTCGTCGCCCGGCGCGACGAAACCAAACTCGAATTGGTTTTTCCTGTGAAAATCGAACATAATCTAAGCGATTCGATGTAGTACCTGACGGGCGCGGTTGGCTAACATTAAGCCAAATTAAACGTTAGCTTTAGCGGCCAAAAATGTCAAAAGAAATTTTAGATACCGCGCGCCCGGTCATTGTTAACCGGTTCTACTCAAGGCGTGCTGTTGAGGAGATAAAAATGGATACTATTACTGAAGGAAGCTCTGTTACTTGCGGGATCTGCGGAAAAGCAACAACGGTGAGCTTTATTACTGATCGCCAGGGAACTCTGGCTTACGATCTTAAGTGTTTTCACCGAAATGCCATTTGCCCAACCTGCGGCAAGCTGGCCGGTGACGGAAGCGACACTATACACGAGGTTCACCCAAAATGCCGAACGTGCAATCCTGAAGAATTCGAGGATGACGACGAGTAACCCCTGATAGCTTATGAAAACCAGGATTTTGACGGCTGTCGTCGCGCTGCCCGTTCTTATCGCGTCGATCGTGCTGCCGTCGTACTTTCCCCAGACAGTATGGCTGTTTGTAATCATTGCAGCTATTGCGCTTGCGGCTGGCTTGTTTGAGTTTTATTCGCTTACAAAAAAGCTGGAGCTTAAGGCCGATGCTGCTGTAGCGTACGTCGGAGCGGTCATTCTGTTTCTAACATTTCTAGTCGATGCTCCGGCAAAGGCACCCGATCTGCTGCTGCTTGTCCTTTCGCTCTTTGTCATTGCCGTGCTTATATCGCAGGCTTTTCGCTTTCGGGTCGATTTTTCAAAGATGCTAACTGGCATGGGAGTTACGATCCTCGGCGTCTTGTACGTCGCGTTTCTCGGCGGTTTTCTGGTCGCCGCGCGCGTCGGGTTTGGGGGACATCAGTATCTGTCGACACATCTGCTCGGCTATTTTTTTCTTGTTCTGATGGGCTCCGACACCGGAGCGTATTTTATCGGGCGCGCTGTCGGCAAACACAAGCTTGCGCCGAAGATATCGCCCGGAAAAACCTGGGAAGGGCTGATCGGCGGGATCGTTGCCGCTGCCGCGTTTGCCGCACTCGCTACATTCTGGTTTTTTCCGGAATTGCCGTATCAATATTCAATACCGCTCGCCGTCATTATGGCGATCGTCGGCGTTCTCGGCGACCTCGCCGAAAGCGCAATGAAACGCGGCGCAAATGCGAAAGACGCTGCATCCGTCTTGCCCGGGCATGGAGGTTTTTTGGATCGTTTGGATAGCCTGCTGCTGAACGCACCGATACTTTATTATTTTGCTAAATTTTATTTCTAGAGATGCGCGTTTCTGTTACAACATATGTTCTAAAAAGCGCGTCTTTTGATTAACTATGTCCGTCGAAAAGTTCATCGATAAAATGATCCAGGAAGCGATCGCGCGAGGCGAATTCGACAACCTCGAAGGCAAGGGAAAACCGCTCGATCTTGATGCCTACTTCGCAACGCCCGAGGACGTACGGATGGGCTATTCCGTGCTGAAAAGCAACAAATTCGTTCCCGAAGAGGTAGACCGGCTGCGAGAGATCGGTGAATTACGAGAAAAGATCGCGATCTGCTCCGACGGAGCAGAAAGGTCCCGGATCGTAAAAATTCTCCAGGACCGCGAGTTGGCGCTTTCTATCATTGTTGAAAGAAACAAACGAAAAAGATGAACAGCGGCCTTCCCGACTATGAACTATAAACTTTGAACTATTAACTATTTAAAAGAATCCTGAAAACAGTTGATAGTTAATAGTGGATAGTTAATAGTCTTTGACCCGCTATTTTTGCAGGTCATCCAAAAGCTGATCTAAGGCCTGGTCGATCGCGGCATGTAATGCGTCCGTCAGCGGTCCGTCGAATTTGTTCTTGACCTTTGCCTCGCCCGAGCCGGCGCCCGAGAGCGTCGCGGTCATGTCGATATCCACCTTTCCGGCCGTTCCCGGAACCCCGGTTACTTTGCCGAAAATGCCGCCGATCTTGCCTGCAGTCGATTCTTTGACCTTGTTAAATTGAATATTCAGCGTGTAATCGCCGCTGCCCGAAACTGCGCGAAATCCTCGCGACATAATCCGGCTGCGAACATACTGGTCGATCTCGGCCTGGCTGGCGGACGCACCGGAACCCAGTACAATATTTACAGCGACGGATTTCGCAGCCTTTCCTGCCGTAACGGGCATCGTCGAACGAGTACTATCGTTACCCGCCATGATGTCCTTCATACTCGGCATCGAGACAGCGTATAGGTCGCGCGAGGACGTCGTTTCACGGTAGCTGTTCGGGATGTCAAAAAATGCTGCATCAAGCGGCGCCCGCGACAGATCAAGCGTTTCGGTCGTCTGCGTCATCTGCACCGATCCGTCAGCGCCGATCATTTTCATTGTGCCGTTTAGCAAAAATCCAAGGTGTGCAGCTCCGCTGCCTTTGAAAACAATGCGGTCGATGCAATCCGGTTTGTTACGTTCGGGGCGGGCGGGAATTTCCGGTCTGGCATTAGGACAGTTAAATTCGGCCGAAAAATCGACATACCAGCCGTCAAATTCCATTTTGGTTTTGCCCGGGCCGTTGCACGAGTCCGCCGAGCTTTCCATTTCCTGAGTAATGATAAGATGTCGCGCCTGCATTCCGAACATCGTTTTTCGCTCGCCCGTGTCCTTGACGATGTAGGTCATCGTCATCGTACCGCCGCGACGGGTTGTCGTCGTTGTTGACGGAGCGGCAGACGGTCGTGCAGCAGGCGTGTCTGCTGAGGTCTGAAACGGCTCGACCATATAAAGCTGCTTGCGGTCGTTCAGTCTAACTGTTCGCCGAAGGTCGCATTGAGTGATCGTTGCGATCTGCGGAAAATAGGCGGCGGCTTGCGGGTTGTCCGTTTCCATCTTTTGTTCGGTCCTTTCGCGCGAGCCTTTGATCATTTTTGTCGATTCGAATTTCTGCCCCGACATCGTCACACGCTGGGTAACCTTAACATCAGCAAACGCTGAAAGCGATAGGCAAAGCAATGCCGCGAGAGTAAGAAAACCAACCAGGATTTTTTGCATAAATAGCTCCAGGGATATAATAGTAGCCGGAAATAATTATTACGCAATTTGCTGCGCAAATCCAGATAATTTATCTGCGAGAAGTTTCTGAAAATACAGAACACTAAGGTATAAGACGCTATTTCTAGTGATGTTTTGCAATTCGCGGCGGTAATCCTGTATTATTTTGACGGCCATATATTTTGTTTTTTATGAGCGCAGTTCGATTTAACGACGATAATAATTGATTGGCGAGTGCGTTAAGAGTTAGCGTACCGCCTTTCGTTTGTCGTAAATCGAAAGGCGTTTTTATTTTGGAAAAGAGATTTGGCCGCGGATCAACGCAGATGAACGCGGATAAGATTTGAGGACAATTGTATTTTATCTGTGTTGATCCGCGTTCATCTGCGGCTAAAATTTGTTTTTATGCTTGACGTTTTAGGAACTTTAGAGAGAACACACACCTGTGGTGAACTTCGTGAAACGGACGCCGGTGAGCAGGTCGTTTTGATGGGATGGATCGCCAAGAAGCGCGATTTCGGCGTTTTTACGTTTATTGACCTGCGCGACCGCGAAGGCGTGACACAGATCGTCGTCAGTTCGGACGATTCGCCCGATGCTCACGCAAAGGCCAAAAGCTTACGCGGCGAGTTCGTCATCGCCGTCAAGGGCGAGGTCGTGCCGCGTGCCGATGGAACGCACAACAAAAAGCTTGCGACCGGCGATATCGAGGTTAAGGTTAGTGAAATTCTCGTACTGAACGATGCAAAGGTACCGCCGTTTCAGCTTGAAGTTGTGGGTTCTGAGAATCTTGCGAGCGAAGACACGCGGCTGAAATATCGCTATCTCGACCTGCGCCGCTCCGCGCTTCAACACAATATCAGAATGCGTGCAAAGGCGGTTGCGAAGATCCGCGAGTACTTCGACGATCGCGGGTTTATCGAGATCGAAACGCCGATCCTGCTCAAATCGACACCCGAAGGCGCACGCGATTTTGTCGTGCCGTCGCGCATTCATACCGGCAAGTTTTTCGCGCTGCCGCAGTCGCCGCAGATCCTGAAGCAGATCACGATGATCGCGGGATTCGACAAGTATTACCAGATCGCGCGATGCTTTCGCGACGAAGACCTGCGTGCGGATCGGCAGCCGGAATTTACGCAGCTCGATATGGAGATGTCCTTCGTAAACCGCGAACAGGTCTATCGCGAAATGCAGGGGATGTTCAATCATGTGCTGAAACTGATCGACATCAACCTGCCCGCCGAATGGCCGCGAATGACGCATGCGGAAGCGATGCGCCGGTACGGTTCGGACAAGCCCGACCTGCGTTTCGGAATGGAATTGCGGGAATTGAGCAGTGAATTAAAAGACACGGATTTTGCTCCGTTTGCCTCCGCTTTATCAAGCAAGGGCGAGATCAAGGCCATCGTCGTCCAGGGCAAGGCTGATTATTCGCGAAAGCAGCTGGACGAGTTGCAGGAGTTTGTAAAACGCTACGGTGCATCGGCGCTCGCGTGGATAAAGCTTGGTGAGCAAGAGACAACTTCGTCGCTGCTAAAAGTCCTGGGTGAAGCCAAGATCGAACAGCTTGCCGCTGCAGCAAAAGCCGAAAAAGGCGACTCGGTTTTGATAGTCGCAGGAAAGAGATCTGTCGTTGCGGCCGCGTTGGGCGCTTTACGTAACGAGGTTGCTCGACGCGAAAACCTGATCGACAGGAGCAAATATGAAGCGCTGATCGTAACGGAATTTCCGATGTTCGAACACGACGAACAGACCGACAGATATATGGCCGCGCATCATCCTTTCACTTCACCGATGGACGAGGATCTGGAATTGTTCAAAACCGCGGTCAATGACGATTCGCAGCATCATTTGCTGGGCCAAGTGCGTGCCAAAGCGTACGATGCCGTAATAAACGGTTACGAATGCGCCGGCGGATCGATCCGTATTCATCAAAAGGAGATCCAGGATTTGAATTTCAAAGCGTTGGGGATGTCACCGGGAAGCGCCCGCGTGCAGTTCGGGTTTTTCCTCGACGCACTGGAATACGGAACGCCGCCGCACGGCGGATTTGCCGCAGGTATCGAGCGTACCTGTATGATATTGTGCGGAACCGAGAACATCCGCGACGTAATGGCGTTCCCGAAAACCGCCTCGGCACAGGATCTGATGATGGACTCGCCGGGCGACGTGGATGAGGAACAGTTAAAAGAACTCGGGATAAAGGTTAGCCACGAATAACAGGAATGGCACGAAAACATTCTAATTTGTGCCATTCGCGTAATTTGTGGCAAAAAACGTTTTTTCTGAACTAATCGAGTTTCGATGTCGTAAAATATAAATAGCGATGGCTACAAAATACGATACAAATCCGCTCGATCCGGACTTTCCGGAGAAGGCAAAGGCGGCAGCCGCTTCGGGAGCAACAACCAATGCTCTGCCCGAAAACCGCTTTGCGACGGCCGATTTTCCGCCTTCGTTCGATACCGAGGAGCAGACGCGAAAGTTCGGCGAACAGGACGTTTCGGCTTATTCGTCGCCGTACAACGGCCAGTATATTCCGGCAGATTACCGTACAGCAGCGTTTGCCGATATGAACAAATCGTCTTCGCGAAAGGTCGCAAAGGTTGGTTTGCCTGAAAATATTTTGACTGCGTTGCCCTATCTGCCGTTCTCGATAGGTTTGGTTGCGGGCGTGCTTGAGCTGCTGTTCGTTCCTAACAGCGAAACCAAGGTACGCTTCCATGCAGCTCAGGGTCTGGCGGCCCACATCGCAATATTAATAGTGAGCGCGGTACTTGGAGTCGTGGGCAATATCACTAATTTCAATTTCGGCGGATTTCTGTTTGGAACGTTCGCGACCGTAATGCTTATCATTTTCACGATCAAGGCATGGCGCGGCAAGCCCATTCATATCGAATCGATCGATTCTCTGACAAACTGGCTAGAGGAAAAGATCACATTAAAGTCCAACTAGGCTTGTATGTACTGCTCGCATTGCGGAACGTCGATACCGGGAAATCTGAATTACTGCAAGAATTGCGGTTCGCGAGTTGAGAGGACTGCGCTGGTCGTCAACAACTCCGCGAGATCTGCGATGATCGCTGCGGGTGCGATAGGTGTTATCGGATTAATAGCCGTGTTTCCCATGCTTAAGATACTGCTCGAAAGCCGCTTAGACCAGCCGGCGGTTTTGATGATCTTGTTCGGTTATCTCGTGACCGTGTTCCTGCTTGTTATGATGCCTGTCGCTTACGCATGGAAACGGTCGGGCGACACGATAGTCTATCCTGACGAGCAAAATGACTATGCTCCGCCGCAAACCTTTCGCGGACCGGTTACCGCACGGCTCGAAGCACATCGCGAACCGGCCGTAAGCGTTACCGAGCACACGACGAGAACGCTCGATGAGGTTACCGTCGAGCGTCGCTAATTGATACCGTTTCCGATCACTTCCCTGATCATCTCAGCATAATCAAGCAGGGCTTTTTCGCCATCCCCTTCAAAAACCGATCCGTGCATTGTCGCCAAAACTTTTGGCTTTAACGCGGCAAGCCGCTTTATTTCGTTGTCGGTGTTCGCGGTGTACGGAAAATAGTTCGCCAGCGGGCCCGCCTGCATCTCGATCATCGCCTCGCGTACGCGATCGACAATGTCGCTGTCCGATGTTTTCGGCGCTACGTCGCCGCCTTGGTGCATCAGGTCTGTACAAAAAAGTACGCCTGTCGTCTCGTCAAAAAGCATTCCGGCTTCCCAGCAATGCGGAACGTGCGGGGTTTGAATGAATCTAAAACGGTGTTTGCCCGTTTCAAACGTCTCGCCGTCCACCATTCCTTTCGCGGGGTTTTTCTGCGCGAAATCGTCCACGCTCACCATCTTTCCGATCATGCTGCAAACCGCCGTGGCGTCAGATGCGACAGCCTGCCACTCGTTCAGAGAGCCGCATTCGTCGGCTTCGAAATGGCTAAATCCGACCCAGCGGAGCTTTGCCGGATCGATAAGAGTTGCAACGGCTTCACGCACCGTCGGAAACAATGCTCTCATCCCCGTGTGAAACAGCAGCGGCTCATCGTCACGCACCAGAAACTGCGCAAATTGCAGGTTTATCTCAGGAATGTATGTGGAAATGCGAAAAACATCGGGACCGATCTCGGTTACATTTGTCATAAATACCTCCGATTACAACGCGAAAGACCTAGGTAAAAAATATCAGTCCGCCAACGCCTGACCCTTTGTTTCGATCACAAGCGGCATCAGCAATATACCGATCACCGGCACCACGCCGACCCAGAACAGGATGCTCATTGCGGTGTCCAGTGCGTTAACGCCGCGTGACGCGATGCTGCCGACAAGGAACGGGCCGATCGCAGCGATTATGCGGCCGGTGTTGTATGTAAACCCGGCTCCGGTTCCGCGAAGCCGTGTCGGGAAAAGCTCAGGCAAGTAATATGTAAAACTTCCGAAAACACCAAAAACCGTAACGCCGATCGGAAAATACATATACAGCCGCGTGTGCGGGTCGAGGTTTAATCCAAACGCCGCCATGATCGACGCGGCCGATCCCAGATAATAAATAAGAAACATTTTTTTGCGGCCAAAGAGCTTTGCCGCCGGAATCGTCAAAAGCGTCCCGATCAATCCGCCCAGATTAAAACTATTGGTCGCGGTTTTGACCCACTCCTGACCCAGCAGTTCAGTCGCGGATGCACCGAGGTTTTGCAAGACCGCTTCCTGATTTGCCAACCCTTTCGAAACAACAGGAATAAACGCATTGCAGCTCCACCACGCGATCAGCGCTGTTACAGCCATACAAAATCCGCTAATGGTCAGATGGCGATACTTCGGGCTAAACAACTCGGAAATTTTGGCCCGCTCGTGTGATTCGAGTTTTTTCCAGCGTTCGGGTTCCTTAACAAATAGCCGTACAAAAAACGCGACCGCCGCCGGAATTAGGCCAAAAAGAAACACGTACCGCCACGAAACCGCCGGATCGTTGAAATAAACACCCGTGATCTGGAACGTGACGAAGGTCGCAAGAAACAAGCCCATAGGAGCCGAGGTGTAAAGCAATGCACCGGCTTCGACACGGCGTTTTTCGGGCACGACCTCGGCGACCATCGCCGCTCCGGCGGCCCATTCGCCGCCGATCCCGAGACTCGAGACAATTCGGAAAATCAGAAGAACCCAGATGTTCGGTGCAAACGCACACGCCGCAGTGCCGATCGCATAGAGGAGCATCGTTAGCAAAAGCGTCCGCGTACGTCCAATGCGGTCGGCAACCTTTCCAAAGATTATCCCACCCACGGCCCAGCCAATAAGGAGAACTGAAGTCAGAATGCCGGTCCATTCAAGCGTTGCGGCCTTGGCCTCAGCCGAACCGAGCGATAGACCCAACAGCGTCGGAACGCAATTCGGCGCGATATAGTTGAAAAGTAACCCGTCGAAAACATCGAATCCCCAGCCGAGCCAAGCCGCGAGAATAACGGTCCATTGATAACCGTCCATGTCAAGAAATGTGCGTTTCATTGTTAATCTGAAAGGGATTTGCTATGCACCTTTTATTTTAATTGAATAAAATATGATTTAGCGGATACTTACTCTTTTGTAAGAAATAGCTCTAACTTTGAATATAAATTTCTATATGTAAAGAAAACGCTTTAACTTTACATATAAATCTTTATAAGTAAACTTGGTCTAAAACAAAATGTTCGAAAAATCGCTTCAAGACACTTTTTCACCCGATGGCATCTGTTTCGGTTGCGGGCCCGCGAATGAAAAAGGGCTGCACATTCGCAGCTTTCCCGAGGGCGACGAGGTGGTTGCGACGTGGCATGCCGAGCCGCATCATCAGGCGTTTCCGGGTGTACTGAATGGCGGAATAATCGGCGCGCTGCTCGATTGCCATTCGAACTGGACGGCCGCATATTTCTTGATGAAACGCGACGGCAAGAGCGAGCCGGACTGCACGGTTACCGCTGATTTTCATGTAAAGTTGCTGCGGCCCACGCCAAGCGACGTGCCGATCACACTTAGAGCGCGTGTTGTGGAATCAACCGAGGACCGCGCGACAGTCGAAGCTGAGCTCATTGCAAACGGGAAAGTGTGCGATACGTGTCGCGGAACTTTTGTGGCGGTAAAGGAAGGCCACCCAGCGTATCACAGATGGTAAAAATTGCAGAAGCCCGCACGCCAGTGAGGGGCTCGATCATAATTGACCCAAAAATTTCCAGTTGTTCTAAAGGGAATAACTATTAGCGGAATTAAAAGCGAACTACAAAACAACACGAAAAAGAGACTGCCGTTTTGGTGTTGTTTCGTGTTGTTTTGTGGTTTCATTCTTCAAATCCCGATGACTAACAACTTGGGTTACTTCCTGATCTTCGACATTTGCAATTCGAATTCCGCAGCTAAACTCAGCCGTTCGAGCCAGGCCGCTTGCTCACGCATTAAGTTTGGAAGATGAGCAACATCCGAAAGCGCGTAATGCACTAGTTCTTCCGTCCAGATTCCGTCCCACGATCTTGTAAATTTTGCGCGTTGCGATTTGTCGAGATCCACGGCGAAATAGCGATATAAAGTCTCAGCAAGTGATGCCGACTGATTCGCTCCTCTCGTCAAAACCTTTTCGGCGATCATCGTATCGAAAACGTTTTGCACCGGATAACCGCCTTCACGCAGGAATTCGATATCGAATTTTGCGTTGTGAAATATCTTGGTGATCGAGGGGGATTCGAGGATTTCTGCGAGCCGTCCGAGCGGAACGTTTTCGCTTACGGGAACGAGAACGTTAAAATCGCCGTCCGAAAACTGGACCGAATAAAGCCTGCCGTAACGAGCGCTCAGCGACGATGTTTCGGTGTCGCAGCCGAGCGTTTCCGCTGCTGAAAGACGCTCGAACGCGGCCTCGATATCACTTATAGAGCGCGCAATAAATATCTCCACGGCAGTATTGTAAGACATTAAACATAAACGAAAAAATGTATTAAGCTATTCGTGAATTTATGGCCGAACATCTCAACGAAATCGAAGCCCGCGTGCTTGGTTCGCTTGTCGAAAAACAGCTAACCACGCCGGAATATTA